>Ga0182024_10012786_pt1 | contig 16541 bp, 10 predicted proteins | sample P32metaG_FD_120480 | JGI IMG/M metagenome (GOLD analysis project Ga0182024, IMG submission 120480) | Permafrost microbial communities from Stordalen Mire, Sweden - P3-2 metaG (Illumina Assembly) | ecosystem: Environmental > Terrestrial > Soil > Wetlands > Permafrost | place: Sweden: Stordalen... | reverse complement strand
TTTGGGGCGCTCCACGTCACCGAAGGCGTCGATGCCGCGGTCGCGATCGGCGTCCTTGGCCTGTTCTGGGGCGTGGTCTACATCAAACGGCGGTCGGCCATCCTGCCCCTCGTGAATCACGCGGGCTTCGACGTGCTGCAAGTGCTTCAGGTCGTGCTGGTGCGCGGCTTCAGCGGTTGATTTGGATCTGGGCACGTTTCCGCAGCGCGTCGATCCAGTCCGCCACGGCCGCCGCCCGCTTCGTCGCGGCGATCTCGGTTCGGGCTTTGGCTTGAACCGCGGGATCGTCGACGTCGGCCGCTCGGCCATCCGGCTGCGCAAAGCTCGCGGCATGCTGTCGAACGTACGCCACCACTTCATCGCGCGTCGCCGGAGCTCCTGCGAACCGCTGAGTCTCGAGCGCCTCAATCCTGGCATCGTCTCGGAACCAGCCGCTGAAGGCCGCGTCGGTCATCCCCGCGTCCTGGAGCAACGCGGGGAGGCTGGCCGTGAGCGAGGCCTCCCACCGCTGTCGCCGCGCGGCCACATCGGCCGCACTCGGCTCAGGCACGGGATAGCGCGCGGCGTCACCCAACTCGAGCCGACGATCGATCAGGTGCTCCAGCACGGCGTCGTCGGTGGTCACCTCGGGCCCGAAGAGCTTGAGCAGGCGTGCCTGCCGGACCTCGAGCGACTGCACGATCTCGTCGTTCACGTGCGCGACGATGCGATCGAGCGTGACCGGCGCCGGCTGCGCCTGGACATTTTGGCCCAGGAGGGCGACGCAGACGGCCACCGCGCCGAGGATCAAAACGCCTCTCCGACGCTCAGGTGCCAGGTCCATCCCGGTTCGAGCACGCCGCTCGTCCCGAAGGGCAGGCGGGTGAACTTGAAGCCGTAGTCCAGTCGGATCGGGCCCAGCGGCGAGTTGTAGCGGAACCCGAACCCGGTCGTGCCGCGCAGGGCCGTCAGGCTCGTGTCGGAGGCGTTCAGAAAGACGTTGCCGCCGTCGACGAACGTCACGACCCCAAAGTCACGACCGAACACGCGCCCGACGCGCGTCCTCAGCTCGAGGTTGAGCACGACCAGCCCGTTGCCGCCGAGCGACAGGCCGTCATTCGTGATGATGAGGGGCACGCCGAGCACGTCCTGGTCGAAGCCGCGCACGCTCGATCCGCCGCCGCTGTAGAAGCGCTCGCTCGCCGGGAGCGCGGCGACAAACACGGGCTGGCCCGTGGACGGATCGAGCACCGCGTTGCCGGCCGGATCTGTAAGTTCCTGCGTCGCGAAGCCGTGTGCCAGGCCGACCTCGGCCCGCGCCGCCACCACGAACCGGTGCGCATCATCGATGGCGCGGTATCCCGATAGCTGGAGCAACGTCTTCACGAAGCCCACTTCGGAGCCGAGCGCCCGGGGTGCGACTTCGAGATCGGCACTTGCCAGGGTGCCGTGCGACGGCGCGATCGGATCGTTGCGGCGGTCCCAGAGGACACTCCCGGACAACGTCGACAGGCGCACCTGGGGGAACTCGCGGTCGATGGTCAACTGCTCGTCGGTGGGTATCGACTGGTCGAAGACCTTCGTGAACTGCAACTGATACTGGCCGCTCACGCTCACATGGCGCGAGGCCTGGTAGGTCAGACTGGCCTTGACGCCCTGCTTCAGGTAGTTGAAGTCGGTCTGCACGTCGCGCTCCGAATACGCCGTGAAACTCAGCTCGGCTTTCGTTTGAAAGGCCCGGTGCTCCAAATAGCTCGCGGCGACGCTGTAGTCGAGGAACCCGAAGCTGTTGTCCGGGGTATTGGGATTGGTCCTGAGACCCACGCGCGAGGAAAACTCGACTGCACGATTTCGCCCGCCGACGTTCTGCCTCGTGATGTCAAACGACCCGCGCGGGCCGACATCCAGATGTTCGCTCGACGTGGTGCCCGTCTCGTCGGCCACCAAGCGCTGGTCGACCAGGATGCCGGCACCCCACGCGATGGTCGTCGCCGGCGCTTCCTCGACCGTCACGATCACATGCTGGCGCTTGTCATCGTTGAGGACCGGCTCTTCGGCGATCGACACCGTGCGGAATCCGAACGTGCTCTGGATGTCCTGACGGCTCTGCTGAACCGCGGCCGCGCCGAGCGGCTGGCCGGCTTTCAGGGGCATCGCATCGAGGATGGCCGGCGTGTCCACTCGGTGATTGCCGATGACGCGGATGTCCTGCACGAAGATCTGCGCCCCCTCGTCGATCGCGACGGTGAGAGTGATGGCCCGGCGGTCGGCGCTCTCGGCGGGCGTCACGGTCACCCGCGCGCTCGGGAATCCCCGGTTGTGATACAGCGTTTCGACGGCCTCGCGATCCAGCGTCGAGGCGGCGACGACGTAGGGATCGCCGGGTTTCTCGCGCATCACGGTCTTCAGGTCGGCGAGCGGGACATGCGGCTCCTGCGGCTGAAAGACCAGGTCGGACACGTGCGCCTGCGGGCCCTCGGTGATGGCGACGACGACGTTGACCAGCGAGGCGGCACCGGCGGTTTGGCCGGCAGTGGGAGTGGCCAACGCTCGCACCTCGAAGTAGCCGCGCCGGCGGTATTCGAGCACAAGGCGGCCAATGCCCTCCGTGATCTTCGTCTCCGAGTACGGATCGCCGTCCGACACCCCCAGGACCCGGCTGGCGACGTCCAGCGGCAGCCCGGCATTGCCCGTCACGTCCAACTTCCCAATTCGATACAGCGGACCTCGCGCGATGGCGAACGACACGACGAGGCCTTGGGGAGATGGCGTCTTCGTGTACGACGCGCTGGCCTTGAGGTAGCCGTCGAGCCGCAGCAGCGCCTCGATTCGCGTCTTCGCGTCGTCCAGGAGGTCATCGTCGACCGAGTGCTCGAGCTTCATCGGCACGAGGTCGTCGACGCTGCCGTGCGGGGGGGGATCACCAGTGAACAGCGGCCCGAGCACGAGGGGACCCGCATCGACGTGCAGCACCAGGTTCACCGACGTGCCGTCGGCGGACGGCGATGCCTTGTCGACGATGGCCTCCGCCTCGTAGTAACGATCGCTTCGGAGCGTCTCCCGCATTTTGAGGAGGGCGTCGTCGATCGCCTGGGGCCGGTAGGGCGTGCCTTTCGCGGTGCCGGTCTGCTGGATGATGGCGGCACTCGAGAGAGGCGAGGTGCCCGTGATCTGCACGGCATCAATGATGGCCCGCGGCCCTGCGTGCACGTCCACCACGACGACCGCGCGATCCGGGTTCGGACTGTTGGCGACCGCCCCTGTCGTCGTCGCGTTGAGATAGCCCTCGTCGCGCAGCAGCGTCGCGACGGTCCGAGCCATGGCTTCGGGGCGGATCGACGTGGGGATCACGCCGTACCGCTGCTTGACGCGCCGGGTCAGCTCCTCCGCGGACATGCCGGTGTCGCCGGTGAACGCCACGCTTTCGATCAGCCGCCGTGGGACCAGCTGGAAGACGAGCGACACGCCGTTCGGCTGGTTCGACGCGACCACCTCCACCGACTCGAACCGACCGACGGCCACGAGGCTCTGGACGCTGAGGCGGACCGCTTCGAGGTCGAGGGGCGCATTGATCTTGACGATCACGAGCGACGACACTTCCGTTGGCGCGGGCTGGCCCGACAGGTCGACGACGGCGATCGACGTCACGACGCGACCGACGAACTGGCTCACGTCATCGGCCGCGGCCGCGCGTGTCGCCGTGCCCAGGGCCACCAGCCCGGCGAGAAAGGTCGACAGCAGGCGCATCAAAAAATGTGCCGAATGCGGAAATCGAGAGCGAACGTGTGGTCTTCGTTGCGCGACAGCACCCAGGACACGCGGTCGTTCTGCGTGTATTCCAGGACATACAGCTCCATCGCGGTGGTCACATCCCGCGAGTACATCAGATACATCTTGTCGGACACGGCCTTCCCGAGGGTCACGCGCGCCGAGGTGCTCGTGCCGGTGCCGACGGAGGGGTCGAGCCCGAGGAGCGGCACGAACTGAATCGTGTCGAGCGGAATCGCTTTGCCCACGATGTCGCCGACGCGTGACGCGATCGGCGCGGTCACGAGTTGCGTCGCCATCGTCTGGACGAGCTGCCCCTGCGCCGTCTGCGGCGAACTGAGCAGGCGCTGCTGGATCGTGCCGGGATCGGTCGTTCCGCCGAGCAGCAGCGTATAGATATCGTAGTCCGACAGGTACGGATCGGACGACAGCGCGATGCTCATCTTCGGCACGCGCCCTGCGCAATCGGGCGCGGCGCCGCAGGTGACGTCGACGCCGCTCCCAGTCACGTGACCGGTGATGTTGAAGGTCTCTTGTTGCACGTGCGCTTGCGTCGTCGCCGTCACGTCGAAGAACGGCTCCGTGCGCAGGGGGTTGTCAAAGCCGATGGATCCACCGACGAGCCGGATCCGGTTGCCGTTGAAGAAGAAGTCGCCCCGATCGAGGTCGATGCGGCCGGTGACGATGGGCTGATCGACAGTACCGCGGACCGTCAAATCCTCGGTGCTGCCGGAGACTTTGATGTCGTTGGTGTCGATGAACGGCATCGAGCCCGCGTGCACGTGAATGTCGTAGACCAAGGACAGGCCCGTCTGATCGGCCGTCGGCGTTACCGCCAGCGCGTCACTCGATCCCCCCGATCCGCCGGCCGCGCCGAGCGCGAGCAGGCCCACGTCGGTCGACAGGGGCCGCAGGTATTGCACGCGGGTGATTTCCACATCGCCGCCCAGCGTCGGCAGGGCGATGGGCCCGCGCATGAACAAGGTGGCGTCCGCCGTCGTCTCGAAGCCCTCGGGATAGCGCACTTGGACGTTGGTCCCGTGCGCGGTGAGTTGATACTCCACGGGATGGAACCCATCGAAGCGAAGGAAGCCGCCAAATTGGATGGGGCCACCGCCCATCTCGCCTGTGACGCCGCTCAGGTCGAGGTTGCCGTTGTCAAACGTGAGTTGGCCGGCGACCTTGTCGAGGCTGCGGCTGAGCGACGGGAAGCGGATGCGCCCATCGTGCAGCGTCGCTTGCCCCGTGAAGCGCGGATTGTCGAAGTCGCCGTCGAGGCGCCCGCTCAGGCTCGCGCCGCCCCCCAGCCGGAGATCCCCAAACCCCTTGAACGCCTGGAGAATCGCGAGGTTGGCGTCACCACTCGCCTGGAGGTCCAGCGTCCGCTTGGCATGCGACACCGACCCGGTGATCGTCAGCTTCGTGTCGGTGCCCTTTAGGTTGAGCGCGTCGATCGACAGCGCGTCGTCGCCGTAGCTGAGATGAATCGGCCCATCGTTCTGCAGGTCGTAGTCGAACAACTGGAGCGCGGCGCTCGTGATCCGCGTGTCGACCACGAGACTCGTCGGGTCGCCCAGGGGGCCGGCGATCCGCACCGAGCCGCTCACGACCGCGCGGAACAACTGGGGCGGTTCCTTCATGGCGAACTTCAGGAAAGGATCGATCGACGCGTCCGTCGCGGTGAACGTCAGGTCAGCATCGTACGGGCTTACCAGGGAGATTTGCCCCTGGCCATTGGCCTGGACGCGACCTTCGACGTTCAGGTCGCTGAGCGTCAGGTCGTTGCCGCGAACGGTCAGCGTGCCGGCGACGTCGCCGACGCCCTCATCGCCGGCGAACAGGTCCGCGACGTGGCCTTCGAAGGTGTACGTCGGAAGGTCGAAGTTCCCGGCGCCCGAGACGCGGAAGTCGAGCTGGCCCGAGAGGGGCGCCGCAGGCACCTTGAAGTTGTGCAGGTTCTCAATTGCGATGCGGTCGCCGGTCGCGTCGAAGGAATACCGGTTGTCCCAATTGATGAGCGCATTGCCGCGCACGTGGCCCTGCCCCTTCGTCAACGTCAACTCGAGCGACGACAGCAGCACGCCGGTGCCGTCGAACGCGAGATCGCCCGTCGCGGTCTCAAACGGCTCCTGCCAGGCGCTGCCCTGGTCGATGCGGAGGGTGCCCGTGCCGACCGGGTGATGGTACGGCCCATGGAGGTCCAGGTCGGCCGTGCCTGTCCCCTCGACGGGCCAGTCCTTCAAGACGGGGAAGGCGGCTTTGAAGTCGTCTAGCGGCCAGTGCTCGACTTTGAACTTGCCGGTCAGCTCGTCGCCGACATGATGCGTCCCGAACGCGAATCGTCCGTCGACGAGGATCCGCGACGCGTCCGAGTCGCCGACGACGCCATGGGTGACGTTCACGAAGTCATCCGCGATTTCGACATCGCCGACGGCCCGCGACCAGCGCACGCCAAACGCCCAGATCGACTCGCCGCTGAAGCGGCCCGCCGTGTGCAGATCGCGAAACGACTCTGTCAGGACGCCGTCGAACGTGCCGCGGCCCCCAACGTCAATCGCCGTGGTCGGCGCGCGCCGCTCGGTGAGAATCGCGGCCAACAGTCGATCGCTCGCCTGCCAATCCTTGCTCGTGACGTGCACGGGCAGATTGACGTCGTCGCCCGAGGGCCCCACGTGGCCCCGGAACGAGACATACGTCGACGGCGCGGACACCCAGCTCGGATCGAACTCAATGCCGGTGCGATCGAACCGGTACACGAGCTCGGCGCCGATTGGCAGCGTGCCGATTGGCTTGTGGTCGTTGAACGCGGCGTCCGGCAGCACGATCACGCCCGGCTCGGGCAAGTCGCGATCGGCGACGCGTCGGCCCTCGGGCGGTTGGACCTCGGTGGCGCCATCAGCGTGATACGTCTCGGCGCAGTGACCGTTCCTCCACGCGAGCGACGCGCGACCGTTCGCGGCGCCCGCCAGATCGATCAGGTGCACACCCGCGTAGCGGCTGAGCGCGCCCATCTCGACGCCCGTGTACTCCGCCACGAAGGTCGCATCCGCCCCGCCCGGCTTGCCAAACCCTACGACGCCGTAACTGAACGACGTGCGGCCTCCGAGCAGATCCGACGTCGCCTTCGAGACCACGAAGCTCTGAGGCAACCAGTCCAAGGATCCCCGTAGATTCGGAAACCGGAGCTCGTCCGGACCCGCCGCGGGATCGAGGTTCAGCCCGGCGACCGAACTCGTGAAGTCGCCCTTGAGATCGCGGCCACCCCGGTAGAGGTGAAACGCACCGACAAAGCGCCCTTCCCCCGACATCCGCCACGCGTCGTGCGCAAAGAAGATCTCCCGCATGCGATGAAAGTCGAGGCGGGAATCGACCTGATAGGTCTGCTCCGGCCAGTGGCTCATGTCGACGACGCCGGTCACGTGCGACACCGCGCCATCGGTTACGAGGTCGATGCGGTGCAGCCGGATCAGGCCCTTGTCGATCGCGAACGACGCGCCCAGATTCGTGCTCATCGGGAGGAAGTCCTGAATCTGGACCGTGCCGCCTGACGAGCGCACGCGCCCGACGTACTGCGACCCGAGCGAGGCGACGAGCATCGGTGCGTGCACGAGGTCGATGCTCAGGTTGCGCACATCGACGCTCCACGGCGTGCCGTGATCCTCGAAGATGAACTCCCCGCGATCGGCGAAGACCGAGTCGACGGTCTTCGTGATCTTCGACGGTCCTCCGGCGCCCGGAAGCGCGAGGTGTGGGAAGCTGTGGTGGCCGTCGGACCACTGCTCGACGACCATCGTCCAGTCGGTCATGCGCACTTCGAACTCGAGGCGATTGCCGACCAGGGTCCACCACGGCACGTGCAACGTGATCCGCTTCGCCCGCAGAAACGGCCGCGCGTCCGACGTCAGGCCCTCGATGACCACGTCGTCGAGCGCGAAGTTGCCAGGCGACAGGTAGGCGGACAGCTTGCCGATGTGTATCGGCCGACCGATGAACTTCGTCCCTTCCCTCTCGGCGATGTTCTTGAGATTGAAGACGTGACCGATGTCGACCGTGAAGAACGTGAAGAGGACGCCTGCGACCGCAGCGACTCCAAGGGCCACGAGCCGCCGGGTCCAGACCTTCGCCAGGCGGCGCTTCCGCCCTCGCACGCGCGGCGTCGGCGCCGACGGCGGTTGAGGCGGCGGGACCTCGGAGTCGTGCACAGGTTCAGCTTATCGCGGGCGTGGAGGCTTCAAAGGCTTGAAGGCTTGAAGGCTTGGAGGCCTGAAGGCTGGGAGGCGCGGATTGGCGGCTGGCGCGGATGAGCCGCTATTCGACGACAACCAAGAGGCGGCCGGCCTCGACCGATTGGCCTTCGGAGGCGGGCACCTCTTTGACCGTGCCGGCTTTCGGCGAGGTGAGTTCGTTCTCCATCTTCATGGCCTCGATCACGACGAGCGGCTGTCGCACCTCGACGAGGTCGCCGACCTTGACCAGCACGCGGACCACGCGGCCCGGCATCGGGGCCGTGACGCGCTGCAGGCCCGCGGCGGCGGCAACGCCGGGTCGGACACGTTCGCGGCGGCGGCGGTCGACGACGGCGGTGAGGTCGACGTGCGGCAGTTGGACGAACCATTCGCCCGACGCGGTCTCGGTTGCCGCGACGTCGATGCTTCGGCCGTCCGCGAAGACGAGCGACAGTCCGAGGTCGGTCGACCGGACGCTCACTTCGTGCGGCTCGCCGTCGATCGTGGCCCGAAACTGGCCGCCCGAGGGGCCGGCCGCGCCCAGCCCTTCGATGGACACGGTCCGCGTCCGCGGGCCGATTTCGATCTCAAAGGTCACTGGAGGGCTTCCCGTCGGGCCGCGCGACGCCAGGCGCTGGCCTCATCGGTCGTCGCGCCGGCGGCCGCGCGATGCGCGCGCAGCCACGCCGCGACCGAGACTGCCACTGACGCGTAGGTTTCATCGGCAGGGCTCGGGTCGCGGAACGGGCGGCCCTGGCGCTCGGCGAGGACGCGATCGAGATACGTCGTGTCGAACCGGCCCTCCCGGAACTCTGGCTGCTCCACGAGCCACCGGAAGAACGGCAGCGTCGTGCGGACGCCCACCACCCGGTACTCGTCGAGCGCGCGGGTCAGCCGGCGCACGGCGGCTTCGCGCGTGTCGTCCCAGACGACGAGCTTCGAGATCATCGAGTCATAAAAGACCGGGATCTCGAACCCAGCGGTGACGCCGCGATCGTCGCGGACCCAGGGACCGCCCGGCACGTTGATCGCTCGGACCAGACCGGGCGACGGCAGGAAGCCGCGATCCGGGTCCTCGGCGTACACGCGGCACTCGATGGCGTGCGCCCGCGGCGTGAGCGCCCGAGCGTGCGATAACGTCAGGCGCTCGCCACGGGCGATCCGCAACTGCCACGCGACGAGATCGACGCCCGTGACCATCTCCGTCACGGGGTGCTCGACCTGCAGGCGGGTGTTCATCTCGAGAAAGTAGAAGCGCTCGTCCCGATCGACGAGGAATTCGATCGTCCCCGCATTCGTGTAGCCGACCGAGCGGGCGACCTTCGCGGCGCACTCGGCCATCGCCCGGCGCGTCTCGTCGCCGATCGCGCGCGACGGCGACTCCTCGACGACTTTCTGATGTCGCCGCTGGATCGAGCATTCGCGTTCGACGAATGGCACGACGGTTCCATGCTCGTCGCCGAGCAACTGGATCTCGATGTGACGAGGCGCGACGAGGCGCCGCTCGAAGTACACGGCCGAGTCCCCGAAGGCGGCCTTGGCCTCCGACCGGGCGACGCGCACCGCGGCGGCCAGATCGGCCGGTCCGTCGACGGTGCGCATGCCCTTTCCGCCACCGCCGGACACGGCCTTGACGACGAGCGGAAAGCCGATCCGAGCGGCCTCGGCCGCGAGCACGGCCTCCGACGCATCGTCGGGCAGGGGCGACTCGGTGCCTGGCACGACGGGCACGCCGGCGGCGATCGCGGCCTGGCGCGCGGCCGTTTTGCTGCCCATGCGCGCGATCGCCTGGGGCGTCGGTCCGACAAACGTCAGGCCCGCCGCGAGGCAGGCCTCGGCGAAAGCCCCGTTTTCGGCGAGGAATCCGTAGCCGGGATGAACGAGCGAGGCGCCGGCCTGCCGCGCGACGGCGACCATCTTGTCGATGCGGAGATAGCTCTCGGCCGCCGGACTCGGCCCGATCGGCCACGCTTCGTCGGCCAGCCGCACGTGGAGCGCGGCGCGATCGCACTCCGAGTAGATCGCCACGGTGCCCAGGCCGAGCTCGCGGCACGCGCGGATCACGCGAACGGCGATTTCGCCACGGTTGGCGATCAACACCTTAAGAGGCGATGGCATTGTCGATTGACGATCGAGTCATTGACGATTGATTGACCCAGTGAAGATTTACGATTGACGATTGAGGGCATCCTGCAGAGTGTCGGCTGATCGCGGCGGCGAACACGACGATAAGCACTTGCAATCGTCAATCCGCAATCGTCAATCCTCAATCAATCGTCAATGATTCGATCATCAAGCTTCAATGCGCGGCCCTAGAGTGGAATATTGCCATGCTTCCTGGCCGGATTCCGATCGCGCTTGGTGTCGCAGCTGGCGAGCGCCGCGATGAGTTTCGCACGCGTGGTGCGCGGCTGAATGACCTCGTCCACGAAGCCGCGTGAGGCGGCCACGAAGGGGTTCGCGAACTTGTCGCGGAACTCGGCGACGAGTTCCGCCCGGCGCGCCGCCGGGTCGGCAGCGGACGCCAGCTCCCGGCGATAGAGCACGTTCACGGCACCTTCGGAGCCCATCACCGCGATCTCCGCGGTCGGATACGCGTAGTTGAAGTCCGTGCGGATGTGCTTGCTCGCCATCACGCAGTACGCGCCGCCGTAGGCCTTGCGGGTGATGACGGTGATCTTGGGCACCGTGGCTTCGGCAAAGGCATACAGGAGCTTGGCGCCCGCGCGAATGATGCCGCCGTGCTCCTGGCGGACGCCGGGCAAGAACCCGGGCACGTCTTCGAAGGTGATGAGCGGGATATTGAACGCGTCGCAGAACCGGACGAATCTCGCCGCCTTGACCGACGCGTCGATATCGAGGCAGCCGGCCAGGACGGCGGGCTGGTTCGCGACGAGGCCGACCGGCCGCCCGCCCAACCGCGCGAAGCCGACCACGATGTTCTGGGCGTAGTGCCGATGCACTTCGACGAACAGGCCGTCGTCGATGACCGCGCGCAAGAGGTCGTGCATGTCGTAGGGCTGGTTCGGCTGCTCGGGGACGAGCCGATCGAGCGCCGCCTCCTCACGATCGATTGGATCACTGGTTTCGCGCCGCGGCGGGTCGTCGAGATTGTTCGAAGGCAGGAAGCCGAGCAGATCGCGGATGAGGGCGAGGCACTCGCGATCGTCGGCGACCAGGAAGTGCGCGACGCCGCTCTTCGCGTTGTGCGTCATCGCGCCGCCGAGATCCTCCTTCGTGACGTCCTCGTGCGTCACGGTCTTGATGACATCCGGTCCGGTCACGAACATGTAGCTCGTGCCCTCGACCATGATGTTGAAATCGGTGATGGCGGGCGAATAGACGGCGCCTCCGGCGCACGGCCCCATGATCGCGGAGATCTGCGGCACGACGCCGGAGGCGAGCGTGTTTCGGAGGAAGATGTCGGCGTAGCCGGCGAGCGAGAGCACGCCTTCCTGAATGCGCGCGCCGCCCGAGTCATTCAAGCCGATGATGGGCGCGCCCATGCGGACGGCCAAATCCATGACCTTGACGATCTTCGCGGCGTTGGTCTCGGAGAGCGATCCACCGAACACCGTGAAGTCCTGCGCGAACGCGTAGGCGGGCCGGCCGTCGATCCGGCCGTGCCCGGCGACCACACCGTCGCCCGGCACGATCTCGTCTTCCATGCCGAAGTCCCGGCAGCGATGCGTGACGAGCTTGTCGAGCTCCTCGAACGTGCCCGGATCGAACAGGCCGTCGATGCGCTCGCGCGCGGTGAGCTTGCCGGCGTCATGCTGGCGGCGCTGCCGCGCCTCGCCGCCGCCGAGGTCGGCCGCCCGTTCGAGGGCCGCCAGGTGATCCAGAGGCTTCATCGATCCTTTAATTGGCCTTCATCGGGCCGTCATCGAAGTGTCATCGGGCGCCTCAGGAAGCCGCCACGACGGGATTGGTCAGCGCCCCGACGCCTTCGACGTGGATGGTCACCGAGTCGCCGGCTGTGAGGGGGCCCACGCCCGACGGCGTGCCGGTGGCGATGACGTCGCCCGGCAGCAGGGTCATGACCGCCGACACGAACTCGAGGATCTCGGGGATCGTGAAGATCAGCTCGCGCGTGCGCGAGTGCTGCCGGAGACTGCCGTTGACGTACCCCTTGACCTCGAGGTCGCGGCCTTCCAGTCCCACGGCGATACAGGGGCCGATCGGGGCGAACGTGTCGAACCCCTTCGACCGCGCGTACTGCACGTCCTTCCGCTGCAGTTCGCGCGCGGTGACGTCGTTCACGCACGTGAGGCCGAGAATGTGCTCCGACGCTTTGTCGGCCTTCACGCCGCGCGTCACTTTCTTGATGACGAGACCCACTTCGGCCTCGTGATCGACGCGGCCGGCCCAGTCCGGCACGCGAATGGGCGCGCCCGGTCCGACCACCGCCGTCGAGGGCTTGAGGAAGATGAGCGGCTCTTCCGGCAGCGCCTTCCCCATCTCGAGGGCGTGGTCCTTGTAGTTCAAGCCGACGCACACGATCTTGGATGGCGACACGGGCGGCAACAGCCGCAGGCCCTCGGAGGCGATCTCCGGCCCTTCCGCGAACGTGCCGAAGATGTCGCCGTCGACGAGGCGCCAGCGGCCCTCGCGCTCGGCGACATAGTTCGGCGCACCGCCGTGATCAACACGATAGAGACGCAGCATAGTGGGGTCAGCGAATCGTCACGGTATACGAGTTCGAATGCGGGCTCACGTTCGGCGGTGTCGATTTGTCGACGGCCACGACGACGTACACGTAGGTAACGCCTGGGCGGACCGTCACATCCACAAAGGTCGTGGACGTCAGCGGCGCCGGCGTGAGCTGCTGCAGTGTGTCACCGGTCCCTTCGCCGCGCAAGACGAGGTAGCCGGCCAGGTCGGACGCGGTCACGGGATCCCAGCGGAGACCGATCGTGCCGGCGTCGGGCAGGCCGTTGAGGTTGGCGGGGACCGGCGGCGGGAACGTGTCCTTCGGCGTGGCGCACGTCGTCGCGGCCTCGCTTTCGACGGCGGCGACGCCGGTCATATCGACTGCGCGAATCGCCAAGCAACGCTCGACGCCGAACTCGACCGAGGCCTGGAACTCCGGCGATGTAAGGGGCGCGTCGCCGATCGGACGCCCATCTTTCTCCTTCCCGCTCGGGTCGACGTCGTAGACCCGGAACGCCTCGCCCTCCGCGCCCGGGTGCCACGTGACCGTCAGGGTCTTCTCGTCGTAGGTGACTTCGGGATCGTGCGGCGGCGCGGGCGGATCGACCAGCGGCATAGCGATGAGATCCGATGGGCCGCCGATCTGGCCGTGCGGCGAGACGGACTGGATCCAGAAGTACCGCGTCGGCGGCACCGGTTTTTTCGGCGCGGATTTGGCGGCGCCGACCGCGGTTGCGCTCGCCGCGCCAGCGGCGGCACCAGCGGTCGCGCCAGTAGCCGCACCAGTGGCCGCGCTAGTGGCCGCACCGGTGGCCGCGCCAGAAGGCGCGCCAGCGGCCGCACCAGTGGCTGCGCCAGCGGCGCCGGTCGGCGGCGCGCCCGCCGTGCCAGTCGTTGTTGACGTTGACGTGGTTGTTGCCGGGGTTGTCGGGGCGACCGGCGTCGTCGGGGTTACTGGGGCTGTCGCCTGGGCCGCCTCGGAAGACGCTTTCGCTGCGGCCGCCGCAGCCGCCAGCGCGGCCTTCCCCTTGAGCGGCGGCAGGGGCGTCGGCGCGGTCGTCGGGAGCGTCTCCGTGAAGGCCGTCGCGTCGCCGGTGCCAGGCCGATGGTCGGGCGGTGGCGGCGCTGCGTCCGGATTGGCCTCGCGGTCCTTGTCGGCATCGGTTGGCGGCGGCTTGACGTCGATGGTGCCGACCAGATCGTCGCGCAGGACGATTTGTTCCTTGATGGGCCGCGGCGAGTCAGCGGGCGCCGAGCGCGCATAAATCTCGACACGCGTGACTACCGCGGGCGACGTCTTATCCGTGTTGATGCTTGGAATCGTGAAGCGGAGCTCGATGCGCCCATCCACGCGGCGCGCGGTCACGCTGGTCACCGGTCCCGGCACCGGGCGAAGCGGCGGGAGGGGCGGGCCTTTCTTTCCGCAGCCGGCGGCGACGACGACGCCGAGCGCGAGCACGATCATCCCAGCCCGATGCGCCATCACAGGATATAGCGCGACAGGTCGTCGCTCTTGGCGATGTCGGCCAGCATGCGATCGACATACGCCGCGTCGATGCGAATCGTGCGGCCGCCGAGCTCGGCGCCTTCGAACGACACCTCGTCGAGCAACCGCTCCATGACGGTATGAAGCCGGCGTGCGCCGATGTTCTCCGTTCGTTCGTTCACGGTCGTCGCCAGCTCGGCGATCCGGACGATGGCCTCGTCGGTGAACTCGAGCGTGACGCTTTCGGTCTCGAGGAGCGCCTTGTGCTGCTTGATGAGCGCGGCGCGCGGCTCGGTCAGGATTCGCACGAAGTCGTCGCGGCCCAGGGCCTCGAGCTCGACGCGGATGGGAAAGCGTCCCTGCAGCTCGGGTATCAGGTCTGACGGCTTGGACACGTGGAAGGCGCCGGCCGCGATGAAGAGGATGTGATCGGTCCGCACCATCCCGTACTTCGTGTTGACGGTCGTCCCCTCGACGATCGGAAGGATGTCGCGCTGCACGCCCTCCCGGCTGACGTCAGGGCCCTGGCCGCCCTCGCGTCCGGCGATCTTGTCGATCTCGTCGACGAATATGATCCCGGCCTCCTCAACGCGCTCGATCGCCGCCTTGGCGACGGCGTCCATATCGATGAGCTTCTGCGTTTCGTCCTGGACGAGCTGTTGGAGCGCCTCGGGTACCGGCAGCTTGCGTCGACGGGTGCGGCCCTGGAACATCCCGGGCATCATCTCGCGTAGGTTGACGCCGATCTCCTCCATCGAGGATCCGGCGGTGATCTCGAACGTCGGCGTGGATCGGTCACGCACCTCGACCTCGAGGATCTTGTCGTCGAGCCGCCCGGCGCGCAGTTGCTCGCGAAGCTTCTCGCGCGTTGACAGCGCGTGCTGGCGGGCCAGTTCGGCCTCGGTCGACGTATCGCCGAAGGAGGACGACGAGGCCGTCGCGGTCGGGGGCAACAGCAGATCGAGCACGCGTTCCTCGGCGGCCTGGCGGGCCTTCGCGAGCAACTCGGCTTCGCGCTCTTGCCGAACCATCTTCACGCCGATTTCGACCAGGTCGCGCACCATCGACTCGACGTCACGACCGACGTAGCCGACCTCGGTGAACTTCGACGCCTCGACCTTGATGAACGGCGACTGCGCGAGCCGCGCCAGACGACGGGCAATTTCCGTCTTGCCCACCCCCGTCGGACCGATCATGAGGATGTTCTTCGGCGCGACTTCGTCGGCCATGTCGCTCGACAGCCGCTGCCGCCGATACCGGTTGCGGAGGGCGATGGCGACGGCGCGTTTCGCTTTCGCCTGACCGACCACGTATTTGTCGAGCTCCGCGACAATCTCGCGCGGGGTGAGGGACTGGGCGTTGGCCGGCAGGGTCTCGGGCAGATAAATCGGCGTCATCAGATGACTTCGATCGTGAGCTCGCTATTGGTATAGACGCAAATCTCGGACGCAATGGTCATGGCCTGTTCGACGATCGCCCGCGCGTCGAGCGAGCTCCGGCGCGCGAGGGCGCGCGCGGCCGCCATGGCATACGGGCCGCCGGATCCAATCCCCACGATGCCGTCGTCCGGCTCGATGAGGTCGCCGGTGCCCGAGAGCACGTAGGTGTTCTTCGCGTCGGCGACCACCATCATGGCCTCGAGGCGGCGCAGCACCCGGTCGGCGCGCCAGTCGCGCGCGAGCTCCACGGCCGCGCGCTCGAGATTGCCGCGATGCTCGTCGAGTTTCGACTCGAACCGCGAGAAGAGCGCGAATCCGTCGGCCGCCGCGCCGGCAAACCCGGCCAGGATGCGGTCGTGATACAAGCGACGTACTTTCTTCGCGCGATGTTTCAACACCGTCTGGCCGAGCGTGACCTGGCCGTCGCTCGCCATCACGACGTGGTCGAGATGCCGAACCGCAAGTACGGTGGTCGCGTGGACCACGGGGGATGCCGACATGGGGGGTCCTGCGGGAGGCGGCGGCACGACACGCCGGAAACAGCCCGATTTCGCATCGTAGCCGCGTCCGCGCGGGAGGGCAAGCCAAGGACAACTCTGACGGGCCGCCGCGCGTCGCGCTATGATCTGAAGCGTCCCGTAATGGCAGTAGAGTTGCACCACGTGATCTGGGCTGCTCTACCCTCAGGACACCCGAAGGAGGACCCATGGCGAGGTCCACGCAGACGTTGATTGCGGCGATCGTCGCGGTCGGGCTCGGGGTGCCTGGGCTGGCGAGTGCCCAGGGCCGTACCGCGCCGGCGGGGTCATCGTCTGCCGGCACCGCGACCGAGCGACCGGCGCCGAGCTCCGGCGGATCCTCAGGCGGGTCGGCGGCGGGCACTCCGAGTTCCGCCGGATCGGGCGGCGGCTCGTCGAGTGTCGTGGGCGCGCCTTCCGGTGGCCTGCTGACGACCGGCCAGCCGGTCCCGAGTCGCAATCGCAACGGGCA
>Ga0182024_10012785_pt1 | contig 16542 bp, 12 predicted proteins | sample P32metaG_FD_120480 | JGI IMG/M metagenome (GOLD analysis project Ga0182024, IMG submission 120480) | Permafrost microbial communities from Stordalen Mire, Sweden - P3-2 metaG (Illumina Assembly) | ecosystem: Environmental > Terrestrial > Soil > Wetlands > Permafrost | place: Sweden: Stordalen... | reverse complement strand
GCGCCACTCTTCTGCATCTCTTCGGAATACGCTTCCAGGATGACGCGCACCTCGTCGTTGATGCGGTCTTCAAGGGAAAGCTCATCGACCAAGGCGGCATTCACCCGCTCGGTCACCGCGGGAACGGCCGTGACCTCGATGAACTTGCCAGCAATCAGTTTCTTGGTAACTTCGCGGGCCAGATAGCCCACATATTCTTTGGAAAAAAGCATGTGTGGATTGGGTGTCCTGCGTCTAACAGTTTCTTAAATATGAATCAAAAAGTGTAACACAGGGGGCGGCCTAGCGCAGTCCGGTCTAAGCGTGCAGCGGCAAATGCGCTTCATACCGGGCGGGCACGGTCCGAACCGCTTCGAAAGAACTGGGTGGAGGAATCCCCACCCGAAAGTCGGTGCTATTTCACGAGGCTGGCAAGCGCAGTCTCGATGATCGCTGCAACCAGAAAGATAAACACAAAGTACGTGGCAACACGGCTGGCAGAATGATCTTCTTGAATTTCCGACATGGTTCCTCGCAGGGGGTTGGTATTGGAGGAAGCTTCCCTCACACAGAATCCACGGGCGGGATTATACATGGTCGCGCTTTTCAGGCAAGCTCCCGAACCTCCATTTGCGGCCATGCTAGGGAACTTGAGTTGGAGGCTGGTCGCGCAGGGTATACACAAATTGCCGGATTTCGTGCCGCTCGCGCTCTGCTTTCTGCGCTGATTCCTTGGCGATGCGATCGTAGATCTGGAGTTCCGCTTCCGCTTTGGCGGCGTCTCCGTTCTGTCGGTAGGCTTGAGCCAATCGGTAATGTGCCTCTTCCATCTGCGGGTCCGCCTGAATGGCTTGCTGGTAGTCGGAAATGGCCCGCGCATAATCTCTCTGCTCGGAGTGGAGAATGCCCAGTTGAAGGTAGGCAGCAGCAAATTTCGCATCGAGACGAATCGCGTTCTTCAAGAGAGACTCAACCTGCGCCGCGCCGGCCGCGTTCTGAGTTGCTTTCCGCAGCTTCCACAGACTGACCGCGTAATAGTAATTCGCTTGGGCATTGTCGCGTTGCTGCGTGACGAAACGGTGAAACCTTTCGACGCTTTTCTCCGTGGGCGTGGATTGAGCAGATTGCATTTTTCCGAGGAACAGGTACGGAGTCGAATCGCCGGGATTCAAGTCGGACGCCTCGCAGATTCTCTGCACCGCCTGATCGTAGGAACCGCGAGCGAACCAGGCCGCGCCGAGTCCGATCAGCATTCGAACTGAACGAGGGAAGAGGCGGTTACCGTTGGCGAAGACATCCAGTGCAGGCTCCGGGGCGTGATGCAGCAACAGTTCGGAACCCCAATCAAAGATGTAGGCCTCGCTGGGATCCAGTTCAGCGGCCCGTTGGTACTCGCGTACCGCCTCGAGCGAATTGCCCAGCTCCTCCTGGACATCGCCCAGCAAGTGATGGAGTTCGGCTTTGTCGTAATGCGCCAGCAGGGCCTGCGCCTGGCCGCGTGCACGTTCGTCGTTGCCCGCGCTTTCATTTGCGAGCGCCAGGTCGTAGGCGTTCTCGTAATCGTCGGGCTTGAGGTCGCCGGCGCGCTCAAGGTACGGGATAGCCTCACGTGCGTTGCCACTCTCCGCCAGTAACTTGCCAAGACGATGGTTCGCGTCAAAATTGCCTGGGGCGCGTTGTACGCCCTCTCGCAGCGCCTTTTCGGCTTCGGCGGCAGAGCCAGAACCGGCAGTGGGCGCGGCCTTTCCCAGGGAGACGGTCTCTTTCGCGATCGCTTCGCGGGTTCGCACAACTGTGTCGGAACCGTGACCACCAAGGTTTGTGGTGTCGGTAACTCCAGAGACCGTGAATTGAGGCTGGTCAAAGAACTCCGGCTTTCGAGTGGTAGTGGATTGCGATGCCGCAGTCTTTGCTTCCTGCAGCGTGAGTTCGACGTTCTTCCTTTCTTTCGGGCCAAGAAAGAGTGCAGGGATTTCGGCTTCAGCGTAACCGGCTAACTCGGCTCGGAGAGCGTAGACTCCGCTGTGAAGCGCGGCAAAACTGTACGCCCCCTGCGCATCCGAATGAACCACTTGAGCAGATGATGCGTCCTTGGCGCGCAACTGAATGCTTACGCCGGCAAGCGCCTTTCCCTGCGCATCACGAATAGTGCCGCGCAGCGATGCCGAGTCTTGAGAGTACAGCGGTAGAAGTGTCCAGAGAACGAGCGCGGCGAGCCCGCAGCTGATGACACCCGCGGACCCACGTGGCTGTGCAACTGCGCAGAGACGACCCATGAAGACAGGCGCGGAAGACCGGTTCATTCAGAACAGACGAGTGCCGCGCCTAGTCGGGCATTCTATCTGCCTGCCCAGCACCTCGCAACTTGAGGAGCTTCTCACGAGTGTATGACCAGAAAGAGCTGGCTAAGCGCAGGCGCACAAAATAGAATGCAATCCTTTGTGACTGATCTGCCCTGAGACGATTGTGCTGGGTAGAGGGCACACACTATAGAGACTATTGGCCGTCTATCGGGAGCGCAGGGGGCAAGATGAGATTGGTCCGGCTGTGGATGGTGGGAATTGTAGTGCTGGCGACCTCCGTCACAGGTTGGAGCCAGCAGTCCTCCGGCAAGCGCAAGGTCATCATCGACCAGGATGCTGCGGGGCCCGGTGGAACCGATCAGCAATCCATTCTCCTGCTGATCCAGTCTCCGCAAACCGAAGTGCTCGGCGTCACCGTCGTGACGGGCGATGCCTGGCTCAAAGAAGAGGTCGCGCACACCTTGTGCATGCTGGAGATCATCGGGCGCACCGACATCCCCGTGGTGCCGGGAGCCGAATATCCGCTCGTGCGCCGCAAGGAGGAAACTGAACTCTGGGAGCGGCAATACGGCTCCATCCCATGGGTGGGAGCGTGGACTCCGCGTCGTTATCATCCGGCCGATCAGTTGGGCGAAATGCCGGAGGGAAAGCCGACGACCAAGCCGCTCGACGAAGATGCCGCACATTTTCTTCTGCGCATGGTCCACAAGTATCCCCACGAGATCACGATCTATGCCGGCGGCCCGATGACCAACCTCGCGCTCGCCCTCACCATCGATCCTGAATTCGCCGGACTGGCGAAAGAGTTAGTGTTCATGGGAGGAAGTCTGAATCCAAAGACGGACGATCCCGAGTTTGTGAACACGCCGCGGCACGAATTCAATCTTTGGTTTGATCCCGAAGCCGCGCACACGGTGCTGATGGCACCGTGGAAGAAGATCGTCTGCACCACCGTGGATATCTCCGTGAAGACGCGGCTGACGCAAGCCCTGATCGACCGCGTGAAAACGGGCAACACTCCCGCGGCTCATTACGTGGCGTCTTATGCGCGTCTTTATGGCAACTACAACTATCTATGGGACGAACTCGCTGCGCTCGCCTGGCTTGATCCCAGTCTGATCACGGCAAAGGAAATGCGCTATCTCGATATGGACCTCAACCACGGCGCGGGGTATGGAAACACTCTGAGTTGGACGGAACACGACAAGCCAGCAATCGTTGGACGATCGGTCGAAGTGCAAACGGATCTGGATACGGAGAGGTTCTACAAGATGTTCGTCGATCTGCTGACGGCGCCGACACCGAAATCGTGATTCACTGTTGCAACTGCTCGAGAGCTCGTTTGGCCTGCGGGTGATCGGGATGCTGCTTCAGCAGATCAAGTAGAACGCTGCGAGCCTTGTCGCGCGCGCCCTCCAACGCATAGACCCGCGCTAGATTCAGATAGGCCTGGTCGAACGCGGGCGCGACGCGAATGCATTTTTCGAAACTCTCGACTGCCTGATCTCGACGCTGCGTGACCAGGTAGAGTACGCCCAGATTGTTCAGTGCCTCGGGATACACGGGGCGAGCCTGCAACGCGCGTTGCAGATGGTCGTAAGCTTTGTCATTTTCGCCCACCTGCGCGAATACCATTCCCAGGCTGTAGTTCGCTTCCGGATCCTGAGGTGCAACTTCCAGTGCGCGTTCCAAAACCTTGCGCGCATCGTCCCACCGCTTTTGCGCCCGATACGCGTTGCCCAGGTTGTCGAGTGACAGCAGGTGACGCGGATTCAACTTGAGAGCTTCCAGGAAACACGGGACCGATTCGACCACATGCCCTTCACGGGTGGCGATGACGCCCAGGTTGTTCCAGGCGTCAGGCAGAGTGTCGGGATAATTAGCCGGCAGTTTCACCGCGCGTTCGAACGTGTCGCGTGCAGCGACATTTTTATTTTGATTCAGGTAGACACTTCCGATGCCGTATAGGGCCTCGGCACTGGAGGGGTCGTCGCGCAAGGCTTGCTGGAAAGATGCCTCGGCTTGGTCGAGATAGCCGCGCTGAAAAAACAATGCACCGTACGAAAGATAGTTGCGGCCAAACTCGAGTGAGAAGGTCGTGCTTGGGAACGGCAAAGCCCGCGCCAGTCGTTCCGGATCGGTTCGAGGAATGTGTTGGAAGTCCTGTTCCACGTGCGCGGCGACGATTGGGCCCTGATACACCTTCACAATGTCGCCCGTGCCGTCGATCAGGAAGGATGTTGGCAGGCTCATATCGCGATGACGGTCGAATAGCTGTCGATAGAGAATGTTGTAGATGGCCGCAACTTCCTCGGAGCCGCGCAGGATTGGAAAAGTAAGGCTCTGGGTGAACGTGCGGAATCCATCATCGGCGGGATCGTCGACGTTCACCGTGATCAACTGCAGACCTTTGGCAGACCAAGCCGCATAGTAATTCTGTAGCGCTCTCAACTCTTCCCGCGAATTGGGTGATTTCGCGGTCCAGAAATTCAGAATCACAAGCTTGCCGCGAGTCGCGGAGAGGCTACGGGCTTGTCCCGACAGGTCTGGGAGTGAAAAGTCTGGGGCCGCAACGGGTGCGAGAAGCCAGGTCTCGACATTGGCTGGAATCGTTTCCACTTCTCCTGCGGACTCGGTCGAAGCAGAAACGCGCGCAGGCGCGGGTCTCGCGAACGGTTCCACGCGCGCCGGTTCGGCGCCTTCCTGCACCCAGATCCTGTGATTGATGGGGAGATTGTGCAGTTCCTGCACCAGTCCACTGGGCCAGCGAATCGATGCCCGTACCGAAACTTTCGCCTCGCCCAAGCCAAAGAAAACATCTTTGCTGTGTTGGGAAAGAAAACCCGATCCGGCCTGAAGCATCTTCGTCTGCCGCCCGGCGGCCGTTTCGATCGTAACCGAGGATCCGATCGCGTCGCGGTTGCTCTTCGTGCCTTGCAACCGAAACACAATCGAGGGAGGCAAGTCTTCCATCACGTTCTTGAGGACCCTCAATTGCGGAGCGTTGCGATTCTTCAGTACCACTTCGAGCCGGCCATCGTCATCGAGATCGGCGAGGGCGAACGATCTGCCATCTTCCACGAAATCCAAACCAACCACGGCGGAAACATCGGAGAACGTGCCGTCCCGGTTGTTGGCGTAAAAAACATTTCGCTCGTAGCCGCTCCACGTCCCGTCGGATCGAATGAGTTCGTTGATCGCATTCCATCCCTGCTCGTACTCGTGAGACGCGCCGGCTTCGTCAGGTGACACGGCCACCACCTGCCGCCAGAAGAAACTGTTCAGATCCTGCCGCGAAGCGCCGGAGACCATGCCGTTGGCGATGTAGAGATCGGGGAAGCCGTCATGGTCGAAATCGAACGCGTCGCTCGACCACGCCCAGCGCCCCATTCCCACGCCTGCGGAAGCCGTCGTATCTTCGAAAGCGCCGCCGCGATTCCGCAGAAGAGAATTTCCCATCGCGTGCTTTTGATAGAGGGCCCGCACTTGTTTTGATGAGGCTCTCTTAAAGTTCTCTTGCATCGAAACGCGCTTACCGGCCGCGGTCCACATATTCCCTACGTAGAGATCTTCCGCGCCATCGTTGTCGTAGTCGAGCCAGGAGATGCTCATCCCAGCGCCGACGTCTTCGGCCGCCGCCCCCGCAGCAACATCGGTGAACGTCCCGTTGCCATTGTTGCGGTATAGATTCTTTCGGCCAAAATCGTTCACGACGTAAAGATCGGGCCAGCCGTTGTGGTTGTAGTCGCCCCACCCGCAGCAAAAACTGTACCGTGTGTTGTTTTGATTCAGTCCCGACGCGGCGGTAACGTCGCGGAACGTGCCGTCGCCGTTGTTGCGCATCAGAAAATTCGGCGGACCGTTCTCGGCATCGTGATAAGGCGAAGGATATTTGTATTGGCCGGTCCCCTGATAGTAGGCATATAGGCAGAAGTAAACGTCGAGCCACCCGTCGCGATCGTAGTCCGCAACAGCTGCGCCTGTGAAGGTTCCCTGCGGAGAGTTCGCGAATTGGAACGCATCGGTCTTTTGCCGAAACTTGCCGCCACCTTCATTGAGAAATAGCAACGGACCACTGGCGCGGACGACGATGACGTCCTGGCGTCCATCGTTATTGAAGTCAGCGAAGAGCGCGCAAGCCGTGTTCTCCAGGACTCCTAAGCCAGACGATTCCGTAATGTCTTCGAAGGTGCCATCGCCGCGATTGCGATAGAGGCGATTGGGTAGGCCGGCAGGCTGGCAGACGTAGAGATCGTCAAAACCGTCGTCGTCGATGTCGGCGACCGAAACTCCGTTGTGTCCGTAGATGTCGATGCCGGAGGCACCGTCGAGCACTGTGCGCCAGTAGTCCGTGCCATGGAGCAGTTGAGTCGAGTAGGAAGGATTGCTGCCGAGAGCGGCAGCTGTGACGTCCACATAGACGGGCGACATGGAACGCGCTTGCGTCTCGTCTAGCGCATGCCAACTGCGAAGACGAAACTCGCCGGAAGCGGACGGCTCCCATACCAGGTCCCAGTTTCCGACACGCTGTTCTCGAGCGAAACCAACGCCAGCGCCTACGATTTCATAGCGAACGCGAGTCTGAACTCGGCTTGGAGGTTGAGATACGGACGACAATGGCGCGCTGGCAGCATCGATCCCTGTAATCTGGAACTCAGCGGTCACGATCCGGGAGAAGATGCGCAGCGAGGACTGCCACTCCCGAAGAAAGCCGTCGCGGCTGAGCGTCTCCTGGTGGGCAAACCTGTTCTGCCAAACTTGCAGCACCGAACTGGAACGCACGACTCGCGACTCCGTGGCGTGAAGCGATGCACCAGAGAAATCCGCCGCGAGAGCTTTCGCAATCGCCTCAGTTTCCAGCGGGGATCGCAACAAACTGGCGCTCCACTCCGCAAGAATGCCCGCGATCTGGTCGGAATACTTTTCAGTGATGAAGTCATCGAGCCCCGCCTGCACCTTCCGAAGCGTGGCATCCAGCGTCCGCTCGGTCCGATAATGCGGGTGAAACTGAAATCCCCCGCCGACGTCTGGTTCGTCGAGCCGAGCGGATGACTGAGCCCCAGGGAACGTTATTCCCCACAGACTCGCAGGAATCAACGTGGCTCCGGCGCCCTGGCAGAAGCGGGTAAGAAACTCGCGCCGGCGGAGATCGACCGATGGACGCGGCTTCCCTGCCTTGTTCAGAGTGAAGTACCTCGAAGAGTCACGTGTGGAACCGAAACTAACATTCACGTTTGGGCCGGTCAAGGCGAAGTGGGACGACTGAGCTATGGTAGGCTAACGGCGTTCTCTGGTAATCCGAAATGTAATCGGGAGATTCCATTTGAGTGTTCCTCGCATCGCCGTGGTGGGCAGCTACGCCACCGGCCTCACCATGAGGGTCGAGCGAATTCCGGGCGCGGGTGAGACGTTGCTGGGCAGCGGGTATCGCGTCGACTTTGGCGGCAAGGGTTCGAATCAGGCAGTGGGCTGCGCGCGGCTCGGCGCTCGCGTGGATTTTGTCGCCAAGATCGGCAAAGACAGCTTTGGAGATACGGCGCTGGGTTTGTATCGCGATGAAGGCATCGACGTCACCTACGTGACGCAGTCCGCAGAAGTCCCGACCGGAGTGGGATTCATCGTAGTCGAGGCGGCGAGCGGACAGAATTGCATTGTGCTGGATCCGGGCGCAAACGAGTTGCTGACGGCTGTTGATGTTTCCGCCGCGGCGAGCGCATTTGAGTCTACCGCAGTCATGCTGACCCAACTAGAAATTCCTGTAGCAGCAGCGGAAGCGGCTCTCGCTGCGGGACGAGCAGCAGGCGCGGTCACGATCTTGAATCCCGCGCCCGTTCGGCCTCTGCCTGTGTCGTTGCTGAAAATGATCGACGTGCTCACACCGAACGAAACGGAAGCTAGGGTGCTGGCTGGCCGAGCACCAGAGGCCTCGATTGATCCCGAGATTGTCGCTCGTGAGTTGATCGGCCGGGGCGTAAAGCAGGTCGTCATGACACTAGGCGAGAAAGGCGCTCTGCTCATCACTGAGTCATCGTGCAAGCTCTTCCCCGCTGTTCTGGTGCGGGCGGTCGACACAACCGGCGCCGGCGACGCCTTCAACGCTGGCCTCGCGACCGCTCTGGCCCAGGGCGCGTGTCTCGAGGAAGCCGTGCAGTTTGCAGTCATCGTCGGAGCTATGGCAGTGACCAAAGACGGCGTGATCCCGTCGCTGCCCCGGCGGCAAGAAGTGTTGGAGTTCTGCAGACTGCACGCAATGATCCCGCCTCGGTGGCTCAGTGCCGATCAAGCCAGTTGCGGCGTGACGCAGAACAATACGAGAGCGGAGTGATGACGAACTTGAAGCAATCTCACCCCCACCACGAATTCGCTACTACGGATGAGGCGCAACTCGCCCGCCGAATTCAGCATACGTTGATCTCAAATGTGCTCACGGAAGCTCTCTGGGAGGCGCACGTAGCGGAGTGTTTGAAATACAGGTTTCATGCGGCCATGATTCCTCCTGCGTGGGTCAAGAAAACTGCTCAGGGATTAAAAGGAACGGAAATCCGCGTGGCGTCGTTTATTGACTTTCCTTACGGGACAATGACCAGCCGCGGAAAGGCAGATGAAGCGCAGCATCTCATTGACGACGGAGCGGAGGAAATGGACCTGATGCCCAATGTTGGTTTCCTGCTCTCCGGGATGGAGAGAGAATACCGCGACGACATTCACGGAGTCGTCGAAGCGGCAGGAAAGATCCCGGTGAAGATTATGCTGGAACTTCCGTTGCTGAATTCTCAGCAACGCGAGCGGGCAGTTGCGTTGAGCATTGACGCGGGCGTCGCTTATCTGAAAAATGCCAGCGGTGGTGCGGTGGGTGTAGCCACTCCCGAAGACATCCGTTTTCTGCGGCAAGTCGCGCCCGCCCATATTCGCATCAAAGCCTCCGGCGGCATCAAGACGGCCCAGCAAGTGCGCGAGTTGTTGGACGCGGGCGCAGACTTGGTGGGAACCAGTTCAGGAGTACGGATCATGCAGGAATTACTCCGTGGCGCCGATCCCGCAGTGCCGCGACACTCCGATTATTAGCCTCGCTTTCCCTCGCAAGATTCATACCCTCACCCAACCCGCAGCTATAATCTGTCTCATCTTCCGGATGCGAGAGTCGCAAACATCCATGCGGACAATACAGCCGCAACAACGCGCCGTATTGGCCGCCGTGTAAGGTGCCGTTGGAAATGCTGAACGCACGCCTCAGCCGAGAGCAACATTAGTTCTGCTGCGGTCGAAATAACGTCGGCCCGAAAGACTCTCTGGCATGCGAACGACTGGGCTGTTAACTTAGATTCTCTTTTACTCTCTCTTGTGGGAGGCTTCTTTGACCGGTGGCTTCAAACTCTCTGCAGCACTCAAAAAGCGTGCGGCGAACATCCAACTGCTCCTCATGGATGTGGACGGAACGATGACGGACGGCAGCGTTACTCTGCTTTCCCAAACCGACGGCAGCGCCCTCGAAATCAAGACCTTCGACGCGCACGATGGCCAGGGACTGACCCTCGCCCATAGCGCAGGCCTGCGCACCGGCTGCATAACGGGCCGCGAGAGCGCCGCGCTCCTCCGTCGCGCTCATGAAATGAAGATGGAGTTCATTTACATGAAGCAGCCATTAAAAATGCCGGCCTACGAAGAGATCTTGAGGAAAGCAGGCGTCGCCGATTCTGCCGTCGCTTACATCGGCGATGACCTTCCCGATATTCCCTTAATGCGCCGCGTCGGTCTAGCCATTGCAGTCGGGGATGCGGTGCCCGAAGTCAAAAAAGCCGCCCACTATACCACGAAAGCACTGGCTGGCTTCGGCGCAGTCCGCGAAGCCGTGGAAGTGATTCTCAAGTCCAAAGGCATTTGGGAAGCGATGATCGATAAAGCGCGCGCGTGACAATTCGGCCGCTACGATCATTCATGGTTAGGAACACACTGGGAGAGCATCTCGGCAACCATTGCGTTGAACGCGTTTTTGTCCTGCCACACGGACTCACTCGTGCAGACGCCCGAGTAGCAATTCACGTCTGGAACGTTCTTAGGATGCACCGAATCGATCAAGAACTTGCCTTGCCCGTTGCTGTCGTTCGCCGGAGGAGTTACGCAGAAGTACCAACTCATGCCGGTTTTGGGATAGGTGTAATTGCCGCCGGTGGTGACGACCGAGTCCGCCGCCCACTTGTCGATATCGGATTGAAGTGGCGTCTTGGCACTGCAAGTGGTCGTGTTTTCCCAGCCATTCACCTGCTCTCCTCCCGTGTAGGCGTAGGCAGCGTTGGGCAGCAGCGGACAGAGGTTCAGAGGCGGCCCGGTATACAGTGACTTGTCGCAACCGTAATCCATTCTGGAAACGCCAGGGCCTCCGCTGATCATCACATAATCGAAGTCGTCTGACAGACCATATTGTGCGAGCCCATAAGCGATGGATGCACCGCCCCGCTCGTGCCCTGAGCGCAGAAGCCCGAGGTACGATCCCCGCGCTGGACGGTATAGAACACATAGCGGAAGATTGAGGCGGGCCGGCAGGCCGCAGTCTTTACACCAACTCCGCCGGTATCCTCCCAATCGGTCGTCCAGGCGAGTTGTACTACGCGGAACCCGTCATTGAGGTAGGTGTTGGCAAATCCAGCGTTGAAGAAGGTTGTGCCACCACCGCCGTTGGCGAGGATGATGGTGCCTTTGGGTGTTCCTACAGGAAAGGCTTCGCTCACGGTCGCGGTGAGATCGGGCACCTCCGGGCAAGCCACACTGACAGAAGTACAAGATGCTCCCTCAGTCTTGCCCGACGGACACGTTACCGGGCCGAGTACCGTGACCTTGCCGAACGGCAGCGGGCTCTGCTCGCCTTGCGCGATCGCGTCTTGGCCAAACGCGGGAACGCCGGCAAGTCCGATGAGGAGTAGGGCCATTATGCTGAAACACGGTACTCCGAACCGAGAAGCAGGTTGCATCGGGACCTCATCTCCAAACAACAAACCAAGAAGGGGGTTCCTGGCGTTCCCGCTCGAGAAAAACCACCTTCGCGGCGAGGACAGCATCTTGGTTTGACAGCTGCGGCTTGTCAAGATGAAGGAATTTGCGGTACAGGGCAGCCACGTTAAAGATTGGTCGGGGAGAGAGGATTTGAACCTCCGACCCCCTGGTCCCGAACCAGGTGCTCTACCAGGCTGAGCCACTCCCCGACGTGTGCAGGGGCGCTGGAGGAAGTACGGGGCGCCCTTAGCAGGAATTGCTGGAGTACTCGCAGATTATAGCACTCCACGCGAGGTCCAAGTGCCGGTAAACGCGCGCGGTGCGTAACCGATCAGCGCAAGCCGTGGGGTTTCCGCTGCCCTTGGGTGAGCTGTCGATGGCCCGTGTTGTCTGAAACCTGACGGACGGCTACGATAGATTTTCACTACGCCTTCATGAAAACCGCATTCACCGCCCGCCGCCTATTCACCCCGACCGAGGAGATCGATCACCCGCTGCTCATTGTCGAAGACGGGCGAGTCGCTGAGCTTTCGTCCATCTCGGAAAGATCTGTTGCCGTCAACGCCGCGCTAGTAGACTTTGGCGATGCCACTCTGGTGCCCGGATTCCTCGATGTCCATATGCACGGCGGAGCTGGGCTGGATCTGATGCGGGCCACGCCCTCCGAACTGCCGCGCCTGGGCAAGTTTCTGACCACCCACGGCGTGACTGGATATTTTGCGACCACCGTCGCCGCCCCTCTGGATGACACTTGCGCTGCACTGGGACGATTGGCGGATGCGATCGAAGCGGCCGCCACCAGTTCGAATGGCGATGGCGTCCAGGCCAGGCCGCTCGGCATTCATCTCGAGGGGCCGTTTCTCAGCCACAAGCGGCGGGGAGTACATCCACCGGAAAATCTGGTTACACCTACCGTGGAGATCTTCGATCGTCTTTGGCAGGCGGCGCGCGGACATGTGCGCATGCTGACGATTGCTCCGGAAATTCCAGGGGCGATGGAAGTGATTGCCGAGGCGGCCAAGCGGAAGGTCTGCGTGAGCATCGGGCACTCGGATGCTGAGTTGCCCGTCGCACGGGACGCAGTCAAAGCCGGAGCGCGGCACGCTACGCACACCTTCAATGCCATGCGCCCGCTGGACCATCGCGAACCCGGGATCATCGGCGAAGTACTCACCGACGATCAGTTGACCGCCGACATCATCGTCGACGGAATTCACGTGGCCCCGGAGGTGGTGAAGCTTTTCCTGCTGGCGAAAGGACACGAACGCGCGGTGCTCATCACCGATGCAATTTCAGCGACTGGTATGCCGGATGGGCGCTACCAGCTCGGTCCCATCGAGGTCGACGTGAAGGACGGCAAGTGTACGTCGGGTGGCAGCCTGGCGGGAAGCGTGCTGACGATGGAGCGCGCCGTGCGCAACGTCACGAAATTCTCCAACTGGAGCCTGCGGGAAGCGGTCCAGGCGGCCACTCTGAATCCGGCCCGGGCCGTGGGATTATCAAAGCGTCACGGAGTTTTGGCGCAGGGCGCCGATGCAGATTTCACGGTGTTGAGTCCGGCGGGCGATGTGCTCAAGACGATTGTTCGTGGGCGGGGCTTCTAGGCGGCAGCACTTCTGCGGGCCTAGTTGGGCTTGCGGCGTCTGGCGTCCGCCAGATGGTGGAGCAGCATGAGTTCGTCGGCACGAGAGAGTTGATCGAGGAACGCGCTTCCTGTCTTCGGTGCCTCATCGCTTGCGGTTTTCGCCGCGCCGGCCTGGCGCAATTTGTCTCCCAGTTCCGGTTCATTGCTCATCACCTGGGAATAAAACCAGAGGAAATGGCGCATCTGGTCGAGGGCAGAGCGCAAGGTCTCGATCGGTTCGGTCTCCGAAAGCGAGTTGAGCGCTTCCATCAGTTCCGGATCACTCGGAGCCTGCATGGCGGCGCAGTTCAGTTCCTGCTGGATCGTCCGCAGATCCTCGGTGACGCGTGCGATTCGGAGATGAAGGTCGTCCATGTCGTCGGTGGCCATTCTGTTTGCCTTCTCAACATCTCATCGGCAACGCGCAGCGAATAGATGTCTCACGGGCATGCGCCTTTCGTAATTCTGGCATTACTTTGGAGCGACAAAAGGTCACTACATCGAAATGCCGCGATTGGCGCGGCTTTCCACGCGATCGGCACGGGGAGTTCGAGCCCGGTCCAGAGTGTGTGTTCGCTGACAGCGATTTTCCGGTGGTCACCGTTAGTGCATTCATCCTCTGTCGAAAGTCACTATGATCATGTGGCGACGGCCGCCTCGGCCGTCAAAGCCTAGACGAAGTCCGGCGCCCACGACACTGCTGATGCCTGACTGTCTTCGATTTGTGATAAAACCACGCGATGCCGGAAACGCTCCCACCGGGCACGTCTAGCCGCCAGCTCGTTCGCGCCATTGGCCGCTGGAGCCTCACCGCGCTGGTCGTGAACTCGGTGATCGGCAGCGGCGTGTTTGGACTGCCGTCCACCGTCGCCGGACTCCTGGGAAAGTTCAGCCCACTGGCCGTACTGCTGGCCGGACTTGGCATGGGCATCATCTTCGCGTGTTTTGCCGAGGTGTCTTCTCAATTTCATCAGGCGGGCGGACCTTACCTCTACGCCCGCGCAGCCTTCGGACGCGGCATGGGCATTCAGATGGGGTGGATGCTCTTACTCGGGCAGGCGGCCGCCCCGGCCGCGAATGCCACTCTGTTCGTCATTTATCTCGGCGAGTTTTGGCCGCATGCCACGGACCCGTTGCCGCGCGCTCTGATCCTGACGATCCTGGTCGGCCTGCTTGCGTTCATCAACGTGCGCGGTGTGCGTGCGGGAGCGCTGGTCAGCAACCTCTCGACTGCGGCAAAACTAGTGCCGCTATTCGCCGTCATCGGGATAGGATTGTTCGTGTTGCACGCGCATCCCGCCGTAGCCTCGACTGGCGCGCCGGCGGTCGTTACGACCAGCCAATGGATGAAGGCCGTACTGCTGCTCGTCTTTGCCTATGGGGGATTCGAAACCGCGCTGGCACCGATGGGCGAGGCCAAGAACCCGCGTCGCGATGCCCCGTTTGCGTTGTTCAGTGCACTCGTGGTGTGTACCGTGCTTTACGCGCTGATTCAGTGGGTGGTGGTTGGAGTTCTACCGGACGCGGCGCACAGCCAGCGTCCGTTGTCCGACGTCGCACGGGTCGCGGTTGGTTCCATCGGTGCCGCCCTGGTCGCCGTGGGCGCACTGATCTCTTTTTACGGATACCTGAGCGCGAAAATTCTGGGAATGCCGCGCGTGATCTACGCTCTAGCCGAGCAGGGAGATTTCCCGAAAGCCTTCGCCGCGATTCATCCGCAATTTCACACGCCCTACGTTTCGATCCTGGTGTTTGCGGCGCTGGTGTGGGCTTTCGCGCTCAGTGGTGAATTCAAATGGAATGTAACTCTCTCGGCCGTCGCCCGCTTGCTCTATTACGGTGTGTGCTGCGCCGCGCTGCCCGTACTTCGACGAAAGCAGGCGGAGGCTGGGGGCTTCCGCTTGCCTGCAGGGAATCTCTTCGCTGGGCTGGGGGTCCTCATGTGTGCCGTCCTAGCCACGCAGGTGGATCGCAGCCAGTCCTTGATCGTGGCCGCGACGATCGCCGTGGGCTTCCTGAATTGGTTGGCGGTTCGAAACCGCAATACCATCGCCCGCGTCTAGTTCGTATAGATTCGCACGTAGTCGACCAGCATCTCGGACGGAAATGGGGTGGACGAATCAGGGCTCTTGGGCCAAGTCCCGCCGATTGCCAGATTTAAGATGATGAAGTTGCTTTGCCCGGCGTCGAATGGCCAAACTGCGCCGTCATTCAACGGAGTCAGGCTCGAGGGTGTGTAGGTGGCATACACGTTCGAAGCAGCGTCGATGTAATACTGCACGCTTCCCGGGGACCAGATCATGCCGTAGGTATGAAACTGGCCGCCCGCTGTCTGCCCGCTGGGAAAGTTGTACTGAGTGCCGAGTCCAGTGCCGCCGGTGAAACCTGTGCCGTGGACCGATCCTTCATTCCAATCCGGCGAGAGCGCCGCGTTGATGCGCTCCAGCACGTCTTGTTCCCCGCATGCCGGCCAGTTCACGTTTTGGATGTTGTTGCCCAGTAGCCAAGCCGCTGGCCAGAATCCCTGCGCCTCTGGCACCTGAGCGCGAACTTCAAGCCGCCCATACTGAAAGCTGAACAGCCCCTGCGTCTTCAACCGCGCCGAAGTGTAGAACCCTGGCGATGGCTGCTGCGCTTCGATATGCAGATAGCCGTCGGTCCCCACGAACTCGCTGGGACTCGTCGTGCTGCACGGCGACGTAGACGATCCCCAAGCACAGTAGTCCTCTAGTTCATTGTTGCCACAGCAGTCTGTGCCGGTATCGTATGTCCAGACTGTGGGATCAGGCTGTGCCGGAGCGCCGCTGGTGTTCGTGAACTCATCGCTCCAGACCAGCATTCCCGAGGGAATATTGGGCGAGAAGCTCTGGCTCGTAACCGCGCTGGTCATCAGCACAGGGGCGCCCCCTACGGCAATCGCCTTGACGGCGAGATTCGACGCCACCAAAAAAGGCGCCAGGTACTGCGGCGAAGCTGGCGTGGGCGTGCTGCCATCGACGGTGTAGTTGATGACCACGCCCGCGGTGCCGGACAGCGTGACGATCACCGCTCCATTCTGTGCGGCCGTAGTAGAAATGGTCGGCGCCGCAGGCGGACTCTCTCCGCCTCCTCCAAAGATTGTCCCGCTATTCCCTCCGCCGCATCCGCACATCAAAACGCTCGCCAGAAAAACCGCCGTCGGAACGATTGCTTGTGCCCGCATAGGACCACCTTCGCACGAGAACCAAAAAGCACTCTCGCAACTTCCTATTTAACCGCCCGCGAATCCCAGGGTCAACGCCGAGCACCATAAACGCCATGGATGATGCCGAATCTGTTCCGTTCCGGCACGCATCCATGCTGAGCGCTCAAGTGAGAAACGTTAGCCAGCTACGCTTCCACGGCAGATTGTTCTATCTCGAGCAGTGTCTTCTTCCTCTCAATTCCCCACCGATATCCTGCCAGGTTCCCGTCGCTACGCACCACGCGGTGACATGGCACGGCCAGCGCCACAGGATTCGAAGCGCAAGCGTGGGCCACAGCGCGGACCGCTTTCGGCTCGCCGATGGCGCGCGCGATCTCGGTGTAGCTGCGGGTCTCGCCGCGCGGAATCCGTTGCAGCGTCTCCCAAACTTTCTGCTGGAAGGCGGTGGCGCGCACGTCGAGCGG
>Ga0182024_10012784_pt1 | contig 16542 bp, 15 predicted proteins | sample P32metaG_FD_120480 | JGI IMG/M metagenome (GOLD analysis project Ga0182024, IMG submission 120480) | Permafrost microbial communities from Stordalen Mire, Sweden - P3-2 metaG (Illumina Assembly) | ecosystem: Environmental > Terrestrial > Soil > Wetlands > Permafrost | place: Sweden: Stordalen... | reverse complement strand
GGGCTCACGGGCTGGCAGGCCGAGACCCGCAGATTGAACAGATCACCCGGAACGTGCTGACGCGGTTGGGCTAGCGCGACCCCACGGAACTCGTGGGGCGTGGGTCCGGGCGGTCCCTGTCACAACACCCGGTACCTCGCTGCACCTGGCGGCCGCGGCGTCATTTCGGTCGGATGTCTCCGTCCTGCACGACACCGGACGGAACTCGATGGCGCGAACTCGCGCGGTTGATCGTCAGCGGGACACCAGTCGCGTCACCACCGCCGTCGTGCTGGCCCTCGGCGTCGCGCCGTACCGGACGGTCGGCCGCGACATGCGACTCGACTGCTCCGACGAAACGATGCTCGTCGCCGCACGACCGCGCGCCTTTCGGCCTGTGGTCCGAAACCGACCGTCACGGTCATGTGGTGACGTCCGACGCTCGACGCGTAGCGTCGACGCATGGCGTGGTGGCTGCTCAAATCCGAACCTGACGTGTTCTCGTACGACGACCTCGTGCGCGTCGGACGCGAAGGCTGGGATGGGATCCGCAGCTATCAGGCGCGCAACTTCATGCGGGAGATGCGCCGGGGCGAGCGGGCGATCTTCTACCACTCGAATGCAAAGCCGCCCGGCGTCGCCGGCATATGCAAGATCGTCAAGGCCGCCGAGCCCGATCCGACCCAATTCGATCCGAACAGCAACTACTACGACCCGGCGAGCAAGCCCGAAGATCCTCGTTGGGACTGGGTGACGGTCGCACCCGTGCGCGCGCTGGCGTTCGTCTCACTCGATGAGTTGCGCACGCTTCCCGAGCTGGCGGACTGCCGGCTCCTGGCGAAGGGGAACCGACTGTCGGTTTTGCCGCTGCGAGACACCGAGTTCCACGCCATCGTCGACTTCGCCAAGCGCCGCCGCCGTTCGCCGCAGGCTCAGTGAGTCGCGAGCGGTCGTGCGCCCAGCCCGGCCGGACGCAACCGCGCTCCTTTGGGCCGGCGCGCCGATCGCGTCCGCCGAACGACGACACCGCCATCGACGCGATCTTCGCGGCGACGACGGTGCGTCCAGCCGCGCCGACCTGATCGATTCCGACGACCGCGACTCGAGGCGAGCACTTCAGCTGCGGGCGAGTTCCATGAGCAGTTCGCGGGTCCGAGCTCTCGATGCTGTCTTGTCGTCGCCGACCGCGAACGGCGCTGCCCACACGTCGGTGGCGCCGGCCTCGAACATTGCCTCGATCTGGGCTTTGACACTGGCCTCGCTCCCCACGATGGCCGCCTCGGCCGGCCCGCTCACGCCCCCTCGTTCGAGGATGCGTTGGTAATTCGGAAGCGTGCCGTAGATAGCGAACTGTTCGGCGGCAACCGACCGTGCCATGTCGACGTCGTCGTGCACGGCAACTGGCAGCCCGGCCACGATCCGCGGCGCGGACCGGCCGGCCTCGACGGCGGCTTTGCGAATTCGGGGAGCGACGTGCTGGCCGATCGCAGTGGCGTTGGCCATCCAGGGAATCGAGCCAGCCGCATGCTGTCCCGCGACACGCAGCAACCGCGGAGCGAGCGCGGCCACAAGGACGGGCACCTTGCCACCGTCGACGAGGGCAAGTGGGCCGGCCCTGACCCGAAACTCTTCGCCCGTGAAGCTCACCGACTCCCCGCGCAGGAGGGACGCGACGATCTGGACATACTCATCTGTGTGGCGTCCGACCTTGTCGTACGACAACCCGAGGCCGCCTTCGACGACCGGCTGGTGCGACGGGCCGACCCCGAGCGTGAATCGGCCCGGAACGCCCAGCGCCGCCGCGACCGCCGCGGCTCTGCTTGCCTGCAGGGCCGGGTGGCAGGCATAGGTCTGCAACACCGCCGTACCCAGCTCAATCTCGGACGTCGCGCGACCGGCGATCGCGATCGCCACGAGTGGATCGCCGAGGACCGCACTCGTGTACCAGAGGCTGGTGAATCCGTCCGCCTCGGCTCGCACCGCTTGTCGAACAATCTGATCGACGCTTGCTCCGAATCCGGGTAACCCGATGCGCATCTCAAGAACCTTTCGATCTCCGCGTGAACCAACGTCGCCGAGCACGGTCCTGACCTGGTTTCGGCGGGAAGCCCAATCCGGAACGTAACAACGGTCTGTCGCTGTGTCGACCGCAAGACGACACCGTTCGAGGCAGGTCCACCGAAGTGGTCGTTGGGGGACGCGCGCTGCGCGCGAGATCTTGAACCGGGACTCCGTGCGATTCGTGGGCTGACGTTGGCTGCGACGGTCGACTGGGGATTGACAGCCGGACAACTCGTGGTACTTTGATTTTCAAAGTAGTTCGAGAACTGGAGTTGGCGGTGGCGCCGCAGATGCTGGACGATGACGAGGCGGCGGGACGGCTCGCCGAGGTACGAGTACTTCGCCGTCAGACCCTCAAGCAGTTGCAGTCGTATTGGTTTGCGCTCTTGGTCTTCGGCACACTGCTGGCCGCGAGCGCACCGTTCTTCGGCCTGTTCGGCGGTGCGGGGACCGCGCTCTATTGGCTGGTCGCGGCCCCGGCGGGGACGGTGCTGGTCGTACGCCGGTCCCGTGACCTGTGTGTCGTGCAGGGGGTGGCGCGGTCCCACCGGCCCTACTTCCTGCTCGGCGCAGGCCTGGTCGTCGCATGCTTCGGGTTGGGGTTCGGGGGCGGCGTCGCGGGCTCCGTCGCAATCTCCGAGGTCGGTCCGCCCGTCGCAATCGCCGTCGGCTACATCGTTCTGGCGTGGATTGAGCGCAGCGCACTGTTGGCGACGCTCGCCGTGGGTCTCGGCGCGTGTTGCCTCGTGGTCCTGGGACGCGGCGTGTCGAGTCCGGGAGCGGTCCTCGCGGTCGTATACGGCGCCAGCTTCATCGTCGTCGGGCTCGTCGCGCGTCCGGGGGTCGACACACGATGACCGATCCGGGGGTCACGACCACCCATCCCACTGCTGAACTGGACAACACTGTGCATCAGCGTGCCCGGCTCGGGATCCTCACCGTGTTGAACGAGGCCGAGCGTGCCGACTTCGTGTATCTGCGAGACGCGCTCGGCATCACCGACGGCAACTTGTCCAGCAACCTGCAGGTATTGCAGGACGCCGGTTACGTGAAGATCGACAAGACATTCGACGGCAAACGCCCGCGCACCTGGGTGACCGCGACGAAGGCCGGACGCAAAGCGCTCGCTTCGGAGGTCGCGATCCTGAAGGCCATCATCGCCCGCGCGGACGGCGCACGCTGAGGGCCGACGACGTCGCGGTCGACGTGCCAGGCTGACCGCCTGACCGCGCGGGATGCAGCGCAGACGGCCGCGCGATCCGAGTCGTCGGGTCCGTGCACGCACTCGAGTGCTCACGCGGCGGTGCATGCGATCGAACGGTTCGTCGGCGCGGTGAGGTCTTCGCGCGGCTCGGCCCCACGGGGCAGCGAAGATCACGACAGTTCGACAGCCCGGGACTTCGGCCCCGATCCCAGGCGGGCTGACCAGCGGTCGACACGCAGGTCGTACCGACGGCCCGGCTCGGTTAGCGAATTTCCTTCGGGATGTTGAGCAGCGCGCGGTCGAGGTTGGCGACGGCCCCGACGCCGAGCAGGCTCATCGTCCGGATCATGTCGGCGCGGAACCATTCGAGGACGCGGTCGACGCCGCGTTCGCCGGCCGCGCCGAGCCCGTACAGGTACGCGCGGCCCGCCATCGCGGCGGTTGCGCCGGCGGCGACGGCTTTGACGATGTCGCTGCCGCGGCGGACGCCGCCGTCGCAGATGATCTCGGTGCGTCCGCCGATCGCGTCGGCGACCGGGGCGACGAGCGAGAACGTTGAGGGCGCGCCGTCGAGTTGACGGCCACCGTGGTTCGACAGGGCGATGGCGTCCACTCCGGCGTCGGCGGCGAGGACGGCGTCCTCGACGGTTTGCACGCCCTTGAGGATGATCGCGCCGTTCCACACCGAGCGCAGCCAGTCGACGTCACCCCACGACAGGCCGGGGTCGAACTGGGTGTTGATGTAGTCGGACAACGTGACCGGAGAGGCGCCGTCGCCGACATCACGTCCGATGACGTTCGCGAACCGGATCGGTTCGCTACGCACGAACGACCACGTCCAGCGCGGATGTCGCGCGCCGTCGATGATCGTGCCGGCCCCGATGGCCGGCGGAAGAGAGAACCCGCGGCGGACGTCGCGTTCGCGCCGGCCGAACACTGCGGTGTCGACGGTGAGGACGAGCGCCTCGTAATCGGCCGCCGCGGCACGGTCGATCATCTCTTTGACGAGCGCGCGGTCGCGCCAGGCGTACACCTGGAACCAGAGACGACCGTCCGTGACGGCGCGCACCTCTTCGATCGAGCGCGTACTGAGCGTCGACAGCGTGTAGGGGAGCCCGGCGCGTTCGGCGGCTCGGGCCACCGCGAGCTCGCCGTCGGGATCGGCGATGCGGGTGAAACCGGTCGGTGCGAGCACGAGCGGATAGGCCACCGGCCGGCTGAGGATCGCGCTCGCGGTCCCGACGGTCTCGAGGCCCCGCAGGACGCGCGGCCGGAACGTCGTCGCCGCGTACGCAGCTTGGTTCGCGGCAAGGGTGCGTTCATCTTCGGCACCGCCGTCGATGTAGTCGAACACACCGCCAGGCAGGTTCCGCTTGGCGATGCGCCGGAGGTCTTCGACCGATGCGGCGCGCGCCAGACGCCGTTCGATGCGGTCGGTCTCGATGCGGTCGAACCTCACGACCGACCGCAACGTCCGATACGGCCTCACGGGTCGTCCCTTCGCGACGCGGTCGGAGCGACGACGTCCGCTCGTTTCGCTCCGAGCGACTCGGGAGCTGCCCCGCCGGCGCCGACGTCGACGACGACGTTGCCGAGTGCGGTCGCTTCGACGGGGCCGGTCACGACCGGCAGTCCGGCTGCCTCGGCGGTGAGCTGGTCGAGCCGCGCGTGCCGCGAGCCGCGGCCGACAACGACAACGACGTGGATGGTGTCGAATGTTGAGCCTGCGAGCTCGACGCCTCGGTGGAACATGCGCGCAGATGCGCAGCAAGCGCGGTCGACTGCACCACGATGAGTCCGCCCGGAGTCGGGCGAGGCGACGCCGCCTAGCTTGAAGTGGTGCTGCACATCAATGTCGCAACCCTGCGGCTGTTCTTACACGTCCTCGGCGCAACCGTCTGGGTCGGCGGGCAGGTCGCGCTCGCAGCGGTCGTTCCCGTCATACGTCGGGTCGGCGGGATCGAGACCGCGCGGGCTGCGGGCCGTCGTTTCCAGCTCATCGCGTGGCCTGCATTCGCGTTGCTCGTCGGGACGGGCATCTGGAACCTCTTCGCGGTCAACGTCGGTGATCAGTCGAGCGCGTACCTCAGGACTCTCGTGATCAAACTACTCTTGGTCGCGGTCTCGGGCCTGGGTGCACTCGGCCATATCCTCTTCGTGCGGCGGCGACCGACGTTCGGCGGCATGCTCGCGGGGATCGCGTTGCTTGCCGCGCTGGGCGCAACGTTCGTCGGCGTGCTCCTCGCGACCGGGTAACCGACGGCGACGTCGACACAGCCCGTGCGATCACGGGCGTGCGCCACGAGATAGGCCGCTCGTGCCGCCCGAGCCGAGCCGGGCACCGTGTCGAGGCGGCACGCCGGAACATGCCTTCCGGGTGGATCGCCGAGCACACCGTCCCCTGTCCCAGGCGTTCGGAACCATTCCCACGGGGCCGTCGGACGACAAAGCCGGGCCGATGCCGCACCCTCTGGCCCTTCCGTCGGTTGACGCCGTCGTGTCGCAGGGTCAGTTGGGTGTTAATCCCGGTCCGGGATGGGTCGATGTTCCGCGCGTGATGGACGCAAGCGTCCCGTGTCGGTTCGCGGGCGATCTGGGGGACCTCGCGGCCGCGTTGGCGGATCCGGTCATCTTGATGAACGTGCACGGCGAGTTGCGGTGGGGCAACGTCGCGGCCGAACGGTTGTTCGGCATCGCGCTCGCCGACGGGGTCGGTCGGAACATGTTGGAGTTCCTGCACCCCGACGACGCTGAGTTGGCCTTGGTTTCTGTCATGGCGATGGAGCGCAAGGAAGTCGGGACGCTGTTGGAAGTTCGGATCCGTGGCGCGCACGGCTGGCGACTCGTCGAAGCGCGGGGTACGTCGTTCGGCGACGACATTCTGCTCACGGTTCGTGACATAACTGATCGGCGCCGTTGGGAGGTCGCCAACGATGGGCTGGCCGGGTTCCGGGCGCTGATCCAGTACGGGGCGTCGATCACGATGGTGCTCGAACGCCGCGGCGAGATCCGATCGTCGTCAGCGGTGGTAACACGACTGCTCGGTCATGATCAGGAACGGCTGGAAGGCGAGCCGTTCGCGAGCCTCGTGGAACGCGACGACCATGCGGCGCTCGCAACCGCGTGGCGTGCAGCAAACGCGCGCGGGGCACGTCCGGTGACCGTTGATCTGCGATTGTTGCGTCGAGGCGGTGGTGTCGTTCCCTTCGCGTTGACGTTCACGAATCTGCTCGACGACCCGACCCTTTCGGGGATCGTGGCGACCGGCCATGACATTTCCGATCGTGTCGTCGCCGAAGAGGAACTTCGCGAGTCGAACTCGCTCCTGGCCGCGACACTGGAATCCACCGCGGATGCGATCCTCGTCGTCGACCAGATGGGCCAGATCTCGAGTTACAACCGCAGATTCGCGGAGATGTGGCGGATACCGGACCGGGTGCTGGTAGCAGGAGACGACCGCCAGACCTGGGCCTGGGTCCTCGAACAGCTTGTCGATCCCGACACGTTCGTGAACATAGAGCAAGAGCTGTACGCCGCTCCCGACGCCCAGAGCCGTGACGTCCTCAAGTTCAAAGACGGACGAATGTTCGAACGTCACTCGCGGCCTCGGAGACTCACCGACGTGGTCGTCGGACGGGTCTGGAGCTTCCGGGACATCACCGAACCCGAACGACTCAAGCAACAGCTCGTCCATCAGGCCCAACATGACTCGCTGACCGGACTCGCAAACCAAACTTTGTTCCGGGATCGGATCGATCATGCCATCGCGCGGCTGAATCGGTCCGAACATCAGGTCGCGGTGTTGTTCGTCGATCTCGATGACTTCAAGTACGTCAACGACACACTGGGCCATTGGGCCGGAGACGCGCTCCTCGCTCAGATCAGTGAGCGTCTGGCCAACCAACTTCGTGTCGCCGATACCGCCGCCCGTGTCGGCGGCGACGAGTTCGCTGTGCTGCTCGACGACCTCTCCGACGGCAACGACGCTCTCGTCATCGCGCAGCGCATCATCGATGCTCTGCGCGAGCCGGTCACCATCGGCGCTCGGCATCTCACGCTCACCGCCAGCATCGGCATCGCGTACGGCGACAAAGCATCCGACCCAGAAGAACTGCTACGCAACGCCGACCTCGCCATGTACGACGCGAAAGCACAAGGAAAGAACTGCCGCCGCGTGTTCACGCCAGAAATGCACGCCTCGGCGGTTGCGCAGCTCGAAGTGCTCTCAACTGATTGAGCCCCCACAGAACGGGGACGTTCTCCTCAACCTCAACGTGTCAGGCCGAACCTTCGCATCGTCTCGCGGCCTTTCGTGCCAGCCCGGTCGGTGTGCAGCGAGCACACGCGTCACGCGGGCTCAGCGCCACCTACAACGCAGCCCACCGCATCCACCGAGTGCGCCAATTGTCACGTCCGCCGCCCTGCTGGGCTGGGAAGACGCCGCCGTCGCGCGGTCGTTTCGTCGCGATGTCTACGATCTGGTCGCCGCCCGTCGGTCCCATGCTTGGAATCTGCGTCACGGGACAGTCGCGTGCGCTTGAGCCTCGAGAACGTAAAGGTGACCCCCGTGGATGACCAGAACTCCGTCCGGCCAACCGAGGTGGGTGCTCGGACCGATCTCGGCGACATCGTCATCATCGGTGCGGGACCAGCTGGACTGACCGCCGCGTATGAACTCGCGAAGAAGGGGATCGTCAGCGCGGTCCTCGAGGGCGACGACGTCGTCGGTGGTATCAGTCGCACGGTCGTACGCGACGGTTGGCGGTTCGACATTGGTGGGCACCGCTTCTTCACGAAGGTCGGCGCCGTGCAGGACCTGTGGAGAGAGATTCTGCCCCCAGACAACTTCCTGCAGCGGCCCCGACTCAGCCGCATCTATTACCGAGGCAAGTTCATCGACTACCCGCTCAAGCCGTTCAACGCTCTGCGCAGCCTCGGGTTCGTCGAGGCCGTCCGATGCGTCCTGTCTTTTTTGTGGGTCCGCATCCGACCGCCAAAGAACCGCAACACACTCGAGGGCTATGTCGTCGCCAACTACGGCTGGCGCCTCTACCAGCATTTCTTCAAGACCTACAGCGAGAAACTGTGGGCTCTTCCGCCGTCGCAGATCTCGGCCGACTGGGGGGCGCAGCGCATCAAGGGCATGACGCTGTGGACCGCGGTGTGGGAGCCGATCCGCGGGCGTATCGCCGGCGGACGCAACGACAAGAGCAAACAGGTGACCAGCCTCATCGAGACCTTCGAGTACCCGAAGTATGGGCCCGGGATGATGTGGGAGCGCTGCCGGGACCTCGTCGAGAACGCCGGCACCAAGGTCATGATGAACTCCCCGGTCGTGAGGATCCGTCACGAGGACGGCCGAGCGGTCAGCGTCACCACACGCGACGTCAACGGCGCCACCACCGAATACCCGGCCGACCATGTCATCTCGTCGATGCCGTTCACCGATCTGGTCAAAGCGATGGACCCGCCGGCACCTGATCCGGTCCGCAAAGCGGCGGACGGGCTCGAGTTCCGAGATTTCCTGTCGATCGCGCTCGTGGTACCGGCCGACAAGGTTGCCTGGACCGACAACTGGATCTACATCCACGCACCCGAAGTCAAGACGATGCGGGTCCAGAACTTCGGCTCGTGGTCGCCGTATCTGGTCAAGGACGGCTGCAACGTGCTCGGACTTGAGTACACCGTCGTCGAGGGCGACGAGTGGTGGAGCGCCCCCGACGAGGACCTGATCCGCCGTGGCGCCGAGGAACTTGAACTCCTGGGATTGATGCACGCGGCCGATGTTGAAGCCGGCTACGTCGTGCGTATGCAGAAGGCGTACCCGATCTACGACGACGACTACCAGCGGAACCTCAACACGCTGCGGGTCTGGGTCGAACAGGTAGCCCCGAACGTTCATCCCGTGGGCCGCAACGGCATGCACCGCTACAACAATCAGGATCACTCGATGTACACGGCCATGCTCACGGTCGACAACATCTCGAACGGCGAGGACCACGACATCTGGTCGGTCAACGTCGAGGCCGACTACCACGAACAGGTCAGAGCCGACGAAAAGACCGGCGCTCCGACCGGTACCGGTCGCTCGGCGCCGGTGCTACCCAAGACTCCGTCATCGACGCACTGATCGCCAGACCCACGGGCCGCGTTCGGCCTCCCGGGTTTCGGGCACTTCGCCATCCCGGCCCGGTTCGTCGCCGGGCCGTCCAACTGGGACCGGTCCCGGAGATCCGAACGGCTGCACCGCCCCGGTGCACGCATCGTCGTTCTTAATCGTGCGTGGCGTTGTGCACGGCGCCCAGGGTGATCGCGTTGTACGCGTTGGCGTGGCGATGGTCCACCGCGACGCGACGTGATCGGGAGTTTCAGCGTCCGATGTCGATGGTTATTCGCTTCGGGCCCGTCTCGAAAAAGGCGGGGACGTTCTCGTAGGCGAAACCGTCGGTCAGCCGGACCGTCCCGGGAGCAAAGTGGCTGAGGAACGCGCTCACGCCGATCCGGGCGACCGCCCGTGCGAGCGGCGCGCCGGGACAGAAGTGCGCGCCGTACCCGAACGTCAGGTGGTCGGACAGATTGGCACGGTCGATGTCGAAGTCTTCACCGTTTTCGAAGACAGCCTCGTCGCGATTGGCGCACGCGGTGCCGATCACGACCCGCTGGCCCTGATTGACAGTGGTGCCGGCGACCTCGGCGTCGTGGGTGCAACCTCGAGGTATCAACATGACCGGCGGCGCGGTTCTGAGACTCTCCTCGATCGCTTTCGGCAGCGACTGCCGTTCTGAGCGAAGGCGATCCTCGAGCCCTGGGACGGTGAAGACCTGGAACAGGAGGTTCCCGAGGAGCTGGCTCGTCGTCGTGAGACCTCCGGTGATGAGGTTGCGGACCATCGCCCGGAGTTGTCGGGGCGTGAGCGGTTCGCCGTCGACTTCGAGTTCGAGCAGCTTCGTCGTGACGTCGTCGCGCGGCGCCTGACGGCGATCCTCGATGCGGTCGTCGATATAGCGAGCGAAGTCTGGGAATCCGTCCGCGAAACCTTCGACACCTTCTCGGTTGCGGTGCGTCCCGGGAAACCCGCTCTCGATGAGATCTTTGGCCCAGGCCATGATCTGCGGAGCGTCGTCTTGCGGGAAGCCGAGCAGGTGCACGGTCGAGGCGTTGGGCAGTGGAGACGTGAAGGTCGGGACGAGGTCCGCTTCACCCACGTTCGGGAGCGCGTCGAGCAGTGATGCGGCAGCCGACGCGATGTAAGGCTCCGTTGCCTTCACGGACTTGGGCGTCAGTGCGGTGACCATGACGCGGCGAACGATCGTGTGGTTCGGTGGGTCCATCTCACCGAGGGTCCGGTCTTCCATCGGCACGATCACCCCGGGTGCTTTGAAGCCCTGCGAGCTCGAGAAGCCGTCGGTGTCGCGCAGCAGCTCTCGGCAGACGGCATGGCGAGTGACGTACGCCATGTCGTCGCCGATATCGACGACCGCCGCCTCCTTGCGCAACTCCGCCAGCAAGGGCCACGCCTGGTGGGCCTGCTCGGCGTCGAACGGATTGAACCTGCTTGTCATGCGTGGACCCCTTCGCAGCTCGTCATGGTGTTCGATCGGCCTGGTCTCGTTCGGCCTCGTCGAGCCAGGCGTCGACGAACGTCATCATCTCGCGGTGGCCTTCAGTCACGCCGAGGGCCGCCTCGAGGGTCATCACCTGCGTGACGCCGGTCATTGCCAGCAGTACCACGACCGGCGGGAACGATTCCGGGGAGACGCCGAGATCGCCGAGGATGGCCGCGATGGCGTCGAGCTGCATCTGGCGAAACTGTTTGGCGTACCTCGCGATTTCGTCCCGGATCGCCTTGCGGTGGTTCGCCAACGCGACGAACTCGATGTTGAAGGCCGCGCCGCGCAAATCAGTCGCGAACCGCCAGACTGTTCGCAGGGTGCGCTCCGCAGCCATCGCTGCGGCGAAGCGGGCGACGCCCGCTTCGGCTCGGCGGCGGTAGACCTCGAGGAACAGGTCGTCCATCGTGCGGAAGTAGTAGTGGATCAGCTGCGGTTTGATGCCTGCTTCCGAGGCGACGCGCCGCGAGGTCACCGCGGCGTACCCCTCCCGGAGCAGCAGCTGCTCGGCGGCGTCGAGGACGAGCGCTCGGGTCTTCGAGTCCGCCGCCCCGAGCCGTCTGGGCGCTGTCACGCCGTCAGCTTGTCAGCCCTTCGGGAGCCGTACTAAGCATCTGCCTCGAAAATGCTGAGCGATCGCTCAGCGGTGACGAGCAGGGGAGTGGACCTCGACCGTGGACCGATCGGTGGTCGTGACGGGGGCGGCGTCGCCCAACGTGTGGTGCCCGAGGACGACCGGGGTTGCGCTGCCCGATCGCCAGGACGCCGCCGAACCTGCCGGGGCCGAACTGCGCGATCAGGGCGTCATGGCGCTGACCCATGACCTCGACCGCTCGGACTGGTCGGCGGTCGGCGCGGCCTGCGAACGCGTCCGCCAGAGCTCGGGCCCGTGGGTGTCCGGGGCGCGTGGGCCGGCACCGATGACCGCGCCGCGGCCGACGTTCTGATGTCCCGACCGTGCCCACGACGTCATCGAGCAGGTCGTGAGCGTCAACCCCGCGATGTACATCGACGTGCGCGCCCACACACTCGCCGGGAGGCTTCATGACGGCTGACTTCGAACAGGTCGACTTCTTTTCGGATCCGTCGCTGCTGGAAGACCCATACCCGTACTTCGAGTACCTGCGCTCGAAGTGTCCGGTGACGCCGCTCCCCCATCACGGCGTCGTGGCAGTCTCCGGGTGGGTCGAGGCTACGGACGTCTACCGCGATCCCGACACGTTCTCATCGTGCAACTCGGTGGTCGGCCCCTTCGCGAGCTTCCCGGTTCCGCTCGAGGGCGACGACATCGGCGGGATCATCGAGCGTTACCGGGATCAGCTCCCGATGAACGAGCACATGGTCACCATGGACGCACCGGAGCACACCCGCGAGCGGGCGCTGCTCATGCGCCTGATCACGCCGAAGCGCCTCAAGGAGAACGAAGCGTTCATGGGGCGGCTCGCCGATCGACAGGTCGACGAGTTGATCGCCCGAGGCCCGTGCGAGTTCATCGGCGCGTACGCCCAACCGTTCGCGATGCTCGTCGTCGCCGACCTTCTCGGCGTCCCCGAAGCGGAGCACCAACGCTTCCGGGACGGTTTCGGCCTCAGCGCCAATCCCGGCGAGCTCGGCAACGATCAGAGCGACATGGCGACGAACGCCCTCGGCTGGCTCGACGACTACTTCGCCACCTACGTACAAGAACGCCGCGTCGAACCGCGCGGCGACGTCCTCACCGACCTGGCGCTCGCGAAGTACCCCGACGGATCGACGCCCGACGTGACCGCGGTCGTGCGGACAGCGACCTTCCTGTTCGCGGCCGGTCAGGAGACCACGGCGCGCCTGCTCGCCACCTCGCTGAAGTACCTCTCGGAGTATCCGGAGCTCCAAGACGAGCTCCGCGCCCACCACGAACGCATCCCGGAGTTCGTCGAAGAGGCGCTGCGCATCGAGAGCCCGGTGAAAGCCGACTTCCGTCTCGCCCGCCGCGCGACCACGATCGGCGGCGTCGAGATCGCGCCCGGGACGCCGGTCATGCTCCTGAACGGTGCCGCCAACCGCGATCCCGTGCACTTCGAGTGCCCGGCGGACTTCCGCCTCGACCGCCCGAACACCCGGGAGCACATCGCGTTCGGCCGCGGCGCCCACTCCTGCCCCGGTGGGCCGCTGGCGCGTGCCGAGGCCCGCGTCAGCATCGAGCGCATCCTCGACCGCATGCGGGACGTCCGCCTGTCGGACGAACACCACGGCCCCGCGGGCGCCCGCCGGTTCGACTACGAACCGACGTGGGTCCTGCGAGGCCTCCACGCGCTCCACATCGAGTTCACGCCAGCCGAGTCCGGCACGTAGGTCGACCTCGTCGCTCGATCTCCGGTCAGGAGTGCGGGCGACGACCGTCGCGGATCGCGCCTTCGACCAGACCGATCACCCACGTGGCGCCCCGAATCGCATCGTCGGGGTCGAGGTGCCAGTCAGCGACCAGACGTTCGTACGACGTGACGCTCCACAACACGTCGAGCATCGCCGCGGCCGTCGTTCGCTCAAGGTCGGTCCAGCCGTCGGTCGATGCAACGACCGCGGCGCGAAGCGCCTCTTGCTGTCGCTGATGTGCCGCGAGGAGCGTCGCGTCGTGCGGCGCGCGCGGCTCCAGCGGGAACGACGACGCGTACCCGAGGATCTGCGCGGTCAGGTCTCGGATACCTTCAAGTGTGAGGCCGTTGAGGTCGACACCGGCTTCGTCTTCGAGCCGGGCCATCACCGCGTCGCGTAGCTCGCGTTCGGTCGCGAAATATCGATAGACAGTCCGCTCGTTCACGCCGGCGGCTTGCGCGACGCCTCGCACGGTCAATGCGTCAAAGTTCCAGACTGCGTGGTCGTGCAGGATCGCGGTGCCGGCGGCGATGATGCGTTCGCGGGTCTCCGCCGCGCGCTGGCGACGCACGGGACTGTCATAGCGGCGCCGTGGTCCGGTGTGCTCAGCCGCAGTCATCGCCTTACGGCGTCACGACCGGGAGCGTCTCCCAGCCGCGTACCGTCGAGGTCGGGGCGAGTTTGGCGCGGTCGACGTCGACGTCCCACTCCGGGAACCGTATGAGGACCTCGTCGAGCGCGATGCGACCTTCAAGACGTGCAAGTGCCGCACCCAAGCAGAAGTGGATGCCGTAGCCGAAGGTGAGGTGCTTGTCGATCTCCCGGTGAATGTCGAAGCGATCCGGATCTGGGTAGCGGCGGTCGTCGCGGTTCGCGGCGCCGACGAGGAACAGCATCGCGGCACCGGCAGGAACGGTGCGGCCATATATCTCGACGTCCGCGGGCACGTACCGGCCGACGTGTGGGGCGGGCGGCTCGTAACGAAGGAGCTCCTCGATCGCATCGGGGATGAGGGACCGGTCTTCAACGAGCTCGTGTCGCTGATCGGGATGCTCGGCCAGCACCTTGCCGGCCCAGCCGATCAGGCGGGTCGTCGTCTCGTTGCCGGCGCCGGCGACCACTGTCGTATACAACAGTGCCTCGTCGCGTGACAGGCACCGGATCGTGCCGGTCTCGTCTTCGAACTCGGCGGCCAACAGCTCGGTCATGAGGTCGTCCGACGGGTGCTCGATGCGCCAGTCGATGTATTCGGTGAACATCTCGCTGCCGAATGTGGCTTCCTCCGACACCTGCATCGGCTGCCCGGCCTGGGTCCGGAGGTTCGCGTCGGTCGCCTGGCGGATCGCGGTCTGGTCCTCCTCGGGGATGCCGAACAGCATGCCGATCACACGCATCGGCATCTGCGCGCCGAGGTCGGCGACGAAGTCGAAAGCGCCGGCGCCGACGAGTGGGTCGAGGCTCTGCGCGCAGAACTCGCGGATCTTCGGTTCGAGCGCCGCGACCCGTCTCGGGGTGAACACGCGTGACAGCAAACTCCGGTGGATGGTGTGTACCGGCGGGTCTTCGAAGATCAGCGTTCCGGGCGGCATGTCGATATTCGCCTTGATGATCTCGAGGACACCACCCCGCCCCGAGATGTAGCGCTTCGCGTCGACGAGTCCGCGTTCGACGTCCTCGAATCGACTGACCGCATAGAAGTCATACCGGTCGTTGTAGTAAAGCGGCACCTCGTCACGCAGACGGCGAAAGATCGGATACGGGTCGGCGTCGATGTCGACGTCATACGGGTCGTAATAGATGTCAGTCACGGGGTCCTTCGTTCAGAAGCGCAACGATTCGGGAGGGCGTGAGCGGCAGACGGGTGATCGTCACGCCGAACGGCGCGAGCGCGTCGGCGACCGCGTTGACGACGGCGGGTGGTGCGCCGATTGCACCGCCCTCGCCGACGCCTTTGTGACCACCAGGTCCGGGGCTCGGAGTTTCGATGTGTCCGTACTCGATCGCCGGTAGCTCCGCGGCGCTGGGCACGAGATAGTCCATCAACGTCGTCGCAAGCGGGTTGCCGTCGTCGTCGTACGCGAGATGCTCGTACAACACCCCGCCGATGCCCTGCGCGACGCCGCCGGCGATCTGACCTTCGACCACGCTGGGGTTGATCATCGGTCCGCAGTCCTCACTCACGATGTAGCGCAACAGCGTCACGCCTCCGGTCTCGATGTCGACGTCGCAGGTGCAGACGTGCGACGCGTTCACCCAGATCGACGGCGCGGCGGCCGTATATCGCGCGCTCGCTTCCAGACCGGCTGGGACGCCCGGCGGCAGCGTCTGCGGTTCGAAGTAGGCGAGCGCGGCAAGTTCGGCGAACGAGATCCCGATCGCCGGGGTTCCGCGCACGTGCGCGTGACTGTCGGCGAGCTCGATGTCGGCGACCGCGGCCTCGAGCCGGTGCGCGGCGATCTCGCAGATGCGGTCGCGCAGGATCGTGGCCGCGTCGCGTATCGCACCCGCGGTCATCGACGCGCTGCGGCTGCCGGCCGTACCCGCGCCGAAGCCGGTGACCGCGGTGTCGCCCTGGATGGTGTGGACATCGTCGATGCGCACACCCAGCGCGTCGGCGGCGAGCTGGATGACGGTCGTTTCGATGCTGTTGCCTGTCGAGCCGCCGGCGATGTACACGTTCACCGTCCCGGACGGCTCGACACGGATGGTCGCCGCTTCGGTTGCGTACGAGCCGTAGCCGGGCGTCGACGGCTCGACGTAGTTCGACATCCCAACCCCGAGGTAGCGGCCGACGTTGCGGGCCTCGGTCTGGGCAACGCGGAACGCCTTGTAGTCGAGGATGTCCAGTGCCTGCTCGAACGTCTCGAGCGGGGAGATGTTGTCGTAGGTCATGCCGTTGGAATTGCGGTACGGGAGGTCGTCGGGTCGAAGGAGGTTGCGCCGTCTCAGCTCGGCGGGATCGATGGCCATGGCGCGTGCGGCGATGTCGAGCAGTACCTCGCGCGCCAGGGTCTCGAACTGCCAGGGCCCACGGTACGCGGCACGCCCGACCGTGTTCGTGTAGATCGTCTTCGTGGTGAAACCCGCGCGTGGGACGCGATACGGCCCGGGGAACAGCATGCCGACCGCGGCTGCGGTACTGACCGGCCACGGCGTCGGGTACGCGCCGCAGTCCTGGACGAAGTCGATGAACGCGCCTTGGATCGTTCCGTCGGCCGCGAACGCCATGCGAGCGTCGCCGTGCTCCTGGCGTGACTTGCCCGCGGCGAGCAGGTTCTCTCGGCGGTCCTCGACCCATTTCAACGGCGCACCGACTTTGGGCGCGGCGAGCATCAG
>Ga0182024_10012783_pt1 | contig 16542 bp, 10 predicted proteins | sample P32metaG_FD_120480 | JGI IMG/M metagenome (GOLD analysis project Ga0182024, IMG submission 120480) | Permafrost microbial communities from Stordalen Mire, Sweden - P3-2 metaG (Illumina Assembly) | ecosystem: Environmental > Terrestrial > Soil > Wetlands > Permafrost | place: Sweden: Stordalen... | reverse complement strand
CCGGCGGATTCGCCGAAAATGGTGACGCTCCGCGGATCGCCTCCAAAGGCCGCGATGTTTTTCTGCACCCACTGCAGCGCGGCGATTTCATCGAGAATGCCGTAGTCCCCGGAGCTGCGATGCTCGGATTCCTGAGTAAGCTCGGGATGCGCGAAGAATCCGAAAATGCCGAGTCGGTAGTTAACGGTGACGACTACCACTCCCTTTTTCGCCAGATTCTCGCCGTCATAGACAGGCGTCGAACCCGAGCCGCGGGTAAACGCTCCGCCATGAATCCAGACCATGACCGGCCGCTTGTCGGACGGCGCTTTCGCGGCAGTCCATATATTGAGGTAGAGACAATCCTCGCTGACGGGCTGTGGAGCGGAGTAGTAGAGCGACCCTCCGGGATACGGCACCTGCATGCAGGTCGCGGAAAATTGATCTGCCTTGCGAACGCCAGACCAATCGGCCGCAGGCTTGGGCGCCCGCCAGCGAAGATCGCCGACCGGAGGCGCGGCGAAGGGCACTCCTTTATAGACGCGCACGTCGGGATCGGAGCCGGGGATACCCAAAAGCTGGCCTTGCTCGACGCGAACGGGGTCAGTAATAGCGGCGGCCAGTGGGAGGGCCGCGAAGACGATGGCGAGGGGCAGACGGGGCATTCGATTATGATAACTCGGTCTACGGCATTGGAATGTGGCGCGAGCTTTAGCTTGCAGCATCGGCTTCAGCCGATGTCCGGCCGCATCGGACCAGAGCGAAAACACCGGCTGAAGCCGACGCGGCAGCCTAAAGTCCGCGCCACCAAAACCCAATCTATCTCATGAACGATTCCCCGGTGCAAACTCAGGACACTAGTTCCTATCTCTGAAGTTCCCATTTTTCACGCAGAGCTCCCAGAGAACACAAAGAAAGATCTTGGCGAGCTTTGCGCGAAGGCTGCTTCGGCCATGTGCATATCCGAAGGCGGGTTTTTCGGACCTCGGTTCTGAAAAATCCGAGTTGCCATGACAGGCCCGCGGCCGCCACCTGCTAGGATTTAAAGATATGGCGCTGTCGCGCCGCTGGTTTCTTGCATCTCTCCCGGCGGCTTGTCTCGGGCAATCGGGCGGAAAAGGACATGTTCTTCCTTCCGCCTTCAAACGGTATGCGGATCCGGCGACGGAGAATCCGGTACTCCGGCTGACCGATCCGTCCTATTCGAGCATTCTGCCGCCGTCGAGCGCGCACTCCATTTCGCGGCACGGATTTCTGGTCTGCGCCTCCGACGTATCCGGGCATTACCAGGCGTTTCGGCTCGATTTAAAATCGGGCCAGCAGAAACAGCTTACCGATGCGGCCGATCTCGATCCCCACTCGCTCACCTTGACGGCCGACGACCGGGGGATTGTTTATCTGGACTCAGGAACGCTAACGATCACGAATCTCGCGTCATTGCGGGCGCGCGAAGTTTACAAGGTTCCTGCCGGGTTTGAGCCCGGGCGAGGGATCGGGGTCTCTGAAGACGGTCTGTACGCGGCGCTGGTCGAACGCCAGGACTCGCATCACCGGCTGCAACTGGTCGCGATGGCGAAAGGTACGGCCGACACGCTGGCCGAAGGCGACGAAGAAATCAGCGAGTTGATTCCGCGGCCGAAAAGAGCGTCGTTGCTTTACCGGCGCGGGGCAGGGTTGTGGCTGGCCAATTACGACGGCAAGCAAAACTATCGCCTGCGCGCTGCCGAAGGAGGCATCGGGCCGGCTCTGTGGAGTCCCGAGGGCCGGTCTGTATATTATTTGAGTTATCCCGAGGATCCGCACAAGCTGCACGCGCTGCGCGAGTTTGTGCCCGATTCGAATGAAGATTCGGCGGTCGCGAATACCAGCCAGTTCGTCGGCATCGGACGAAACGCCGACGCCAGCGTTTTCGCAGGCGCAAGCGGCAGCAAAGCCTCGCCCTATGTCCTTTTGCTGGTGCGGGCGGTGAAACGGGAATTGACACTGTGCGAGCATCGCGCCAGTGACCCGGCGATGGTTTCTCCGGTTTTCGCGCCGAACAGCCAGCACGTGTATTTTGGCAGCGATCGGCACGGCAAGCCGGCAATTTATTCCATTGCCGTCGAAAAACTGGTGGAAGAAACCGAAACGGCGTAGTTTTTTTAGCAGATTTAATGCGCCCGATTCTATTCTGCCGCATCTACCGTTTTCCATAACCAAATCTTCCAAAACTCACTGACTCTAAAGGATTACCGAGAATTTGCCGAATTGACTTTAGGCGAAATGTCTCTTATAATTTGTCACGGGGTAATCTCATGAAAAACCTATGTAAGGCAAGTGCTATGTGTGCGCTTCTGCTGCTTTCCCTGGCCGTCGCATATTCCCAGGCCGTAAATGGAACCATGTTGGGTAACGTTACGGACTCCACTGGCGCTGTTGTTGTCAACGCCAAAGTAACCATCACCGAGACCAATACCAACATCAGCCACTCGGGGGTGACCAACGAGAGTGGAAATTACACCTTCGGAGACCTGCCTCCAGGCCGATATGCGGTAACGGTGGAGCAGACGGGTTTCAAGAAAGAAAGCCGGCGCGACATCGACTTGCTGGTGGACAGTACGGTGAGAGTCAACGTCGCCTTACAGCCTGGCGCGATCACCGAGACGGTGGAAGTAACCGGAGCGCCGCCAATCCTCCAAACCGACAGCGCGGGCACCGGCGTAAAAATGGACCTGCTCCAAACCGCGTCCCTGCCGCTGATCAGTTCGAATCGCAATTTCCAGAGCCTGTTGAATCTGATCCCGGGCGTGGCGCCGGTCCAGGAACAGCACTCCCAGTTCTTTAACGCTTCGAGCTCTCTGCAAACCGAGGTCAACGGCCAGATGCGCGAAGGCAACAACTTCATGATCGAAGGGACCGACGACAACGAACGCACCGGCTTGTTGCAGATTTACATCCCGCCGGTTGAGGCGATCCAGACGGTGGATATTTCCTTAACCGATCACGATCCGGAAATGGGCCGCGCGACAGGCGCCGTGGTGAACGTGCTCCTGAAATCAGGCTCGAACAATTTTCACGGGGCGGCTTACGAATTCCTGCAGAACAGCGACTTCGATGCGCGCTCGTTCTTTAATCCTTCGGTCGGGCACCTGGCGTATAACTATGTCGGCGGCAACATTGGAGGACCGATCAAAAAGAACAAAATCTTCTTTTTTGGGGACTATCTCTCCGTGAGAGACCACGAGGCCAACACCAACCTCGTGACGATCATTCCGAACCAATGGCGCGGCGGAAACTTGAGCACTTCGAGCCAGGTCATCTACGATCCGAATACCGGCAATCCGCTCGATGGCACCGGCCGAACGCCGTTCCCGGGGAACATCATTCCCACCAATCGCATCAATCCGGTGTCCGCGGCGATTTTGAATTTGTTCCCGTCCACCAACCAGACCTACAACGTAGCCAGCCCTACCAACAATTATTACGCGGCCCTTCCCTACCAGAAGACGACGGACTCGTTCGATATCAAAATCGACGACAACTTCACTGAGAAAGATCGCTTGACCGGTCGCTTCAGCTACGGAAAGCCAGTAGTCTTCCAGGCGCCTCTGTTTGGATCCATCGGCGGCGATGGCCCCGGCGGCGCTTTCATGGGTACGGGCGTACAGAAAACGTATAGCACCGGGTTGAACTACGATCACATTTTCAGTCCCACCTTGCTGGCCGAAGCGCGCGTCGGCGTCTCCTACTACAACAACATCGCGCAGCAATCCGACTACGGTCAGAACGACACGACGGCAATCGGAATCCCAGGCGTCAATATCAGCCCATTCACGACCGGTTTCGTCGGTATCCAGTTGGGCGACGGTATCTCCGCGCCCATGACCGGGTATTCGGCCAGCCTTCCCTGGGTACGGTCAGAAGCCAATGTGGACATCGTCAATACCTGGACCAAGACCCTCAAAAACCACACCATCAAGTTCGGAATCGATTTGAAGCGTATCCGCGACAATCTACTTCAGGACCAGACCTACAGCCCCCGCGGAATTATTTATTTCGGCAACCAACAGACCACGCTCTGCACTCCCCAGGGAATCGGCGCCAACGGGCTCGCCACCAGTTGCGCCACTCCCAAGGTAGGAGTTGGTGACGACGTGGCGGCCTACCTGCTCGATGTGCCCTATCAGCTTGGGCGCGACATCAACACCTATTTCCCCGGCTTGCGCGCATGGGAATTCTTCGCGTTCGCCGGCGACAAGTGGCAGGTGTCTCAAAAATTGACCGTGGACCTCGGCATCCGCTGGGAATTCTATCCGCCCGCCACCCCGCCGTTCCCCAATGAGTTCTCCAATTACAACCAGAACAACAATACGCTGGTGGTCACCGGTATCGGCGGCAACCCGACGAACCTGGGCATGGTCACCCGGTACAAGAACTGGGCGCCGCGTGTAGGTATCGCATACCGGCTCGACGAGAAAACGGTGATTCGCAGCGGCTTTGGCATCAGCTATATGCCGTTCTCAGATAACACCTACGCATACAATTATCCCGTCCGCGCCAACAATTTCTACACCAATGTGGGCAATGGCTACGCGGACACCCTGCTGCCGAGTGGGCAGCCGGCGAGCTTCCAGAACGGCTTCCCGCTGCCGGTTCCCGTTTCGATTCCCTCGAACGGGATTATTAATGCCGGAGCCAACTCGACCTTGCTGAGCCAGAGCGAGTTCATTATCAACCAGAACTACAAAAACCCCTCGGTCATTACCTGGAATATCGCGGTACAGCGCAGTCTGCCGATGAAATTGACGTTGGATGTGGCGTACGTCGGCTTGAAGGGCGTGGACACGGTGTACAACTACAACATGAACAATCCCTCCACGCTTGGGGGGGGTACAGCTAGCCAACCGCTGGATCAGCTTTTTGGCAAAACGGCCAGCGCGACGGTCTATTGGGCAGGCGCCTCCTCCACCTATAACGCGCTCCAAGTCAAATTGGACCGGCGTTCGGCTACCTTTAACCTGACTACGGCCTTCAGTTGGCAGAAGGCCATGGATTTCCAACAGGACGATGACGGCGCCCCCCTCTGGACGTTTATCGGCTTCAACCGCAACTATGCCCGTGCCGATTTTGATCGCCAGTTCGCCTTCGTGCAGAGCTACGTTTATTCGTTGCCGTGGGGACCCGGCAGGACTCCGCTCCATGGACCCATCAATTATCTGGTGGGCGGCTGGCAGCTTGCTGGCGCCCTTACGCTGGAGTCCGGGAGCCCCATTGAGGACATCGCCGCCAGCGGTAGCAGCCTGAACACGCCCGGTGAACAACAGACCGCCAACCAGATCGCCCCAGTGAGCTATCCTAAGGGCATCAACGTCGGCAATCCATGGTTCAGCACCGCCAGTTTTACCTCGCCCACCGGCGTGGTGTTCGGCAACACAGGGCGCAATCTGTTCAGCGGTCCCGGCCTTTTCATTCTCAATGCTTCGTTGGTCAAAAACGTTCGAATTCGCGAGCGCATCAACATCGAAATCCGCGGAGAGGCCTTCAACATCACCAACACGCCGGAATTCAGCAATCCGCAAAATTCGATCACCAGCTCGACCTACGGCTACGTGACCGGCACCCTCGGCAGCGGTACCGGAGTCAACGGGACCGGCGGCGGAAGAGCTTTACAGTTGGGTACGAAAATTACGTTCTAACCGCTACTTGTGGCGCGAGCTTTAGCTTCGAACGTCGGCTTCAGCCGGCGTTCGAGGCTGGACAGCAAACTGAAGCTCGCGCCACAAAATTCCTCGGTCGACGTAAACGCCCAACGAATCCCGTACCCGGCAAGAGGCTAAAATAATCATGCCACAGGGCAGTACCTTCCTAAGGTTTGGTCTAGTGGACGCCGATTACAATAGGGATGATGCGAATCGTGCGAGCCGGTCTTTTATGCTTCCTCGCCCTCCCCGCAGCCCATGCGGACGCGCCGAAACCCAAATCGCAATGCAAGAATACCTGCAAGTCCAGCTATACGTTGTGCATGAAGCGATCGAATACCAAGAGCAGCAAGAAGGCGTGCAAGGCACAGAACAAAACCTGCAAAAAAGGGTGCAAAGGATAAATCAGACCGCTGAGTAGCGCTGCTTCAGGCTCTGGAACTGCTTCTGGCGAACCAAATTCGACCGGTGCAACTGATAGCGCACCAGCACCCCGAGGATCGATAATCCATAGCGGCAGCTTGCCAGGAATGACGCGGAGGACGCCTGCGCGAAATAGCGGGTGGGCACGGGAATCTCCGCGATCCGCATCCCCGCATCGACGAATTGCGCCATGATCTCCTGATCGAAGACGAAATTGTCGGAGTTCATGTCCAGGTTCGCGGCCTCCAGGGCATCCCTGCGATAGGCCCGGTAACCGGTGTGATATTCCGCGAGTTTCAAGCCAAAAACGCGATTTTCAAGTCCGGTGAGAAAACGGTTGGAGATAAATTTCCACCACGGCATTCCCTGTTTCATGACGTTGCCGCCCAACAGGCGCGAGCCCAGAACCACGTCAGCGTCGCCCTGCTCAATCGGCTTGATGATCTCCGGCAGCAGCGTGGGATCGTACTGATAATCGGGATGCACCATCACCACGATGTCGGCGCCGGCGCGCAATGCTTCGCGGTAGCAGGTCTTCTGGTTCGCGCCGTAACCGTAATTACGGTCGTGGACGAAGACTTCCAGTTTAAGATCGCGGGCGATGCGAAGAGTTTCGTCGGAGCTGCCGTCGTCCACCAGGATCACCAGGTCGACGATATCGTGGGGCAATTCGGCGTAAGTCATGTGCAGCGTTTTGGCGGCGTTGTACGCCGGCATCACCACAACTACTTTGGACTTCGCCATCCGAGCTTCAGTTTAACATCTACGCCTAAGGTGTACCCCTGAATGGGCCGATAAATGACATATGAGGTTGCTGGAAGTCCTGTTATTCACGCTCGGCGGAGTGTGGCAAGGCATCCGCCAGGACTTCAATCTTTTGGAAATTGCTGTGATCGCGGGACTCGTCCTGGCCTGGAACAAGGGCTGGCGGCCGCGGAAAATAGCGATGCTCGACCCGCGGCGCCCCGCGTTGGCGGCGGTGGCGCTGGTTCTGGGGTTCATCGCGCTGCGGCTAGCACTGATCCCTCTGATGCCGGTGCCGGTCGCGGTAGTAACCGACGAAAATAGTCACCTGCTGCTGGCCGATACGCTGCTGCATGGGCGCCTGGCGAATCCGGTGCATCCCTTCTGGCCGCATTTTGAGAGCCTGCACATCCTGATGCAGCCGCATTATGTGTCGGCGTACTTTCCAGGGCAGGCCGTGTGGCTGGCGGCGGGCCGCCTTCTTACCGGAAGCGCGTGGACAGGCGTGCTGGCGGAGTGCGCGGGATTCCTTTTCGCTCTGTACTGGATGCTGCGCGGATGGATGCCTGCGCGCTGGGCCCTGTTCGGAGTCCTGCTGGCAGGGCTGCGATTCGCAGTCGCGAGCTATTGGATCAACGGGTATCACGGCGGATTCCTGCCCGCGCTCGGAGGCGCTCTAGTAGCCGGCGCCTTCGTCCGCCTGTGGGGCGGACCCCCTGGTCCGCGCCGGACCCCCCGGTCCGGCTCCGTTCTTCGCGCGTGGCTAGGTCTAATCTTTGGAACCGGGCTCGCGATCCTTGCCTCGACCCGCCCTGTGGAAGGCGCGCTCTACAGCATCCCTTTCGCCGCGGTCCTCGCGTGGGATTTCCGGCGCAATGCAATGGCTTTAGCGGTCGCCGCGATCCCAGTGATCCTCTGCGCAGGAGCCCTAGGCGTATATTTTGAGCATGTGACCGGCAGCCCTTTCGTCACCGCTTATCAGATCAATCAGAAAACCTATGGATGGCCGATGACGCTGGCGTTCCTGAAGCCTCCGCAGGTGGAGAATCACAACGTTGAGTTCGCCCGATACTACAAGTACGAGTTGAGCGAGCATGAGAGGGTCGACGGCCCTGTACATTTTGTGCAATACCTGACCTTCCGCGTGCAGGAATACTGGCGATTCTTTCTGGGCCCGGTTCTCACCGTGCCTCTCATCATGATCGGCCGCGTCTGGCGCCGGAGAAGGATGCTGCTGATCGTCGCCAGCGGCGGATTATTCGCGGTGCTGATTGAAGGTGGCGCATCGCCGCACTACCTGGCGCCCTCGACGGCCATCCTGATTGCGATCGTGGTCGAATGCTGCCGGCATTTGCGAGCATCGCGAGTCTACATCGTGAAGCTGCTGCCGGTCGCGATGGCGGTGGTGCTTACGCTGCGGCTAGGCGCGGAGAGCGCCGGATTGCCGTACACGCAGAAGCTCAATTTTCAATCCTGGTGCTGCCGCGTGGAGGGCAATCACAACAAGGCTCGCATAGCAGCGTCGCTAAAGTTGATCACAGGCAACCACCTGGTGTTCGTCCGCGAGAAATCCGACGAGTACAACCTGCTGCAGTGGATTTACAACGACGCCGATATAGACCGGTCGAGGATCGTCTGGGCGCGCGATTTGGGACCGGAGCGGAACGCCGAATTAATGCGCTATTACGCGGGCCGCGACGTATGGATGGTAGATCCCAACGTCGACCCCGCGACTTGTGTGAAGTATTAGGAGAAAATCTTGGCGAGCTTGGCGTCTTTGCGTGAAATCCTGCGTTTCAGAGATCTTTCGCCAGAAATTGTCCCGTGTACGATTCCTTGATCTTCGCAACCTGCTCCGGAGTGCCCTCGGCCACGATGCGTCCACCTCCGCTGCCGCCTTCCGGGCCTAGGTCGATCACCCAATCCGAGTGGCGGATCACTTCCATATTGTGTTCAATGATGAGAATACTGCCCCCGCTGCGCATCAGTCTTTCGAAGGCATCCAGAAGCTTGGCGATGTCGTCGAAATGCAAGCCCGTGGTGGGTTCGTCGAAAATATAAAGCGTTCCTTCGCTCGACGACTGCGCCAGGTGCGCCGCCAGTTTCACGCGCTGCGCTTCCCCGCCCGACAAAGTGGTCGCCGACTGGCCCAGCCGAAGATAGCCCAGGCCGACGTCGTTCAGCACTTTCAATTTCTGCACCAGGCGCGGCGTCGAGGAGAAAAACGTCGTCGCCTCCTTCACCGTGAGCTGCAGGACTTCGTGGACATTCAAACCCTGATAATGAACATCGAGCACGCTCTGCTTGAAGCGCGTGCCTTTGCAATCCTCGCATACCAGCTCGACGTCGGCCAGAAACTGCATCTCGACCGTGACCGTCCCATCGCCCTGGCAGGTTTCGCACCGGCCTCCTGGAATATTGAACGAAAAATGCCCCGCCGTGAAGCCCCGGCGATCGGCTTCGGTGGTGGAGGCGAACAGCTCGCGGATAATGTCGAACGCCTTGATATAGGTGACCGGATTCGATCGCGGTGTGCGCCCGATCGGCGATTGATCCACCAGGATGACCTGGGTCAGCAGCTCCGCGCGCTCCACTTTCCGGCAAGTGAGTTTTTCCGGCGCGATGCCCCACGCCTCCGCTTCATCGGCCGGCTGCGGCGACTGCCGGTCCATTCTCTTGGAGAGCGACTTATAAATGACATCGTGCACCAGAGTCGACTTTCCGGAACCGGAAACTCCCGTGATGGCGACCATCATGTTCAGCGGAATCGAAACGTCGATGGCCTTCAAATTGTTGGCCTGCGCGCCCAGAAATCGGATGATGCGCTTGGGATTGACCTTGCGGCGCTCCGTAAAATGGGAGGTTTTCAGATCGCCCCGCAGATAGCGCGAGGTGAGCGACATCTCGCCGTCCTGCATCAGCTTGTTGAACGATCCTTCAAATACAATGCGTCCCCCGGTTTCACCCGCGCCGGGGCCCATGTCGACGATATGATCGGCGGCGCGCATCACCTCAGGATCGTGCTCGACCACCACGATGGTATTGCCCAGATCGCAAAGTTCCTTCAAAATGCCGATGAGTCGTCCGGTGTCGCGCGCGTGCAAACCGATCGACGGCTCGTCGAGCACATAGCATGCGCCGACCAGACGCGATCCCAGGCAGGTGGCGAGCTGGATGCGCTGCGCTTCGCCTCCCGAAAGCGTCGCCGACATTCGATCCAGCGTGAGATATTCCAGGCCGACGTCGTTCAGGAATTTCAAGCGCTGCTGAATTTCGACCAGAATTTTCTCGGCGATTTGCGTTTCCTCTGGCGATAATCGCAGCTCGTCGAAAAAAGTCTTGGCCTCGGCGATATTCATGCGCACCAGCTCGGCCAGGTTCTTTTCGCCCACCCTGATGTACAGCGCTTCAGGACGCAGGCGCGATCCGCCGCAATCCGGACAGGTCGTATAGCCGCGATAACGGCTCATGAAAACACGCACGTGGACTTTATATTTTTTCTTCTCTACGTCGCGAAAGAATCGCCGCACATGTTCGTAGACAATGGCGCGCTCCGCCTGGGTCAGCTCCAGAAAAGGAACATTGGTGCGGACTTTGTTCTTGACCGCCTGGCGAAAATCGGACAGGTACCCGGAATAATTGGGCTTGGTCCAAGGATCGACGGCGCCTTGCGAGATGGAGATCGATTTATCGGGAATCACCAGGTCCAGATCGTAATCGATGGTATTTCCAAAACCCTGGCAGCGCCTGCAGGCGCCGTAAGGATTGTTGAAACTGAACAGGCTCGGCTCCGGAGTCAGGAATTCTTTGCCGCAGCGCTTGCAGGCGAATTTTTCATTGAATTTGATCGCTTCGCCTCCGCCGGCTGGCTCGAAAATTACCTCGCCCGCTTCGCGGTAACAAATCTCCACCGTATCCACCAGGCGCTGGCGCATCTCCGGCGAAATGGCCAGGCGGTCGACCAGCGCAAAGACCGGCTTGCTGAAATCGACGTCGAGCAGCGACTCCGGAGTCGAGAACTCATAAACCCGGCCTTCCTGAAAAAGCCGGTTGAAGCCCTTCTTTCGCAGCTCGAACAGCCGGTCCCGTAGCAGATCGTTATTTTTTTCCTGAGCGATGGGAAACAGCGCATACCACCGCGACCCCTCCGGCAGCGCGAGCATTTTCGTAGCGATCTGATCGACCGTGTCGCGCTCGACGAAGATGCCGCAATTCGGACAATAGGTGCGCCCGGCGCGCGCCCACAGCAGCCGCAGAAAATCGTACAACTCCGTAGACGTCGCGACGGTCGAGCGGGGATTGCGCGTAGTATTCTTCTGCCGGATCGCCACCGGAGGCGCGATGCCGTCGATTTCGTCAACGTCGGGCTTCTCCATCCGTTCCAAAAACTGCCGCGCATAGGCGGAAAGAGATTCGACGTATCGCCTCTGCCCTTCCGCATAAATCGTGTCGAACGCGAGCGACGATTTGCCGGACCCGGACACACCGGTAACCACCGTCAATCGCTCATGGGGGATGTCGAGCGAAATGTTCTTCAGATTGTGGACGCGTGCGCCTCTAATCTTTATGGAGTCGTTCAAGGGGGGCTTTCTTTTATTATAAGTCGTTGGACCAAAATTTCATCCGGCGCGAGCTGGGCCGCTGGTATGACCGCAATCAGCGCCCGCTGCCCTGGCGCGGCACCTCCGATCCCTACGCGATCTGGATATCGGAGATCATGCTCCAACAAACGCGCGTGGCAGCGGTAATTCCCTACTACGAACGCTTTTTGAAACGCTTTCCCGACCCCGCCGCGCTGGCGCAAGCTCCCGAACAGGAGGTGCTGACGCTGTGGAGCGGCCTCGGCTATTACAGCCGCGCTAGAAATTTGCAGTCTGCCGCGCGTCAGATTGTGGAGCGCGGCTCATTTCCGCGGACGTTCTTGGAAATTCGCGAACTCGCGGGCGTAGGCGATTATACGGCCGCAGCCGTAGCAAGCATCGCGTTCGGCTTGCCTCATGCCGTGGTCGACGGAAACGTCCGGCGAGTGGTCGCGCGGATCACCAACGGCAAGGGCGACGCCCAAAAAACAGCCGACCTCCTGCTCGATCGTAAGAACCCGGCGCGATCCAATCAGGCATTGATGGAATTGGGCGCGGTGGTGTGTGTGCCGCGCGATCCGCATTGCGGTGAGTGCCCCATCGCGAAGCATTGCGAGGCTCGCAAGCTCGGGACGCAGAATGAACTGCCGCGAAAACGAGTCAAGCCGCCTACGATTCACCTGAAACGAAATCTGCTGGTGATCCATCACAAAGGCAAGATCCTGTTGGCCCCCAGTCCTCGCGTGCGGGGCTTTTGGGACTTGCCCGAACCCTTCGAAGGAGCCCGCCTCGGCGCCATGCTGGGGGAGTTCCGGCACACCATCACGCATCGCAAGTACCGGTTTACGGTGCATGAGGCCGTGGTCCGCGCAGTTCCTAAGGGCTTTCATTGGTTCAGTTATAAACAAATTGATGAAATTCCGTTAAGCACCACAGCAAAAAAAGGATTGCGGTGTTCAATAGATGTATGAGTAATCGCAGAACGAAGATTTGGCTGACGGTTGGGGTGTTTTCGGTATTGGTTCCTCTCGCTTTGCTGGCGTATGAGTATGGTCCGGACCCGCGTTATACGGGCGCTCCAGGCGACAATCAACTGGCGTGTGCCAACGCGACCTGCCACACTGGTCTCGCCGGAGGAGGTCCGATCAACGCAGCGGGCGGAAGCGTAACCGCGACTTTTTCGAGCGGAACAACTTATACCCCAGGAGGTCCGCCGATCACCATCACGGTCACCGTGACGGACCCTGTCAACACCCATTACGGGTTCCAGATGACGGCGCGCCTCGAGACCGATCTCACCGAAGGACAAGCCGGCAACTTTACATCGGGAGCGCACGAGCTGGTGGTCTGCGACAACAATACCGTAAAGCCGGCGAACGGGCTATGTCCAGCCTCCGCGCCAGTGCAGTTCATTGAGCACGATTATCCCCAGGGATCGCAGGTGAGCACCACTCCTTATACCTTCACCTGGACCCCTCCCGCGACAAATGTGGGCGATGTCGCTTTCTACGTTGCCGGCAACGCCGTGAACGGTAATTTGCAAGCCGATGCCGGCGATCACGTGTACACGAACCACTACGTTCTAACCCCGGCCTGCACCAACACCACGCCGCCGGTGATTACATTTGTTGATTCGGCGAGCTCTTACGGTGGATACAACTATTTCGCGTCCGGCTCATGGCTGGAAATTAAAGGCACCAACCTGGCGGATGCTTCCTACCCTCGCTTGACGGCGGCAACAAATCCCGGTCAGTGGACCTCGGCGGACTTCAATGGTTCGAACGCTCCCACATCGCTCGACGGCATCAGCGTCAGCATCAATGGGAATCCGGCTTACGTCTGGTATCTCTCCACGGGGCAGCTCAATGTACAAGCGCCTGAGGACACGGCGACCGGCAACGTCTCCATCACCGTCACCAATTGCAACGCGACCAGTAACCCAGTCATGTTCGCGCGGCAGGCGCTCGCCCCAGGCTTCCTGACCTACACGGTCAGTGGAACCCAGTATATGATCGCCACCTTCCAATCCGATGGCGCCTACGTATTAAATACCGGCGCGGTGCCCGGATTAACCAGCAGGCCGGCGAAACCGGGGGATGGAATTATTTTGTACGGCATCGGGTTTGGCGATGTGACTCCTGCAATCCTGCCCGGCGTTATCGTCGGCGCGGGTAACACGCTGGTGAATCCGGTGACCATTTCGTTCAAGTCGACTCCAGTTAAGACACCTTATGCGTACCAGGGCCTGGCGGGAGCTTACGTCGGCCTGTACGAGTTCTACCTCACCGTCCCGACCGGGCTAGCGAACGGAGATTATCAGATCAACGTTACGCAGAACGGGACCACCGTGCCGCAGACGATGTCGCTGACGGTGCATAACTAGAGTCTCGCCGCTTCCGTGGAGCCGCCATGCGTCAGCATTCGGGCAGGCGCTACACCCCGCGTTTATCGCCCCATAAATCAATATGCAGCCGCGGACTATAACGGTACCGCTCCCGCTTGCACACCTCGACGATCCATCTCGCCCGCTCATAAATCGTCTCAGTCGACGTGCCTTCCGCCATCAACATGACGCGGCTCCGGTCGGCGCCTGTCTCCTCTATAATTTTTTGTATCTCCGGAAGGTCCTGCTCTGAAGCGACCACGAATTTCAGTTGATACTCATGCTCGCTCATTAGCTTCTTCAGCACTTCCGGTTGATACCGCAGCCGGTCGTGCTGCGCCGCCCACTTGCCTTCCTCGCGCTCATGCGGAGTCGAATTCGCAAGCTTCGGGCTGATGCTCATCAGGTCGCACGTGACAGGATGATATACGGTCCCCGCCGTCTCGATCGTGATGTGCATCCCCAGCTCTTTCAGCCTTTGGGTCAACAGCGAAATCATAGGCGAGATCATCGGCTCGCCGCCGGTCACCACCACATGCGTCGACCAACGGCTGCGCACATCGCCCAGCACCGCCCCCAGCATGAAATCGTCGCCCTCCGGCTCCCACGACGCATAAGGCGTATCGCACCACGTGCAGCGCAAATTGCAGCCGCTGAGGCGCAGGAACACGCTGGGAACTCCCACCAGCATTCCTTCGCCCTGCACTGAGTAAAAAATCTCCGCGACCCTTAGCGGCGATACTGTAGAGGGTCCGGTATCCCCGCCTCCGAAAAACCCTTCCGGCGCAGAAGACATGACTCGCATTGGCCGCACGGTCGTCCCCCTTCCTCTGGATCATAACAACTGTGTGTCAACCCGAAGTCCAGGCCGACCTCCGCGCCCAGCCGGACGATCGCAGCTTTATTCAACCGCGCAAGCGGCGTGTGAATCTGCAGCCGCGTGCGGCCTTCGACGCCGGCCTTGGTGGCCAGGCTCGCCATCCTTTCAAATGCCGCGATAAATTCGGGACGGCAGTCGGGGTAACCGGAATAATCGATCGCGTTGACGCCAATGAAAACGTCGGAGCATTCCAGCACCTCGGCCCAAGCCATGGCGAAGGAAAGAAAAATAGTGTTGCGCGCGGGAACATACGTGATCGGGATTCCACCGCCGATTTCCTCAACGGAATCATGTTTCGGAACCGCCAGGTTCGCCGTCAGAGCGCTTGCGCCGAACACGCGAAGGTCGATCTTGGCGACCCTATGCTCGGTGGCGTGGAAAAAAGCCGCCACGCGGGCCGCCGCGGAAAGCTCAATCAAATGGCGTTGTCCGTAGTCGAACGAAAGAGCGTAGCAATCGAAACCATCGCGGCGCGCGACGCCGAGACAGGTGGCGGAATCCAGGCCGCCGCTGAGCAGGCAAACAGCTTTCTTCATTTTTTAGGCAGAGCCAGCGTCAGAAAAAATCCAATCAGCGGGAAAATCGTCAGCGAGCTCATAGTCGTCTGCATCGAAAACCGGTCCGACAGGAACCCGATCAGCGGAATAAAAATCATCCCCGCGATGCCCCACGCAAATCCCTGCATCAGAGAACTGACGGTGCCGGCATGCTGCGGCGCCAGATCCTGCGCCATCACCACGTTGACCGGAATCGTGAACAGCAAAATCAGACCGCTGAGCGCGAGGCCCGCCATCGATGCCAGTCCATGGCCGAAGAAAAAGAGCGCCAGAAAAGGAACGCATCCGATCATCGAGATCAGGATCACGCGGCGTCCGCCGAATCTGTCCGCCAGGTGGCCTCCGGCAAAGCCTCCCGCCGCGCCCGCGACCTGAAACATGGTCAATGCGGAGGCAGCTTCGATCAGTGTGAAGCCTCGCTCGCGAAACAGGTAAAGAGGCAGCAACTGCCCGAACACGATCTGGATCGCCGACCGCAGCACGACCAAAAAATGCAAAATGATGAGAGGCTTTCGCACCTTCCGCAGCGCGCTGAAGTCGATCCTTCCACGTGGAGCGCCCGCCAGATGCGCGGGTTGGCGCAGAAAGACGAACAGGACGATGGTCACGATGATGCCGGGGATGGCCGCCAGATAGCTCCGCTCCGGACCGACCCATTGAAACACGGAAGCGAAATACGTCGGACCGATCGCAAGGCCTAAAGTACCCGCGCTGATGAACACCGCCATCCACCGCCCTCGGTTGGAAGAAATTCCCAGCGTCGCCCACGCCGAGGCCTGCGGATGAAACGACGCGATGCCGGCGCCGCCGAGAAACACCAGGAGTGCGGCGCTTCGAAAATTCCACGCCAGGCCTAGCAACGAAATAAAAATCCCCGCCATCGCCGGCGCCAGCACGGAAAACATTCTCGAATGAAAACGATCGGAGAGAAAGCCGTAGGCCGGCTGCACGAACGATCCGGAAAATACCATAATTCCGCCCAGCAGACCAGCCTCGGTCAGCGTCATCCCCAGCTTCTCGACCAGCAAAGGTTGAAACGCCCCGATCGCGCCCGAGTACATGTCAATCGAGAAGTGCCCGATCGAAAAGAGCAGCAGCGTGAGCATCCCTGTACGCAGCAGCGCAGGAACCGGCAAGACGCTGGATGGGGCGCTCATAGGAAAATCCCATTGTACGTGTAGGGCGGACGCCCTCGTCCGCGCCGGACCCCCAGGTCCGGCTGCCCGGCTGGCGTGTCGGAGCCAAATAGAAAGTTCCTATTCCCGGCCAAGTAGAAAGTTCCTATTTTGAGGGTTGATTGAAACCCACATGGTATGTT
>Ga0182024_10012782_pt1 | contig 16543 bp, 17 predicted proteins | sample P32metaG_FD_120480 | JGI IMG/M metagenome (GOLD analysis project Ga0182024, IMG submission 120480) | Permafrost microbial communities from Stordalen Mire, Sweden - P3-2 metaG (Illumina Assembly) | ecosystem: Environmental > Terrestrial > Soil > Wetlands > Permafrost | place: Sweden: Stordalen... | reverse complement strand
CTCAGTGCGTTGCCATCGATCGAGCCGTCCTTTTGTACGTTTATGCCTGAATCTGTAAGGAAGGCAAGGGTAATGGGGTAGGAAAGGTGTCCACCATCGGTACGAAGGAATTTATCGAGCTCCGAACGTTCGTAGGCGATGCGTTCGACGCCCGTGTTCACGTCATCGACAAGCAGGATCACCGCAATTTGGGCTTGCCTTCCGCCGAGGGCCTGGAATGAGGTGAGGGTCTGAGGGACCTTGTTATCAAGGACCGTGAAGTCTTGCTGCTCAAGACCGCGAACGGGCCGGCCAGACTTCGGCGTCACGACGACATCAAGGTGGATCATATCCGTGGCAGGTTGGGTTGGCGGACTGGACTGTTGGGCTGCGGCTGTTGCAGCGAAGACCATAGAAAAGAGAAAGAAAAACCCGATATGTGCATGGATAAACATGAATCGACCTCGCATTCGAGTAGATTTCGAGAATCGCCGCCGGGAGCGCTCGCGCAAGTGGCGCGGCGGTGCGCTAGCTACTCGAGATCGAAGGTCGTCGCGAAGACTTGGCCGCGGGGGGCGATGACCTCAACTTTTACCGGACCGGACGCAAACTGCTCGGCGTCGAAATGCAGGAATGCCTCCTCGCCGCCGAAGTCCGAAGAACCCGGCGGGGACGTGTCCAGTCCGTCAGTTCTATTAACTTGATCGCGCGCTCTTGCGACACGCGGAACTCGAAACCTCGTAAGTAATCCTCCTGCCGCCACGACTGAGCCTGTTTAGGCTTGGTGCTCGGTGGAGGCCCGGCGAAATGGAAGGTCGGGGTTCCCCAGATCAGCACGCGGATTAGGACTTCGCTCGGGTGCGCGGCATAATCCTGCTCAGCATCGAGCCCGTCGTAATTGGCCCAGTCCTCCTGCGAGCGGAGAGCGACCAGCTCGTAGGGCGTACCGAACTCGATGCATTGTACGTCCGGACCCTTGTCCGGCAGCGGCAGGGTGTGAAGGTACTTGGCGAAGAATACGGCCCGATCATCGGTATTGTGGCCGAGTAAGTACGCTTCGCGAACCTGCTCCGAACTGAGGGGATAGTAGAAGGCGCGAGCGTCCGGCACGAGGATAGCGCAGAGGATTAGCGGCAACGCAATCTTTCGAATCATGAATCAGCGGCCCAGGTTCAAGTACCTATGCTGCCAGCGAGTGTAATTCAACGACCGAACCCACTCAACAACATCTCCAGAAGAGCATCTACCCGGTGAACCAATCTTCACTTCTCTTTTTTCGCCTAACTCCTGACGCGGTTACCGGAAAAGTGAACTGCTACTTCGAATGTTCGGTAATCCGACTTGTCAGGATTTGAGCCAGGAAGCGCGCCGCCGGAAAAAGAGAACCCCGGGACTTGGGCTTTGCGCCAACGACGCCTCCCTCCTGTACTTCTATCACTAATCTTCTCGTCGGCAGGCAAACACAAGAGCGATACCGGCAACGACCGCTAGGCCCCCGAGAACTGGGGGCATCAGGTTGGTCTTATGCGGTTCGAAGTCCCGCAACATGAGTCGTATAGGGTCTCCAAAGTATACAAGCGCAAGGACCCCCAGGACGATCAAAACAATCCCTACAATTGATGCCGTTTTCGCGAGATATCCTTCTTGCATCGGTAACCTCCCTGGCGCGGGTTTGGTTGGGAGACGGTCAGTTTTCGCGCGATTTTGATCTTGTTGGTTTGCAATTTCAGTGCCGATCGACGGTCTTGCCAGCAGAAACGACTTCGGATTTTTCGACTTTCATTTCGGGCAACACTTCTCTTCCTCCCGGTAGCTGTCTAAGTCCTCGCGCGAGCGGTGTGCCCTCATTCGCGCACCATAGAATAAAACTAGCCGCAAAACCGTTCCGTTTAGACCACTGCACGCCCCTGCCCTAGGAAACAATCGATCTACCGGACAGCCGCCGGTCCTAGAATTTCCCACTAACTAATTGACTCGATACCTGGTAAACGCTAACCGGGCATTTGATGAACTGGTAAGCCGAATGTCTGGCAACTCTAAGAGTCCGATACGCATTCTGTTCGCGCCCTTCGTTGCCGGTCACGGCATTTGGCAATGTTGCACTAAGTTCTCGTGTGCAATTCAATGAGTGCCTGCTTGCAGGTGTCTCTAACGAATATGAAGCTGCCGTTAGAATTCGGCGAAAACACATACCAATGGGCAAGGCCCATCGAGATACCCTCGCCCATGCAAACCGCAGGAACTCTAGACTGCTGCCGCTGCTACCGCTTCGTCTCAGTGCAGAGAAAGTTGGGCGGGGTGCGTGGTTTCGAGGATGTCCTTCGCCTTAGCCACCTCTGCAGCCGTTCCGTGGGCGATCAGCAGGAACTGATCGGTCTTGAGTGCGGTTTCGTACTTCACAACACTGTCCTTAGGAATTCCTATGCTGTAGAGTCCAGCTCCCAGAGCACCCAAGGCTCCTACCTCCGCCGCACCTTCCAACCCTGCCACGATCCATGCCACAACCGGTCCCGCCGCTAAAATTGGGCCCAGATCCGGAATCATGACAACAGCGGAACCGAACAAGAGCGCCCAGAAACGTCCCCAGAACGCGCCAACTTTGCCCCAATACTTCATTCGGTCGCCGGCATTGTTGTAGCCCACGGCGTGCTCCTCCGTGTGGCACCCCTTACCGACGATCGACAACTTGTGCATATCGACTCCAGCGCTTTGAAGCTCCCTCACTGCTTGATCCGCTTCGCTATGCGTGCGATACACTGCAACGACTGAATTTTACGTGGACATTTCATCATCTCCCAGGTACTCGCCATCCTTCTCAGGCCTTTAAGCTGGGTCTCAGCCCGAACTGTAGCCGCGTGCTCACAAGGAAACTGTTCTGTATCGGACAGTATGCGTGGAGAACTTACCTTCTCTCATTCTGCCGCGCTGTCACAACATCTCCCGGAAGGAAAGAATGCAAACCACGAGGAGATGGAAAGTACCAACAATGAGCACTTGGGGTTTTATCGCCCCGACGGCAGTTTAATCGTGGAGTACAACACTCAAGAGCGATCCGTCCACGTGAAGTCCGTCGCTGTACCTGATGAACCCCAGCTTCTTGAATTTGTTCATGAATAGATTGACCCGCGAACGCGTTGCACCAATCATTTCTGCCAGGATCTCCTGTGATACTTTCGGAGCAATTGTCTTAGATTGATTTCCCTCTCCATATCGAGCGAGCAGTAGAAGAGTGCGAGCCAATCGTTTCTCCGTACAGTTAAAGAGCTGATCGACTAAATCCTCCTCGACCCGAAAGTTTCTCGATAGCATGTAGGAGATGAAACGGTCAGAGAACTCGTGTTCCTCGTGAAGTGCACGAATCATCTACTTCTTTTCAATGACGAGCAGCGCGCTCGGGGCAATCGCCGTAGCCGTGCCTATTCGAGTGGTCTGACCTGTCAGGCACCCCTCACCCAAGAAATCGCCCGGTTCCAGAACCGCCAGGACAGCTTCCTTGCCGGTCGCGTTAACTACGGAAAGCTTCACACGGCCTTTTTGAATGTACATAACGGATTTCGCACGGTCGCCTTGTGTGAAGATCCTCGTCTTTATCCGAAACTCTACAACGTTTCTCGCCATGCCTGCGGACTCTAGAAAAGCTTGGGTATCAAAAGCTACATCTCCGTTGGTCTTTATATCATCACGAATCATTGCGATCCTCCGAGCAATCCGACTCTTTCGGATCGTCGCATTCGCTTATGAGAAAGCGACAAAGGTGAAATCAGGAAACCGCACGGGCCAAGGAAGCGTATTCCAGGATAAATTCCGAGGACTCTCAAGGGCTCTCTCCTATGATCTGGACGGACCACTCATGTAGAGTTAGATAAACTGTGCCGCGCGAGAGTTATAAATCGAGCGGTTCACAGACCCAGCTTTGGCGAACCTCTTCAAGCAATCCCTGGACCTGTTCATGTCACGCTTCGACGCACGGAGCTTCAAAATCCGAAAACTCATTCCTACGGGAGCAACGTTGATGCCATGCCGAATCCAGTCACGCGTGTCCTAAGTCCCTTTATTGCGAGGAGGTGGCGGCCAGGAGAATAAGTAATTCGGGGACACGGCGAACTTCGTAAACAAAGCGAACAACACGTGTGAATAAAGCGCACGCCAAGAATGGTCCGAGGGGACGCTATTAGCTGTGTTCCTTCATCGGCCGAATAGCCATTTCACTTTGCGCGTGCTGTTCACAGCCGACCGAGATTGAAGGTGAGGAACATGAGACGCTCCTCACGCTGAATTTGAAGGGCGATGGGTACGCCGCGAGGAATGGCTTGCAGCGTGCTTCGGAGCCTGCCTAGCGTGGTCATCGGAACGCCATTGACCATTCTTATGACATCACCCGAGACAAGGGGCACTTCGGCTGTCGATCCTCCAGAACGTGCAACCACGAGGATTCCAAAGGGATCACGCAGACCGTGCAGTTCGCGGGCAATCGTCGAATCGATTTCGATACCGAGAATGCCGAGCGGGCGCACGAGACTTTTCGTCGGATCGGCAAGAGAGGCAAGTTGATCGATTTCATGGGGCCGCTGCATCACGCGGATATCGAAGGCAAGAGGAAGAGACCCTCGCAAAACCTCGAGATGAACATTCTCCCCCGCCGCGTGGGTCATCATCTGAAATCCGAAATAAGGCACGCTGTTCACCGCCGTCCCGTCGACACTCGTGACGATATCCTGGATTCGAACGCCTGCGGCCTCAGCCGAACCTCCGGGAAGAACGTCGGAGATAATGATGCCGGAATTCCGAGGCAGATTCATGGCGGTGGCGAGCGACGGAGATATCGTTTGCACATCAATTCCTATTTCACCGCGATGAACATGCCCGAATTGTCGAATCTGCTGAAACGTGATCTTGACTATGACGCTGGGAATCGCGAATCCGAGACCTTCATTTCCTCCTGATTGCGAGAGGATAAACGTATTCACACCGACGACTTCTCCGTTTACATTGACGAGTGGCCCGCCGGAATTGCCGGGATTGATCGGAGCATCAGTTTGTATATAGGCCATGGGCGAATCGGGATTGCTTTGCCGGGCCGTAGCGCTCAAGACACCCATTGTGACCGAGTTGGGAAGGCCCTGGGGACTGCCAAAGGCGAACACCATCTGCCCTTGAAGAAGATCAGCATAATTGGCGAGCGGCAGGGCCCGAAGATTCGTCGCACCGTCAACCTTGATGACTGCAAGATCGACTTCCGGAGCAATGCCAACGATGTGCGCCGCCAGGACGTCACCTCGATAAGAGAGCGAACCGCTGGGAGAGCTGTCACTCGGGACCGCAGGTATAACCACTTGAATCTCTTGTGCATCGTTCACAACGTGCGCGTTCGTTATGATATAGCCGGAAGGATCGATGATGAAACCGGAGCCGATCGCATGTTGCCGACTAACGGTGAGGCCAGCGTTGCCGCGATCCGTTTCCCCGACGGCGCCGTACCCCGCAACCGCGATCTGAACGACGCTGGGCGATACCTTCTTCACCAAAGCTTCCACCGATGAACTGAGCCTTCGGAGCGGATCTTCGTCAGCGGCGGATTGCGCGGCGAGTGGTACCGGATATCCGATTAGAACCATGGAACCAAGGAGGAAGAGGGCAGCCGTACAGGAAGGCGTACGCGAGCGAGGACAAAGGCGTTTCGGCATTTGCGAACTCCTCTAGCGAAGTGAGGGTGTGCGGGCGTTCATCAGAAAGACTACCAGGCGGAGAGACTGTGTAGTCGGCCCGTCATTGAGCGGAAGATTCCCCGCATTCGCTTGGCAAATTACGACGTGGCAGATCACTGCCTCCCACGCGCCGCTGCTTGAGCGGAGCCGCCATTAATCGCGTGATCGTCCCACCTTCGATGCGGCTGATCTCCACCGATGGCGTTATAGGCAGTTAATAAAATTGCTGAGCCAATTCCTGCAACGAGCATGTCATAAAGATTCATCCCGGTAACACCGTGGGGGCCCAATATGCTAAAAAGATCACCGCCGAGCATCGCTTTTTGGTCGTTGTTCTGCGCTGCCGTAACGAGTACGTTGCTCGCATCTTGGGCCGATGAAAATGTTTTCTGGCCCTGTTGCTGCGCCATCGAACGGGCGGGAAAGCAAGCCATCAAAAGGATGGCAACCAAGGCTAATTGGGAAAGATTGGCCCAATGAAATTTGTCGAAGTTCAGCTTCGTTCGGCGCATATCGTTTCTCTCCATTTCTAAATTTCACGATCTACCCGGACCGCAACGAAACTTCGGTTACCGACGCCCGCCACCGTGAGATCCGCCGCCACCACCACCGCCGCCGTGAAATCCCCCTCCTCCACCGAAGCTGCTGCTTCCGCGTGACGAATAGCTCCTTGCCTGTCCGCCATGTTCGTAGCCGCTGAAGGCGCCCGAGCGGACCCCGCTCTGGCCACGGGGTGCAGCATATCCTCGAGCAGCCTGGGTGTTTCCATTGAAGGCCCTGGTCGTTGCGCCGGGACGGTTGGAAACTCCGCCGCGCCCGGCAGTGTTCCCGTTAGTAGCCCTGTTCCCTGCGCTGGTGCGGGCAAGAGCTCCTCCGCTGCGCACGTTGGAGGCTACGCCACGCTCGCCTCCTCCCCGGTAGTAATTGCTCCTGTTGTAAAACGTATTGCTGCCGGAGTAATACCTGCCGTTGTTATACATTGCGTATCCACCGCGCCAATTAAATCCCCAGTTAGACCAGCCCCATCCATAACCGCCGAAGAAGCCAACTCCGAAGCCGAGTCCGAACGAGAGATATGGGCCGCCATACCAGATTCCGGGATACGGGTACCACCCCGGCCACGCGTCTATGGAACCTCCGTAAACCGCCCACGGATCATACGCGGGGACGTAAACGACGTCGGGGTTCACAGGCGCAATGGTGACCGTCGAGCCTTGATCCGTTACGGTTTGCTGCGGCGAAGTCTTAAGATTGCCGGCTTGTTGCGCTCGCTGGCGCATCACCTGTACGGCGTCCATCACAGCCTGTTGCTGGTTGTAGTAGGCGTCGCCTAGAGATGACGTCCAGGAGAGATTCTTGTCCATATTTCCGAGGACGGATGGAAATGCAGTAAGCGCCTTGACGCTCGGGTCCCAAGGTTGTTGGTCAACGGCTTGACCCAAAGCATCGCCCTTCAAATCGGGATGCGCTTGCACCCATCTGTCGGCCTCGACGACTTGCTCGGGAAACGTGGACGCCGCCAGGATCTGCGCCACGAGCGAATCCGGATAGAGCGCAATCGGCGCTACCAACTGCTGCATCTGCTCGGGAGTCTGTTGCGCGTAGGGCGGTGCCTGCGCTGGGGCCTGTGTGGCCTGCGCGCCCCGATAGGCCGGCAGGTTCTGAGGCCAAATCGCAAATAACAGGCCCAGCGACATCAGGGGAACCAAAATCTGCTTGCCCACTCGAGGCCTTAAGAGCCCTGCGGTATGTTCGAGAATATTCATGTTATTGAAACTCCTGCGCACCTTCGTTGCTTGAGACCTCCGACAGGTAGTGATTTTCGTCACCTGTCCAAGAGGAATGTGGCGTGCATGATTTCGGTAGCAATCGTGGCCATTACAATAGCCTAACAAGTTCATCCGATGACAAACTGTACGAAAAGGGACAGTTGCCCGATGGCGGATGCGGCACATTCAGAACTGCCGCCTTTGAACTGGAAGGAGTGCCGCTCGCGGTAGCACTGCTAGCGATCACTGACATCGAGACGCGTTTCGATGCGGTCAGCTCGAACCCCATGGCGGCGATCGGGCCGCGCGGGCGTGTACAACATCAATGCAGTCGCAAATCATATCCTACCCACCGCACCAAGGTGTTCGTCTCCTACATGCACGTGCTTTCGGCCGGATTTTTGATGGGATTGGCGGCGGCCGCGCCGATGGGTCCCGTGAATATGCTGGCCATCCGCCGCGGCGTGATCGGCGGTTGGCGCTATACTCTCGCCTGCGGAATCGGCACCGTAACCGGCGATCTCTTCCTCTTCTCTCTGGTCCTGCTGGGCGGTCACTACCTCTTTTCCGACCTGTCCAACCCGACCCTCCGGACCATCCTCACGGCGATCGGCGTGATCGTTCTGCTGCCGCTGGGAATCTACTTCCTTCTCCGCGCCGTCAAGGATCCGCTCCGCGCCTTCGCCAGCGCCCGCAAACGCTGGCGGTTTTGGAACCGGGCGATTTCTTTGGCGAGGGATGCGTGGCCGGTCAGCTGCGTCGGATAGGGACGGCAACTGCGATTATCGCGATCACTGTACTGATAATCGAAAAGAGGGAAATGATTCGAGTGCTCCACGCGGAGCATGAGTTTTCTGACCGCTCCATTGCTTACATGCTTTCGAGGAACATCCGAATTGAGGAGGATTTGGTCGATCAGCTCTTTAACTCCACCGAGAAGCGGCTGGCTCGCACGTTGTTGCTGCTCGCGCGCTATGGAAAGGAAGACAAACCACAAACGGTGCTCCCCAAAATATCGCAGGAGGTGCTGGCGGAGATGATTGGCGCATCGCGCTCACACGTTAATGTGTACATGAATAAATTCCGAAAACAGGGCTTCATCAAGTACAACGGCGGGCTGCAGATCAACACGTCACTCTTGAGCGTTGTCCTGCACGACTAAGGTAACTTTCACGCCGCAAAAAACCACAAACAAAACGCGAATGCGCCTCGATGTGAACAGATAAGATAGTTGGCGTGCCTGGTTTCTTCCTATGTTGACCGAGGACGTGTGGGTCGAAGTCAAACGCAAGATTAGCCTGAGAGAGTGCTCCGCGTGTTGTTCGGTCTGTTCACATATTACGTTCGCTTTGAGCACGTTGTTAAGGAAGAAAAAAGGTTGCGATCTGGCTTACTTCATCGAACGCTTCTGAAACCAAAGGATTTATCAACTACCGGGTTTCCCCGTTACCTGGCATTGGAGTTGCTCGTGAAAGATAGAGGTGATGTTCGGTAAGCTTGAAAGATGCGCGTAGTGCAGTGGTCGGCGTGCCGAACGCCACGCAAGGTACAAACCGAAGTTTCGCTCCCGGTTCGTGACTGCTTGGGAAAAGAGACTCTGTCATCTGGGATGGCCCGGGCGATGATTTGGGTAAAGCATATTGACGGTTGGGGCTGCTCCGCCTGCGCGTGAGTGTTCATCCCTTCCGGGCCGCCCCTGGGCAATACGATGGATGAAATGACGCTGAATTTTGTGGCGCAAAGGGACAGAGAATTTGTATCCCACGTTTGCACCAAACACCCAAACACCCAGCCCTCCAAAACTGAATAATTCAATTCGCATTTCTGACACCCATAGACTCGCTGGGCAGGAATTGTGAAGGCCCGGCTCGGCGTTTTCGCCGATAGTGAGGCAGCTCAGATGAAAAGTAACTCGAATGTGACGGACCCTGCAGGAGGAAAGCCACCCCGGTTCGGAATTGGAAGTTTCCTGTTTATAGTCGCCTTGGCAGTCATCCTTTTTCTGCTCGCCCAAAGCATGGTGCGTCACCACTTGCATGTAGGCGGTCGGCTCAACCGGAACGGCACCATCAGCCAATAGCGGAGACTCCGTGGTGAGACGCGTCGAAGACCATGTGCCGTTTGCATCCGAGCGACCGCCCATGAACCGCCAGCATGTGGGAGGCGATAGATGACACTCTCCGGAAAAGACGTGCTCTTGGTCGGACAGAGTTTTCACAGTGCCCAAGCCCTGGCGGAGTGGCTGAAGCGGCGGGGATTCCGATGCCATTTTGCCGAAAATATGCGAGAGGCGTCCGATCTCTTGAACTCGTGTCCCGTCGGTCTAGTGCTCAGCAATACGCACCTATCCGATGGGAGCGGGTTTGGCCTGCTTATGACCTTGGCCGGACTGCCGGTTACGGCGTTCCTTTGCTTGCCGGTCGAGAATGGCTGCTTTTGGCTGCCCGCCATCGACGGTGGACAGACCCGCTTGGGATTGCCAGCTCTCCGCCCTCGGGAGTTTGCAAGCGCACTCCAAGAATTGGTGCGGTGTTTACCTGCCGGGTCATCGGTCAGCTTGCCGGTTCCCAAGGTCGAGGTCGCAAACGTAACCTTCGCGGAGAGCGCGATCCAGCCGAACGATGCCTCTCTCTCTTCGACCGCGGAAGCAAGAACTTATTCTAACTAGAAAAAGGAAGGAAACCATGACACACCATTCTTCACATGCGTCGATCAGCACTGAGTTGAGTCTCATATCCGTTCATGAACTGTTCGAACATCCGCAGGGCGTATTCAATTTGATTAGCCACCGCGCCTTTGAGATCTTTGAGGGTCGTGGATGCGCACACGGAAACGATCGGAGGGACTGGTTTCTCGCGGAATCTGAGCTGCTCACACCTGTGAAGTTCCACATCTCGGAATCCGGCGACCAGATTACCGCACGCGCCGAACTTCCTGGGTTCAACAGGCAGGAGATCAAGGTCAGCGTAGAGCCCCATCGACTGAGCATTAGCGGAAAGGCCGAGCCCTGCGAAGACCATCAGTCCGGGAAACACGCCCATTCCGTCAGGCACGCGCAAATGATGTTCCGCATCATCGATCTTCCCGCTGAGATTGATCTTTCGAAGGCCAAGGCGGCGTTCAACGATGGCACACTCGAGGTGGTGTTGCCAAAAGCGGTTCCTGTCAAAAGCGTACGCGTAGAGACGAAGCTGGGGCTGTCCGCAGAAGCTGATACTTCTGTCCATGAAATAGGCGGGATCGAACCTGCAGGCAACCCCCCGGTTGTCACCCGAGCCAACGAAGGGAACGCCCAGACACAAACAGCCTCGTCGAGGAGATAGTGCCGGCGCACCGAAATCAGCTCAATCATTGAAATAGCCAGGAGCACAATTGCGCCGTGGAATAAATCTGAAGACGCCGCCTTACTGAAAAACCGCGGCAAACTTACGCTGACTAGACCGGTTTCGCCAGGTGACTCTTTCGCCTAGACGCGCGCGAGGTGACGATTGTTTATCCCGCATACGTATTCGGCTGCTCTTGTTCTTATGCTGCTCAGCATGGTCTGCTGGGGTAGTTGGGCGAATACACAAAAGATCGACAAGCGGTGGCGGTTCGAACTTTTCTACTGGGACTACATTTGGGGTCTTCTGGCGTGCGCCCTGTTCTTTGGACTGACACTCGGAAGCAGAAACGCCGCGTCGCCTGACAACTTTTTTCGCAATCTGGAAACCGCAAGTATCCGCAGTCTGCTGGAGGCCTTCTTCGGTGGTGTCGTCTTCAACGTCGGAAACCTGCTCCTCGTGGCCGCGATATCCGTAGCAGGCATGGCCGTAGCGTTTCCGATAGGAGCTGGTCTGGCGTTGGTGATTGGAGCTGTAATCAACTACGTCATTTCGCCAAAAGGGAATCCTATTCTTCTCTTTGGCGGAATTGGGCTGATTTGCATCGCCATCATGCTCGACGCAATGGCGTATCGAGGCCTCTCTGGGGGCACGAAGTCGACGACGAAGGGGATTGGACTGAGTCTGGCCTGCGGTATTGCTGTTGGGCTCTTCTACCCGTTCGTCGCTAAGGCACTGACAGGTCCGAACCATTTGGGACCTTACACCGTGTATTTCGTCTTTGCTTTGGGTGCCGTTGTCTCCAATTTTCCCATGAACTATGGATTGATGCGGCGACCGGTGGTTGGCCAACCGCTTCGGATGAAAGATTATTTCAAAGGACGAGTTAGCCAGCACACGTGGGGAATGTTAGGCGGAGCGATTTGGGGTATCGGCACAATCGCCAACTTCGTGGCTTCCTACGTGCCGATGATTGGACCCGCCGCTTCGTTCTCTCTTGGCGAGGGAAACACGATGATCTCCGCCATCTGGGGAATTTTTGTATGGAAGGAGTTTCATGGCGCGGGAAACCGAGTCAAGAGTCTCCTCGCGATAATGTTTCTATTCTTTGTATTGGGTCTGAGCTGTATCGCGCTCGCTCCCGTGATCCACGAGCAGAGAGAACACGGACAGAACCGGGAAAGAAGAGGGCAGAATGACGAAGTCGGACAACGAGAATGGAGCGTTTGGACACCCTGGGATTCATCCTCGATGGACCCACGGAGGCAAAGACGGTGTGGGAACCGCGTACGCAGCGTCCAGCCAAATTTGGTTTACAGTTTGGAATGGCATCATCACTGAAGTTTACTATCCCACGGTGGATCGGCCGCAACTCCGCGATCTTCAATACCTCATTACCGATGGTAAGAGTTTCTTCCATGAGGAGAAGCGCCACCTCAAATCCAAATTCGAGCGCCTATCCGATCACACGCTGGGATACCGCTGCACGAACTCCGATCCCGAAGGCCGCTACTCCATCGTTAAGGAAATTATCACGGATCCTCATCTTGCCTGCGTTCTCCAGCGCACAAGGTTGACGGGCGATGAGCTGTTCCTATCGCAGTTGAAGCTCTACGCGCTTTGTGCTCCTCACCTGGAAGTTGGAGGATGGGGGAACAACGGCTATGTTGCCGAACTCGATGGCCGCAAGATTCTCATGGCACAGAAACAAGGAACGTGGCTGGCGCTAGCTGCTACGGTGCCCTTTACTCGGGTTTCATGCGGCTATGTCGGTCGCAGCGATGGTTGGACCGATCTAGCTGGCAATTTTCAAATGGACTGGCAGTTCGACCACGCGACTGACGGCAACATCGCACTCACCGGAGAACTGGCCGTGAGTGGTCACCGCGAGTTCACTCTTGGACTCGCCTTTGCAGACACCCAGCACCACGCGATTACAACGCTTCTTCAGGCGCTAGGCATCCCGTTCGAAGAGCATCGCAAACGATACACGGAGCAATGGGGTCGAACTTCTGCACACCAGCTTCCCTTAGAGAAAGTTTCGAGCGAAAAGGGCAACCTCTACCACAGCAGCTTTAGTTTGCTTCTTGCTCACGAGGACAAATCTTACCCCGGCGCCTTAATTGCCTCTCTCTCAATTCCTTGGGGAGAAGCTGCGGGCGACAAAGACCAAGGCGGATACCATTTGGTTTGGACCCGAGATATGGTCAGCAGCGCTTCCGCTCTACTAGCCTGCGGTGAAAATACCACGCCGCTGCGGGCACTCATCTATCTGACGGTTTCTCAGCAGGAAGATGGCGGTTTCTCACAGAATTTCTGGGTTAACGGGAATCCGTACTGGCGGGGGGTTCAGTTGGACGAGGTTGCCTTCCCTGTATTGCTGGCCTTGCGACTCAGCCGGGGGAATGCCCTTCAGGACTTTGACCCCTATCCCATGGTCCTGAAAACAGCAAGTTACTTGCTTCGACATGGACCGGTGACCCAACAGGAACGCTGGGAGGAAGCCAGCGGTTATTCCCCATCCACATTGGCCTCCAACATCGCGGCGCTGATTGGCGCGGCTTATTTGTGCAGACAGCGAGCGGATAAAGCCGCCGCGGAATTTCTCGAACAATACGCCGACTTTCTCGAATCGCATGTTGAAGCGTGGACGGTCACGACGGAAGGGACTTTGGTCCCAGGCATTCGCCGCCATTACATACGAATCCTGCCGAACGATGTGGACAATCCAAATCCTGCGGAAGACCCGAACTCGGGAATCCTGAAAATCGCAAACCTTGCGCCAGGCTCCCCCAATTCATTTCCGGCAAAAGAGATCGTCGATGCCGGGTTTCTGGAACTGGTTCGTTACGGAATAAGAAAGCCGAACGATCCAGTCATTGTGGACTCACTGAAGGTGGTCGATGCGGTACTGAAAGTGAACACCCTCGTGGGACCGGTATGGCATCGTTACAATCACGATGGGTACGGTCAGCGAGAGAACGCAGGTCCTTACGTGCGATGGGGCAAAGGCCGTGCGTGGCCGCTCCTGACGGGAGAACGGGCGCACTATGAACTCTCCGCAGGACGGGATGTAAAACCGTTCCTGCGAGCAATCGAAGGTTTTGCCTCGCCGACAGGTCTACTACCAGAACAAGTCTGGGATGAGCAGGACAAGCCAAATAAGCATATGTTCCTGGGCCGGCCAACGGGTTCAGCCATGCCTCTGATGTGGGCACATGCGGAGTACGTCAAGCTACTCAGGTCCGTATCCGATGGTCACGTTTTCGATCTGATTCCCGAAGTTGCGAGCCGCTACCTCGGAGATCGGAAGGCTTGCCAACTATTCGAGATCTGGAAGCCAAATCGACAAGTGCGCGTTGTCAAAAGAGGTTACAAACTGCGCGTCCAGGTTCCTGCTCCTTTCCGTCTCCATTGGACAAACGACGAGTGGCATACGGTCAAGGATACTCCATCGGCGACAACAACTTTCGGAGTTGAATTTGTCGATATTCCGATCGCTGCCGGGCAGAAAGCACCGATTCGATTCACCTTTTTCTGGACAGTAAGGAACTCGTGGGAAGGCCGCGACTACATGGTCGAGGTGAGACAATGACGATTGCAGCGGAACGAAATGAGGGTGAAGATGCCGCAAGAGAATCATTTTGACGTCATCATCATTGGCAGCGGAGCCGGTGGCGGAACGCTTGCCTACCATCTTGCTCCCTCTGGGAAACGCATTTTGCTTCTGGAACGCGGCGGATACCTACCCAGAGAGAAGGACAACTGGGATTCCCGTGCTGTTTTTCTCGACTCGAAATATCGGGCCAAAGAAACCTGGTACGACAAGGATGGAAAGATGTTTCACCCAGGCATCCAGTATTACGTCGGCGGGAATACGAAGGTTTACGGCGCGGCGTTGCTGCGGTTCCGCAAAGAGGATTTTGCAGAGGTCCGGCACTATGGCGGCATTTCACCCGCCTGGCCGCTCAGCTATGAGGACTTTGAGCCTTATTACACGAAAGCGGAGCATCTGTACCACGTCCACGGAGAACACGGGATCGATCCCACGGAAGGCCCGGCGAGTGCTCCCTATCGTCACCCCCCGGTGAGCCATGCACCGCGCGTTCAAGAGCTCTACGATGATTTACAAAGGTGCGGCCATCATCCATTCCCTTTGCCGCTTGGGGTCTTGCTCGATGAAAAGGACGGCAAGGCCCTGCATACAAGCGCTTGCGTGCGGTGTGCAGCGTTCGACGGATTTCCATGTTTGGTCAACGGCAAAGCGGATGCGCAGGTCATTTGCGTCGACCCGGCTCTCCAGCATTCCAATGTCCGCCTGCTCACGGGAGCATATGTCAAACGCCTCGACACAGATGCGTCCGGCCGCGTCGTAACCAAAGTCCTGGTCGAGCGCGACGGGCAATCGGAAGATTATTCGGCGGATCTTGTGGTTGTTTCTTGCGGAGCGATCAACTCCGCGGCGCTTCTGCTCCGCTCTGCCAACGACAAGCACCGAACAGGGCTCGCGAACGGCTCGGATGTGGTAGGGCGCCATTACATGCGGCACAACAACTCCGCCTTCATGGCCATTTCCCAAGAGCCTAATCCAACTGTGTTCCAGAAAACCCTTGGTCTGAACGACTTCTACTTTCGCTCGGATGATTGGGAATACCCGTTGGGCTGTATCCAAATGCTAGGAAAAACGGACGACGAAATGCTGAAGGGAGAAGCGCCGGGCTGGGCGGTTTGGAAACCGGAGTTTGCGCTGGATTACATGGCCGAGCACGCCATCGATTTTTGGGTACAATCCGAAGATCTGCCTAACCCCAATAACCGCGTCAGCGTCAACGCGAAAGGAGAGATCACGCTGGACCTCCAGGAGACCAACGTGGAGGGACACCATCGCTTGATCGCGAAGCTAAAGAGTATGCTCAAGGACCTCGGTCTTCACGATCACTTGATGTCACGATCGTTGTATCTCGGCAAGAATATCCCGATTGCCGGCACCGCTCATCAGGCGGGAACGGTTCGGTTTGGTCCAGACCCCAAGACTTCCGCGCTTGATCGCTATTGCAAGGCACACGACTTGGACAATCTCTATGTCGTGGATGCGGGCTTTTTTGTATCGATTGCAGCCGTCAATCCTAGTTTGACGATCATCGCGAACGCGTTGCGAGTGGGAGATCACCTGCTGGAACGGCTGGGATAGCACCGGCACCTTGAGCGATATTTGACAATGCCCATCAACAAGTAAAAGCCGTCGCGTTTTTATCCGCGAAAACTGTTCGAAGGGAGTTTCAAAATGTCGTCGCGAAACAAGTCCAAGTCGGAAGTTGTGGTCATAACCGGTGCGTCGGCGGGTGTCGGTCGCGCCACGGCCCGGTCTTTTGCCCGCCGGGGAGCGCGCATTGGACTCTTGGCACGAGGGAAGGACGGCTTAGCCGGGGCCCAGGCTGACGTTGAAGCAGAAGGGGGCGAAGCACTGGCGATTCCGACCGATGTTGCCCACAGCAACGAGGTCGAGGCTGCTGCGGCAGCCGTCGAGAAGCATTTCGGACCCATTGATATTTGGGTAAACAACGCGATGACCACAATCTTCTCACCGCTAAAAGAAATTACGCCCGATGAGTTTAAGCGGGCGACGGAGGTAACCTATCTCGGTGCGGTCTACGGTACAATGGCTGCGCTGAAGAGGATGTATCCTCGCGACGGAGGAACCATCGTCCAGGTCGGATCCGCGCTCGCGTACCGGTCGATCCCCTTGCAAGCTCCTTACTGCGGCGCG
>Ga0182024_10012781_pt1 | contig 16543 bp, 12 predicted proteins | sample P32metaG_FD_120480 | JGI IMG/M metagenome (GOLD analysis project Ga0182024, IMG submission 120480) | Permafrost microbial communities from Stordalen Mire, Sweden - P3-2 metaG (Illumina Assembly) | ecosystem: Environmental > Terrestrial > Soil > Wetlands > Permafrost | place: Sweden: Stordalen... | reverse complement strand
GATTGGGGCAACGGGAAAGAATATTTTCACGACGAGATCACGACGGACCGGCGGAATCCAACGCTGAACGCGAACGGGTCGATTTACGGCGTACACGAAGCGAGCACGGATTTCATCAGCGTGATCGATCCTGCGAAGAACACGGCGGCGGAAATTCCGGTGCCGGTGCGCGATGCGGATACGCCGTATGCGTCACCGCAGGACATGGCGGAGCCCTCACCTTACTGGGGAGATGAGAAAATCTGGAATGGTAAGGCCAGTGTCCACAGCTTGATGATGGATGCGAAGGGGCGCGTGTGGTCGGCGGCGGTTGTGCGCGCACCAGAGAAAAATCCCGCCTTCTGCAGGCAGGGAGGAGGCAATCCTTCGGCGAAGCTGTTTCCTCTCGATGCGAGCGGGCGGCAAGCGAATGTGTACGATCCGAAGACGGGGAAGTTCGAGCTGGTCGATACGTGCTTTGGCACGCTGCATTTGATGTTTGCTGAAGATGCGAACAATACGCTGTGGTTTGCCGGCGGGCGCGACGTCGTGGGCTGGGTGAACACGAAGATGTGGGATGAGACGCACGACGCGGACAAGTCGCAGGGTTGGACGGCGCTCGTACTCGATACGAACGGCGATGGGAAGCGGGACGATTACACCGAGCCCGATCAGCCGATCGATCCAACGAAAGACCACCGCATTCACGGTGCGTTTTACGGGATCAATCCGAGTCCGGTGGATGGATCGGTGTGGGGAACGGTGCTGGGATTCCCCGGAGCCATCGTACGGCTCGCGCCGGGATCGAACCCGCCGGCGACTACGCTCGCCGAAATTTACGAGTTGCCGTGGAACAATCCAAAAGCGGCTATAAAAGGATTCGGGCCGCGCGGGATGGATATTGATCGCAATGGCGTGGTGTGGACGGTGCTTACGAGCGGACATTTTGCGAGCTTCGATCGTCGCAAGTGCAAGGGGCCGCTGAGTGGACCCGCGGCGACCGGGCAGCAGTGCCCGGAAGGCTGGACGATGTATCCTTTCCCGGGGCCGTCGTTCAAAGGCACCGAGTCTGGGAGTGCGGACGCGAACTACTATAACTGGGTCGATCAGTTCAATACGTTTGGGCTGGGGAAGAATATTCCGATTGCCACTGGTAATTCTTCGGATTCGCTGCTGGCGCTTCTGCCGAATACCGGGAAGTTCGTGACGTTGCGAGTTCCGTATCCGATGGGATTCTTTGCGAAGAGTCTTGATGGAAGAATCGACGATTCGAATGCGGGATGGAAGGGGCGCGGGCTGTACTCGACGTATGCCACTCGCGCGCCGCAGCACATCGAGGGCGGGAAGGGCACGACGAGCAAAGTGGTGAAGTTTCAGTTGAGGCCTGATCCGCTGGCAAAGTAAGAATTATTGGTGCGAAGCGCCGGGACGGCAATTGCTGTCCGGGCGCTTTTGTTTTTATCCTGTGGATCTTCAACTTTGGCATTCAATCTTGGACCACCTGACCGGTGCTCTTTCCTCGAGCGATCGCGCGGATCTTCTTCCAGTCCTTCGCATACTGCTTTATATGGTCCTGACTTGCTGCGTGGGTCTTAGACGGGCCACCTTCTCCTATTTCAATGACATGTGGCCGATGCGATCACAGCGGGTGCCGGGGATCCAAATCTCGTCGCCAACCTGCAGTGCGGTGCTCCAGGCATTAAACGCGGGATCGGGTTTCGTGCGGACGATGAATTGAACCTTCATCGTTTTCGGATCGAGCATAACTACCTCGAAGCCTCGCAGGCAATCGCCATCGAGCTTCCCGTCGCGGGCTGCCATTGTGCCGCCGCAGGAGGGTTCGTCGGCGCGTCCGGAAACGAAAAGGAGTCCATTCTGGCCCCAGCGGATATTGTCGGGGCCGAAATCGAGGTCGACCTTCTCACTTTTCAGTTCGCTTCCCGTGCGTGTGAACTGTGTGATGGAACGACCGCCGGTGGCGTTGACATAGAACTGTTTTCCGTCGGGTGAAGACTCGATGCCATTGTTGCCGGAAAGCTCGGTTCCCGGAATTAGGCGGATCCCAGTGGCAGAATGCCACTCGTAGACTGCACCGGAGATTTGACCCGAGAACGCTTCTTGCCTCGTGTGGGCTGCCTCAACGTTGCTGGTGACCAGGAAACCACCGTCGGGCAAAGCTGTGACAGCGTTGGCGTTTGAGCCTTTGGGCATTATGACGCAGCCAATCCAGGCAATATCCGGTTCGGTCTTGTTGGAATTTACCTGAAAGACCTCGACGGCGTCCCGGCCATTTCTGCCGACGGCATAGAGCGTAGCGATTCCGTTCCCACGGCTGCGGATACTGAGGCCCACCGTGATGAGTTTTTTCGGGTCGGGCGCCCCGGGACAGTCTGTGTAATCCCCCTTATCCGGATTCTGTCGCGGATCCGCGCCGGGATAAGCTTCCTTCCAGGTTTTGGAATCAGCGTTAATGGCATATACGTGCGCGCCACTTGCGATGATCCAGTGCGTGCCGGGCACAAGGACTAAATCCTCGGAACGCGACGGGCCGCAAACGAATCGCAGCTTTCCAGAGGGTGCGCATTCATCGGCGGCCTTTGCGGCTGGACCCGACAGGGCAGTGCACAGAGCCGCCAAAAGCAAGATGATTGGGATCTTCACGATCATCCCCCGTGCGTCCGTGGGAGCATGGTCACAACAATTTATCTCCCGTGGCGAGGTGACTATACACCAAGGCTGTTACCGGTTCACGAAGATGTGCTGGTCAACGAAGATTTCCAAGTGATCCGTAGCAGCAATTTTAATCAATGAGGGTCGCGTAGCGAGATTTTAGTTCTTGGCCTCGAGGACGGAATTGAGATAGGCGGTCATTCCCGGACCGGTCCAGTCCTGAGGGCCGACGATCTTGCGGTCGATGCGGCCGTTGCGATCGATAATGTAGGTCTCGGGATACATGATCGTGCCGTAATCGAGCGCGCTCTTTTTGGTAGGGTCGCGATAGGTGGGGAAATCAATGTGGTAGGTCTTCAGGAATTCCGCGTAGGCGTTCTGGTCGTCATCGAGGCTGATTCCAAGGATCGTGGCTCCGCGTGGGGCGAGGCGCTTTTGCAGCTGAAGAAGCGACGGTGTTTCCTCAACGCATGGCGGGCACCAAGTGGCCCAAAAATTCAGAACGATCACTTTGCCGCGCAGGTCAGCTAGCGTTTGGGGCTTGCCATCAATCGTGAACTGAAAATTCTTCGCCGGACGGCCGCGCATGCTTGCCTCGCCCTGGCGGTAATCCGGATGGATAAAAAGCGCGAGCAGCCCTGCGACGAATGCTAAAACCAGGCCAGTTTTGAGTTTTCGTTTCAATCCCTTCTCCGAGCGCACTATAATAAAAGAGTCCGCAATCCAAACCGCATAGTTTAGCAGTTCCCTCGCGGAGGAGACTCAAAAACCTTGATTTCCGCTATTATTCCAGCCAGAAACGAAGAGGCATCGATTGTGCGCGCGGTTGAATCGCTGGCGGAACAGCCGGAGATTGGTGAGATCATCGTGGTCGACGACCAGTCGACCGACCGCACTCCGGCGATCTTAGGCGAACTTTTGACGCGTTTACCGAAGTTGAAGGTCCTGCGTACCAACGGACTCCCCTCAGGTTGGACCGGGAAGAATCATGCGGCGTCGGTCGGCGCGGCGGCCGCTGCGGGTGATTGGCTGCTGTTCACCGATGCGGATACTTGCCACACGCCCGGCTCCGCGGCAGAAGGGATTATCGATTCCGTATTGTACAAGGCGGACTTCGTCTCTTACTCACCTGAGCAAGAGGTGCATACATTCTGGGAGCATGCGTTGGTTCCGATGGTGTACTGGCGCCTGTCGCAAAGATATCCCTTTGACCAAGTGAACAACGTCGAGTCTCCTGACGCCGCAGCCAATGGCCAATATATTCTGATGCGCCGGGACGCTTACGAGTTGATTGGGGGCCATGCTGCAGTGGCGGGAGAAATCTTAGAAGAGGTCGCTTTGGCGAAGCGCGCGAAGCAAGCGGGTTACAAGATTCACTTTGCTCCGCTCGCTGGAGTTGTGAAGACGCGAATGTATCGGTCATTTGGCGCCATGTGGGAAGGCTGGACCAAGAATCTTTACCCGCTCGTTGGCGGGAACTTGAGTGAAGTCCTATTGGAGATTGACGCCGCGACACCTTGGCTCGGCGTCGTTTTGCCGGCCTGTCCGTGTGCGAATTGGGGATGGGAAAGCGCTTCGATTGGCTCCTTCCGATCATTGGCGCTGCCCTGCTGGTCCGGCCCTGGGTGTCGTACGAGGGTTGGCTACAGCGGAATCGTTATCCGGCCGGATACATCCGATACTACTTGGCTGGGGCGGTGCTCTATGCGGCGGCGCTGGTCGCGTCGTGGTGGAAGAACACCCACGGGGCGGTGGCGTGGAAAGGAAGAGTTTATGCGCGACGCGGTTGATTGTTTGGGGATGCAATGATTCGAGTGACTCGCAAGGCCGAATTTTCAGCGTCGCATTTTTATCACAATCCAAATTTCTCGGCGGAAGAGAACCGTCGGATTTTTGGCAAGTGTAATAACCCACACGGCCACGGGCACAATTATGTTCTGGAGGTGACTGTCGCGGGGGAACCGGATCCGGACACGGGAATGGTGCTCGATTTAAAGGAACTCAAAGACATTTTGCAGAGGGAAGTGATGGATCGCATGGACCATAGGCACCTGAATTATGAAGTGCCGGAACTGGCGGGTCAGATCCCTACGTGTGAGAACATCGCGGCGGTGATCTGGCGATTGCTCGAACCGAAAATCACCAAGGGGAGACTCGATCGCGTCCGGCTCTATGAGTCGCCCGATTTGTTCGCGGATTGCACAGCGGAGGCGAGTGGGGCAAAAGACGGCGATCGCGGGCCGCAACATACCGGGGCGCAACCATGACGCAACCATTGAATATTTCGCTCACGCGGAGGTACAGGTTCTCGGCTTCGCACCGGCTGCATAGCGCCAAATTCAGCGAGGAAGAGAATCACCGTTTATACGGGAAATGCAGCAACCCTCATGGCCACGGGCATAATTACGCGCTCGAGGTGACAATCACAGGTCCGGTTGACCCGGCGACAGGGATGATCGCAAACCTGGGAGATCTGGATCCTTTTGTGGGACGCGAAGTTCTGGAGGCGTTCGACTATAGATATCTGAACGAAGAAGTACCTGAGTTTCAAACGAGCGTTCCAACCACCGAAATCGTCACCCGTGAAATTTACCGGCGGCTGAGCAAGTTTCCGAAAGCGCGTGTCGAGCGGGTACGCATAGAAGAAACCAGCAACAACAGCTTCGAAATTGTGGAAGAGTCGCCGGTCAACGTTAAAACGACGGCTTGAATCAGCCTGAACGTCATACTGGGTCGGAATTATGAGGAGTAAAAGATGAGTGAGACGAGCGAAATTCTGGTTCCCGAAGTGGCGGGCGGCGAAACCATCGCCGATCTTGTGCGAAAGATGCTGGTGCAACTTGGCGAAGATCCGAACCGCGAGGGGCTTCGCCGTACTCCGGAACGGTTTGAGAAGGCGCTGCGCTATCTTACGAGCGGTTACCGACAGGACCAGGACAAGATTTTGAACGGCGCGATGTTCAGCGTCTGTTACGACGAAATGGTTGTTGTAAAGGATATTGAGGTGTACAGCCTGTGTGAACACCACCTGTTGCCTTTCTTCGGTAAATGCCATGTAGCGTATCTGCCGAACAAAAAAGTAGTCGGGCTGAGCAAGATCGCGCGCCTCGTAAACATGTACGCGCGGCGGCTTCAGATACAGGAGCGACTGACGAGCCAGATCGCGCAGGCGCTCGAGGAGAAGTTGAATCCGCAAGGCGTGGGCGTGATCATCGAGGCGCGGCACTTATGCATGGTCATGCGCGGGGTGGAGAAGCAGAATTCCATGGCGGTTTCGAGTGCGATGCTCGGAGCTTTCCGCGAGAGCAAGCAGACAAGGGACGAGTTTTTGTCGCTGGTTCGCGGCGGGAAGTAAAAAGGCCTAGAGTGGACGCCAGATTCGCATGACGTGTGTTCTTCGTAGCCGGAATTTATGGCTTCTTGGTAATTACTCCGCTGTACTTCCTGGAGGCGCTCGTCGGAAGGAGAAACCCTCCTGCTATAAGCCATCCTGAGTTTTATTACGGATTTGTTGGCCTGGCGCTCGCTTGGCAGCTGGCATTCCTTTTCATCTCGCGCGATCGGTGCGTCTACAGCCGACGATGTTGCCGAGCATGCTTGAGAAGTTCTGCTATCCGGCTATGACGACGGCGCTTTATTTGCGCGGGCGGATCGATTCGGTCACTTTTTATGTAAGCTTGGTCGACTGCGCGTTCCTCGTTTTGTTTGCGATTAGCTACGCGCGAACGGCTGCGCTGAGCAAGAAATGATTCAGAAGCGGGCCGCCGAGAGTCAACGAATCTGGCTGGAATCCCCAATACAGAAAATCCTGTAGCAGTTGCTCCCGAGTGTGTGCTAGCATTTTGTGTTGAAGAACAGGCAAAGAGAGAAGAGTAGGGTACGACGTCTCAGTGGGGGAGGGGCGAGTTGATGATGGAAGCCAAAGCAGAAATGATCGAGCAGTTCCGTGCACATCCGAAAGATACGGGATCGCCGGAAGTGCAGATCGCGTTGTTGAGCGAACGCATCAACTACTTAACCACCCACCTCAGGTCCCACGCCAAGGATCACGCTTCGCGGCGCGGGTTGATCATGATGGTCAACAGGCGGCGCAGGCTGCTGGACTATCTGAACCGTCGCGACCCGGATCGGTATCGCGAGATTGTGGAACGACTTAGTTTGCGCAAGTAGCGCAGATTCCCTGAGCGGCCGCACAAGCCGCACTTTCCTCCGCACAAACCAGTGCAGTAGGGCGACATGCGGGCCGGCAGGGCCATGCTGCGCGGAGTTGCGCGCGGCCTGAGTCCTTTTTCTTTCTCTGTCTCCTTCGCTTTGCGCCTGCCTTCGAAGCCGCAAATCCCGAGAGATGTCTCTCGTATCTGAACGTCGCACCCGGTGAACTGGGGCAAAAGGATGTGAAGTGATGTTTGAACAAGTGAGTTTGGACCTAGGCGGACGCAAGGTGTCGTTTGAAACGGGCAAGATGGCCCGTCAGGCGCATGGCGCAATTGTGGCGCGCTACGGTGACACGGTCGTACTGGCCACGGCTTGCATGGACACCAACGCCAGCGAAAAAGATTTTCTTCCACTCACGGTGGATTACCGCGAGTACACCTATTCCGCGGGAAAAATTCCGGGCGGATTTTTCAAGCGCGAAGGGCGCCCTTCGGAGCGCGAAATTCTGGTGTCGCGGCTGACTGACCGGCCGTTGCGGCCGCTGTTTCCCGAGGGATGGGCCACAGAAACGCAGATCGTCGCCATGGTGCTGTCGGCCGACAGCGAGAATGACCCCGATGTGATCGCGGTGACGGCAGCTTCCGCCGCACTCTACATTTCGAAGATTCCTTTCAACAATCCCGTGGCTTGCGTGCGTGTAGGTTTGCTCGATGGCAAGCTTGTCGTGAACCCCACATACTCCGAGCAGAAAACGAGCCTATTGAATATCGTGGTCGCGGGCACCGAAGAGGCGATCGTGATGGTGGAGTCGGGCGCGCTCGAAGTGTCCGAGGAGACGGTTGCCGATGCGCTCGAGTTTGGGCACGCAGAGATTCGCAAGATCGTCGCGGCAATAAAGGAACTGGGGAAGAAGGTTAATCCGCAGAAGGTGGCGGTGACGCCTCCAGCTTTTGATGAGGCACTCTACAAGAAGATCGCCGACAAATACGGTGACCGCCTGCACGACGCCCTCGATACGGCGAAGCATCCAAAGCTTGAGAGTTATGGGCTTGTGGATGGTGTTAAGAAGGAAATTCTCGAATCGGTTCCCGAAGAAGATGAGGAGAAGCACAAGCTGGCGTATCGCGCGTTCGAACGGTTGCGCGAGCGTATTTTTCGCGACGATATGCTGGTCCGCCGGCGACGCCCGGATGCTCGCGCATTCGACGAAATCCGCAAAATCACGTGCGAGGTAGGGGTGCTGCCCCGCGTGCACGGATCGGCGCTCTTCACACGCGGTGAAACGCAGGCGCTTGCCACGGCAACACTCGGCACCAAGGACGACATGCAGCGGCTCGATCTTCTTTTCGAAGAGGACGTTTTTAAGCGCTTCATGCTGCACTACAACTTCCCCGCGTTTTCGGTGGGCGAAGTAAAATTCCTGCGCGGACCGGGACGACGCGAAGTCGGGCACGGCGCATTGGCTGAGCGCGCGCTGGCGAATTTACTGCCGCCGGAATCCGAATTCCCATACGCCGTGCGCTGCGTATCAGACATTCTCGAGTCGAATGGATCGTCTTCGATGGCGACCGTGTGCGGCGGGTCGCTCGCGTTGATGGATGCGGGCGTGCCGCTCAAGGCTCCTTGCGCTGGAATCGCAATGGGACTCGTTGTGGAGGGCGACAAATATGCCATCCTTACCGACATTGCGGGTGCGGAAGACCACTACGGAGATATGGATTTCAAGGTCGCAGGCACGCGGCAGGGGATCACCGCGCTGCAGATGGATATCAAGGTCGGCGGTGTGAGCATCAACATGATGCGCGAAGCGCTGGCGCAAGCGAAGAAAGCTCGTTTGCAAATCCTCGATACGATGGACCAGACGCTTCCTTCCGGACGCACGGAAATTTCCACCTACGCGCCGCATCTACACATGCTGAACATTCCCACGGACAAGATTCGCGACCTGATCGGGCCGGGCGGAAAGAAGATCCGTTCGATCATCGAGGCGACGGGAGTGAAGATTGACGTGATGGATGACGGCAAGGTGCATGTGTTCGCGGGGAACGGCAAAGCCGCCGAAGAGGCGCTGAAGATGATTCGCGATATCACGGCGACAGCGGAGATTGGGAAAACCTACCTCGGCAAAGTTGTCCGTATCGCGGACTTTGGCGCCTTCGTCGAGATTTTCCCGGGCACCGACGGCCTGTTGCACATCAGCGAAATTGCCGACCAGCGAATTCGCTCGGTGCGCGACGAGCTAAAGGAAGGCGATCAGGTGCTGGTAAAGGTGCTTGCGGTCGAAGGCAATAAGATCCGTCTGAGCCGCAAGGCCGTGCTCAAAGAACAGCGCGACAAGCAACAGAAGAGTGAGACCGCGGGCTAATCTAGGCGCGAGGGCGATCAAAAAAAGAAGGTCCCGTACCGCCGTCCGCGGAAAGCGTGCCGGGGTTCGGGATGACGGCGTTTCTTGAATTGAACTGAGAAAAGGGGGCCTTATCATCGGCCCCCCTTTTTTTCGTGTCTAGGGACGGCCGTAGATGGCAAATCTATCATTACGATCGCCAGGCAAACGATATAGGCAATGACGATTGGCGCTCTAGCCCGGATCGCTGACCCGCTCGATGCTGGCTCCGACGGAGCTGAGTTTTTGTTCGATGCGCTCGTAGCCGCGGTCGATGTGGTAGACGCGGTCGATGTAGGTGGTGTTGTTTGCGGCCAGGGCGGCTAGGACGAGACCGGCACTCGCGCGCAGGTCGGACGCGGTAACCGGAGCTCCGCTGAGCGGCGTCGGACCGGTGATGATCGCAAGGTTGCCATCGATGGCGATGTTCGCGCCCATGCGCATCATTTCGCTGGCGTGGATGTAGCGATTCTCGAAAATAGTTTCACGGATGTGCGAGACCCCTTGCGCCTGTGTCGCGAGCGCCATGAACTGGGCCTGCATGTCCGTGGCGAAGCCAGGGTATTCCTCTGTGGTGACGTCAGCAGCAATAAGTTCTTGCGCTGCCTTTACGCGCAGGGCGCTCTTTCCCTCGCAGCGAATGTCCACCCCGCATTCCTTTAGTTTATTGATCAGGGCGCCCAGATGCTGAGGTTCGCAATTCGTGAGCAGGAGGTCTCTGCCGGTGATCGCGCCTGCAACCAGAAATGTCCCCGCTTCGATTCGGTCGGGGATTATGGAGTGAGTCGCCCCGTGAAGTCTTTCGACGCCCTCCACACGAATTGTTGGCGTGCCCGCGCCTTCGATCTTGGCACCCATCTTAATGAGAAGATTGGCGAGGTCTGGAATTTCCGGCTCGAGCGCGCAATTTTCGAGGATGGTTTCGCCTTCGGCGAGAACCGCAGCAGTGAGAATATTTTCCGTCCCTGTAACCGTAATTTTCGGGAAGTGGAACGTGGTGCCGTGCAGGCGCTTTGCGCGAGCCTCGACGTAGCCGTGGTCGACGGTCGTCTCGGCGCCCAGTTTTTCCAATGCTTGGATATGTAAATCGATGGGGCGCGCGCCAATGGCGCAGCCGCCGGGCAATGAAACACGCGCGTATCCGAAGCGCGCGATAAGTGGCCCGAGCGTAAGGACCGATGCACGCATCGTTTTGACAAGTTCGTAGGGCGCTTCGGCATGCGAAACAGTCTCTGCCTGGATGAAAAATTCGCTGGGAGGGAGATCCGGACTCTGCACACGGCAGCGCATGTGAGCAAGAAGCTTGGCCATGGTGATGATGTCGCGGACGTGCGGGATGTTTTTCAGGTGAACCGTGTCCGCCGTCAGAAGCGCGGCCGCCATGGCGGGCAGAGCGGCATTTTTCGCTCCACTGATTTGCACGGTACCTTCGAGCTTGCGTCCGCCTTGAATTTTGAATTTATCCATCGTGCTGATCCTTGAGTTTCGATCTTCGCGCGTCCTTCTCCGCTTCGCGGTCCATCGTAGTTGCCAACTCCATCGCGAGCCGCACGTTACCGCGAGTCGCCGTAAGTGATTTGCGGGCAGCGCGAGCGCTCGCACCTGTTTGCAGCCTTATGAGCGCTGCGGGTAAGTTGTGTCCCGACTGACGCAAAGCGTGTTCGGCCGTGGACACATCCACGCCCGTTGCTTCCTCTAGAATGCGGGCGCCGCGGCGGCGCAGTTTGTTGTTAGTCAGCGCCACGTGAACCATCCAGTTTTCATAGACCCTGCCGATTCGTACCATCGCTGCGGTGGAAAGCAAATTCAGCACCATTTTCTGGGCCGTACCGGCCTTGAGCCGCGTCGAGCCAGTAATCACTTCGGGGCCGGTGTCTGGCGCAATCGCGATCTGCGTTTGGCATGCCAGCGGAGAGCGCGGATTCGATGTGACGCCGACGGTTACTGCGCCGCGTTGCTTTGCAAGCTTAAGCGCACCCAGTACGTAGGGCGTTGAGCCGCTCGCGGCAATTCCCACCACGACATCGTTCCGCGATACTTTTATCCGCAATAAATCTTTCGCGCCGTCTGGCGCGGAGTCTTCCGCGCCTTCCGCCGCGTGCCGGAGCGCTCTTGCACCACCCGCGATGATGGCTTGCACCATCTTGGGGCTGGTGCCGAAGGTCGGCGGGCATTCCGCCGCGTCGAGCACTGCGAGCCGGCCGCTCGTGCCCGCTCCAACGTAGATGAGCCTGCCGCCGCTGCCAAAGGCTTTCACGATGGCGCGCACGGCACGGGCGATTTTGGGAAGTTCGCGGCGGACGGCTAAGGCGACGCGTGCGTCTTCACGGTTCAGGACGCTCAGGATTTCGAGCGTAGGCTTCCGGTCGAGGCCGCGTGAGTGCGGATTACGCTGCTCGGTTTTCGCCGTCTTCAATGGAACCAGCAGACCTCCGCATGATTATAGCGGCTGAGAAGGATCGAATCGCGAAGGGAACCCAATTCCCGTGAAGCGTGTGCCGAGGAAGTTATTGGGCGGCAACTGGTTCTTTTACAAGGCCGAGACCTTCGAAAACGGCATCGTGGAGCGCAGGGCGGACCTCGCGGATTTTCTCGTTTTCGCGGGTGGGATTCACGCGATTTGTCAACAGTATGATGAAAAGATCGCGTTCGGGATCGATCCAAAGCGAGGTGCCGGTGAAGCCTGTGTGGCCGAAGCTTTTTACTGAGAAATACTGGCCCGAGGAAGACGGCTGCACGGGGACGTCCCAGCCAGTGGCACGCGTCGAGTCGCCGATCGTTTGGCGAGCCGTGAATTGCTGGATGGTGGAGCGCCGCAAAATGCGGTGGTGCGCGTAGACGCCGCCGTTCAAAAGCATTTGTGCGAACTCGGCAATGTCTCCGGCGGTTGAGAAAAGGCCCGCATGTCCGGCGACGCCGCCCAAGGCCCATGCGTTTTCGTCATGGACTTCGCCCTGAAGCAGGCGCTTGCGATAGACGGTGTCGTCTTCGGTTGGGGCAATCCGGGGGCGGAGGCTTTTCGGCGGATTGAACAGCGAACGATTCATCTGAAGCGGCACGAAAACATCACGGGCAGTCTCGCCGAGCGATTCTCCCGTGAGGCGCTCGGCAATTTCTCCGAGAAGGATGAATCCGAGATCGGAGTATTCGATTTGTTTGCCGGGCTCGCGCACGAGCGGTTCGGCCATCGCACGGGCCAGAACAGCGTCGCGTCCCTTGGATTCTTTATAGAAGTCGCGGTGAGCAGGAAGGCCCGCATCGTGAAGCAGTAACATTTTGACGGTCACGCGTGCGCGCCAGGAAGGATTAGGATCGGATTTTGCAGCCGCGGCCCATTCCGGCAAGAATCGAACGACGGGAGCGCTCAGTTCGAGATCACCGAGCTCGATGAGCCTCATGATGATCGTTGTGGTGACGATGGGCTTGGTGAGCGAGGCGACATCATACATTGTGTCGGCAGTGACTGTGGGAGATTTGGCGTCCCGCGTAAGTGTGCCAAATGGATGCAGGGCAATTTCATCGTTCCGCCCGACAGCCAGGACTCCGCCAGGGAATGCACCATCGGTTACGGCACGGTCGAGCAAATCGTATGCGGGTTTGAGGCGATTCGTCATTGCAGCGGGCGCGGGCCGGAGCGTCATCGGGTTGGCGGAGAGATGCATTCCGTCACCACGCTTCACTGTGCCGGAAACAGTTACCGGGATCTGTCCACTGATTCTGACCTGACCGAACATCGCTCGGGCGGAAGCGCGCTGCGAAACATCGTTTGTGGAAAATTCAGCGAGCCATGTGGGCGCGTTTGGAAAGCGCTCAATCAAGTAAGGGCTGCCGAAGGATGCAACCACGGTGGGTTTTCCCTGAGCGAGCAACTGATTCACCAAGGCACGTTGATCGTCCGGGAAGCCGACGTTGCCTTTACGGTCGGCCACGCGTACAAAGAGGGCGGCAATGGCGACGTCGTAGGTATCGGGGTTCGGCAGCTTGAGCGTGCCGACACTCGAGAATTGCGTGTCCGCGCGAAGAACGGTGAGCGAATCGACTCGCGGGCGAATTTCCGGCTCGATCGTTTCCCCGGGAAATGGATCCGGATCGGCGGAAAGCACGACGAGAAGGATGCGCATGGGGCGCGTCGAGTCGAGGGGCAGAAGGTTTGCAGAGTCGCGCAGAAGAGTGACGCCGCGGTCGGCGATGCTTTGCGCCTGGTAATCGTAGGACGGCAAACCGAATTTTTCGTTGAGGTGCGGGATATCCACGAAGCGCTGTCTATCGAGGCCCAGGTGCGCTTTGGCTTTAAGAATGCGGCGGACGGATTCGTCGATGCGCGATACCGGAATTCGTCCAGATGCGACGGCGGCTTCCAGACCGGCCATGGCGGCGTCGGGTACTGGGGGCATGAGAAGTACATCGGAGCCTGCCTCAACCGAACGAACGGCGGCTTCGCCTGGCGCGTAAAGAGAGGTGACGCCGCCCATGTCCATGGCGTCGGTGACGATCAAGCCACGGAACTTCATTTCATCACGCAGTAGACCCGTCAAAATATTGTGAGAGAGTGTGGCGGGCACGTTGGAATCAGGCTCGATGGCGGGGACGGCTAGGTGGCCAGGCATGATGGAATCAACGCCCGCTGCAATTGCGGCGCGGAAGGGAACCAACTCCGTGCCGTTTAATTCTTCGCGGTCTCCGGGGACCACGGCCAGCGCGAGATGGGAATCGACGCTGACGTTGCCATGCCCGGGGAAATGTTTGGCGGTAGCGAGGGCGCCATTCTCCTGCACGCCGCGAATGAATTGCGTGGCGTATTCGGAAACACTTTTCGGATCTTCACCGAATGAACGGACGTTGATGATGGGATTGTCGGGATTGTCGTTTACATCGGCGTCGGGAGCAAAGATCCAGTGGACGCCGGCGGCTCGGGCTTCGAGCGCGATGGTTTTGCCGACGGTGTAAGCAAGCTTCGGGTCACCGGTTGCCGCGACGGCCATGGCGGATGGAAACGAGGTGCCTTCGTCAAGGCGCATTCCGGTGCCGGATTCGAAGTCGGCGCCGAAGAGCAGCGGGATTTTCGCGTGGCGCTGAAGGTCGTTGGTAGTGACGGCAGTGGCGTAGACTTGACTGCGTTCGATGCCAAGCGGGCCGCGCGAAGTGCCGACGATCATGCCGCCGACGTAGTTTTCCTCGACTTGGTGGAGCAACTCTTTGTATTCTGCGCTCTCAGTAGAGGTGAACACGCCGAAGTAGTAGACCATCAGCATCTGACCGAGCTTTTCGCGCAAGGTCATTTTTTTCAGTGTTTGGTCGACCCAGGAGCGCTGTGACGCCACGGGGCGGCTCTTGGGGCGGGAATTTTTTTGGGCGCGTGCCGAGAGTGTCATGAGAAGGAGCAGCGCGAGCAACGAAAGCCCCAGTTTACGCATTGCGGCGGTTCCGGGTTTTCCATGCTGAAGCGTGCATCCCTACGGTGTATATAGCACGGGGTTCTATGCGGCACAATCGAGCGTCCTTAGGCATGTTTCGTTACCGTTCTCATCCCATTTCGTTGCTGGGCTCCGCGTGCGCGGTTGTGTGCGCTTTTTCCGGCGCGTGCGCGGCCCAAAAGCCAACACGGGAACAAACATCTTACACTGCGAGCGCTCGTACGCAGCCCGGTATTGACGTGCTGGAAGTGGAAAAATTCGCGATTCTGCGGGGTAAGCGTGTGGGGCTGATTACGAATCAGACGGGTGTCGATTCAAAGGCACGGCGCACGGTCGATTTGCTGGCACATGCGCCGGGTGTGAAATTGGTCGCGCTGTTCAGCCCCGAGCATGGGATTGCCGGAAGCGTCGATGCGGCGGTGACAAATTCGACTGATTCCACGACTCACCTGCCGATCTACAGCCTGTTTGGCGACACACGGCGGCCCACACCGGGAATGCTCAAAAATATCGACGCTCTGCTGTTCGATATACAGGACGCGGGCGTGCGGTTCTACACCTACATCACGACCATGGCGTATTGCATGGAGGCTGCGGCGAAGAGTCACATTTCTTTTTTCGTGCTCGACCGGCCGGATCCGCTGGGCGGTGAAGTGATCGAAGGGACGGTGCTCGACCGCGAGCGCACGTCGTTTATCGCCTATTTCCCGATGCCAGTGCGGTATGCAATGACGATTGGCGAATTGGCACAGATGTTTAACGCGGAGAATAAGATTGGCGCTGATCTGCATGTGATTGCCATGAAGAACTGGCGCCGGAGCGAGACCTACGATCAGACGGGGCTCGCGTGGATTCCGCCATCGCCGAATCTGCACACGGTGAATGCGGGGTTTCTCTATCCCGGAATTGAGATTTTGCAGGCGGGCGGCGTGTCGGTGGGGCGGGGAACCGGTGCGCCATTCGAGATGTTTGGTGCGCCGTGGGTACACGCGAGCGAACTTGCCGCGGCCTTGAACTCACGGAAAATTCCTGGCGTGAGCTTTGCGGCAGCGGAGTTTAGTCCGAAGGAAGTTCCTTACAAGGGGCAGCCGTGTGAAGGCGTGACGATCAGCCTTACGGATCGCGGCGGGTTCGAGTCGATGTTGATGGGTCTCACGATCGCGGACGTGCTGCATCGGTTGTATCCGGAGCAATTTCAGTTGCAGAAAACGATCGCGCTGCTGGGCTCTCAATCGACCATTGACCGGCTGGTGCGCGGTGACGATCCGGCGCAGATTGTGGTGGGGTGGTCGAGCGATCTCGAGCAATTTCGACGAATGAGGGCGAAATATCTTTTGTATCAGTGATAACGGGAGCGGGGAAATTTGGACAAACCATTCAGAACGAAGGCATGGCTTGCTTGGAGCAGCGGGAAAGATAGCGCCTGGGCATTGCACACGGTGCGTCAAAGCGGCGATCTCGAGATTGTTGCGCTACTCACGACGGTGAATCGCACGCACGGGCGGGTCGCAATGCACGCTGTGCGGGAAAGCTTGCTCGAAGCGCAGGCTGAGGCGGCGGGGTTGCCCCTGGTAAAGGTGCCGATACCTTCGCCGTGTCCGAATGAGATTTACGAGCGGGCTATGGGTGAGGCGATGGCCCAGGCGCGCGATGAGGGAGTGTGGCACGTTGTGTTTGGTGATCTGTTTCTTGGGGACATTCGGGCGTATCGCGAAAAGCAGCTGGCTACTTGCGGCATGACGCCTGTGTTCCCCGTCTGGGGAAAAGATACGCGGCGGCTCGCCGAAGAAATGATCGCGGGCGGCCTTTCCGCGTATCTCACGTGCGTCGACCCGCGGAAGCTGAATCGCAGTTTTGCGGGGCGCCGGTTCGACCGCGATTTGCTAGCTGCGCTGCCAAGTAGCGTTGACCCTTGCGGCGAGAATGGCGAGTTTCACACGTT
>Ga0182024_10012780_pt1 | contig 16545 bp, 18 predicted proteins | sample P32metaG_FD_120480 | JGI IMG/M metagenome (GOLD analysis project Ga0182024, IMG submission 120480) | Permafrost microbial communities from Stordalen Mire, Sweden - P3-2 metaG (Illumina Assembly) | ecosystem: Environmental > Terrestrial > Soil > Wetlands > Permafrost | place: Sweden: Stordalen... | reverse complement strand
CTTTTTCGTAGGCGAGCACCCGCCGCAGGAAACTGCAAGTACTAAATAAAGGTGACCAGGGTTATCTTTTTCGAAGCGAACAGGGAACTGGGGTTAACTCTGGAGCGGGCGGCGGGAATCGAACCCGCGACTCTTGCTTGGAAGGCAAGGGCATTACCACTATGCAACGCCCGCGACTCTGGGCAGGGCTGGATTTGAACCAGCGTAGCGCTTTCGCGCGCCAGATTTACAGTCTGGTGCCATTAACCACTCGGCCACCTACCCACGAGGACTCTTTAAACGTGGCTGACCTGGGTACGATATTCCGGCTATCCCCTCCTCGGCAAGGTGATGCGGCTTGCTTCCCAAAGGGGGGTCCTCATGGCCTTCTCATGTGCCCCCAACGCGGGTACCTTACCATAGAAGCCATAGCAAACTCGCCTTCGCTTTTTGGAGTTTGGACAGGATGGCGCGCCCAGCGACTCTTGCGATTATCGCCCTCGTAGGGCTTCTGCTTACTGGATGCAGTGCCGCATTTGGTCAGTTCGGTGTTTCACTTCCCGCTGCCGGTGACGACGTGCAGACCGTTAGCGATGCGGCCGATTCCCTCGTCGCCCACCGTGGCTCCGCGACGCAGAACGCGAAGACCGCCATCGGCGTCACCGACGCGTTGGGCTCGATCGTTCGCGACATCAGCAACGACGAGCGCATACTCTCCGGCGGGGCGCACCCGTTCAAAGAAGGCGCGCGCGTGCGCCGAGTTCTGTCGCTATCGCAGCTGGTGCTACGCCCAAGCGGTGGCGGCGTCTCCGGATACTGCCAGAGTTCCGCGGGCTACAGCGTCAAAGGAATTCCGTCGCTTGATGAAACCTTCGGCTGGCAGAGCGGCGCGTACTCCGGTGGCGCGCGTGTGACTGGAGACCGCGGATTCTCGACGTGGTCCGCAAATGCAAGCGGCGAAGCCGTGCAGGCTCCGATCGGTGGACTCTCGATCGTGCGAAGCGGCAGCGCAACCTGTCCGATGTTGGCGCCAACGTTTTCCGTGCGCGGCGCGACGGCAAACAACGCGTTTTCGATTCCAATCATGCTAACGTATCGTCACGGAACGCTGTGGAACGTCAGCGTGAGCAATGCAAGGTTTGCCGGTGGCGAAAGCCTCGACGTGGCCATGTCTTTTGCCCGGCCGCAGTCGATTACCGGCACGATCGCAAATGGCAGCACCGAATTGGCGACGTTCCATACGAACGCCTACGGCGAAGGCACCCTCACGATCACGAGTACCGGCGCACAATACGCAATCGCCGACTGGATCGTCACCGCAACACCTTAGCGCGCGTCCCGTCCCTGTTTCTAGGGCCGACGTTGCGGAAAAGAAATCTTGCATCGTCTTGGCGCCGACTGCCATACGTATGGCACACAGAAACCATAGCATCAATGCATGAATCCGAAGAAGTTTCGCGGATGGTGTTTGAACGGTTGTGGCAACGAAATAAAAAAGGGCGCGACTAAATACTGCTCATCGAAGTGCACAGGCCGTGCTCAGCGGCGATTAATCGTTGCGACGCAGTGTTTAGGTGAATGCGGTCGACTGGTCACCCGCCCTGACCGGAAATATTGCTCTTCAAGATGTCACCTTGACCATGACTTTCGGCTTCGCGCGCAACTGCTCGAATCTGGTTCATATCATGTGCTGGGAACGTCTGCCTTTGTTCGTAGATACCTCAGGCAGCGCTTGGGAGAGCGGTGCACGGCGTGTGGCTGGGCAAAACGTCACCCAAAAACGCATAAGGTTCCGGTTGAGGTCGAGCACATTGACGGAGACTGGCGGAATAATCGCTTGGAGAACCTAACGCTTCTATGTCCGAACTGCCACGCGCTAACGGCGACGTTCCGCGGCCTGAACCGCGGACGCGGACGAGCACATCGGCTTGGAGGACGCGGCAATCCGCTGCGCTTTCATAAAACGCCTGTGAAGCGCGCCGCCGCGTGTCGGGAGGTAATTCAGGCGCGTTCGATACAACTCCCATTGTTGCTGCCGACGTAGCTCAGTTGGCCAGAGCTCCAGTTTTGTAAACTGGCTGTCGTGGGTTCGAGTCCCACCGTCGGCTCCATCAATCTCTAACACAGAAAGTCTGGTTTATGCGTCGACCGGTTCACTTCGAAATTCACTCCGCGGATCCCGATGCGGCGGCAAAGTTCTACTCGACGATCTTCGGCTGGAAGATATTCAAATGGGACGGACCCGTCGAGTACTGGCTGGTCCAGACCGGCGAGGAGGGCCGCGGCATCGACGGGGGCATCGTGCGGCGGCAAGGCGAGGCGCCGGCCAGGGGGGCGGCGGTCAACGCCTACGTTTGCACGATTGACGTCGAGTCGCTCGATGAGACGCTGAAGTCAATCGTCGCCAACGGCGGGGAGATCGTCGTTGCAAAGCACGAGATACCGGGCATCGGACTACTCGCGTACGTCAAAGACCTCGACGGGAATATCTTTGGAGTATTGCAACCGGTATAAGCGCGACAACCCGTAATGCAAAAGGTTAGCCCTAAATGGGTGCGCGGAGGCCTCGTGCTCGTCTGCGAGCGCTGCTTCAAAGAGCGCATTCCCGAAGAAGACCCGGAGGTCGCGGAGCGCATCGGCGATTTTCAGCTTCGCAATTGGCTCAAGGAACGGCTAAAGCAAGATGGACATTGGGGCGAGATCCGCGCGATCAGCACGAGCTGCATGGACGTCTGCGCGCGCGGGCGCGTAACCGTTTGCATTGAAGCTCCCGGCGAGGAGCCCATCGTGGTGGTCGTGGACCCCGTCGCCAACCGGGAGGAGCTTTATAAGACGATCGTCGAGGAGCTATCTCATCCTTCGACAGGCTCAGGATGAGATAGCTCAGGGTGACAGAGCGGCCTACTGAAACTCGAACTCCGCCAGATTCTTTTCGATCTTTCGCTTGACGCGCTGGAGCGCGTTGTCGATCGATTTGACGTGACGGCCCAAGTCGCGCGCCATCTCCTGATAGCTCTTGCCCTCGAGATACGATTCCAGCACCTGCGATTCGAGCTCGGAGAGATTCTGGCGAATGCGCTGGCGGATATCGTCGGAGACCTCCTGCGTTACGACCAGCTCCTCTGGGTCGGAGGTCTTCTGCGAAGCCATCACGTCGAGCAGTGTGCGCTCGCTGTCTTCGTCGTAGATGGGCTTGTTGAGCGAAATGTATTGGTTGAGCGGGATGTGCTTTTGGCGCGTCGCCGTTTTGATCGCGGTGATGATCTGGCGCGTAATACAGAGCTCGGCAAAAGCACGGAAGCTCGAAAGCTTGTCGGCCTTGAAGTCGCGTACGGCCTTGTAGAGGCCGATCATCCCTTCTTGGATGATGTCCTCGCGGTCCGCGCCGATAAGAAAATAGCTCTTCGCCTTGATCCGAACGAAGTTTTTGTACTTGTTGAGAAGGTACTCCATCGCGAGATTGTCGCCAGTCTTCGCGATCGCCACCAGGTCTTCGTCGACCCGCTGCTGGTATTCCACTCCATCCGAGACGGGATGGGTCATTGCCATATCGTTGTCTGCCTCGTGAGTAGACGTGCCGCATGCGCAGGCCTGAGCCCGTCGGCACGGCACGTCGAGGCTTAGTATATAGGAGGGGCCCCCTCCCCCGTCAAGGACGAGGCTAGCATGCGCTGCCGAAGAGCCTCAAAAATCAGGACGCCAGCGGCGACCGAGGCGTTGAGGGAAGCGACTCGACCGAGCATTGGAATCCTCACCAGGAAGTCGCATTCGCGCTTAACGAGCGGCGCTAGCCCGCTTCCCTCGCTGCCGACGACCAGCGCTAGAGCCCGGTTGAGGTCGGCCTTCCCCAGCTCGATTCCGGCTGGTGAGGCATCGGCCCCGACCACCCAGATGCCCGCCTTCTTGAGCACCCGGATGGTACCGGCGATATTGGCCACTCGGGCGATCGGCAGGTAGGCCGCCGCCCCGGCGGCCGCTTTGCGGACCGTTGCGTTGATCCCCGCCGAGCGGCGCTCGGGCAAGACCAGCCCGTCGGCGCCGGCGGCCTCGGCCGTCCGGACGATCGCGCCGACGTTATGGGGATCGGTCAGGTGGTCGAGCACGACCAGCATACGCGGCGAGCCATGGCGACGGGGACGCGCAAGGACGTCGCCCAGCGACGCGTACGGAAACGGGGGCGCGGTCGCGATCACTCCTTGGTGCGCTTTAAAGGGAACGCGATCGAAGAACGCGCGCTGCTCGAAACGAACCGGCACGTTGCGCTCTTTGGCCTGCGCCAGAAGTACCCGCAACGCGGCGTCCTTGGTACGATCCGCCGCCACCGCAATCGAACGCAGCCGCTCGCCAGCGAGTAGCGCTTCTTCGACGGCGTGGATTCCGTAGATCAAGTCGTCGAAATCCAGCGCGGGACGCCGGCCTCGCTGTCTCAACCCACGGCGGCCCTTCGGCGAGCTCAGGACGTCGTCCAGCTGGTCCCCTCTTTCGTGTCGTGCAGTTCGACGCCGCATCGCTGCAAGGCATCGCGAAGCCGATCGGACGCGGCCCAATCCTTCGCGCGACGAGCGTCGGCTCGCATCGCAATGACTCGTTCGATCGCTGGGTGCGGTTCCAGGCTTTCCAGCTTTCCGGCGGCACCGTCGACGCGCTCCTCTTCGAGCGCGGCTTGCAGGCGTTGCACGAACTGACCTGTCAGCTCGGCGACCGGCTCCTTCAACCACGATTCGTTTGGCTCGATGCCAAGGATCGTCAGCCAATAGTGTAGCCGTTCAAACGGTGCGTTTGCAGCAAACTCGTAGAGCACCGCGAGCGCCGCGGCGGTATTCATGTCGTCGTCGAGAGCCGCTTCCATCCGGGCATCGAACGGCGAAGGTTGCGCCGGCGAACCGACGTCGCGCTGCGGCGCCGCGAACCGATAGGCCGTCTTGATCTTGCTCAGACCCAGCGCCGCTGCGGCAATCGAGTCTTCGGTAAAGTTCATCACTTTGCGATAGCCGGTTTGCAAAAAAAGCCAGCGGATCGCCTGCGGATCGTGGCGGAGCAGCATGTCCGAAAGCGGTTCGAAGTTTCCGAGCGATTTCGCCATCTTGCGGTTGTCAAAGAGCAACAATCCGCCGTGCACCCAGAAGTTTGCCATCGGGGGATGCGACATCAGCGGCTCGCTCTGCGCGATCTCGTTCTCGTGATGCGGAAAGATGAGGTCCGCACCACCGCCGTGGATGTCGAAGCCCACGCCGGCCGGATCGAGCAGCGCGCGCGCCATCGCCGAACACTCGATGTGCCAGCCCGGGCGCCCATCGCCGTACGGTTCGAACGGCCAACGCGGTTCGCCCGGCTTGGCAAACTTCCACAGAGCAAAGTCGAGCGGGTCTTCTTTCTGTTCGTCCACTTCGATGCGCGAGCCGGCCTCGAGGTCGGCGATGTTCCGGTTTGCCAAGCGCCCGTAATTCCGAAACGTTGAAACGCGATAGTACATTCCGTCGCGTGTGACGTAGGCGTGTCCGCTCTTGGCGAGCTCCCGTATCATCTGCTGGATCTCGCCGATATATTTGGTTGCATACGGCTCGAAATCGTACTCGAGGACACCGAGCTTACGCATAGATTCCTTGAACTCGGCATAGAAGTACTCGACGATCGCGTGGTAATCCTGACCGCTTTCGATTCCCGCTTTGATGCTGCGGTCGTCGATGTCGGTGACGTTCTGCACGTACGTCACGCGATACCCGCCGTGGGCCAGGTAGCGGCGCAGCACGTCGAAAAAAAGAAAGGAGCGCGCGTGACCGAGATGCGCTTGCGCGGACGGCGTCAAACCGCAGACATAGATGCGTACCTCGCCTTCGCGCAACGGCTCGAACTTCTCGACCGTGCGCGTTCGAGTGTTGTAGAGTTTTAGCGCCACCGCTGTTTAGATCACCCAGCTCCAGGACTCTTCGCCGGTCGCTTCGCCCGCTTCGAGCTCATTCAAGCGTCTTTCGAGATGTTCGAGTTGACGCGCAAGTCGAACGATTGCGTCACTGGTCGGATCCGGCATCTCGACCTGCGGGCGGTCCGAAACGACGCGAACCGGTTTGCCGTCTTGTGCGACGATTCGCGCCGGCACGCCGACGACGGTCGCATTGGCCGGCACGTCTTTCACAACGACCGAACCTCCGCCAACCTTTGCGTTATCGCCGAGCACGATCGCGCCGAGCACGCTCGCGTTGACGCCGACGGTCACGTTACGGCCGAGCGTCGGATGGCGCTTGCCGTGCGACAGACTCGTGCCGCCGAGCGTTACGCCTTGATAGATCGTGCAGCCGTCGCCGATCTCCGACGTTTCGCCGATAACGACGCCCGAACCATGATCGATGAAGACCCCCTTGCCGATGCGAGCCGCCGGATGGATCTCGATTCCCGTAAGGAAGCGCGCGACGTTGGCCAAGAAGCGCGGCAGCAGCGGAATCCCGGCACGATAGAGTGAGTGGTTGACGCGATGCGCGACGAGCGCATGAAAACCGGGATACGAGAGGACGACGTCGAGCCAGCCGCGTGCGGCGGGGTCGCGCTCTTGCGGCGCCCGCAGGTCGGCTCGTAACGTTTCGAACGGCTCGTGCATTTCCAACAGTGTAACCCGTCAATTCCAATCGAGGTGACAACCCGTCATAGGAGAGTCAGGATGACGGCGAGTCGAGCAGCGCCACGGCATAGGCGGCGATGCCGCTGCCGTCCCCCGTATAACCGAGACCCTCGCTCGACTTGGCCTTCACGCTAATGCGGTTTTGGTCGATCTCGAGTCGGACGGCAAGATTCGCGCGCATCCAGTCGATGTGCGGCGCGAGCTTCGGACGATCCACGACGATCGTGGCGTCGACGTTGACGATCTCGAAGCCGGCAACGCGCACGGCCGCGGCGCACTGCGCGAGCAGCTCCATCGAGTCGGCATCCTTCCAGCGCGGATCGCTCGCGGGAAAGCGGGTCCCCAGATCGCTCATCGCGGCGGCTCCCAGCAATGCGTCGGCGAGTGCGTGGGCGAGGACGTCGGCGTCGGAGTGGCCAAGCGCACCGCGTTCGAAGGGAATGTGAACGCCGCCCAAAATCAGCCGGCGCCCTTCGACCAGCGGGTGTGCGTCGAAACCGTGGCCAACGCGCATCATCCGGCCACGATCGTTCGCAGCCGCGCGTTCAAAATCGTTTCCGCCCGGATGACGTCTCCCGGCAGCGTGACTTTGAAGTTCTCGCTGGTAGATGCTACGACGACCACGGATATGCCGATGCGTTCCAGCAGCGCCGCGTCGTCGGTAACGGCGACGCCGTCGAGCCGGCCGCGTTCGTGCGCGGCGCGCAGCTCGGCGGTCAAGGCGAACTGCGGCGTTTGCGCCGCCCAGAGCGTACCCCGATCGAGCGTCGCACCGACAATGAGCGAATCGCGGTCGACCAGCTTGATTGTGTCCACGACCGGCTCGGCCAAGAGCGATGCGCGTCCCGCACGCACTTCACGCATTCCGGCGCGCACGTCCGCAGCCGTGACGAGCGGGCGGGCACCGTCGTGAATCAACGCGGCGTCGCAACGGTCGCTCAGCGCCATGATGCCCTCTCGAGCGCTATCTTGGCGCAACGGCCCCCCGCGCACGACGCGTTGCGTGAGGTTGGGCGCGAGGCGCAAGGCGAGCTCGCAGAGCGGCTCAATGGATTCGGGCTCCGTCGCAATGACGAGCTCAGCAATTTCCGGCATTGCGGCAAACGTTTGAATCGACCATCCAACCATCGGCACTCCGGCCAGTTCGATAAACTGCTTCGGCCGCCCTAAACGCAGGCCGCGTCCCGCCGCGACGATGACCGCACCCCATTTCATTACGTCGCGCCTTCGCGTTTCGGGCGCGCAAAGATCATTCGGCCGGCAACCGTCTGGAGCACGCTCGTGACGACGACATCGGCCTCCTCGCCGATCAAGCGACGCCCGTGCTCGACGACGATCATCGTGCCGTCTTCCAAATATCCGATCCCCTGATGCCCCTCTTTTCCTTCGCGGATTACCGCGACGTGCAGCTCCTCGCCGGGCAGGACGACCGGCTTGACGGCATTGGCCAGCTCGTTGACGTTGAGGACGGCGACGCCTTCGACGTGAGCGACGCGGTTGAGATTATAATCGTTGGTCACGAGCTTAGCCCCAAGTTCGCGAGCGAGCCGAACGAGACGCGCGTCCACGTTTCCGGGTGCCATGTCGCTGTAATCCCGCTCGCTAATTTCAAAAATCGTCAGCTCCTGCAAACGCGTGAGTACATCGAAGCCGCGACGACCCCGGGTTCGTTTGAGGGGATCGACGGAATCGGCGATCGACTGCAGCTCGCGTAAAACGAATCGCGGAACGATGAGCGCGCCGTCGAGAAAGCCGCTCTCCAGGATGTCAACGATCCGGCCGTCCACGATCGCCGAGGTGTCCACCAACTTGGGGGCGACGGCCGACGAGTTGGCGGCCACTCCGCGCGCTACCGGGACGATTCGGGTCTTGGCACCGATTCGCGCTCCGAGATAGGCGGCGAAGATCGCCACGATGAGGTAGAGCACGATCGCGATATAGGTTCCGGCTCGGCCGACGTCCGAGATCAGCTCGAATACGATGCCTTTAATCAAGAATGCGATCAAGAGGCCGACGACCAGCCCAACCGCGCCGCCCGCGATCTCAGCCGGAGTCAAGCGATCCATCGCGCCTTCGGCTTGGCTGAGCTGGCCCTCAAAGAGCGCTTGAGCCAGCGGCGCTAGCAGCGCCCCGAGCACCGCGCCGGCGACGGGGGAACCGATCAAGAAGACGAGTTGCATCGTTTCGCTGGCAAAATGCGGCGAAAAAACGCTGAAGTACGCCTCGCGGCCCAGCAAGAATCCGGTCACGCCGAAAACCACGACGAACGCGACGCGTAAGACCGTCCCCGCTAGATTGCCTCCCGCTACTCGAATGTTATGAAGGCTCCGCAAACGTCGTTGGCAAGAAAACGGCCCCGGCGCGTTAGCCGTAACGCGTCCGCCGTCCGCTCGAGCAATCCCGTCTGAGCAAGTTGAGTTACGACGGGATCGTAAGTTTCGATCACGTCGACGCCGTAACGCTCTTTGAAATCCGCCAAACGAACCCCTTGCACGGTGCGCAGCGCGAGCATCATTGCTTCCCCAGCCCGCCGCCGCCCTTGCAGGCATTCGGCCTCCGACGGAATCGGCCGGCCTTCGCGCGCCGCCGCCACATACTCCTCGAGCGCACGCGTGTGCACCGAGCGCACGCCGTCGCGGTAGGACGCCGCGCCGACGCCCAAGCCCACGTACTCGCCATTCGCCCAGTAGTTCAGATTGTGCGCGCACTGATGCCCGGGCCGAGCGAAGTTGCTGATCTCGTATTGATGATAACCGTCGGCCTGTAGCAGATCGATGGCTAGAGCGTACAGCTCCGCCTCGCGCTCGTCGTCGAAGAAGACCGCAGGCTCGCGCGAGCGCCACGCCGCGTATGGTGTGTTCTCCTCGACCGTCAGACCGTACGCCGAAATATGATCTACTTGCAAATCCATGGCGCGGCGCAGCGAGCGCTCCCAAGTCGCCAGCGTCTGTCCGGGGACGCCGTACATCAAATCGAGCGAGACGGAGTCCATCCCCGCGGTACGCGCGGCGGCGACGACACCTTCGACCATTTCGCCGGTGTGCTTGCGTCCGAGCGTACGAACCTCATCGGGCTCGAACGACTGAACGCCGATCGAAACCCGCGTGATTCCCGCTTCGTGATAGCGGAGCAAATCGCCGTCGCGCACCAGCTCGGGATTGACTTCGATGGAACGCTCCGCTGTGAGACCAAATCGGTCTTGCAGTGCGCCGAGAAGCTGCACGATCGTCTCGCAGTCGTAGGCATTCGGCGTTCCGCCGCCGAGGTAGAGCGTCGCGGGCGCCGCGCGCGGCTCGCGCGCGATTTCGGCAGAAAGCGCTTCGAAGTACCGGCGCGCAGCCGAAGCACGCAACGGCCACTTTGCAAAGTCGCAATAGGGACAGAGATACGTGCAAAAGGGTAAGTGAACGTATACGCCGAGCATAGCGGCGACGGCCCTTACGTGGCCGCGAGTTGCGGTGCGATCAGCTCGCTAATTTTACCGACAACGTCGTGTTCGACTTCCTCGGCCGCCGCCTTGATGGCGTGTTTGATCGCATTGCGACTGGAGCGCCCGTGCGTCACGATGCAGTTTCCTCGAAGGCCGAGTAGCGGCGCGCCGCCGTAGGTTTCGTAATCGAATTTCCGCCGTAAGCGCCGCAGGGCCGGCGCCAGCATGTACGTGCCGATCTTCGTGGCGAGATTGCCGCCGAGCAGCGCGTCGTGCATCACGCGCGCGAGGTCGGCGATCATGCCTTCGCCGGTCTTGAGCACGACGTTGCCGACGAAGCCGTCGGCGACGATCACGTCGGCGGCGTTGTGGAAGAGATCGCGGCCCTCGACGTTGCCGATGAATCGAACCGGAGCTGCCTCGAGCAGGCGCGCGGCTTCCAAGACGAGCTGGTTTCCCTTGCTGCGTTCCTCACCGTTGGAGAGCACCGCAACGCGAGGCTCGGCGATTCCAAGCACGGCTTTGGCGTAGGCCGATCCCATGACACCGAACTGCTCGAGCCATTCCGGACGGCAATCGACTGTCGCTCCCGAATCGAGCAGGATCGTTGGGCCGTTGAGCGCCGGCCAGACGGTCGCAATAGCCGGACGCGAGACCCCTTCGATCGTGCGGAGTTTGATAAAGGCGATCGCGACGAAGGCCCCGCTGTTCCCGGCGGAGACGACGGCATCGGCCTCGCCCTGCTTGACAAGATGCACCGCAACGCCCAGCGACGTGCGCTCGCAAGAGCGAACCGCGGTCGAAGGCGTGAGGTCCATGGCGATCGATTCGGGCGCGTGCACCAAGGTGATGCGGTCGACAACGGGGGAGGGAAGCAGCGAGCGAACGCGCGCTTCATCTCCTACCAGCACGACCTCAACGTCGAACTCTTGCGCGGCGAGCAATGCTCCGGCGACAATTTCTTCCGGCGCGTGGTCGCCGCCCATCGCGTCGACTGCGATGCGCGCTCGCTTCACGGGAGCCGTCTTTGGGGGCCACCCAGGGAATCCTTGCCTGCGGTCAACATTTGCGCTTGCCCTCAAATGCGCCGCATGGTACTATCTGCCCGCTATGGCGAAGCGCTGTGAAGTATGCGGAAAAGGACCCAAGGCGGGCAACAACGTCAGCCACGCCATGAATAAGACCAAGCGGCGCTGGCTGCCGAACCTGCAATCCGTTCGGATCGACGACCGCGGGGTACACCGCACCGCCAAAGTCTGCACCAGCTGCTTGCGCTCCAAACGCGTCACCCGCCGCGCCTAGGCGCGCCCTACCCGAAGTGATCCCAGCCCAAGCGATCGAGCGGCGCCCCACGCCACTCGACGTCGCGCGCTTTTCGTAAGGCGCCAACTCGCCGCAGCTTCTTCTTAAAGCGCTTTTCGTAGCGGCCGGCGAGGTAGCGGAACGCGAGAGCCCGGACCGTCACCAAAAGCTCGAAATCCTCACCGCCGGCCAGCGCGAAACGCTCGGGGTCTTCACCGAGCCGCTGCGCGGCCTCGCGAGCGGAGTCGGCAACGGCGATGGCCTCGAGAACCGCACCGCAACCGCTCGCGGCGCAAAGGCGGCGCGCGTCGGTCGAGAGCCCATCCGAGCAATCCATCATCGCCGTCACGTTTGCGCTCGCCGCCAAAAAGCGACCTTCGGCTATTCGCGGAATGGGCCGGCGGAAGGCTTGTAGCGCCGCATCGTTGTTCGCGCCGTCCATAAGTCCGGGTTGCTTTGCGACTTCGAGTCCTGCGCGTGCTGCGCCGAGGGCGCCGGTCACCGCCAGCACGTCCCCCGGTCCGGCGCCGGCGCGCGTCTTAGCGCGCGAGTTGGATACCTCGCCGACGACCGTAACCGAGATCGTCACGAGATCTGAGCGCGATAGATCTCCGCCGGCGATCGTGATTTCGAAGCGCCGAGCCGCCGCGGCGATTCCCTGGTAGAGCTCCATGATCTCAGCGTCAGCGTTGGCTGCGGGTACAGCCAGGGCGACCGTTGCGAGAACCGGTCGCGCGCCCATTGCGGCCAGATCGCTGAGCGCCGCGGCCATCGCGCGCCAGCCGGCGTCTTCGAGCGACATCGTGTCGCGCCGGAAATGGACGCCTTCGACGAGCATGTCCGTCGAGATGACGCTGCGATGGGAGCGCGAGGGCTGCCAAAGCGCCGCATCGTCACCGATCCCGATAATGACGCGGCGCTCGGGGTGACAAAGGTCTGCTATCGCCTTGACGAGTTCGTCTTCGGTCACGCCAGGAGCGCGCGGATTCGGTGCAACGCCACGGCGGGATCCGGCGCGCCGAAGACCGTCGCACCCATCACGAGCGCGTCCGCGCCCGCCTCAACCAGCGCGCGCGCGTTTCCTTCGCCGACTCCGCCGTCGACTTCGATCAAGCACTCGAGGTTGCGTCCGTCGATCAACGCGCGGGCCTCGCGTATTTTTTCGATCGCGTGCGGGATGAACTTCTGGCCTGAGAACCCGGGGTTGACGCTCATCACGAGCACGGTGTCGCAATTATAAATGACGTCTTGCAGCATCCCGACCGGCGTTTGGGGACAGATCGCTATTCCCGCCTTCACGCCCATCGACCGCAGATGCACGAGCAGCCGCTGCGCGTGCGGCGTCGCCTCCAAATGAAAGGTGATGCGGTCGCAACCAGCTTCGCGAAAATCGTCCACGTAGCGCTCCGGCTCGACGATCATCAAATGCGCGTCGAAGACTAGCGGCGACAACCTCCGTAGGTCGCCGATGATCTTCGGCCCCCACGTAATATTCGGAACGAATCGCCCGTCCATCACATCGAGATGGAGATACTGCGCGCCCGCTTCCTGCACGCACGCGATTTGCTCCGCAATTCGTGCGAAATCGGCCGAAAGCAGCGAAGGCGCAAGTATCGTCACGTCGACGCCGTTCGGCTGCAGCCGATGAAAGTCATTGAGTGGGCGAGGGGGAGGGCTTCGCACCGTAAACGCTCTGCGGTTCGGTTCCGAGGCGCGTTTCGCCCACGAGCGTGCTGTTGACGTACATGTCGAGCACGGACGTTCCGATCGTGGTGACGGTGAAATCGAGCTTTTGGCCTGGCTCGGCAAAGGCGTGATAGAGATCGTACTGACCCGTTGCGTCCGTGAGGGCGAGGCGGACATCGAGCTGCGAGTCGGTTGCGGCGCTGTCGGCTTGCGGAACCGAAACGAGCACGCGGGCCTGATGGATAATATAGCCCGATTCGTTCGGGCCGGCGCTGACCTGCAGCGAAACGGGCTCGAACGATGCGATCTTTGCATCCGGCGCGGGACGCTGTCGCGCGACGACACCGTGAGCGGGGCCGCTTGCGCCCAGCGGTGTCCATACGATCTGCCCGAGTTGGATGCCGATATCCGCGGCGACCGTCCGTGCCTGATCGATCGTTAATCCGACGAAATCGGGAACGCGTACGTTCGGCCGGCCGCCTTGGCTTACGACCAGCGCGACGGAGTCCCCCTCGTGCATGCTGGTTATCGGCGCCGGGGCCTGCGAGATCACGTGTCCCTCCGGGATCACGTCGCTCTTTGCGTACGTTACCTTTCCGACTGTAAGGCGCGCTCGAGAAAGATCGAGCTGCACCTCTCGCATGGACTGGTAGCGCAAGTCGGGCATCAGACGCGCGATGATTCCGTCGCTGATCACGAATGAAACTTGACGTCCTTGGCGCACTTGATCGCCAGCCGGCGGGCGCTGCGTGATAACTACATCTTTGGGATAGCGATCGCTCGTCGTGTGATCCACGACGGTCGAGCTAAGGTTCAATCGAGCGATTTCGGCGTCGGCGTCGGTCAGCGTTTGCCCCACAAATGACGGCACGGTCACCGTCGCCGACGAGGGAATCAAGAAATCGTAGATCTGGTGCCCAAACCAGACGACCAACGCCACGAAGACCACCAGGACGATCGTAGCGGGCTTCAGGTAAGCGCCTCCATCGGGACTCGGCCAAAGTCGAGATTGCTAAAGATTCGCTGCGCGTCTTCATGCTCGTCGAGGGCGTCGAGAAAGGCCAGCGCAGCCGTAAGCTCGTTGCCGTTGCGCTCGAGCTTCGTCTTAGGGCGCATGCCGAGGTACGCATCTAAAATTCGTGCCGCTCGCGTGCGAAGGGCATCGCGTACGCCGGCCAACATCGTCGGTTGCGTATAGATGACGGCGACGTCCGCGTCGTACTCGATGTCCTCGACCCCATCAACGAGCGCCTCTTCCATCACCGCGTCCTCCGATTTACCGCCCGGATCGAGCTCGATGATGCCGACCGGATCGAACATCCACGCGACGCTGCCGGTCTCCCCCAAGCTGCCCTCGTGCCTGCTGAAGAGAAAACGCAGTTCTCCCGCGGTTCGGTTCCGATTGTCGGTCGCGGCGTCAATGACGACGGCCAGCCCCGCCGGACCGTATCCCTCGTAACGAATTTCCTCGATTTCGCGCTCGTCGTCCTGCCCACCGGCGCGTGCGATGGCGCGCTTGATGTTCTCTTGCGGCATGTTGAACTCGCGCGCTTTCTCGACGGCTATCTTCAGCCGGTAGTTGGCTTCAGGGTCGGGAGAGCCGCCTTTCGCCGCGAGGATGATCTCCTTGCTGAGCTTCGTGAAGAGCGCGCCCCGCTGCGCGTCGACCTTGCCTTTTTTGAGCTTGATATTGTGCCACTTGGAATGTCCCGACATTTTATGCTAAACCTTTCTAGCCCGGACCTATTATCCAGGTCGGGAACCACATCCGCTGATGCCAAGCGTTCCACGCAATCGGATGCGCCGCCAGGACAGGATAGAAATAGATGAAACCCGCCGCCGCCGCGGCGACGTAGGAGCCGACTGCCAAGCCCCCGAGCCATTGGAGGTTCTCCCGGCGCCGCATCCACAACCAGGCCCGCTGCAAGAAAATGGCGTTGCACAGACAGATCAGCGGAATGTTCACGTAAAAATGGTAGGCGAAGATCAGGCGGGGCGATCCGATCCAGGGCAACCATTGCAAGAGGTAGGTGATAACGATCAGCGCGTAGCCTTTGTTCCGTTCTCGCCACGCCAGCACGCCCACGAACGGCACGCAGAACAAGCCGAACCACAGGATGATCGGGTTCGGCATCGAGGTAATCTCGTAGATGCAGCAGCCCTTCTCATCGCTGGGATTGTTGCGATGATCCTGATAGAAGTACGCGACCGGAACGTAATCGATCGGCCACTCAAACCATTTCGAGGAGTACGGGTGCGTAGCCACGAGGTTATGGTGATACTCATACATCGTGTACTGTCGATAGACGACGTCGTTGACGTTGTGAACCTCGCCCGGATCGGGAGAATGCCGCACGAGATCGGGCACCCAAGCCAGCGCGTACACCGTGGCACTCACGAAGAGAATCGTCGCCAGCGCCCCGTCGATGCGAAAGCCGCGCGGATTACCCCAAAGCGTCGGCCGCAGGTTGAACAGATACCGTTGAAGCCAGACGGCGATCAACACGACGAAGCTCACGCCGAAGCCCATCACGCCGTACCACTTCGAGCTCACCAACAATCCGAGTGCGACGGTAAAGAGAATCAGCCAACGACGCGAGGTATGCCCATTCTCAACGGCGGCCGTACTGCGGTCACGAATTTCGTCGTCGGCATAGGTGACGCTGCCTTCGGGCGTGTCGTACTTGACACTGCCGTCGCGTGAGTATTCGATCGTCAGCGGATCGTCGCGATAGAGCAACGTGCCGCCCTTACCCTGCGAAAGCTCTCCGCGCGTAATCTTTCCACGCGAGTCGATGGTTCCACCGTCGGCGGCAACGAGCGACGTACCCGCGGCGTCGCGCAACGCATACGAGCCTTCGGCGTACGAAAGCTCTCGGCGCCCGTCGCCGAAGAATCGTACGAAGAGCACGTAACGCACCAAGAGGTAGATTCCGCTCGCGCAATAGAGCGCGACGACGACCGTCGCAGCCGTATCGAAGCGCCAAAGCGCACGACCGATCGCAGCGATTGCCAGTCCGGCGAGCAATGCCCCGGCAGGCCCGGCGGCGAGGGCCCACGTTGGAACGGCTACGTGCGCTCGTTCGCCGACCTGCGAGTTGATCCAGAAGCGATAGAACGCGTAGACGGCCAACGTCGCAAAGAAGACGACGAAGCCTTCGGGCGTCGCGATTCGAGATTGCACGAAATGCATGCCGTCGAAGGTCAGGAGCAGCGCGGTGATCGTTGCAAAGAGCGTCGAGCCGGTGATGCGCTTTGCAAAAACGTACAGCAACATGACGACGAGCGCGCCGAAGACGACGTCGAGAAAGCGCCAGCCATACGAGTTGTCGCCGCTGGTCATGTGGCCGAACAGGGCATTGAGACCCGTCCAGCCCCCAAGCCCGCGACCGTGAGGCATCCCACCGAATAACATCATGGAGAGCGTTATCAGAAGCTTGGTCAGCGGAGGATGGGTATTTTCGTAGATGCGAAGGTTCTGCAGATACTCTTCGCCGGCGCGCGCAAAGTAAATTTCGTCGAAGACCTTATCGGG
>Ga0182024_10012779_pt1 | contig 16546 bp, 10 predicted proteins | sample P32metaG_FD_120480 | JGI IMG/M metagenome (GOLD analysis project Ga0182024, IMG submission 120480) | Permafrost microbial communities from Stordalen Mire, Sweden - P3-2 metaG (Illumina Assembly) | ecosystem: Environmental > Terrestrial > Soil > Wetlands > Permafrost | place: Sweden: Stordalen... | reverse complement strand
TTCGGGATTGCACACCTCCGACGGACAAAGGTTAAACGAGCCGTGGGACACCACGCGCATGGCATACAATAATTCGCCGCCCAGAAACTCCATGCGGACGATCCCTTGCGCCGGTGCGACCTGAAAATACTCCTGCAGCGTGAGCAAATGTTCTGGAAACCAGAGGTCGGGCTGGTCGCGCAGCAGGCGCGCGAGCTCATCTGGCGAATTGAGGAGATACATACGCGCGCCGCTCCCACCCTGCTCCGGCTTCAGCAGTGCGGGCCAGCGATCTTCCCACTGCGCCAGCGCCGAGTCCACATCGTTGAACACGATCGTCCTCGGGTGCGCGATCCCCAGACGCTGCATCAGCGCAGCCTGATTGGACTTGCTCAATTCCAGTGAAAATGCAGCCGACCCATTCAGCACCCTGGCCCCGCCAAGTTCGAGCGTGCGGATCAGCGAAAGGGCCAGCGGAACCGCTCGGGTGTTGCCGCGCACATAGGCGCTCGGACTCGCCTGGTTGAAATAGAGATTCGCGCCCGGAACGCGATCGGGATCGAAGGCCCCATGCTTGAGATCGAACGTCCCGTACCGGACACCGCGACGGTCCAACGCCGAGAACAGAGGCTTCTGCCATTCCGGGTGTTCAAACAGCACGACCAGATCCTGATCCATACCCGTCACTATAGATGCTGAAAAAGTTTGTCGCAGGGCATGGCCCCGCGCCACACGGCATGCAGGTTATGTGGGGCGGGGCCATGCCCTGCCAAAATCAACGCGTTGAACCGATGATAATTTAAGAGCATGGATCGCGCCGACGTGACCGAGCTGCTCGAAGATCCTTCTCTTCCAGAGGATGTTGTCGCCAGCGCGTACCGCGACCTGGCGCGCACGCAGCGCTTCTTGGGAAATACCCGCGCGGTTCTCCGGCTGCTGCGCCGGGACCGGGCCTCCATTCGCAGGGTTCTCGATATCGGATGCGGGCAAGGGGCGCTGCTCGAACAAATTCGTCAACAGCTCGGCGTTGAGGTTCTCGGCTTCGATCTGCGTCCCGCGCCCTCCGCTCCGGTCCAGATCGTGACCGGCAACGCCGCCCTTGATCCATTGCCGGACGCCGATATCGCTCTTGCGATTTGTGTGGTCCACCATCTTTGCGATGCGGACGTCATCAGCCTGATCCGCAATGTTTCCAAATCCTGCCGCCGCCTGATCCTGCTCGATCTGGTTCGTCACTGGATTCCGCTCACATTGTTTCGCGCCTTCGTAAGTCCGTTTCTCCACCCCATCAACGCAGCCGACGGGCTTACCTCCATCAAGCGCGCCTATACTCCGCGCGAACTGCAAAACCTGGTTGATGAGGCGGTGGAGGGGTCGACCGCCAGCGTCGATCATAGGGTGGGCCCTTTTTACACCCGTCAGATAATCGACATCAGATTCGGGATCATTCCGCAGTCCCCTCGCCCCGTTCGGAGCGTGTAGCTTCGAGGTTATGCTTCTTCAGCTTGTAGCGCAGCGCGTCACGGCCGATGCGTAGCGCCCGGGCGGCCTGCGATTGATTGCCTCCGGCGGCTTCGAGAGCGCGGACGATCAACACCCTCTCCTGTTCGTCGAGCGTTCCTCCCTGCTCGAATGACGGAGAAGATTCGCCCACGATTCCCTGCCCCGGAGCAGAGGTCAGGTAGGGCGGCAGATCCTGGACGTCGATGGTATCGCTCAAAGTCATCATCGAAGCGTGTCCCAGGACGTTCTCGAGTTCCCTCACGTTGCCCGGCCAGGAATGCAAGGCTAGCAGAATCTGGGCCCGGTGCGTGAGGCCGCGAATCTCTTTCTTATATTGTGCCGCGAACTTGGCGATGATATGGCGCTCCAGCAAAGGCAGATCCTCGTGGCGCTCCGCGAGCGGCGGAACGCGAAGTTCCACCATCGATAAACGATAGTAGAGATCCTCGCGAAAGCGCTTCTCGTGCATCAGCGCGCGCAGATCGTGATTGGTGGCCGCGATCACCCGCACATCCACCTTGCGCGTCGAAAGCGAGCCCACGCGCTGCACTTCCTGGTTCTGCAGAACACGCAGCAGCTTCGCCTGGGTGTTCAACGGCATGTCCCCGATCTCATCGAGAAACAACGTGCCTCCGTGCGCGTGCTCGAACATGCCTGGTTTATCGGCCGTCGCGCCGGTGAAGGAGCCTCTCACATGGCCGAACAGCTCGCTCTCAAACAGCGTTTCCACCACCGCCGAACAATTCAACACCGCATAACGCCCGTCATGGGCGGGACTTCGCCGGTGAATGGCCTGTGCGATCAGATCCTTGCCCGCGCCGGTCGGTCCCGTCACCAGCAGGGAACGGTAATGCGGGGCAACTCTGCGAATCTGCGAGAACAGGTTCCACATCAGGGGACTGCGTCCGATGATCCCCTCGAATTCCGAGCTCGCCAGAAGCTCGTCCTCCAGGCGCAGCGCATGCTGCCGCCGCCGCGCTTCGTCGAGCAGCTTGCCCACCCGCTCCCGCAAAGTCGCGATCGAAATCGGCTTGTTCAGATAGTCGGTGGCGCCCTTCTTGATGGCTTCGACCGCCGATTCGGTGGCATAGTGCGCGGTCATCAGAATCACGTCGATCGAGGGGTCGAACTCCACGATTCTTTCCAGCACTTCAAGGCCGCTCAGATGGGGCATTACCAGATCCGTCAGAACGATCTGGGGACGGTGGCGATGAACCAGCTCCAGTCCTTCCTCCGGGTCGGACGCCGTCAGGATCTCCAGGCCAGGTTGCGCCAGGGCGGTGGAAAGGAGTTCCAGGCTTCCGGGATTGTCGTCGATGATGAGCAGTGAAATAGCCGGCTTGCGCGCTTCAGACATCCCAGGAGTTCATCCTAACAGACGCGCCACTTCTTTTCGCAGACTGCTCAGATGGATTGGCTTGGCCAGATAGCTGGTGAATCCCAGGGCGAGCGCGTGTTCGCGATCCCCTTGCATGGCGCTGGCGGTAAGAGCCATCACCGGCGTCGCGGCCAGCAGAGCATTCCGGCGGATCTCCTCGATCACCCCGAAACCGTCGAGCCCCGGCATGTGCAGGTCGAGAATAATCAGATCGGGCAGCAGATCGCGGGCGCTGGCTAGCGCTTGACTGCCATCGGCGGCTTCGTAGACCAAATAACCCGAGTGTTCCAGCGCGATTCGCACCAGTTCGCGGCTGGTCGCCTTATCGTCCGCGATGAGAATCTTTTTCATCACTGTCCGATCGCAATGGTGAAAGTGAACCGGCTTCCTTTGCCGATCTCGCTCTCCACCCAAACCCGTCCTCTATGTTCTTCGATCAGCGCTTTGGTGATTGCCAGGCCTAAACCGGTTCCTTCCCGCACTCCTTTGGTGGTGGCTCCCACCTGGTAAAACTTGTCGAAAATGGCTTCTTGCTGCTCTTTCGGAATGCCGATCCCGGTGTCCGTCACGGAGATTTCGACCAACTCGCCTTGGAGCCGCGCCTCCACCGAAATTCGTCCGCCCTCCGGCGTGAATTTCACGGCATTGCTCAGCAGATTGTAGAGAATCTGCTTGAAGCGCCCGCGGTCCGCGAGAATTGCCGTGGAAACCGCAAAGTCGGTTTCAATGGCGATGGATTTCGCCGCCGCGCCGGGACGGATGGAGGCCAGCGCCTCGTCCATGCACTGGACCACGTCGAAGGCTTCGCGGTGCAGCCGCACCCTGCCCGCCTCCACCTTGCTCAAGTCCAGAACGTCGTTGATCAACTCCAGCAGATGCATCGAATCCTTGTGAATATGGCCAATGAAACGCTTCTGCTTTTCGTTGAGAGGTCCCTCGAGTTCTTCGCCCAGCAGTTCGGCAAACCCGATCACGGTGTGCAGAGGCGTCCGCAGCTCATGGCTCATGCTCGCCAGAAATTCGCTCTTGAGCTGGTTGGCCCGCTCCACTTCGCGGTTGCGCAGCTCCAGTTCCCGCGTGTAATTTTCGCGCAGCGTGCGAAGCTGATCCTCCGCCCGTTTTCGCTCGCTGGTATCGCGGATAATCGCCGTGATGCGCAATCCTTCCTCGGAATGCACCGGGCTCAGGCTGATCTCAACCGGGAATCGCGTACCATCCTTGCGGCATCCTTCTAGGGATAATCCGCTGCCCATGGGCCGCGTCGACGGATGATCCCAGTAACCCTCCCGGTATTGGACATGTTTCCCGCGAACCGCCTCCGGTACCAGTAATTCCACCGGTTTGCCCAACAGGTCCTCGCGGCGGTAACCGAACATTTTTTCGGTGACCAGATTGAGGAGCACGATACGCCCCTCCCGGTCTACTTCAATAATGGCGTCCGGCGCCGCTTCCAGCAGCTCGCGAAATCGCCTCTCGGTGCGACGCGCCTGCTTTTCTTGAGCCTCCACTCGTTCTAACTCCCGCTCGACGTGAAACAGTTTCTGCTCGGCGGCATGGTGGAGCCCGGTTTCTGCAAAAATAGCGGCGGTGCCGTGGCTGTTTTGTTCTGGCCAGAACCCTGTACGGATTTCGACATCAATCGGCACTCCGTCCTTCCGGTACAGCCTGGTTTCGGCTTCGCCTTCCGTGCTAAAGAGCAATTGGGAGTCCACTGGAACCGGCAGGCCGATGGTTTCCTCCGCGCTCCATCCCAGAATTCTCTCGGCGCTCGGGTTCCACCGGCGCACCAGTCCGTTTCCATCAATCACGATGATGGCCAGCGGCGATGCCCGCAGAACCGTATCAAGGACTTCCAGCGGATTTTTTATTCCCAAATCGCCATCCCACCAGTGCGCGGCATTGAAATTGCTCCGTTCAGGATTGAGGCGCCACGCATAGGCCCAGACCAACATCGTAGCAATAGCTCGCCCGAGCGTTTTGACCCAATCTTAGAAAACTGAGCCTTATGACCCATCCCACAATCCAATCATTTCAAAACTACGTACTTCTGGTAGCATGAATCTAGATTTCGTAATACCACGATAATGGAATGCCCACGATCAACCTCACGCCAGGCCCCCTCGCACTGCTGCTTGCCTCCATTTTCCTGGCATCGCCCGTGCGTGCATTTTCCGGAGGAAGCCTCTCCGGCACCATCCGCGATTCGACCGGCGCAGTCATTCCAGCGGCGCGGATCACCCTGCTCAATGTCGCGCTCCGAACCGAGCTAAAATCGACTTCCGACGATCAGGGCGTCTACCGGTTCCCCGCCCTTTCCGTCGGCCGTTACGACATCACCATCGAGGCAAACGGATTCAAGCCGCAGCGAAAGACCAATGTGACCGTCGATGCCGATGCCGCTCTTCGCGTGGATGCAGTGCTCGAAATTGGAGCCCTGTCGGACGAGGTAACCGTGTCCGAAACCGATGCCGGCATTGCCACGCACCTCGAAACCATCGCCACGCACCTGGGCGAGGTCGTCTCCCGCGCGGAAATCGAAGCGGTGCCTTTGAACGGCCGCAGCTATACGGACTTGCTCGCCATTCAACCCGGCGTCAGTCCCATCAGCACTCTCACACCGACCTCGGTCATCATGGCCGGCGTCACCGGAACCATCAATCCCTCTGGCGACCTGAATCCGGGAAACGTTTCGATCGGCGGTCAGCGCGAATCGTCCAACGGCTTCATGGTGAACGCGGTGGACGTGCAGGAACATATGAACGGAGGAACCTCGGTCATCCCCAACCTCGATTCCATCCAGGAATTTCGCGTTCTCACCACCAACTTCGATCCTGAATATGGCAACTACAACGGAGGCATGATCAACGTCGTCACCAGGTCCGGCAGCAATGCGTTCCACGGAAACGCTTTTGAGTTTCTTCGCAATACCGATCTTGATGCGAAGAACTATTTCGACATCACCCGCGGCGCTTTCCGGCAAAATCAATATGGCGGGACCATCGGCGGGCCGGTCAAGAAGCAGAGTGTTTTCTTCTTTACAGATTTTCAAGGAACCAACACTGTCGAGGGCATCACCTCGCCCACCACCTCCGTTCTCTCTCTAGCGGAGCGAGCCGGCAACTTCAGCGATATCGCCAATACTCTCACCGGAGCCGTCAGCGGTCCCTACCTCGCGAACTTGCTCACTCAGAGGCTCGGCTACGGCGTTGCCTCCGGCGAACCGTACTACAAACCCGGATGCACCAGCCTGACCTGCGTATTTCCCAACGCCGTGATTCCCATGTCCGCCTGGTCCTCACCCGCCGCGCACTTGCTCCAGTACATTCCCCAGCCGAACATCGGCGCGAATCTTTTCTCGACCTCCGCATTTCCTGAAACCGTGAGAGACGATAAAGCCTCCGGCCGGATCGATGCCAACACGCCCGCGGGTCAGCTCACCGCCTACTATTTCGTCGATAATTACCGGCTCGACAATCCCTATCCCGGCGGACAGGGCGGCGCGAGCGTCCCCGGCTTCGATGGCCTGACTGTGGGCCAGGCGCTAATGCTCACGCTCGGCGATACCAAGGTGGTCGATTCGAACACCGTCAACGAATTTCACGCCGGCCTGCTGCGGAATGAAAATAACATCGGCCAGCCCCACGGCGGTCTCGGCGTTTCGCTCACATCGCAGGGATTTTCAGGAATCGTGGTCCAGGCTCCTCAGTTTGAAGGCGTCGAAAATATCGTTTTCCCCTCCTTCACCATGGGAGTTCCCATCACCAATGTCGATCAGGCCAATAACACTCTCTATATCAGCGACACACTTTCGAAAGTCATCGGCTCGCACTCCCTCAAGTTCGGAGGCCAGTTTCACTACGACCAGGTCAACGAAAATCCCAACGCGACCTTCAATGGAACCTTCAATTTCGACGGCACCGAAACCGGCTCTCCTTTCGCCGATTTTCTTTTGGGTACGCCCAGCAATTTCACCCAGACCGCGGGCACGCATTTCTACTTGCGCAATCACTACACCGGAGCCTTCGCGGAAGATAGCTGGCGAATCCGGCCCAATTTAACGCTCAATGTTGGCCTCCGCTGGGATCTGATCGAGCCTTGGTCTGAGAAATACAATTCGATTCAGACCATTGTTCCCGGCGAGCAATCCGTTCTCTATCCGAATGCGCCTCCCGGACTGGTGGTGCCCGGCGATCCCGGAATTCCCTCGACGCTATCGCCCGCGAAGGATCACAACTTCGCTCCCAGAATCGGCGTGGCGTATGCCCCTAAAGGCAACCTCAGCATCCGCGCCAGCTATGGAATTTTTTACACGGCATATCCAGGATTAAGCGCCGGTATCATGTACGGAATCCCTCCGTTCGGATACAACTATCTGAGCCCCGCTCCGCCCTTGTTTGCGACTCCTTTCATCACCGCCGCGAGCGGCGTGCAGAATAACGATCCTTTTCCGTTGAACTACAAGCAGTTCAATTTCGCGGCAGCGACGCCCATCAGCGCCGATCCCTATTTCTATTACTGCAACACCGTGCCCTACACCGAAAACTACATGTTTTCGATCCAGCGCCAGATCTCAAAATCATTGCTGACCGTCAGCTACGCAGGAAATCAAGGCCATCATCTGCTCGTGCTGCTCCCGGAAAATGTGGGAAATCCTCAACTATGCCTGAGCCTCGCCGGCTGCGGCCCTTTCGGTGAAGACGCTTACCATACCCGGGTCGGCCTGGGTCCCGACTACGGTTCGGTGACCGCTCAAAAAACCGTCGGCAATTCCAACTACAACGCACTTGAAGCGATTCTCCGGCTCGGCACTGCGTCCTTCGCCTACACCTATTCCAAATCCACCGACGACGCCTCGAATCTCGGCGAACAGATCAATCCCTTTAATGAGCGCCTCACCCGGGTCATCTCTTCCTTCGATCTCAAGCAAAATTTCGTCGCAAATTATTACTACAACTTCAAAAAAGGGTTCACCATCTCCGGCACCACTCGCTTCAGCACCGGATTTCCCGTCACTTTATTTGACGATTCGGACCGTTCGCTTCTCGGCACGCTCGGCAACGGGGTGAACAACGAACTGCTCGATACGCCCCAAATTTCGCCCGGCCCGCTCAAAATCAACACCAACCCAAGAAATTCCCAACCCGCGTTCAACACCGCACTTTTTGCTCCTGAGACACTGGGGCAACTGGGAAACTCCGCGCGCCGGTTTTTTTACGGCCCGGGGATCGAGAACTTCGATCTGCAGGTCGGGAAAACGGTGCATCTTAATGAATCGAAGTCGTTTGACATTCGAATTGAAGCTTTTAACGCGTTTAACCACGCCCAGTTTTATGGCCCATCCTCGGTTGACGGCGAGATCAACGATTCGAATTTCGGACGGGTGGTCAGCGCCGCGGCGCCCCGCCTAGTGCAGCTCGCCGTGAAGTTCAAGTTCTAAAAAAACAGCAAACTTTTGCCGGCATCCTCCGTATTAAGTGGCATGAGACTGAGGCAGGTTCTGCGCCGGCTTACCCATACTCCGATGTTTACGCTCGTCGCGGTGGCCACGCTCGCCATCGGCATCGGCGCGAACACGGCGATCTTCAGCGTGATTGAAGGAATCCTGCTGAAGCCTTTGGGATATCCGCATCCGGAGGAGCTCATTGCGCTGGATCACAAAGCTCCCGGCGTGAACATCGACCACGCGGGGATGGCTCCGTTTCTATATTTCATTTATCGCGAGCAGAGCCGGACGTTCGAGGATGTCGCAATGTGGAACGAAGATACCGTGAGCGTGACAGGCCTCGCCGAACCGGAGGAAGTGCAAGTCCTGGAAGTGACAGACGGCCTGTTACCGCTGCTGAAGGTCCAGCCGGTGCTGGGTCGCGTTTTTTCGCGTAAAGACGATTCGCCGGGGAGTCCGCAAACGGTGATCCTGACGTTTGGATACTGGAAGGCGCGTCTCGGCGGAGACCGCTCCGTGATTGGGCGTCGCATCCTGATCGATGGCGGGGCGAAGGAAGTGATCGGCGTGCTGCCGGAGAAATTCCGTCTGCTCGATTTGCATGCGGCGATGCTGCTCCCGATGCAGAGGGATCGCAGCAAAACGAATCTTGGACAGTTCAGTTATCAGGCGCTGGCGAGGCTCAAGCCCGGGGTCGCTCTGGAGCAGGCAAACGCGGACATGGCGCGCATGATTCCGATAGCCATGGACAGCTTCCCGCCGTTTCCTGGTTATAGCAAGGCAATGTTTGTTGAGGCGCACCTCGCTCCTCTGGCGGTGCCGCTGAAGCAGCAGGTGGTGGGGGAGATCGCCGGAGTGCTGTGGGTCCTGATGGGGACCATCGGAATCGTGCTGCTGATCGCCTGCGCGAATGTGGCGAACCTGCTGCTGGTCAGGGCCGACGGACGCCGCCAGGAACTCGCGATCCGCGCGGCTCTCGGCGCCGGCTGGGTGCGGATCGCGCGCGAACTGCTGATGGAGAGCGTGGTTCTGGGTATTCTCGGCGGAGTGGCTGGCCTCGGGTTGGCGTACGCCGGTCTGGCATTGCTGGTGGCAATCGCGCCGGCGAATCTGCCGCGCATGGAGAGCATTTCGATCGACGGCACCGTGCTGCTGTTTACTCTGGCAATTTCGCTGGCCGCCGGTTTGCTCTTCGGCATTATTCCCGTGCTGAAGCACGCGGGTCCGCACTTAAGCCTGGCGCTGCGGGCGGGAGGACGAACGCTGAGCCAGAGCAAAGAGAGGCATCGCGCGCGGAATACGCTCGTCGTGATACAGGTCGCACTGGCGCTGGTGCTGCTGATCGGATCCGGATTGATGATCCGGACGTTTCAAACGTTGAAGCATGTGCGGCCGGGATTCACGAATCCGGAACAGCTGGAGACGCTGCGTATTTCTATTCCGGAATCGCAGGTGAAGGACGATGTCCAGGCCATTCGCGCGGAACAGGCGATCATCGAAAAAATACAAGCGATTCCGGGAGTCACGTCCGTGGGACTGACCAGCATCGTTCCCATGACCAACCGGGGATGGCAGGACGGCCTGTTCGCAGAGGACCACGCTTATAGCGAATCGCAGATCCCTCCTCTGCGTCATTTCAAGTTCATTTCGCCCAGCCTACTGAAAACCATGGGCAATTCGCTGATCGCCGGCCGGGAGTTCACCTGGACTGATACCTATGAGAAGCGAAAGGTGGCGATGGTTTCGGAGAATCTGGCCAGGGAGTTGTGGGGCGATCCCCGCGAGGCCATCGGCAAGCGCGTTCGTGAGAGCCTGAAGGCGCCCTGGCGCGAGGTGGTGGGCGTGGTGAGCGATGAACGCGACGACGGCGTGAATCAGAAGGCGCCAACGATTGTAATCTGGCCGATTCTGCTGGACGATTTCTCCGGCAATAAGACCTTCGTCTGGCGCAATCTGGCATATATCGTTCGCAGCAGCCGCACGGGATCGCGCGGGTTCCTGAACGAGATCAGCCAGGCGGTGTGGTCTGTGAATCCGAATCTTCCGCTGGCCGATGTTCATACGCTCGAAGAGATTTACAACAAATCACTGGCGCGGACTTCGTTCACGCTGGTGATGCTGGCGCTCGCCGGGGCCATGGCTCTGCTGTTGGGCGTGGTGGGAATTTACGGCGTGATTTCTTACTCGGTTTCGCAGAGGACCCGCGAGATCGGCATCCGCATGGCGCTCGGGGCTCGCAAAGAAGAGCTGATGAGGATGTTCGTCGGCCAGGGATTGCGCCTCGCTCTGATCGGAGTGGCCTGCGGACTGGTGGCTGCCTATGGCCTGACCAGGCTCATGACCGCGATGTTATTCGAAGTAAAGCCGGTGGATCCTTTCACTTTCGCGACGGTCCCGCTGGGCCTGGTTGTTGCGGCGGCCCTTGCCAGTTATCTGCCGGCCCTGCGGGCCACGTCGGTAGATCCTCTGGAGGCTTTGAGAGCGGATTAATCGTGCGCCACTCTCGCTGGCGTGAAGACCTTCAAGAACGATTCTTACCACCTGACTGCGCGTGCGGAATCCGGTTTACCCCTTGAACAGGTGTACGTCGATAACCACGAAAAAGCCATTGGCAATCCTGAAACATTCCGCCGGCTTCCAAGCTCATATAGGGATGAAAACGACTCGACTTGCGCTCATCTCTTTGGTGACGTTTGCAGTGGCGAACGCACAAGATAAACCAGGCGGCCAGTCTCTCACCGATCGCGGAAAATACATCGTGGAGAGTGTGGCGATGTGCGAACTCTGCCACACTCCGCGCGATGAGCAGGGCAATCCCGACCACGGCCGCTGGCTGATGGGTGGTCCGGTCCAGTTGAGGCCCTCTTACCCTTCGCCGTATTGGGCCCAAACGGCGCCTCGCATTGGCGGGGGACCTCCCGGCACCGACGCCGATTTCATCAAGTTGATGACCACGGGAATCGCGCGCACCGGCAAGCCTCCAGATCCGCCGATGCCTCCTTTCCGCATGACCCGCGCGGATGCCGAGGCGGTGCTCGCTTACCTCAAATCGCTCCGCGGATAGAGCCAGTTGTCCGGGATTGCCCCCGGCTCAATTCTGTAATGCTCCAGCGGGTGACGAATATCTACCAGGCCGACAATATCCAGAGCGCGCTCCGGCTCCGGATTGCTCATAAACCATCTCCCTCGCCGAACGATAACCCCGTGGCGTGAGCCCGGGGATCCCTATAAAGCGCTCGTCTCCGCCCTTGTACGGGTCGGGGTTATGCGTCTCCTGTGATCAGATCGCTTACCGGAAGATCGTGTCGAAAAGATTGCGCCGATTAAAAATTCCTTTGTTTTCAATCCGCGTTCATCCGCGTTTATCAGCAGCCGAGAAGCCTAACATCGGACGCATCTTCGCGGCGAACTCAGTTTCAGAGAAACCAGCCGCCCAGGTTTGTAACGCCCTTGAATCGATGTCCTTTCCCCGGCCATCCCACTGCACGATCGCGTCACGAAGCCCCTCGTCCGTGGCCTCGCGGTACAGCACTCCCCCATAACAGGGAACGGTTTCAATCGCTCCTCCGCGCCCCAGCGCGATCACCGGTTTCCCACTGGCTAGAGCTTCCACGGCGGTGATGCCAAAGTCCTCTTCTCCTGGCATCAGGAACGCCCGGCAGCGCGCATATAATTCACGCAGTTCGTCGTCCGTAACCCGGCCGCAAAATTCGATATTGGGGCTGGCGAGACGTCTCAGTGCCGCGAACTCCGGTCCATCGCCCGCAATTTTCAGTTTTCGGCCGGATTGCGAGAATACTCGCACGGCTGAATCGATGCGCTTGTAAGCGACCAGTTCCGAAACGATCAAATAGTAATCCTCCGGCGGCTTCGCATAAAACGTTTCGACCGCGACAGGCGGGAAGATCACGCTTGCCTCGCGACGATAAGTCCTGGCAATGCGTCGCCGCACATTTTCGCTGTTCGCTATAAATTCATCGACCCGTGCGGCCGACGCGAAGTCCCACAAGCGCAGATAGTGCGTAAGCGGCGTCATCAATGCGCGCTTAACTCGAGACCGCGTCCACTCATTTCGATACGCGGGATAAAGATCCCACAGATAACGCATCGGCGTGTGGCAATAGCAGATGTGCCGCGCACCGGAAGGGACGATCACGCCTTTGGCTGGACCGGATTCGCTGCTGACGATCAAGTCGTATCCGCGCAAATCGAAATTTTCGAGCGCCATCGGCATCAGGGGAAGCAGTGACCGGTGATGCCGCCTCAGCGGTTGCAGAAACGACGTCGTAATTCGATGCGAACGAATCGCCGATGAGACGCTTTCAGGGTCGTAGAACAGCGTAAAAATATCGGCATCGGGAAGCAGGCGGCAAAAAGCCTCCAAAACCTTCTCCCCGCCGCGCATGTTGAGCAGCCAGTAGTGAATGATTGCCGCTCTCATAAAGGCATGATCTCGCGCCCAAAAGCGCACCTTGTGCCGACGTTGTATTTTTGCTGTAAAATCGCCGCGAAAGCCTGGATTTGGGCGTCTTCATCCATTACTCTGGCATCGAAACCCTTTCTATGCTTGCCGAAATCGAAACACCGCCCACACTCGACGATGTTCTTATGCATGACGTCCCTCTGCCGCTGCGAGCGGCGTTTTTCCCTTTAGGATTTCCTCTTGAGCTCGCGACCAATTCCGACGCGGTGATCCGCGCTGCGAGGCAAAGCTGGAGCTCCTTTCCCCTCACCTTTCGAGAAACTCCGGTATCGCTTAGCCTGACGGTAACTGACCACAAAGACGAGCGCTTGCCGCCGAGGCCGAAATTTCGATCGCATCTCCATCTGATGTCGATTGTTTCCGACGCCCAAAATCAGGTGATCTGCGATTTCAGCAGCGGATGCGCCTCCGGTTGGATCACGCGTCGAGTGGCGGAGAATCCGGGGTTCTTGCGGCTCCGTTTTCTCGAGTCCTCGGTGATGAGCATGCTCGTGGCCGCTCACCTCGCGCCGATGCACGCTGCGCTGGTTGCGCGCAATGGCGTGGGAATCGCACTCTGCGGCGACTCCTTCGCGGGAAAGAGCACGCTCGCCTATGCCTGCGCGCGCACCGGTTGGACTTTTATTTCGGACGACGGGAGTTTTTTGCTCCGCAATCGCATGGACCGTTATGCGGTGGGGAATCCTTACAGCATCCGCTTCCGTCCGGATGCGAAATTTCTGTTTCCCGAACTGAGTGATCTCGCGGTCGCGCAGAGGCACAACGGCGCGTTGGGAATCGAGGCGCTCACCTCGCAACTTCCGGTGACGACCGAGTATGGCTGTTCGATTGATCACCTCGTGTTTCTGCGCCGCTCTGATTCCGGGCCGCCTGGCATCGATCGATTTGAGGCAAGCGAGGCTCTGCGCCGGCTTGACAGAACCCTGTTATATGGCCCGTCCAAGGTGCGCGAGTCGCAACGGCAGGCGTATCGGAGACTGCTCGATGCGGGCATCTGGGAGCTCCGCTATTCCGAACTCCCAGACGCTGTGGACTTGCTGAATCAACTGGGGGCGGCTGCATGAGAGCCGCACTCCTGACGATCGTTTTCGCCGCCCCATGCTGGAGCCAGGCGTCTTCCGGAAGTTTGATCGGCGATGTTACCGACGACACCTCGAAGCAGCTTTCAAACGTCTCGATCGCCGTTCAACAAGTCACGACGGGCTTTTCCCGATCGGCAGTGACGGACAGTCATGGTGGCTATCGCATCGAAGATCTCCTGCCCGGCGAATATACCGTCGTCGCTCAACAAGCCGGATTCCGAAAAGTCGCGGTTTCGTCGATCCTGGTGGAAGTCGACCGCAAGACGCGGCTTGATTTCACCCTGCGCGCCGGACCGGAGAACGATGCGGTGACGGTCACCGGCAACTCTTCGCCTCTGCAGACCGACGACGCGTCGGAGGGTTATCAGCTCGGCTCCGGCGTGATCGATGCGTTGCCTCTCGCGAGCCGCAACATCATCGAGCTGGTGACGCTGGGCCCCGGCGCGATTCCCAGGCAGCTGGGCGGCTTTGTGCACGACATCATCAACGATAAGCAGGCCAACCGCGGCGCGGTAGCGTTGAATCCGCCGGTGAACGGCGCGCGGTCCTACGACAACAGATATATTCTCGACGGCGCGGACAATACGGATCGCAATACCTTCGCCGTGGCCGTTCTTCCCCCTCTTGAAAGCGTGCAGGAGTTTCGCATTCTGACATCGCTCGCGCCCGCCGAATTTTCGCAGGGAGGCGGCGCCGTGGTCGACGTCGCAACCAAGTCCGGCAGCCACGATTTTCATGGCAATGCGTTCGAATATTTTCAGAACGAAGCCACCGATGCGCAAGGCTTTTTCTCCGTTCCGGGATTGCCCGTCGGAATTGTCCGCCAAAACCAGTACGGCGCGACGCTCGGCGGTCCGGTCCATTCGACCAACACGTTTTTCTTCGCGTCCTATGAAGGCTTACGCGGCAAATCGGCCAGCCCGACGCAACATTCGGTGCCGACAGCGGCGGTGCGTGCGGGCGACTTCGCCGGCGGCTCCCAGATTTTCGATCCGCTGACCCTGAATGCGGGATTGCGGCTGCCGTTCCCGGGCGACGCGATTCCCCTCACTCGTCTTGATCCGAACATCCAGAAATATCTCGCGACGTACGAGCCTCTGCCGAACGATCCGGCAAATCCGGCCGACGATTATATAGACTCGACGCCGAACCGCGATCATGTCGATAATGGCTCGCTGCGCCTCGATCACGCATGGGGCGGGCGCAACCGGCTGTTTGCCCGCTACACCATCAACGACGAACGAAGCTTGCTGGCCGGATCCTTTCCGGAGCTGCCTACGTCGGAGACCACGCGCGCCCAGCAGTTCTCGATCGGCCATACCTACGCCGGCTCCGAGTGGATCGGCGAGACCCATTTTTCCTTCACCCGCCTGCGCGTCTTCGATCTTCCCGAGAGCGCCTTCGGAACAAACGTGCTGGCCGGCCTGGGAGTTCAAAACGCCCCCACCGATCCCTACACCTACGGACTGCCTTCGCTGGTGGTCACCGATTACGATATGGTTCAGGATTCCGATACCTTGCCGCAGACCCAGCGCGACGATACTACGTATCTCGCCACCAGTGTTTCGCGGACCCAGGGCCGCCATACGTGGAAAGCCGGATTTCAATTCACCCACTTCACCATGGCGTATTTGCAGAGCCAGTTCGTGCGCGGCCAATACGAGTTTAATGGCACCTATACCAACGATCCATCGAACCCTTCCTCGACCGGCGATCCGTTCGCGGATTTCTTACTGAGCGACGCTTCGGAAACCACGCGCGATGTGGGCACCACCCAGGCGTATCTGCGCCAGAACGGCTACGCCGCATTCGTGCAGGATGAATGGCGCGCCACGCCGCGCATCATCCTCACGCTCGGCCTGCGCTACGAATACAACGCGCCTTTCACCAATTCCGGAGGGACGCTTCTCAATCTGAACTACTCCAATCTTCCGGCCGCGCCTCAACTGGAGCCGGTGAAAACCGGCGTCAACCCGCGGTACCTGGACTTCGCGCCGCGCGTCGGCCTTGCCGCCAGGCTCATTGGAAACACCGTGTTTCGCGCCGGCTACGGCATTTTTTATAGCGGTGAGACTTCGGTCGAGACTTACGATCTGCTTCGCAACGGCGTGCTGAACGAGATCAATCAACCCGGTGGACTGACGCCGTTGCTGACGCTCGAGAATGGATTTCCGCAAACCAGTTCGACGGGCCTGCCGAGCTATTTCGGGCTCGATCAGAACGCGAAGACGCCCTATGTGCAGCAATGGTCGGCAAGTCTTCAGCATGAGGCTCCCGGCCATATAATGACGGAACTCGCCTACGCTGGAACGAAGGGAACGGACTTGGGACGCTTCCGCCGTTTCAACACGCCCGCGCAGGTAGAAACAGGCGCCGATCTTGCGCCGCGCCCCGGCGCCTATCAGTCCCTGGTGGCCTTCCCCGAACTCGGCACGATCTTCCAGCGCGAACATCTTGCCAATTCCATTTACCACTCGCTGCAGATCAAAGGCGAGAAACGCTTGTCGAACAATCTGGCGTTTCTGACCAGCTTCGTATGGGCGAAATCGATCGACAATGCCGACGACCTGATCATGGGCCAATATGAAAGCTGGGGCGCGCAAGATGAGCGCAACCTGCATCTGGAGCGCGGACTTTCCTTCTTCGACGTTCGCTATCGCTTCAGCACCGGATTCGTA
>Ga0182024_10012778_pt1 | contig 16547 bp, 16 predicted proteins | sample P32metaG_FD_120480 | JGI IMG/M metagenome (GOLD analysis project Ga0182024, IMG submission 120480) | Permafrost microbial communities from Stordalen Mire, Sweden - P3-2 metaG (Illumina Assembly) | ecosystem: Environmental > Terrestrial > Soil > Wetlands > Permafrost | place: Sweden: Stordalen... | reverse complement strand
TTTCGATCATACCTCCGTGCCGCGGAAAAGTCTCGATGCATCTCTTCCTGGGAGAAGATCGTCCAGTCGCAGACCGTGTGGTCGAAATAGCGGCGGGGAGCGTATGGTCAAAAAACTCAGCCAACCCGAAGGTGCCCCGGACGGATGCCGAACTTTGCGGTTGTGCTAAGGTTTGGCGCCGGGCGCCAATGAGGGTAAGGTCCGAGAAAGCGGGTGGCGCGCGTTGATTGGATGCGCGAATTCTTTGACAAATGAATGAGGGATGTTCCGCCGCGCCAAACGGGCGCGGCGGTTGGATCGGGCGCGGGGTCGTTCGACCGCTACGCGGTGCGACGCTGACGGACCAGAAAAGGGGGACCAGAAAAGCGGAGGGGACCAGAAAAGCGGAGGGGACCAGAAAAGGGGAGGGACCAGAAAAGGGGAGGGACCAGAAAAGGACCAGAAAAGGGAAAGGACCAGAAAAGGTGTCAGCGGGCGCTCAAAACCAGCCAGCGTGGGGCGCAATTATTGAGTTCAAAACCAGCCATTTTGATGCAATGGAGATTTTGTCGTTACGGGACCAGGCGAAACGCGCCGACGCCCCGTTATGGCAAATCAAATCAAAATGGCCGACGTTCAATCCATACTCACGTTACACAAGCGCGGATGGTCCGCCCGGCGGATCGCTCGCGAACTGGGCATCAACCGCGCACGGCGAAGGGGGACACTCCTGCTTACAGTTGACGACCTGAGCCGTTCGGGTATGCCGGCGACATGCCACGGCGAGCACGCTCAATGTCAGCGGCGGGGGATGTCATCTATCACGTGATGAATCGCGGCAATTGCCGCATGGACGTCTTCGAAAAGCCCGGCGATTTTGCCGCTTTCGTCACGATCCTCGAGGAGGGTCGACAGCGCGTCAAAATGCGCGTCCTCGCATACTGCCTGATGAATAACCACTGGCACATGGTGCTCTGGCCACGCAAGGCCGGAGATCTGTCAAGGTTTGTTCAGTGGATCAGCAGCACGCACGTGCGGCGCTGGCGCGAACACCGCGCGAGCGTCGGGGAGGGCCATCTCTACCAGAGCCTGCCCTGAGCGGAGTCGAACGGGGGCGCTTCAAGGCGTTCCCCGTGCAGTCCGACACACATCTGCTTGGTGTTCTCGGGTACGTCGAAGCAAACCCATTACGGGCCAGGATGGTGGCGCGTGCTCCAAGACTGGCAGTGGTCAAGCCTCGGCGGCGGCGCCGTTCGACAGGCTCACGACTGCGCCGGCGTCGATGGAAAGCGTGTGCAACTGGCCCAATGGCCCGTCGTCCGGCCGGCCGGATGGGTCGAGCGGGTCAATGCCATGGTGGCAAACGAACAGACCGAGCGATTGCGGTCGTGCGTCCGGCGCCGTTCGACAAGCTCACGACTGCGCAGCCGGCCATTCGCCAGACGACGCCTGGGTGCGGCGGACGGCGCGGCGGCTGGGCTTGGAATCAACGCTGCGCGATCCGTGGCGGCCAAAAAAGCCATCGCCTGCGACAAAGCAGACGGGTTCGCGGAAGTAAGGAGGAGTGTCGGAATGTCCCCCTTAGGCTCACGGGAGAGGGTTGGGGGGGTTGGGGTGAGGGTCTTCACCTTGGTTCCAGAGGAAAAGACCCTCACCCCCGCCCTGTTCCGGAGTACCGGGAGGGGGAGTAAATGCGGGATCGCTGCGGGCTACACCCGTCGCGGTACGTGCAGTGGGAATCGTCGGCACGGGTGCAGAACCGCCGCCCCTTTCACGCCCCCGTTGGCCGCGGCGTCAGCAGCGGCTCGATGCGCGCCAGTTCGGTCCGGGCCATCGACACCTCGCGATCGCCGTGCAGGCGGGCAAGCGCCTTCACCAGGTAGTTCCTGGCTCGCTCGTACTGCGACAGGTATCGGGCGTAGATCAGGCCGAGCATCAGCTCGACCTGCTCGATCTGTTCAAATTTCGGATAATGCCGCAGGAACAGCTCGTAAGCATCGGCGGCCTGCGGGTAAAGCTGTTGACCCGCCAACTGGTTGGCCACATCGAGCTGCGCCTGGCGGGAAAGGATCTGCTGCGGGTCGATCGCCTTGAGCTGCATGTAAAGTTCCGCCGCGCGCGGCAAGTCGTGCGCGGCCAGGGCCTCAGTGATCGCGTTACGCAGGTCCAGGATGCGTGTGGTCCGCGGGTCCGGCGGGGGCGGGACTGGTTGCGCCCAGCCGGGGCCAAAACCCGGCCCGGGGCCAGCTCGCGGCGGCGGGCCTGGCGTCAGGTACGGGTTCCACCCCGAGTTCACCGCGTCGCGGTAAACCCGCCGACGGTTCCACTGCTTGAACAGTGCCACCACATCGTACTGGTCGCGCGGCAGAAGCTGGAACCACAGCAGCACGAAGCAGATGGCCATCCCGAAGACCGTCCCGCCGATGTGGGCCATGTGCGCCACGTTGTCGGATGCGGTCATTAACATGAACACGTCCTGGAACAGGAAGAAGACAATGATGAACCAGAACGATGCCAGCTCAAAAAGTCCAATAAAGATGAAGATGTTCAGCACGGTGATGTTCGACCGCGGGAACAGGATCAGGTAGGCCCCCACCACCGCCGCTATCGCTCCGCTGGCGCCCAGGATCGGAGCGTGTGCAGTGGCGCAGTAGGCCAGTCCGGCGAAGACGCCCCCGGCCAGATAAAACCCTAAGTACCCAATGTGCCCCATCTTATCGTTGACGTTGTTCCCAAAGACGTACAGGAACAGCATATTCCCGGCAATGTGCAGAAAGCCCTGGTGCAGGAAGGCGTAGGTGAAGTAGTTCAGGATCGCGGGCGCTCTGGGATCCAGGAGATAAGCGTCGTACCAGGGCCGTTGGTTTTGTGGGTGGGGAGCCTGCTGGATCAGAAAGACCACCACGTTGACAGCAATCAGCGCCCAATTCATGTAGGGCGTGTGGCGGAGCGGGCTGTCAGTGCGCAGTGGGATCATGAAGCCTCTTCACGATTGATCGGAGCGCGCTGATTTTAGGGGAGAACGCGGAAAAATGCGACTTACCCCGTCCCGCTCTTCGTCTGCGGCAGCTCCAAAGGCGTGTTGTCGCGCACCATTCGCAGGCGTCGCCCGCCGCGTTCCCACTTGGCGGTGGTCATGTAGGCCTCGATCAGGAGGATGCCGCGCCCGCTGGGCCGGTTCAAGTTGGGGTGGGTTGTCGGGTCGGGGATGCGCGCGCGGTTGAAACCGGGCCCTTCGTCTTCGATCAGGATCTCAGCCCGCTGGGACGTGATGAGGGCCTCTATATGGACCTTCTTCGTCGGGTCGGCGCGGTTGCCGTGCTTAATGGCGTTGACCAGGGCTTCTTCCAGGGCCAGACGGATGGCAAAGACGCTGTCGGCCTCGAACTTGTGGAGGACGACCTGTTCCACGACGCGGCGTTGCACGTCGCGGCCGGCGTCAAAGTCGGAGGGTATGTCGAAAACAAGCTTCATGTGCCGCCGGGCGGCTGCCGCATTCACACGTCGATTATATCACACGAAAAGGCCCGCGGCGGCAGCATTATTGGGTGAAGCTGGCCAGCCCTTCCGCCCGGGTGTTGAGGATGCGGAAGAGCTTGTTGAGCTTCGTGATTACGAATACTTCGTAAATCTGCGGCTTGATGTTCGTCAGCCGCAACTGCCCGTTGCGCTCCTTGACCCGCTTGTTGGCGTTGAGAAGCATCCCCAGCGCCGCGGAACTGAGATGGTCGACGCTGCTGAAATCCAAAAGCAGCTTGGGGTTGGGCCGCTCGTCGATCAGGGCCGTCAGCGCCTGGCCGATCTGGTGGATGTTGGCCTCGTCCAGGATCTTGTTGCTGGTGAACTCGACAATGCGGATGTCCTTGGACTGCGAGACGGACAAAGGCGGTATGGATTCGGCCATGGCCACAATTCCCTTCGATTCTTCGCTGGCAGGGCATAAACGCCCGCCCGCGGTCGCACCGGAAGCTAAGAATGCTCCGACAGTATTGTCTAGTCGGCCAAAAGTTACGTCCGCCTGTAAGGGGTGTCAAGGAAAGATAGAGTTCTCATCGAGACATGTGCTGCGCACCACCTCCTCGCGCCTTTCGCCAAGTGGCCGCGGCCAGGAGGATGAACGCGGCCGATGCCAGCATGGGTATGGCCGACAAGTCTCGGTAACCGGGCCCGGCCGAGCGCAAACGGGCCAGCTTTTGGCGCCACGCCTGGTTGGCTGGGGCCAGACCGGCGAGCCGGGGAGCGGGTGCGTTGAACGCCCGCTCCGCGCCATCGGCCCGCTGGTAAATACCGGGCCAGGTGCCGGGACCGTGGGCCGCCTCCCCTGGCGCCGGCTTCCAGGAAGGATCGAATTGCGCGAGCGGGTACGACGCGTAGCGTTCTCCCCCATCTCCGACTCCTCCGGCCCAGTCAAAGGTGGCGGCCCAGAACGCCACGTATTCAGGCCGGTCGGCCCAGCCGGCCGGGTCCAGCCCCACCCAGACTTGCCGGGCGGAAGCCGGGCCCTGGTGGACCGCCACCAGCGTTTGATCGCCCGCGGTCAACAGGGGAACCCAGTCACCCGGCGGCTTGCCGCCGCCGGCGGGCAGGTCCAGAGAGGCCCAGTCCTTAACAGCGTCGGTGATGGGATTCGGCACAACCCTCGTGGGCCGAACTCTGCTCCCGGCGCCGGCGGCGCCGGAGCCGATGACGATCCCTGATTCGCCTGGGCCCAGTTCATCAACCTGGCCCACCACGCGGACGACCCGCGAGCGCTCGCCGGCCGGGTACAGTTTAATGTAGATGTCGACGAGCCGCGACAACTCCCCCGCCGCCCGACTGAGTTCCACGCGCGGCCAGGCCGATTCTTTAACGAGCCAAGCCTTGTGATCGGCCTCCAGGTCGTCGGGCACGATCAATGTAGCTGACACGATCCGGCCCAGGCTTTTGGCGTCCAGATAAAAGTCGCGTTCGCCGCCGGCCGGCGGCAGGGCGATGGTCCGTCGAACCGGCGCGTCGCCCCCGTCACCGACGTTCACTTCCAGCGTGGCCGACGCCATCGGCGAATCGTTACGAACCCGCACCATGACCTGCGGCCGCGGCGAGGGCCGCGCCGACAGCAACACGATGCCCGCATTTCGCACCGGTGTTTGCGGCGTCACTTGCACGATGCCCTGGTCTTCGATGCCGATTGCGGCATCGCTGACCACGATGACCGGCCCGGGCCCCGCCGCCAGGGCGCGTCTCACGACTTGCCGAACCGCTTCGGTTGAATCGATGGCGGTCGCCGGCAGGCGATCGAGGGATTGCGACCAGGCTCTGGGCGTGCTGAACCGCTCGGCACGCCCGGCTTCAGCGCCCGCCGGCCCGCGCTCCGGAATGATCCACGCCTCGATCGGCACGCCATGCCCGAAGACCTCGGCGATCTCCACTGCCGCATCCCGTCCGGCTTCGCGAAAGCGCAGGTCATTTGAACCCCGTGCCGACATGGTCAGGCCGCGGTCGACCACTACGGCGATGGCCATTTGGCCGCTCCCCGCCCCCCACCGCGCCCCCGGGCGGGCAGCGCCGAGGATGGCGGCCAGCATGGCCAGCAGCGCCATCGCCAGCGCGATCGGCGGGGCCGACACCTTCCATTTCGCGTGCTCCACCGCCGCCGGCCCACGCCACAGGTCCAGGAACGGGACATCGCGGCGCTTGCGGCGGCCCCAGAGCAGGTACAACGCCACCCCGAGCCAGGGGAGCAGGCCGACGAGCCAGAGGGGAGTAGCGAAGGTCATAACGTCTCACCATTGAGTTGCCACTGTTGTCGTTTTATATTCATCCCAGTTGAAAGGCTATCCTTTCGAAGTGGCGCTCCCCGCGGGATTGGCCTTGACCGGCGTCGTCCTGTCCGATCACGCGAAGAGCCTGGATTGGAAGGCTCGAAGGGCGGTTTTCGCCTGTAAGGCCCCCAATGGCGTTGTCGCCGACGCATCAGCGAAACTCACGGCCTTGATCGCGCCGTGAGAGGATTTCCGATGATTATCACCACGACGGCATGCGATAAATTCGGCCACCCGGAATTCATCCTCGAAGCCGACACTTCCCAGGTTCCTGACACGTACCTTCGCGACATCGCCAAGTCGCTCGAAGGGATGGTAGCCCAAGGATCAGTGTTCCGGTCCGGCCAAACGTTCCAGATCGGGTGGGTGCAAACCCAGGTCCGCGACCACGAAGGCGGACGTCTGACGCTGGTCGAGCCGGACATGCGGGCGGTCCCGGTCCAGTGGGTTCCCGGGATAACGGAAACGCTGCGCCAACTGATGTTGCAAATCTTCATGCTCGACAGCGTTTCTCTCCGGCCGAAGCTCAACATGCCGTCAATGACTCAATCCCTGATCGCGTGCTCTCGATATACGGAGCCGAGCTTCTTCATGACCCGCACGAAGGCGATCGATAAGACCGACTGCGGCTGGTTCATCGGTTGCCTCGACCAGCATCACGACCACAAAGAGTCAGCTAACCTGCAGCGCGTGTCGCTCTACGAGGCATTCGTCCAGCAACGGGGAATCCAGGGACTCGTCTCCTTTCCAGTGGGCGCCATGATTGTCGTGGAGCGGCTCAGCGTGTTCGCGATTTATCTGGATGGCAAGAAACTCGCTTTCAAAGATGGAAGCTTCCTTGACCAGGCAGCGAAAAAACGGCGACAAGCGGAATCGAGCGAATGACGCAGAGGTCAACCTCAAGTCCCGAGGCACGCTCGAAGACTTCCGGCTCACCGAGGTGAGCGGAAATGTCGTGAAGGGCATGCTGGCGTGAATGTCCGGTTCAAACGGCCCTCATTCGGGGTTCGACGCCGCCGTCGTGGGTTTGCCCTTCACCGCGCCATGCTTCTTCAGCAACTCGATGACACGCGGGAAACGTACCTCCCCGCTTCCGAACAGCCCTTGATTCTCTGAAGTAATTTAATCGAGCATCGTACGTCCGTCGTTGTCGGTAGCGTTTACGTCTGCATGGTGCTCGATCAGCACGCGAACCATTTGTTCGAGATCTTCGAGTTTGTCGCCGGATGCGCAGTGGAGCGGGGTTTCGCCGCGGTCGTTGCGGGCGTTCACGTTGGCGCTACACCTTCCCTTTTTTGCTTCCCGCTGGCATCGATCGCCGCATGAATTCGTCGAACATCGGTACGGTGAATGCGGTGTCCCCGTGTTGGGGGCTGTATATCATGCCCTTTTTGATGAGCCCGTTCCGAAGAGGACCGGCATTAGTCACATCAATACTGAGCTTTTCGGCAATCTCCCCAGAACGATGTGGCCCCGGACCGAGATCGGCCATTGCCCGCATGTAGTCCTTCTCACGCGGTGTGAGGCGGTCAAACCGTACCCTGAAGAACCCTCTGTCCAGCGCGCGCAGCGCTTCCGCCGTTGCCTTCCGCGCATCATGGGCCGTAATGGGACTGGCATTAGCCACGTTCCACACGTGATGCCCCCACTCTTGGAGGAAGTATGGGTATCCCTTCGTTTTCCGCAGAATAACCCCGAGGGCATCATCCTTTATGTCGGCAGCTTCGCGTCGGATCGGCGCCCTGATCGCTTCCCGTGCGGCCTGGCTTGGGAGTGGGCCGACTTCTGGATAGTCAAAGAGTCGCTCGGCGTAGGATTTCGCCTCTCCCGCAAGTGCCGCAATCTGGGGAAGTCCGGCGCCGAAGAGAATGAACGGAAGGCCCTTCTGCGATATCCTGTGAACAGATACGATCAGGGCAGCCAGGTCCGGCGCGGAAAGGTATTGAACCTCGTCGATAAACAGCGAAACCGCGCTGCCGGCCCCCTTAGCAGCCTTTGATACGGCGAGAAGCACCTCCGGAAGGTCTGATTCGAGGCTGCCGGAGTCAGCCGTTCCGGTTTCTGGTTCCACGGTGAACTCAACGTCCCCTACTTTAACCTTGAACGTCTTTGCGAACGCGCGGAGTATCCCGAGCGCGCGCTTTGCCGCTTCCTTTGCCTGATCCAAGCGGCTGAGCTTGAAAAGCAACTGCCTCAGTGGAGGGACAAGCATTTCGGCCAGACGCCGATCCTCCGGCGCCTCAATCATCACCGGCTCGTATCCCTGGGACTCGGCGATCTGAGCGATGCGGTTCAGCAGGACAGTCTTTCCAACACCGCGTAAGCCGAGGAGCATCTGGCTTTTTGCCGGGCGGCCCACCTTTACCCTGCTGAGCGCGACGGTTGCGGTTTCAATGATCATGTCCCGGCCGGCAAGCTCAGGCGGTTGCGTCCCGGCCCCGGGAGAAAATGGGTTCGTTCTCGGATCCATAAGAACCTTATTGTTGTAGCCGCATATTATCTCGTCAATAGATAAACTCTGTAAGATCATTCTAAATCGTGCGTTTCTTCAGAATCACGCGTTCAGCCATGGCCCAAGAGCGGCCGGTAATTCTTATAAAAATAAATCCCCGTCAGCAAAGCCCCGCAGAGCAGGATGATGAGCCGTAACTGCTCCTGCTTGACCTTGCGGGCCAGGGCCATGCCCAGGAAGCCGCTGATGGTGGAGGCGATGGCCATGGACAGGGCGAAGTGCCAGGCAATGTGCCACTCGGCGGCGTCGCCGCCGCCTTTGGGCGCGAAGAGGAAGACAATGGCGGCACTCAGGTTGGTGAGGGTCGAGAGCAGGACTTTCAGTGCGTTCATCTGGTGGATGTCCTCCAGGCCGGTGAAGGAGAGGCCGGCAAGGGTGAGCACGCCGATGCCGGCGCCGAAGTACCCGCCGTAGGTGGCCACGCCGGCCTGAACGGCGGCGACGATCAGCGTCCATTTGAGCGAGCGCTCGCCGTGCTTGCGCCCTGCCCACTGGGCGATCGGCTTGCTGAAGCCGAAGATGACCGTGGCGAACAGCAGCAGCCAGGGGATCACCAGGCTGAAAGTGGCCGTCGGCGTCACCAGGAGCAGGATGGCCCCGACGGCGCCGCCGATGAGGCAAAGGGTGGAATACCCGAGGACCATGTATCGCGGCAGGCGGGGGAACTCGCTGCGGGCGGCCGCCACCGACGCCGCCGCCCCCGGCCACAGGCCTATGGTGCAGGCCATGTTGGCCACTTTTTCGCTGATCCCCGCCGCGGTCAGCGCGGGGAATGCGATGAACGTCCCGCCGCCGGCAACGGCGTTCATCGCACCGGCCACAAACGCCGCCATGGTCACCAATAGGAGCTTGATCCACATAGGGTCCGGAATGAAACGCTAACCGAGCGAAAAAGTCGAGCGCTCTAACGTGTTCCGATCGAGCAGCAACACCTTGAACGCCCCGGGGTGCTTGGACGGTGGGTTTGCACTGTTTGAGGTGGGACGCGAGTGGATCAGATGGAAAAACCCCAGGGTGCGAGCACCGGTGGGCGTTCGGGATATCGCCACGAACCATCGACGGAGCCGTCGAAACTGCCCGCATATCATTAGGGACATGCAATCCTCCCGAGCCCCTCTCGCCGCTCCACCCCGTCATCATCTGTCCCTGGACCAACTCCACGCTCAGGTCGTCGCCTGCGTGCAGTGCCCGCGCTTGCGCGACTATTGCCAGGCGGTGGCCCGGGAAAAACGCCGGGCTTTCCTGGATTGGGATTACTGGGGCAAGCCGACGCCCGGCTTCGGCGACCCCGCCGCCCGGATCTGGATTGTCGGGTTGGCGCCCGCCGCCCACGGAGCCAACCGCACCGGGCGGATCTTCACCGGCGACCGTAGCGGCGATTTCCTCTATGCCGCCCTGCACCGCGCCGGCTTGGCCAGTCAACCGACCAGCATATCGCGCGATGATGGGCTGACCTTGCACGGCTGCTACATCAGCGCTGCCGCGCGGTGCGCTCCGCCGGGAAACAAGCCGCTGCCGGAGGAGTTGGCCAACTGTGCAACCTGGCTCGACCGGGAATGGGAGTTGCTCGGACGCAAGCGCGTGCTGTTGTCTCTGGGGAAGATCGCCTGGGACGCCGCCCTGGCGCTGGCCGCCCGCAACGGATGCCCGCGGCCGCCGCGCCGGCCGGCTTTTGGGCACGGAGCGCGGACACTGCTCGGCCCGCGTTTGCACCTGGTCGGCTCCTATCACGTCAGCCAGCAGAACACGTTCACCGGGAAGCTGACGGAATCGATGTTCGACGCGGTGATCACGCAGTGCATGACGCTGGCGGAGATGTGATCTGATGTCAGCCGCTGCCGGCGGCGGCTCCATCTGTTTATTCATTGCGGTCCCCGCGATGCGGCACGAGCAGCGGTGGCGGTTGATTAGTGCTTCGTGATGACCATAATTATGGTCACCATGGCTGAAAAGCGGTCGTTTGCAATCGTTTACGACCCGGAGGTGAGGAATCATCTGCGTACAATCGAACCGAAGTACCATTCGCTGATCCGCTCTGCCGCCGAGCAGCAGCTAAGAGGTTCGCCAGACGTGGAGACTCGGAATCGCAAGCCGCTGAAGCGACCGGTCGATTTCAAAGCTGAATGGGAGTTGCGGTTTGGGCCTGATAACCGCTTCCGTTTGTTCTACGCCGTGGATCGCGTGCGGCGGGAGGTGCAAGTCCTCGCCATCTGCGTGAAAGAAGGCAACCGGCTCAGCATCGGGGGCGAGGAGATAACAATATGAAAGTGGCCTCGGTCGCGGACGTGAAATCTAAGCTCAGCGCCTACTTGCGGACGAGCCGGGAGGGGCCGGTGGTCGTCACGCGCAACGGCAAAGCGGTCGCGGTCCTGCTCGCAGTCGAGGACGACGATGAATTGGAGCGTCTCGTGATGGCATATACCCCCCGCCTCCGGGCCATCCTTGATGCGGCCCGCGGCCGGATTCGGCGGGGAGTGGGGATACCGCACGAGGAGTTTTGGCAGGACGTCGAAGGCAAGAAGCAGCCGACAACGCAGGCAGGACGCCGCGGCCGCCCGCGGGTGAAGGCAGGATGATTGCCGCAACCCAAACATGCTCTCCCGCGAAGAAATCATTCTGGAATACCTCGAACGTCTCCCCTACACGCCGTACCCGGTGCAGGAGGAGGCGATGTACGCCTGGGCCGCCTGCGATCAGGGAATGCTGCTGTCGGCCCCGACCGGCACCGGCAAGACCCTGGTGGCCGAGGCCGCGGTCTACGAAGGGCTGCGCACCGGCAAAATCGTCTATTATTCCACGCCGCTCATTGCGCTGACCGACCAGAAGCTCCTGGAATTGCAGGAAACGGTGGCCCGCTGGGGATTTGCGCGCGAGCAGGTGGGGCTGGTCACCGGCAACCGGACGGTCAATCCCAACGCGCCCATCAAGGTGGTGGTAGCGGAAGTGCTGGTGAACCGCCTGCTCCATCAGGAGGCCTTCGATTTTTCTGACGTGGCCTCGGTGGTCATGGACGAGTTCCACAATTTCAACGATACCCAGCGGGGCATCGTGTGGGAGCTGGCGCTGTCGCTGCTCCCCAAGCACATCCGTGTGATGCTCCTCTCGGCGACAGTGGGGGCGGCGTCGGAATTCGTGAACTGGATGGCGCGCAGCCTCGACCGCCGGGTGACGCTGGTCGAAGGGAAGGAGCGTAAGGTCCCGCTGCACTTCCAATGGGTGGGCGACGAGTTGCTGCCGGACTATCTGGAACAGATCGCCCGGGGCGAGAACGACGAGCGCCGCACGCCTGTCCTGGTCTTCTGCTTCGACCGCGAGGTCTGCTGGGGCACGGCGGAGGTCCTGAAGGGAAGGGACCTGTTTGCCGAGGGGCAGCGCCAGGCGCTGCTAAACCGCCTGGAGGACTTCGACTTCAAAATGGGGTCGGGGAACAAGCTGCGCGCTTTCCTGACGCGAGGCATCGGCATCCACCATGCCGGCCTTCTCCCCCGCTACCGAAGGGTGGTCGAAAGGCTCTTCCAGGAGAAACTGCTGCCGGTATGCGTCTGCACCGAGACGCTGGCGGCGGGCATCAACCTGCCGGCACGGTCGGTGCTGTTGACCACGCTCGTGAAAGGCCCGCGCGACCGGAAGAAACTGATCGACCCCAGCGCCGCCCAGCAGATGTTCGGGCGGGCGGGCCGGCCCCAGTACGATTCCGAAGGCCATGTCTTCGCCCTGGCCCACGAGGATGACGTCAAGCTCGCGCGATGGAAGGAGAAGTATGACTCGATCCCCGAGGACACCAAGGACCCGGGGCTGATGAAAGCTAAGAAAGCGCTCAATAAGAAGAAACCGACTCGGCGGGCCGGGTTTACTTACTGGAATGCCGATCAATTCGCGAAACTGCAAACGTCCCCTCCCGCGCGGCTGGCGAGCCGGGGCAACCTCACCTGGCGCTGGCTGGCGTTTCTCCTTGATGCCAACCCCGCGGTCGAGCCAATCCGCCAGGTCGTCCGTCACCGGCTCATGGACTTGCCCGTGATTGAAGCCGAGATAAAACGGCTCAACAAGATGCTGGTGACGCTTGGGCAACTGGGCATTGTGGTGCTCGATCCCTCGCCGCCGGAAAGCTGGAAGCAGGCCGCCGCACCGGGAGGCGCGGTCCTTCCGGGCAAAATCCAATCGGATGACGCAGCAATCCCGCCGGATGATTCAGATGATTCCGACGAGCCGCCGAGCTCCACCGATTTAATGGGCCGGCTCAAACTCGGCAACGCCTTCGGTTCAGGTCCGCAGCCCCCCGGCAGCAGCAAGGCCACTCTCCCACCCCTTGAGCCGTACGAGCCGGTCACGGCGACGCCGACCGACAAGCTCAAGCAACTGATGGTCTTCCGGGCAGTGCACCCGCTGTACGGCATCTTCCTCCTGGACCATTTCGCCAAGGCCGATCAGCACGAGTTGATCCAGATCCTGGAAAGCCTGCTGGCGATGCCCGGCACGGTGGCCAAGTCTTTCCGCGTGCCCTGGCCCGACGTCCTGCCCCCTGGCAGGCTCAGCCTCGAAGTGGTCGACCCGGCGCTTTTGACCAGCGGTCTGGCCACACATGAAGACCTGTATCCCCAGGCCGACCAGAGCGACGTGCCTCCCGAGCTGCGCAAGTACCCGGTCCCGCTGGCGCAGAAGATGCGGATGCTCTTCGAGAACACGATCGACCATGCGGGCGGCTTATTCCTGACCCCCGTCTGGGCCGTCGGCGACCTGCTGGACCACGGGGGGGACTTCGACAAGTTCGTCCGCGCCCGCGACCTGATCACGCAGGAAGGGATTCTCTTCAAGCACCTGCTGCGGATGATTTTGCTGTGCCGCGAGTTCGCCGAGCTGACGCCGCGCGACATGAGCCCGGAGGATTGGCAAGCCCGCCTGGCCGGCATTTCTGAAGTGCTCACGGCTGCCTGCCGGGCCGTCGACCCCAAATGCACCGACGAGATGCTGGAAGAGCTGGCTGACGAGACCTGAGGTCCTTTTGACATATCCCTTCAGCCCGCTACACTTCCCCCCACTAGGCTCTGTCTGAAAACTCGTCGGGAGTGCGGCGGGTCGGAAATGCCTCGGATGCGAGGCGTCGCGACGAAGCGACTCAACCGAAAGAGTCGTTGAGGAGCGACAACGAAGCAGACGGGGCGTTTCCGGCCCGCCGCGGCCCGTCGAGTTATCAGACAGAGCCTAATGGTAGAGGACTTGAACCGCCGCTGAGCGGAGAATGGGGTTACACTGCGTGGGAAGGACCAAGAGGCGCGTGCCTGCAGAACGGGCTGAGATACCGGGAGGGGCAAGCGGGCCGGCAAGGAAGCCAGCGCGGCCGGGCATCGGTGCGTGCCTGCTGATGGCCGCCGTCGCCGGGCTGGCCGGGCTGTTGCCTGCCTCCCCATCGGCCGCTCAGACATCCGAGCCGTCCGAATCCAGCGCCTTTTCCGGCTCGGCCGGCATGCAGTTCAAGGGGCGGCCGGTCGTCGCGGTGGACATCCGCGGCAACTCCCAGGTCTCCACCAACATCATCCAAAACCAGATCCGCACCCGGGTCGGCGAGCCCTTCGACCCGGCCACTGTGGCCGAGGATTACCAGCGCATCTACAACCTGCGCAAGTTCTCCAACGTTGAAGCCAAGGTCGAGCCGACCAGAAACGGCGTGATCGTCGCCTTCGTAGTGACCGAACAGAAGCAGATCAAGTCGATCAAATACCTCGGGAACGCCAAAGTCGACGAAAAGACCCTCTCCAGCGTGGTGGACATCAAGCCCGGCGAGGCCATCGATCCGTTCCGCATTGCCCGGGCGCGGGCCGCCCTGGAGGCGACCTATCGCGACAAGAATCTCCCGCTGGCCCACGTGACGGTCGATGAAACGGCGCTGTCGCGCTCGGGCGAGCTGATCTTCGACGTGGTCGAAGGCCCGCAAACCCGCATCCGCAGGCTCGGGTTCAAAGGGGCGAAAAGCTTCACCGAAGACAAGCTCCGCGACCAGGTCAAAAGCGCCTACTACATCTTCATTTTCCGGCCCGGCAAATATGACCCCGAGCAGGTGGACGAAGATGTCGCCGCCCTGCGCCACTTTTACGAATCCAAGGGGTTCTTCGACGTGCGGGTGGGCCGCCGGCTGGTCTGGTCGCCGGATTTGTCCGAGCTGGAGATCGACTTCCTGATTGAAGAAGGGCCGCGATATGTGGTCGACAAAGTCATCTTCCAGCACAACACCGGCGTCAGCGAGCAGGAGTTGCGGCCGCGTCTCAAGCTCCTGGAAGGGAAAGTCTACGACAACGAGATCGTCGATCGCGACACCAAGGAAATAGTCAGGGCGTACAGCGACCACCACTACGGCTACATCTACCAGGCCAACGGCAACGACCCGGATTACCTGCACATCGAAACCAAGAACGTCTTCCGCAAGCAGGCAGGGCGGGTGATCCTGGTTTACGACATTCACGAAGGCAGGCCCTTCCGCCTCGGCAACATCTACGTCAAGGGGAACGGCAAGAGCCAGGACAAGCTGGTTTTCCGGGAGTTCCACGAATTCGGGCCCGGCGACGTCTTCAACGCCAGCGAGATGGACGACGCCGCCGACCGGCTCCGTAAACTCGCGTATTTCCAGACGGTTACGCTTACACCAATCGGGGACGACCCCAACGTGCGGGACATCCTGGTGGAAGTGCAGGAGCAACACACCGCCAGTTTCAACGTCGGCGCCGGCATCAACAGCAACGGCGGGCTGGGGGGCAACATCACCTACGAGCAGCGCAACTTCGATGTCACCAACCTCCCCGCCACCCCGAGCGACATCTTCTCCGACCGCGCCTTCATCGGCGGCGGCGAAGATTTCAAGGCCGACTTCAGCCCTGGAACACAGCAGACTTCCGCCAGCGTCCGCCTCACCGAGCCATACCTTTTCGACCAGCCGCTCGGCGCCAGCGAGGAGCTTTACCTCCGCCAGGTCTTTCGCGAGCACTATGAAGACCGTCGAATTGGGGACACGTTCTCACTCAGCTACCGCTTCAACTACCAGCTCACGGCTGCCGTCAGCCCGCGCCTGGAGCAGGTGAAGATCCGCAGCATCGACGATCCGATCATCATCCGGGCCCCCGAAATCGTCGCCAATGCCGGCGACCACGACCTCACCAGCTTGGCGTTGTCGGTCCGCTACGACACCACCAACCCCGGCATCTTCCCTTACAAAGGGGCGGTGACCACCTTGCGCTACGAGCCATACGGCGTGTTCGGGGGGAATTATGGGTTCCAGAAGCTGAGCCTCACCTACGACGCCTACCAGAACGTGCACACCGACCTGCTGGACCGCAAGACCGTCCTGGCCTTCCGCGGCAATGTCGGGTGGATCTTCGGCGGGGACTCGGTCTTCTTCGAACGGTTCTATGGCGGCGGCATCGGCAGCCTGCGCGGGTTTGAGTTCCGCCAAGTCAGCCCGCGCGGGGGCATCGACCTGGACCCGGTCGGCGGCGACTTCATCGCCACCGGAACGCTCGAGTTGAACTTCCCCGTCATTGGCGAGGGGCTACGCGCCGTGGTCTTCAGCGACTTCGGCGACGTGGAGCCTAATGTCGAATTCAGGACCATCCGCGCCAGCGTCGGCGCCGGCGTCCGCGTGATCCTGCCATTCCTCGGGCAAGCCCCTATCGCAGTTGACTTTGCAGTCCCGGTCAGCAAGAACAGCAACGACCACACCCAACTCATCAGCTTCTCGCTGGGGTTGATTCAGTGAGCTCGTTCGTGGCACGAGCGTCCGGCCTGTGTTTTTGCGCAGAAAGCCACAGCCGGGACGGCCGTGCCACAAAAGATCACACGGCGAAGATTTCTTCTTCGCGGGCCCCAGAACTAAGAGACCCTTCGCTGCGCTCAGGGTGACGGCCTGAAGCCGTCATTTTTCTTTCCGGCGAGGCGAACCATGGCATTCCCCCCGCAGTTTGGTTAATAACGGTGTTCGCCCACGTCCGATAAAGCAATCGGAAGGTTTCGAGGGAAGTCATCAAGAAAGGAAATAAAATGCGCAGCGCAAAGTCCCGTTTTGTCCTGGTGTCGGCCGCAGCCCTGGCCCTGGCGGCCGGGTGGTCCTGCACCGCTCCGTCCGCCCTGGCTCAGCCGGCCGCCGCGGCTCAGGCGCCGATCAAGATCGCCATTGCCAACCCCGCCCACGCCCCTTACGGCCAGCGGGCGGAAGAATCATTGCGCCACTACCAACTTTACGATAAGATAAAAGACAAGCTGGTCATGGG
>Ga0182024_10012777_pt1 | contig 16547 bp, 6 predicted proteins | sample P32metaG_FD_120480 | JGI IMG/M metagenome (GOLD analysis project Ga0182024, IMG submission 120480) | Permafrost microbial communities from Stordalen Mire, Sweden - P3-2 metaG (Illumina Assembly) | ecosystem: Environmental > Terrestrial > Soil > Wetlands > Permafrost | place: Sweden: Stordalen... | reverse complement strand
GTTGGATGCGAAGTGCGCCAATCCAGTATTCGATTTCTTACCGTAATCTGCCGGCGCCCCGAGACTCAGGTGCTGGCCCGGCGCCGCCCAAGAGCGGCCTGGTGTGACGAGCCTCAGGAGTGAAGCATGCCCAACGAGAAGCGCGCGATTCGCAGCCGGCTCGATTTTTCCAAGATCCCAACCGCAACCCAGATTCCTAACCTGATCGAAGTGCAGCGCCGCTCCTACGAGCGATTCCTGCAGATGGACAAACTGCCAAACGAGCGCGATGACTCGGGCCTGCAGTCGGTTTTTGTCTCTGTATTTCCGATTACTGATTTTCGCGGCATCTCGCAGCTCGATTTTGTGGACTACGCGATCGGCAACTGGGAGTGCAAGTGCGGCCACCTGAAAGGGCTGCATCACCTGCGCACGGCCTGCGTGAATTGCGGGTCGATGGTGATTACGGATCCGTTTCTTCCCGGCGATGTGCTTTGCCAGAAGTGCGGCACCTATAACAAGAACACGCCTGACTTCTGCAACAAGTGCGGCGACCCAGTGGGCCTGCAGTTGAAGTACGACCAGCAGGAATGCGAAGAGCGCGGCATGACTTTCTCTGCTCCGCTCAAGGTGACCGTCCGCCTCACTATTTATGACAAGGACCCGGAGACGGGCAACAAGACCATTCGCGACATCAAGGAGCAGGAAGTCTTCTTTGGCGATATTCCGCTGATGACGCCGAACGGCACCTTTATCGTGAACGGCACGGAGCGCGTGATCGTTTCGCAGCTGCACCGTTCGCCCGGCGTCTTTTTCGAGACGGCGAACAACCGCACCTACTTCCTGGGCAAGATCATTCCCTATCGCGGATCGTGGGTGGAGTTCGAGTACGACCAGAAGAACACGCTCTATGTGCGCATCGACCGCAAGCGCAAATTCCTCGGCACGATTTTCCTGCGCGCGCTGGGACTGCGTTCCGACGAGGAGATTCTCAAGACCTTCTATACCGTCGATCGCATTCACATCGCCGATGGCAAACTGCAGTGGGCTGTTGCGCCGGAAGGCAAGTCGACGCATCTTTTGGGTGCGAAGCCTGCGCATGCCGTTCTCCACAAGGGCGATGAGATTGCGCACTCCGGCCGCAAGGTCACTGCGCACACGCTCAAGGCCATTCGTGCCGCCGGCATCGAGAAGGTCGACATTGAGTCCGCAGAACTGGACGGCGCGCTGACTGCGTCCGATGTAGTCGATATGGCCACTGGCGAAGTGATCGTGGAAGCCAATGTCGAGTTAACCGCTGATCGTCTGCACAAGGTGCTTTCGAGCGGCGCTTCGAGCTTCGAGGTCTTCTTCCCCGAGCGCGACGACGTGGGCAACATTATTACCAACACGCTCAAGCGCGACTCCGTGCACAAGCCGGAAGAGGCGCTGATCGAGATCTATCGCAAGCTGCGGCCGGGCGATCCGCCGACGCTCGATACGGCGACTGCGCTGTTCGAAGGCATGTTCTTCGATGCGCGCAAGTATGACTTCTCGCGCGTGGGCCGGTTGAAGTTCAACATCAAGCTTTACGAGAATCAGGACGCGACGCAGCTCGACCATCGCACGCTGACGCCCGAGGATTTCTACGCGACCATTCGTTACCTGCTCAAGCTGCGCAAGAACATCGGCATGGTGGACGACATCGATCACCTGGGCAACCGCCGTGTCCGTGCAGTCGGTGAGCTAATGGAGAATCAGTTCCGCATCGGCCTGGTGCGCATGGAGCGCGCTATCAAGGAAAAGATGAGCGTGTACCAGGAGCTCACGACCGCGATGCCGCACGACCTGATCAATGCCAAGCCGGTCATGGCCGCGATCCGCGAGTTCTTTGGTTCGTCGCAGTTGTCGCAGTTCATGGACCAGACCAATCCGCTGTCGGAGATCACGCACAAGCGTCGTCTCTCAGCACTTGGGCCGGGCGGGTTGTCGCGTGAACGCGCTGGATTCGAAGTCCGCGACGTGCATCCGACGCACTACGGCCGCATCTGCCCGATTGAAACGCCGGAAGGTCCGAACATTGGCCTGATCAGCTCGCTGAGCTGTTTCGCGCGCATCAATGAGTACGGCTTCATTGAATCGCCTTACCGCAAGGTGAAGGACGCGCGCATTCTCGATTACGTGGAAATCACCAACGCCGGCGAAAGCGGTCTGCGCGTGGGCGATCACATCGAGAAGGAGGAGGCGGGCAAGCTGAATGCTTCGCTGAAGAAGCAGGGCAAGCGGCAGATCGATTACATCCCGTTCAGCTTCTACCTGTCGGCGTGGGAGGAAGACAAGCACACCATCGCGCAGGCCAACATCGAGTTCAACGATCAGGGCCAGATCACCGAGGACCTTGTGAATGCGCGCCGGCAGGGCAACTTCGTCCTGGTGAATCGCGCTGAGGTTGACTACATCGACGTCTCGCCGAAGCAGCTTGTCTCGGTGGCCGCGTCGCTAGTGCCCTTCCTCGAACACGACGACGCCAACCGCGCGCTGATGGGCGCCAACATGCAACGGCAGTCCGTGCCGCTGCTGGTGGCAGAAGCTCCGCTCGTGGGCACCGGTATGGAGGGTGTGACGGCTCGCGATTCCGGCGCTGTGATCCTGGCCAAGCGCAATGGCATCGTGGATTCGGTCGACTCCGAGCGCATCATCGTGCGCGTCGAAGGCGAACATCATCCCACGCAGTTGTCGCGCGAAGTTGGTTCGGACATTTACACGCTGATCAAGTTCAAGCGCTCGAACCAGAACACGTGCATCAACCAGAAGCCCGTCGTTCGCGAGGGCGAGCGCGTGATCAAGGGCCAGGTCATCGCCGATGGGCCTTGCACGGAGCAGGGCGAGTTGGCGCTTGGCCGCAATGTGCTGGTGGCCTTCATGCCGTGGCGCGGTTACAACTTTGAGGACGCGATCCTCATCAGCGAAAAGCTGGTGCGTGAGGATTACTACACCTCGGTGCACATTGAGGAGTTCGAAATCGAGGCTCGCGACACAAAACTGGGTCCCGAGGAAATCACGCGCGATATTCCCAACGTCTCCGAGCATGCGCTGCGCGACCTGGACGAGAGCGGTGTGATCCGCATCGGTGCCCAGATTGGCCATGGCGACATCCTGGTCGGCAAGGTAACGCCGAAGGGCGAAACCCAGCTGACGCCGGAAGAGAAGTTGCTGCGCGCAATCTTCGGGGAAAAAGCCGGCGACGTCCGCGATGCTTCGCTCACCTGCCCTCCGGGTATTGAAGGCACGGTGGTCGACGTCCGCATCTTCTCCCGCAAGGGACAGGAGAAGGACGAGCGCGCCAAGCAGATTGAAGGCGAATACGTTGCCAAGCTCGAAAAGAACCTCGGCGACGAAATCCGCATTCTGACGGACGAGCGGTTGAAGCGCCTCGAAGCCATCTTGGGCAACAAAGAGGTGTTGGCCGACCTGCACGACGAGCGGACCAACAAGCGCCTGTTGACCAAGGGAGCGCTAGTTGATCGCGAGACCATCGAGCGTATATCGACCAAGAACCTCAAGCGCATTCGCTATAACGACAAGGATCCCCGCGTCAACGAGCAGATCGATGAGATCGAGGAGATGACTTCGCGGCAGATTGAAGTGCTGCGCAAGATTACCAATGAGAAGATCGCCAAGCTGCAAAAGGGCGATGAGCTTCCTCCGGGCGTGATCAAGCTGGTCAAAGTGTACGTCGCGATGAAGCGCAAGCTTTCTGTCGGCGACAAGATGGCCGGCCGTCACGGTAACAAGGGTGTGATCGCACGCATCCTGCCCGAAGAGGACATGCCGTATTTGCCCGATGGAACACCAGTGGAGATTGTTTTGAATCCTCTCGGTGTGCCGTCCCGTATGAACGTGGGTCAGATTCTCGAAACGCACCTTGGTTGGGCTGCGGCAGCGCTGGGCAAGAAGATCGCTGCGCTGGTTACACTCAACGTAGGGGCGGAGGCGGTGCGCGAAGCGGTGAAGAAAGAATTCGCCGGAACCGCGACGTTGCGCCAGCTGCTCGAGCTCGACGACGAGATGCTGTTGCGTGTCGCTGCCGGCATGCAGCGCGGTATCTGGTTCGGGACCGCGGTGTTCGACGGCGCGAAGGAAGAAGAGATCAAGGCGCTGCTAGCGTCGGCTGGTCTGCCTTCCTCCGGCAAGACGGCACTCTACGACGGCATGACGGGTGAGCAATTTGAACAGCCAGTCACGGTGGGTTACATCTACATGCTCAAGCTGTCGCACCTGGTGGACGACAAGATTCATGCGCGTTCCATCGGGCCGTACTCGCTGATCACCCAGCAGCCGTTGGGTGGCAAGGCGCAGTTCGGCGGGCAGCGTTTCGGCGAAATGGAAGTGTGGGCGCTCGAAGCCTACGGCGCCGCGTACATCCTGCAGGAACTGCTTACTGCCAAGTCCGATGACGTCTACGGCCGTACCAAGATCTACGAGGCCATCGTCAAGGGCGAAGCAGCGATCGAGCCGGGTGTGCCGGAATCGTTCAACGTGTTGATTCGCGAATTGCAGTCGCTGTGCCTCGACGTGGAACTGATCAAGCGCGCGGACCTTCTGAAAAAAGTGCCCGTGCCGGAAGTCGCAGCGGTAGCCGATTAAGTGCAGCCTCTAGCTGCTAGCTCGATCGTGCCGCCGCTCAATTCCGCGGCCTTCGATAGAGCGAAGGAAAAGCAAGAAGCTGGCGGCTAAAAGCTAGTAGCTGATTTTTCAGGGTCCTTCTTGAAAGCGGATTTAACCGCTTCCCGGGAAGGAAGGATCCTTAAACAATCCCGGGGTTACCGCGGCAGGGCAAAAAGAGCCCGCCAAGGAGGGTCGCCTTGTTCCGTTCGAACCCGTTTGAACTCACCAGCCCGATTACCGATTTCGATGCCATCCGCATCATGCTGGCTTCGCCGGAGAAGATCCGCAGCTGGTCGCATGGTGAGGTCACGAAGCCAGAAACCATCAACTACCGCACCTTCAAGCCGGAGCGCGATGGCTTGTTCTGCGCCCGCATCTTTGGTCCTGTGACCGACTGGGAGTGCTTGTGCGGCAAATACAAACGCATGAAGCATCGCGGCGTCATCTGCGACAAGTGCGGCGTCGAAGTCACCGTGAGCAAGGTGCGCCGCGAGCGCATGGGCCACATTGAGCTTGCCTCTCCGTGCTCTCATGTCTGGTTCTTCAAGGGCCTGCCTTCGCGTATCGGCCACCTGCTCGATATCTCGTTGCGCGACCTCGAGAGCATTCTCTATTTCGAATCGTATGTCGTGGTTGATCCTGGCGACGCGCCCGTAAAAGAGCGCGAGATCATCAAGGACGAGAATAAATATCGCGAGCTCGACCAGCAGTACCGTCCCTCTGGCTTCAAGGCCATGATGGGCGCCGAAGCGATCAAGGAACTGCTCAAGCGCGTGCAGGTGGACGATCTCGCAATCGAACTGCGCGAGCGCATGAAGCAGGAGAACTCCGCGCAGAAGAAGCTCAAGTACGCGAAGCGTCTCAAGGTGGTCGAGGCCTTCCGTAAGAGCAGCAACAAGCCGCAGTGGATGATTCTCGATGTGCTGCCGGTCATTCCTCCAGAGCTGCGCCCTCTGGTGCCACTGGATGGCGGCCGTTTTGCCACATCCGATTTGAACGATCTCTATCGCCGCGTCATCAACCGCAATAACCGGTTGAAGAAGTTGATGGACCTGCACGCGCCTGAAGTGATCGTGCGCAACGAAAAGCGCATGCTGCAGGAAGCTGTGGACGCGCTGTTTGATAACGGCCGTCGCGGACGTGTGCTGCGCGGCGCCAACAATCGCCCGTTGAAGTCGCTATCCGATACGTTGAAAGGCAAGCAGGGCCGCTTCCGTCAGAACCTGCTGGGCAAGCGCGTTGATTACTCTGGCCGTTCGGTCATCGTGGTCGGGCCTGAGCTCAAGCTGCATCAGTGCGGTTTGCCGAAGAAGATGGCGCTGGAGCTGTTCAAGCCGTTCATCTATCACCGCCTGGAACAGACCGGCCACTGCACCACGATCAAGCAAGCGAAAGAAATGGTCGAGATGCAGGAGCCAGTGGTATGGGACATCCTTGAAGAAGTGATCAAGGACCACCCGGTGCTGCTGAACCGCGCCCCGACCCTTCACCGCCTGGGCATTCAGGCCTTTGAGCCGGTGCTGGTGGAAGGCAAGGCCATCAAGATTCACCCGCTGGTTTGTACCGCGTTCAACGCGGACTTCGACGGTGACCAGATGGCAGTGCACATTCCGCTGTCGCCTGAAGCGCAGATTGAAGCCAGCGTGCTGATGCTTGCTTCGCACAATATTCTTTCGCCTGCATCGGGACAGCCGATCACGGTACCGACACAGGACATGGTGCTTGGTCTTTATTACCTGACGAAGGCTAAGAAGGGTGCTATTGGCGAAGGCCGCACCTTCTCGAATACCGATGAGATTCTGATGGCGCTCGAAGCGCGCGAAGTCGAGACTCTCACGCCGATTCGCCTGCGCTACACGGGCAAAGTGCTCGATATGGCCACGGCGTACGACGATCAGGATTTGACGCACACCGACCCGGTTGACTTCAACAAGGAGTACATCTCGACGACGGTCGGCCGCGTGATCCTGAACGATGCACTGCCGCCGGGCATGCCGTATATCAACGGCCTGCTTAAGAAAAAGGGCATCGGCCAACTGGTCAACTATTGCAACCAGAACCTCGGACTTGAAGTCACGGTGCGGATGCTCGATCGCATCAAGATGCTTGGCTTCAACTATGCGACCAAGTCCGGACTTTCGGTTGGTCTGGACGACATGGTGATTCCGGCCAGCAAGTACACCACCGTGGACGCAGCGGACAAGAAGGTGATCGAAGTTCAGAAGCAATATATGGACGGCGCGATCACCAATGGCGAGCGTGCGAACAAGGTCATCCAGATGTGGTCGGCTGTGACCGATCAGGTAGCCGACGAGATGTTCGGCAACATGAAGCGCGCGGACGATGAAGGCGCCATGAACCCGATTTACATCATGGCCGACTCGGGCGCTCGCGGTTCGAAGCAGCAGATTCGCCAGCTCAGCGGTATGCGCGGACTGATGGCCAAGCCTTCGGGCGAAGTCATCGAGACGCCGATTACCGCGAATTTCCGCGAAGGGCTTACGGTGCTGGAATACTTCATCTCGACACACGGGGCACGTAAAGGATTAGCCGATACGGCGCTGAAGACTGCCGACTCGGGCTACCTGACCCGCCGCCTGGTCGACGTAGCGCAGGACGTGATCGTGACCGAGTTCGATTGCGGAACTTCGGAAGGCATCTACGTCGGCTCCATCGTTGAGTCCGGTGAAATCATCGAGCCGCTGCGCGATCGCATCATTGGCCGTGTCTCGCTCGAGCGCATCAAGGACTACGACGGCAACGTCGTGATCGAAGTGAACCAGCCCATCGACGAAGACATCGCTTCGGCGATTCAAGGTGCGGGTATCGAGCGGGTGAAGATCCGTTCGGTGCTCACCTGCGAATCCCGGCGCGGCGTTTGCGCGCTGTGCTACGGGCGTAACCTTGGCTCCGGCCGTATGGTCGAACTGGGTGAAACCTGCGGCGTCATCGCGGCTCAGTCGATCGGGGAACCTGGAACGCAGCTCACCATGCGAACCTTCCACGTGGGCGGTACGGCAAGCCGCGTGGCGGACAAGTCGCGCCTCGATGCCAAGAACAACGGCTTTGTGCGCTTCATCAATCTGAGCACCGTCGAAAGCAAGGACGGCACGCTTGTGGCGATGAACCGCTCCGGCTCGATTGCCATTGTGGACGATCGTAGCCGCGAGAAGGAGCGCTACCAGGTGGTTTACGGTGCGCGCCTTCGCGTGAAGGAAGGCGAGGCAGTCAAGCTGGGCCAGTTGTTGGCCGAGTGGGATCCCTACACGTACGCCATCCTCACGGAAATCGGTGGCACGGTGCAGTTCAAGGACCTGCAGGAAGGCATCACACTCAACGAAGAGGTGGACGAAGTTACCGGCCTCTCGCGCTGGGTGGTTGCCGATTCGCCCGATGAAAAGCGTCAGCCGACGTTCGTGATCAAGAATCCAAAGGGCAGCAAGCGGTACCTGCTGCCGCGCGGTGCTCACTTGATGATTCAGGATGGCGACGAAGTGGGTCCCGGCGATGTGCTCGCGAAGATCCCGAAGGAGAGCACGCGCACCAAGGACATCACCGGCGGTCTGCCGCGCGTGGTCGAACTGTTCGAAGCGCGCAAGCCGCGCGAGACGGCCATCATCAGCGAGATCGATGGTGTGGTTCGCTTCGGTGAAGTGCTCAAGGGGCAGCGGAAGATCTACGTCACGGCTGATAACGGCGACGAGAAGGAGTACTCGGTGCCGCGTGGTATTCACGTCAACGTGCAGGAAGGCGAGCGTTTGCGCGCCGGCGATCCATTGATGGACGGACCGCTGAACCCGCATGACATTCTCGACGTTCTTGGCGAAAAGGAACTGCAGGCGTACTTGGTGAACGAAATCCAGGAAGTCTACCGGCTCCAGGGCGTGGCTATCTCGGACAAGCACATCGAAGTCATCGTCCGGCAGATGCTGCGCTGGGTGCGGATCGATGAAGTGGGTGACACCAACTTCCTGCTCGAGCAGCAGGTGGACCGCTTCCGCTTCCGCGAAGAGAACGAGCGCGTCATGGCCAACGGAGGTCGCCCGGCAACGGGACGTCCGCTCCTGCTGGGCATCACGAAGGCCTCGCTCTCGACCGACAGCTTCATCTCCGCGGCGAGCTTCCAGGAGACCACGCGCGTACTCACCGAAGCCAGCATCAACGGCGCGGTGGACAACCTCCGCGGCCTCAAGGAGAACGTCATCGTCGGCCGCCTGATTCCTGCCGGCACAGGGCTCGAGTACTACCGCAATGTCCAGCTCTCACCAGAACTGGAAGAAGCGGCAGCCCGGGTCCAGCAGGAGGTTTCAGCCGAAATCGAAGCGGCAGAACGCGAACTGGAGCTTATGCGCCAGGAAGGCGAAGCCGAAGAGATGGCCGCCGAGTGAGGACTCGCCGTCCAGGCGACGTTCTCAACATTGCCGATCAACGAACTCAAGAGGCCCGGCGAAAACCGGGCCTCTTCTTTTGCGGTATTTCGATCAGAGTAAATCTGCACGCGCGTCGTTGCGCGCAAGGCTTCACCGTCTGCTCAGGCTGCGGCCGGTTTCTTTCTTGATCTTTTTGCACACGTACATCGCTGCGTCCGCGGCGCTGAACAGGGTGTCCTTGGTTTCACCGTCTTCCGGATAGAGAGCGGTTCCCACACTGGCCGAACCGCGAAGCTTGTGGCCGCCGAGCTCAAAATCAACTTGAAAGCAACGCTCGAGGCGACGCGCCACTTCTTCCACTTCCGCATGACCGCGAACATTGGGGAGGAGAACGGCGAACTCATCGCCGCCGATGCGCGCCAGCATATCTGTTGGGCGCAGTTGGTGCTTCATTCGCAACGCAGCTTCCTGCAGGTAGAGGTCTCCCACGCGGTGCCCGAATCTGTCATTCATTTGCTTGAAATCATCGAGGTCGATGTAGACCATCCCGAATGAGCCGGATTTTTGTCGCGCATCGTCGATCAGCCCGGTAAGGCGACGCTCGAGAGAGAAGCGGTTGTAAATGTCGGTGAGCAGGTCAAACTCCGACCTGTGGACCAGGTCGGAATACAGACCTAGCGTGTCAATCGCCATCGTCGCAAGCCATGCTCCCATCGAAAGCGCTTCTTGTGCGTGGATGCATTGCGGCGCGAGCGGATCGACCTTGGCAAACAGGATTCCGTGCAGCGGCCCGGAGCGCGATGAGATTTCCTGGCGAATGATCTCCGATTCATGTAGTTCCGACGGGATGCATCCCAGCTTGAGAGAGTCTCCAACTTCGCACCAGCACGGTGCGCCGCTGAGCCGGAATGAGACAAGCTCCGTGATCTGTTGGAGGATATCTGTCAACGGCCGGGTTCCGTTGATGTCTTCCAGAATCCGGCTTCTTTTCCGTTCCAGAATAGCCTCGGCTTCGATGCGGGTTGCCAACTCCGCGGTTTGCCGATGGACTTTCCGCCGAAGCATCCAAACCCACGCGCCGACCGCGAAGACAATGAGCAGGAGGAGACTCACAACTTGAATGAGGTTGTGAACGTTCAGCCAGGACGGGCTGGCGATCACCACGACATCGGAGGTAGAGCGCAGGAGAATTCCGAAGGCCATCGGCCCGTTGAAGGGATTTGCGTCGTCGTGAATGACTACGCCAGTGACCCGGACTGTGCTGCCCGTGGGGATCGTCGGCATCTGAGGAGCCTTGAGGGACGACCCAAATTCGTAGACATAAGGATGGCGGACCGCTGCCGAGAAGAGATGGCCTCCCTCGGAGATGATGTAGACATCCTGCGCGTGCTCGCGCACCTGCGTCACAACATTTCCCTCGATCGATACGAGGTCAAACGCGTGCCTGCCTGACGCGACTTCAAGCCAGTCGACCGCGAGGGGTACAACAGGCGCCGAGGACCCTGTGCTGCGCAGATCGCCCGATTTGAGAGTCAGGAAGCCGTTGTCCACGGTCGGAATGCCGATAGCTTCGGCTCGATCGCCGATGCGCAGCTGTTCGATGGTCGGCGTCAAGACGCGGATACTCCGCCTTCCGTCCTGAAGCACGGCCAACTGGGTGGGATAGAAGTAGGTGATCACGCCCTCTACGCGCACTCGGCGCGTGTGATCGTGGTCGTCATACACCGTCAGCACCTGGTCCATTGGCGTGACTGGAATGGACCACGCATCGACCGAAGCTTTATGGAGAATCTTCACATCATCCAGAGACGTGACATGGATCAGAATGCCGGTTTGCTGCATCTTGCCGTCGAATTGACCGGAAGCGACTCCTGTGACTTCGGCATCAGCGTCCAGCAGGTCACTCATTCTGGATACCACGTCTCTGTCGACCGTGGCCTTGATTTCTCCCCCGTTCAGCAGCAGTTCGAATTGCGTCACGTGCCGTCCGGAGCTCAGTCCATCTGCAGCTAATCGAATCTGCCCGCGCACTGTCACATAGCGGCAATCGAACTTCGATTGGATGAGCCGGACAAAGTCGGCCGGGACAGGCCTAGGTGGATCGCCATGGCGAAGAAGGGTCAGTTCGCTGCTGACGATAATTGGACGGAAGCTTTCTTTCGTGACGCCGCGGATCAGGATCCGATCGCCCGGTTCGAGTTTGAGGTTGGTGGTTGTTAGAACGAAGATGGCGCTGTCATGATCCTGGACGAAAAGAGTTCTTTCAAATCCGCGAAAATAGGTGACGGTCGCCTCGAAAGCAACCGGGAGCGCACGGCTTGCTTCCGCATTGCTGAGCCTGTGGATTGCATCGAGGGAGGTGAGTGGAGTGGGCGGCGTAGCCCAGGCGATTGAGGCGCACACGACGAGGAGCGAGATACCGGCAAAGCGTGAAGCCGTCGAGCGACTGTCGCGCATCGATGCCCCTTTTGAAGTGAACCACATGCAACATTATCGGCATCGCTCAATCCGGATATCAATGCGTCGTCGGTCCGAAAAGAAACTAAAGGGTGATAGGCCATCCCACGGATGAGGAAGTTCTTAGTCCTCGGTGCGAAGTCTGTGCTGAACCAAACCTGAAGCCCGTGATCGTAAACGGGCAGCACCTTGCTAGCCGCTTCGGCGCGAGGACATCTTTCCGGCCCGGCGGTTGTTTTTGGCCGAGTACATGGCCGCGTCCGCCGCGCTCAGCAAGCTATCGGAGGTGGTGCCATCGGTGGGGTAGATTGCCATCCCGACGCTTGCCGCTCCGCGCAGCACATATCCTTCCAGCGCGAAGGGAGCATCGAAGCAGCGTTCGAGACGCGTTGCAATCTCTTCCACATCGCTGCGTCCGCGCACCACAGTCACCAGGGCCGCGAACTCGTCGCCCCCCAGCCGTCCGAGGATATCGCCGGTGCGCAGTTGCCGCTTCATGCGCAACGATACTTCCTGCAGATAAAGGTCGCCGACGTGATGGCCATACATGTCGTTCACCAGCTTAAAGTCATCGAGGTCCACGTAGATCAATCCGAAGTTGTATCCACTCTCATGCGCCTTTTGAATTAATTCCAGCAGATGCCGGTCCAGGGAAAAGCGATTGTACATATCGGTAAGCAAATCGAACTCCGAGCGGTGAACCAGGTCGCTGTATAGCTTGCGCGTCTCAATGGAGAGAGTCGCGAGCCGCACTCCGGCGGTCAGCGCATCCTGTTCGTCCTTTTCGTTTTCGTCCATTGACTCGAGTGCTGCATATAGCGTCCCGAGCACTAATCCCGTGCGGGAATGAATTTCCTGACTGATAATTCGCAAACCGGTTTTGGTTGCGGGAGGATGCCCAAGAAGCGGTCCCTCGCTGACCTGGCACCAGCACGGCGCGCCATTCAGCATGTACGAAACCATCTCCGTGATGTGCTCGACAATGTCGCCCAGTGGCCGCGAGCTATTGATGTCTTCGAGGACGCGGCTGCGCCGCTGTTCCAGTTGCGCGATACGGCGTTCCTGCGCGGCATCGGCCTCGCTTTGTGCCATGATGGCCGCTGTCTGTTGTCTCACTCGCCTGCGCAGCATCCAGACCCAGAAGCTGACTGCGAGTACTACAACAAAGAGGAGTCCGGCTAGTTTCGCAAGATTCCCGACTGTCCGCCACGGAGCCCCGGCAACCACCGTGATGTCGTCCGGAGTGCGGAGCAGGATGTCGAACGGTACGCGGGTGTCGAGCGGGCTGGATGCATTGGTGAAACACACACCTACGACCTTTACTTTGGTGCCTTGCGCCAGGTGTTTCATTGGCGAAGTTGGATCCGGATCGTCACCGTCGGCAACCGGATGCTTGTAGATCGCGGAAAAGAGATCGCCGTTGGAATCGAGTACGTATTCGTCCTGCGCGGCGCCTCGCACCTCGGCTACAACCAAACCGTCGATCGTGACCAGGTCAAACAGGTCTTTGCTGGTCGAGAGTTGTTCCCAGGTCACGGGCTTCGGTGTGATGGGCGCGGGTTTCCCGCTGTCCTGAATCTCGGCGCTGGCAAGGGCCAGAAGCCCGTTGCGGAGATCCGGAAATCCGGTCGCATCCGCTGCGTCCCCGATATGGAGCGGCGCGATAGACGTGGTCACCAGCCAGAGGCTCTTGTTGCCCTCTTGCAGCACGGCATCCGAGCCCGGTCGGTAATAGGTGATCGTTCCGTGGACCCGGATTCTCTTGCTTGCGTTGCTGACATGGTATCCGGTAAGGATCTGGTCCATCGGCGTAACGGGCAAATCCCATGGACTGGAAGCCGCGCGGTGCAGCACTTTCACGCCGTCAATGGAACTGACGTGAAGCACGATTCCGGTTTGTTGCATCTTGCCGTCGAACCGGCCTGACACTGCGCCCGTCACCTCGACTTCAGCATCCAGAAGCGAGCTCAAAAGCTCCTGATTGTCGACGTCGACGGCGGCGTCAATTTCTCCCCCGTCGGTATGGAGCTGTAAAAGAGTACTGCGGACGTTCTGGCTCACCACGGTGTCGGCATCGCGGACCACCGCATTCAACGTCACAAGCCTGGCGTCCAAATCTCCGCGGATCAGCTGATCAAAGGTGGCCGGAACCGGAGGCGGCAGAGCGCCATGGTGCAACAGGGTTACGCTGGCGGCAACGACGATTGGCCTGAATGAGGCCTTGGTGGCGCCTACAATTGAAACGCGATCGCCCGGTTCGAGCAGGTTCTGGGTGCCCCAGTCGACATAAATGGCCGCGTCGCCATCCTGGACAAAGAGGGCGCGCTGGTAGGTGCGAACGAGGGTGACCGTCGCTTCAAATTGGACTGGGAGGGATTGGTCGGCTTCTGCATTCGTGAGAGCGCGAATGGCGCGCAGGGAAGTTATGGCCTTCGGCTGCGCATACGTCACCGAGACGCAGGCTGCAACCAAAGCCACAAGGGCAATCACTTTCCCGATGAGGGATGTGCCCCTGGCCGCCCCAAGCAGCCTGGCACCCTCAGCGTCTGTCATGCCTCAATCCTTCCCCAATTTGCCTTGTGCAAATCCCCGTGCCAAGGCAGGGCTCGAAAGCCTAAGAATGGGCTGAATTCCTTTAGATTGTTACATCTTCATCTTACTCTGAAAGAAAAATGCTCTAATAGCCCTTTTAGGGCATGACGGCTATGCATGCCGCTAGTAACCAGTCGCTGTATAAGTTGGATGCCCTTAGCGTGCACTCCGGCAACGGCGTGCGCGCAAGACGTTATTTTTGAGTGCAAACTGGTTCCTGCATGACAAATCAGGCCGAATCTACGAATCTCATTCCTTCCTCCTTGCCGAGCGGCATTCAAGCGCAGCCCACCCGGCGTATTCGAGTTCTAGGCGTGCCTTTGGACATGGGCGCCAGCCGCCGGGGTGTCGACATGGGACCATCCGCCATGCGCGTGGCGGGTCTCGAGGCGCGGCTGGAGGCGCTCGGCCACCAGGTCACGGATGGCGGCAACATCCTGGTGGAAATTGCGGAAACTCAAGCCTTTGGCAGCCCCAATGCCCGCTACCTCAAGCAGATTGCTGAGACCTGTACGCGGACCGCCGAAGCCGTCATTAAGAGCCTCGATGAGGGTAAGACGCCGCTGGTGCTGGGAGGCGACCACTCGCTGGCGGCCGGGTCGGTTTCCGGTGTGGCCGAGTTTTACCGTCGCCAGGGCCAGAAAATCGGGGTGATCTGGCTCGACGCCCACACCGACATCAACACACCCGACACCTCACCCTCGGGGAATGTCCATGGCATGCCGCTTGCCTCGCTGGTTGGCCTGGGGCCCGAGCCGCTGAGCAACATCTTTGGCTATTCACCCAAAATTGCCCCTGAGAATACCGTACTGGTCGGCATCCGCGATGTGGACGCTGCGGAGAGCGCGAACATTCGCCGGGCGGGCATTACCGAGGTCTACACCATGCGTGATATTGACGAGCGCGGCATGCGCGCGGTGATGGAGGAGGCGCTGCGTGCTGCCGGACGGGGAACGATCGGCTACCACGTATCGCTCGACATGGACTGGATCGACCCGGAGGATGCGCCGGGTGTTGGCACGCCGGTCCGCGGCGGGGCTACCTATCGCGAGGCTCACCTAGCCATGGAGATCCTCGCGGATCACGGGCGGATGGTCAGCTTCGAGATCGTCGAAGTCAATCCTGTGATCGACGAGCACAATCGGACTGCGGATCTGGCCGTGGAATTGGCGTGTTCGGCGTTTGGGAAGAAGATACTTTGAGCGCTGCGCGCGCGACCGGAGTTCTACACTGGTTGGCAGGACTCATTTTTCATTTCCGGTGGTGATTGCAGCGCATGGTGAAAAAGCTTCGTGTCGGTATTTTGTTTGGCGGGCGCAGCGGCGAGCATGAGGTTTCGCTGCTCTCGGCCGCTTCGATTTTGAAGGCGATTGATCACAAAAAGTTTGACGTGGTGCCCATCGGTATCACGAAAGAGGGCCGCTGGCTTGGCGCAGGCGATGCGCACAGTTTGCTCGCAGGCGACAGCAGTCCCGTCGCGCGGCGATTGCGGGCGGGTGATCCCGAAGCGACGCCCGGCGCCAAACTCCTGCACGAGGGGATGCCGACGCTCTTCGCGCCTGAGCCCCGGAACGCGAGCGCTCCGGGGACAGAGATTGCCTCAAACGATTCCGGATCCCGCGCGGACGGCCAGTCCTCGCTCGACGTCGTGTTTCCGGTGTTGCATGGCACGTTCGGCGAGGATGGGACCATTCAGGGGCTGTTCGAACTGGCCGGCATTGCCTACGTCGGATCGGGTGTTCTCGGCTCTGCGGCGGGCATGGACAAGGACGTGATGAAGCGGCTGTTTGCGCAGGCTCGTTTGCCCATTGTCAAACATGTCACGCTGCTGCGCGCGGATTGGGAGAAGTCGCCGCGCAAGGCGATTGCGCAGGTGGAAAAGGCGCTGAGCTATCCGGTTTTCGTGAAGCCCGCAAATCTCGGGTCATCTGTTGGCATCAGCAAGGCGCATGATCGCAAGGAACTCGGTCCGGCGCTCGATCTTGCGGCCAAGTACGATCGCAAGCTGATTGTAGAGCAGGGCGTGGGCGGCAAGAAGGCCCGGGCGCGCGAACTGGAAGTTGCAGTGCTCGGGAACGACGACCCAAAAGCAAGCGTTGTCGGCGAGATCATTCCCGGCAAGGAGTTCTACGACTACGAAGCGAAGTACCTTTCGGAGGGCTCAGTGCCCGTGATTCCCGCGAAGATCACGCGCGCCGAATCGAATCTGATCCGAGAGATGGCCGTTGCGGCCTTTCGGGCCTGCGATCTCTCCGGCCTCGCCCGCGTCGATTTTCTTATGGAACCCGGGGGCAAACACCGCATTTTTCTCAACGAGGTGAATACGCTCCCTGGATTCACGCAGATCAGCATGTATCCAAAGCTGTGGGAGGCCACAGGCATCGGCTATACCGATCTGATTACACGCCTCCTCGAATTGGGGCTGGAGCGGCACGCGGAAAAGAGCCGCACGAGCTATAGCCGGCAGGTGTAGAGAAGCAGGGAACAGGGAACAGGGAACAG
>Ga0182024_10012776_pt1 | contig 16549 bp, 12 predicted proteins | sample P32metaG_FD_120480 | JGI IMG/M metagenome (GOLD analysis project Ga0182024, IMG submission 120480) | Permafrost microbial communities from Stordalen Mire, Sweden - P3-2 metaG (Illumina Assembly) | ecosystem: Environmental > Terrestrial > Soil > Wetlands > Permafrost | place: Sweden: Stordalen... | reverse complement strand
GTGACGGAGGAGGGCGTTCGCACTAAAGATCCCCGCAAACCCAGGCTTGTGGTGTTCGGATCGGTCGATTTTGTTGACAACGAGTCGCTGTTTCTTTTTGGTCAAAGAAATTTCGCATTGTTTGCCGGCGCTTTGGATTGGCTGGGCGAGCGTCCCGTCGTGGGCGTCTTTCGCGGGTTCGCACCACCTGAGCCCAGGCCCTTCGAACTGCGTATTCCTGCACCATGAGCAAGGCCGCTTACTCCCCCCGCTTACGCGGGAGGCTCGCTTGCCTGCCTTGAGTTTAACAAGAAAAGGAGAATAAGATGTATCAAGCCGACCGCCGTCGTTTTCTGCAAACCTCGCTTCTAACCGGAGTGGGCCTGGGTCTGGGAGCTAGCACGGCCCAGGCGATCGAGCCGATCCGCCGTACCGGCCGGCCGCAGATGCGTCTGAGCTTCGCCGCCTACAGTTTTCGCCAGTATCTGAACCTGAGTATCAAGCCGATGCCGTCGATGACGCTGGAAGGGTTCATCGACGCCAGCGCCGCCATGCCGTTTGACGCCGTGGAGCTGACCGCTTACTACTTTCCCAACACGATGCCGCAGTATCTCGCCAATCTCAAGGGCCGCTGCACCCGGCTCGGGTTGGACGTGAGCGGCACGGCCGTGGGCAATAACTTCTGCCTGCCCGATGCCCGCATGAAGGAGCAGATCGCCAGCGTCAAGAGCTGGATCGAGCACACCGCCCGGCTCGGCGGCAAGACCATGCGCATCTTTGCCGGCAGCGTTAGCAAAGGGGACACCGAGGACCGAGCCCGGGCCCGCTGCCTGGCCGCCATTCAGGAGGTGTGCGAACATGCCGGGCAGTTCGGCGTCTACCTGGCTCTCGAGAACCATGGCGGCATCGTGGCCAGCGCCGATCAGATGGTCAGCCTGGTGCGGGCGGTCAAGAGCGACTGGTTCGGCGTCAACCTCGACACGGGCAACTTCCGCACCGCCGATCCCTACGCCGATCTGGCCCGCATCGCCCCCTATGCCGTGGTCGTGCAGCTCAAGACCGAGATCCATCGCGCCGGCATGAAGAAGGAGGAGGCCGACCTGAAGCGGCTGGTGACCATCCTGCGCGACGCCAACTTCCGCGGCTACGTCGCCCTGGAGTATGAAGCGGCCGAGGAACCGAAGACCGCGGTGCCACGCGCGGCGGCGGCACTCAGGAAGTTGCTGACGCAATAATACGACCGGGGAGCGTAAGACCCCTGCAAGAGTTGAACCACGAAACACACGAAACACACGAAAAAAAGACGAAAGTAAGCAGGCCAGGACGGTGGGATTGGCTCTCCCGCCTTTCGTTTTGTTTTCGTGTGTTTCGTGTGTTTCGTGGTTCAATGCATTTGTTTCGCATTCTGCCGTGCCGTTACATCAGCCTTTCCAGCATCTCCACCGCGGCTAGTGCAAATTCCGGATCGTTGATGTGCATATCCAACTCCACAAACTTGACACTCGGGCTGATCCAGTTGCGCAGGCTCTGAAACAGGGCCTGGTCCGCCTCAGGCCACCAGAACGGTTGGCCTGCGCGGTCGATGGCCGACACGCCGCGCAGCGGCACGAGCACCGCGGTCGGGCCGCGGGCGGCGCTGGCCTTCTCCGCGATCTCCTTGCCGAGCTTGTCGTTTTCCTGGGGTGTGGTGCGCATCAGCGTCACCGCGGGGTTGTGCTGATAGAAGCGACGATCTTTGAACTTCTCCGGCACCGTGTCGGGCGGGCCGAAATTGACCATGTCGAGGGCTCCCAGCGAAATGACCTGCGGCACACCATGCAGTCCCGCCGCCGTCAGCCGATCGCGGCCCGCCGTCAGAATGCCGCCGACTAGTTCGTCGGCCAGCTCCGTCGTGGTGAGGTCGAGCACGCCGCGAATCAGGCCGTCGGCGATGAACGACTCCATCGTCATGCCGCCGGTGCCGGTCGCGTGGAAGACCAGCACCTCATAATTCTTCTCCTCCAGCAACGCACGGGCCCGGCTCACGCACGGCGTCGTGACGCCAAACATCGTCGCGGTGATGAGCGGCTTATCCGCCCCTTTCTCCCTTTCTCTCTTTCTCCCCTTCTCGCCTTCTTCCCGTCCCTTGATCATGCCGATCATCGCATGGGCCGCATTGGCAAGAACGACCTGGCTTACGCGATTGATGCCACCGATATCGACAACGGAATGCATCATCAGGATATCGCGCACGCCGACCCACTGCTTGACCTGCCCGCTGGCGAGCGTGCTGACCATGAGCTTGGGCACGCCGAACGGCAAGGCGCGCATGGCCGCGGTGCCGATGGTGGTGCCGGCCGAGCCGCCGAGGCACAGGATGCCATCGATCTTGCCCTGGTGATGGAGCTCGCCGACAAGCCTGGCCGCTCCGCGCGACGCCGCCTCGACCGCCCGGCCGCGATCGCTCGCCACGGCGTGCAGCGTGGTCCCGGCGGCGCGAAAGATTTCATCATGGACGATGTCCGGGGCGAACAACGGTGGTGTCACCCCGGCGTCAATCACCAGCGTGGCGATACCGGCCTGGTTGAGCAAGTCGCGAACGAATTGATACTCCGCCCCTTTGGTGTCGAGGGTGCCGAGAAGTGCGACGGTCATGTATCTGTCTCCCGACGTTTCGCATAAATAAGTACAATAGGTGGGGGCACGGTCATCGTTTAGCCGCGACGCGACGTACTCGGAGCGGAGCGCGGAGCCCAACCGCGCTCCGCTCCGAGTACGTCGCGTCACGGCTAAACGATGCTCCAATTGTACGAAACCTGACATGCCCATGACCGACTCCATCTCCCTGCGCGGCGTTCGCGTCCATAACCTGCGCGGCATCGACGTCGATATCCCGCTGCGCAAGCTGACCGTGATCTCCGGCGTCAGCGGCGCCGGCAAGAGCAGTCTGGCTTTCGATACGCTCTACGCCGAGGCCCAGCGCCGCTATCTGCAAAGCTTCTCCGCTTACACGCGCCAGTTTCTCGAACGCTTCGATCAGCCGGACGCGGACCACATCGGCGATTTGCCGCCGGCTGTCGCCGTGCGTGATTTATCCCTGGGTCGAGGAGCGCGGGCGACCGTCGGCACCGTTACCGAGATCTTCGACTATCTGCGGCTGTTGCTCGCCCGCTTCGGCACGGTCCATTGCTTGACATGTCAGCGCGAAATCCGGCCGCAAAAAAGCGCCGACGTCCTGGCCCACATGCAGGGCCTGCCCGCGGGAACCAGGCTCAGCATTGCGTTTCAGTTCGACGCCGGCCAGGATTCACGCCGCGGGGTGAGGTACTCCGAATCCCGCGGGTCGGGGGTTCAGGATCATGATCCCGATACCCGGACCCGCGGAGTTCGGAGTACCTCACCCCGCGGCGTGGACGAGGTAAACGTCCGGCTCGACCATCTCAAGGAAGAAGGCTTCGTGCGCGTGCAGATCGGGGATGAAGTACTTCGGCTCGATCAGGGCAAGCTTCCCGACCTCGAGCCGCCCAAAAAAGTCTGGGTGCTGGTGGATCGCGTCGAAGCGGGCAAGACACCGCCCGAACGCGTCACCGATTCGCTGGAAACGGCGTTCAATCGCGGCGGCGGCCGGCTGGCGTTGCTGGAAGGTAGCTCGGCCACGCTCTTCGATCAACGGTTGATCTGCCCGCATTGCGAGATGCTCTATCCCGATCCCGAGCCCGGTTTGCTGCACTTCAACGATCCGCGCGGAGCGTGTCCCGTGTGCCAGGGAACGGGGATGGATACCAAGGCCAAGAAAGCCGCGGGGCTCGAAGGTTCGCCGCACGGCGTTTGTGCAACTTGCCACGGCAGCCGCTTGAGCGAGCAGACCGGCTACCTCTTGTGGCAAGGCAAGTCGCTGGCCGATCTTTGCCGGATGACGCTGACGGAACTCGAACGCGTGGCGCGTGTCGATAAAGAGCAAGACAGCGCTTCACTCGCCACTTCTGCGGAGCCGTTATTGAGCAGCATCCGGGCCCGGCTCGGCTATCTCCTGGCGGTCGAGCTGGGATACTTGAACCTGCAGCGATCGACGGCCAGTCTGTCAACCGGCGAGGCGCGGCGCGTCAGGCTCACGGCGGCGCTCGGCTCGAACCTGGTCAACGCGCTGTACGTTTTCGACGAGCCGACCGCGGGGCTGCATCCGCGCGACACCGGCAAGTTGTTGGCGGAACTGCTGCGGCTGCGCTCCGCCGGGAACACGCTGGTCATGGTCGAGCATGACGCCGAGGTGCTGGCCGCCGCCGATCACGTCATCGACCTGGGTCCCGGCGCCGGCGAGGAAGGCGGCCAGGTGCTCTACCAGGGAACGCCCGGCGGATTGTTGGAAGATGAGGGATCGCTAACGGGCCAATATCTTGCGGGCGGATGCTCGATTCCGGTGCCGCAACGCCGCCGGTCCCTGAGCCATGGCAGCTTGAAACTCGTCGGCGCTTCCTGCAATAATCTGCAAGACCTGACCATCGAGTTTCCGCTCGGCGTTCTTTGCGTTGTTACCGGGGTCAGCGGCGCCGGCAAGAACTCCCTCGTGCAGCATTCGCTCCACCGCGCATTAGTCGAGGGGGAAAAAGGTAAAAATGGAGCAGTGCATGGCTCCGGCCAAATCAACGAAGTCGTACTGATGGATCAGGAGCCGCTTGCGCGCACGGCTCGCAGCAATCCGGCGACGTATCTGAAAGTTTTCGACGACATTCGCAAGCTCTTCGCCGAGACGACCGACGCCCGCATTCGCAACTTCACGCCGGGCCATTTCAGCTTCAACCAGCCCGGCGGCCGTTGTGAAACGTGTGCGGGCCAGGGCAACCTGAACGTGGACATGCAATTCCTCGCTGACGTCAGCATTACGTGTCCGGAGTGCCAGGGCACGCGGTTCAAGAAGGAAATCCTCGACGTCAAGGTCCGCAGCCTGAGCATCGCGGAAGTGCTGAACCTGACCGCGCGCGAGGCGTTTCGATTCTTTCGGGCTCAGGCTACGATCGAACGGCGTTTGAAGTATCTGCTGGATGTGGGCCTGGACTATCTGCGGCTCGGGCAACCGACCGACACGCTTTCGGGAGGCGAGTGTCCGCGCTTGAAGCTGGCCGGGCATTTGGCGTCGAGCCGCAAGACGCGCTGCCTGTTCTTGCTGCTGGAGCCGACAATCGGGCTGCACCCCGACGACGTCGCCCGCCTGCTCGGCTGCTTCGATCACCTTCTGGAAGCGGGGCATTCGCTAGTTGTCGTGGAGCATAATCTTGATGTAATCAAATGCGCCGACCACGTCATCGATCTGGGTCCCGGCGCCGGGCCGGATGGCGGCCGGGTGGTGGCGGTTGGCACGCCGGAGGAGGTGGCCCAGGTCGAGGCATCCGCGACAGGGCGGTGTTTGCAGCAGGTGTTGCGTTCGCCTTTGGCGAACCCGTAGGACGGGCTTCCTAGCCCGTCCAGCCGGTGCCCATCGGAATAGGCATGCCGCCACCCTGTGCTCCCGGATGGACGGGCTAGGAAGCCCGTCCTACGTGGACAGCTTTCGCGTCGATTCGATAAGATGTCCCCACTTGGAGCGGCGTATGAAGAGACTCGCACTGCCGATGACCGATCACGTTCCCGAGCCCTACCATGGTCCCACGCGCGCCGAGGTGCTGGCCCTGCGCACGCAGTATCTCACTCCCGGCCTTATCACCTACTATCGCAACCCGCTGATGATCGTCGAAGGCCACATGCAGTACCTGTGGGACGAAACCGGCAAACGCTACCTCGACGGCTTCGCGGGCATCGTCACCGTTTCCGTCGGCCATTGTCATCCCGATATCGTCGCCAAAGTTCGCGAGCAAGTGGGCCGATTGCAGCACACGACCACAATCTATCTGCACCCCGCCATCGGCGAGTTCGGCCGGCGCCTGGCGGAGCACATGCCGGCCGGCAGCGATCTGTCGGTCAGCTATTTCACCAACTCCGGCAGCGAGGCCAATGAGGTGGCTGTGCTCTCGGCCCGCGAGTTCACCGGCAACCAGGACGTCATCAGCCTGCGCAACGGCTATCATGGCGGCACGCAAGGCACCATGGCGTTGACCGCGGTCGGCACCTGGAAGTTCAAGAGCTCGCCCTCGGCCAACGTCAAGAACTCGATGCCGGGCTATTGCTATCGCTGCCCCTACGGGCTCGAGTATCCCAGTTGCGGCGTGAAATGCGCCCGCGACGTCGAGGAGATCATCCGCAGCGAGACGTCGGGCGAGGTGGCCTGCTTCATCGGCGAAACGATCCAGGGCGTGGGCGGCACCGTGACGCCGCCGCCGGAGTATTTCCAGATCGTCTACGACATCGTGCACCGGCATGGCGGCCTGTGCATCGCCGACGAGGTGCAAACCGGCTTCGGCCGCACGGGCACCAAGTTCTGGGGCTTCGAAAACTGGGGCGTCACGCCCGACGTGGTCACCCTGGCCAAGGGCATCGGCAATGGCGCCCCGCTCGGCGCCTGTGTCACCCGGCCCGACGTCGCCCAGGTCATGGCGCGCCGGCTGCACTTCAACACCTTCGGCGGCAATCCGATCAGCGTCACGCAAGGTTTGGCGACCCTGGAAATCATCGACCGCGATCACATTCAGCACAACGCGCGCGAAGTGGGCGGGCATTTGCAACGGCGCTTGCTCGAACTGCAGGAAAAGCAGCCGCTGATCGGCGAGGTCCGCGGTATGGGGTTGATGCTCGGCGTGGAACTGGTGCGCGATCGGGCATCGAAAACTCCCGCTACCAAGGAAGCGGCTGAGGTCGTCGAGCTGGCCAAGGAGCGCGGGTTGCTCGTCGGCAAGGGTGGGCTGTACGGCAACACACTGCGCATCAAGCCGCCCATGTGCATCACGCGGGACGACGCGGACTTCCTCGTGGATTGCCTCGATGAGGTGCTGAGCATCGTTTCGACGACCGTTTAGCCGCGACGCAACGTACTCGGAGCGGAGCGCGATTGGGCTCCGCGCTCCGCTCCGAGTACGTCGCGTCGCGGCTAAACGCATTTAGGCGAGCCGAGCCCCGTTAGGGGCCGGTTGACAATGTCCCACGTTAACCCGGCCCTTTACGGGGCTCGGCTCGCCGGACCGCTCGGCACCGCGTAAAGGACGATGCGTGACTGATCGATGGCGGCCTTCTCCGGCCAATGAAACACGATCTCCCCATGGGCCGCACGCAGCTTCTCCTCCTCGCGTCGCTGTTCCTCCATGACCTTGACATCCTTCGAACGCGTGATCACATGGTACGACGTGTGCTGGCTCGTCGTCGGCGGCGCACTTTTCGCTTCCTTGAAGAGCGCACCGGAGTAGAACTGCGACCAGTTATGATCGTCGTGAATGACGTCGCCTGGCTTGATCTGCCCGGCCAGCCAAAGTCCGACCAGACGGTTGCCGGCCTGGCCGCCGTGCAAGGGTTGCAGCGAGCGCGGCAGGCACGTGGCCAGGAAAGCGAGCAGGGCCAAACGCGTCACCAGCGGCGTGCGCTTTTGCAGCAGCGGGGCAAACCAGGCCATCAGCCTTTCGGGCACGTCGCACAGCCCCGCGGCGGCGAAGTACGCTCCCCAGATGGCGACGGTTAATAGGTGTCGATCGGAGATGTAGCCGGCCTTCATCGCCAGTCTCATGATCAGCCCAGTGTGCAGCAGGAAAAAGGCGCACGGCAGCAGAAACTCCGGGCAGCGCAGCAGCCGCCGCAAGCGCGTGAACAGGCCGAGAATCAACGTCACGAAGCCGGTGTAGTGGAAGAGCTGAAAGCCCTCGGAGGCGTAGACGAGCAGACCTTGCCCAAAACGCTCCAGCGGCTGGCCTTCGCGCGGCAAATTCGCCGCGAAGAGCGACGCGAAAAGGACACCTTGACCATCGGCAGTCCGATTCATCGTTTCGCGTTCGCCGGATCCTGCGGAAGCGAACCGATCAATCGAAGAATCCGGCATGCTCGACATCTGCGTCCAGCTCGGCTTGTTCGTGAAGCAATGCGTGAAGCCGAAATAAGCACTGCCGACAGCCAGGCTGGCGAGCGTCATGACCAAACCGCCGCGAAACGCAGTGCTCCATTGCAAGCGCCAGAACGGCACCAACTGGCGAACGCCGAGCACGAGCAGCATGGCCAGAACCACGAGGGCGCCTTCCGGCCGTGTCAGGTACGCCATTCCGCAGAAGACGCCGCACAGCAGAAACCGCCAGATCGTGGGCCGGCGCAGGGCCAGGGCTCCGAACAGAAACGCCAGGCTTGTGAGCAACAGGAACAAAGCCTCGGAGATGCCGTCCGAAAGATGCTGTCCCGTGACCGGCATGAATTGCAAAAGCAGCGTGCCCCAGAAGGCGACGCGCCGCTCGAAAAAGATCTTGCCGAGGTAGAACATGGGAAAAATGAGCAGCACCGCGGCGAGACTGCTGGCCAGCTGAGCACTGAGCTGCATGGTCGTGCTGCTGAACCCCAGATACTGCCGCACCGGCAGCGACATGGCCCAGATGCTGAGCGGATAGCCGGGATGCTGATGATTCTTGAGCAACGCCTCTTTCCAGGGCTTTTGCTCGATGTCCAGGGCATAGCTGATGAAGCCGATGCTGTCGCGGGCCGTCACCTCGGTGTTCCAGACCATCCAGGCGCGCAGGGGCACAACGAGGGCCAGGAGCAAGAACAGCAGCCGACCGTCATGCCGCCAATTGTGTGATTTATCCAGTTCCGTCATGGCGTCTCTTAGCCTCCTTGCCAAATTGACGTATTCTGCCGCCGCCGCGCCGCGAGCCTTGGTCGCGGCATTGGCTGCGGGCGGATGTTAAGGTCTTTGAACACAATCGTCAAGCCGAGCGGCGGCGGCGGCGTGTTCGTGGGTTAAATCGGCAGATTTCGTAAATAATAATTGACAAGCTTATTTTGTTGACCTAGTGTTTTCATGCTGGCAATGGAGGCTGGCTTTGCCTTTATCTATTGGGCGAGCCGACCTTCGCGGAGAAGAAGAAGCAGCCGGATTACCACGACAAGGGCAAACCATCCGTAAGGGTGGGACGCAAAGTTATGGGTCCTTTTGGATAAGGACCGCCAGACTACCGAACGGTGTGGTCCATCCGGCAAGGCCAAGGAGCCTGACCCCTCAAACTCTTCTTTTTCCTGGCCAGGTATCCTGGTCGCGTGGATCGGGATCTCGGGAGTTCAAGAACATCCTGAGTCGCAAGTCACTTTCTCTGGACCGGAAAGGTATTTCCCATGATGGCACGATTTGTCAAAGCCGTTACCCAGTTCGTTCAGCGCGAAGATGGCCCCACCGCGGTGGAATATGCCGTCATGCTGGCCCTCATCATTGTTGTTTGCATCACCGCCATTACGGCGCTGGGAAGCAACGCCAATATGACCTTTACCAACGTATCCGGTTCGATGGCGAACGTTAATTGATGCTGGCTCGCAGGCTGGACATTGACGAGGCGCGGCCCGTCACCTGAGCCACGATGGCAAACCATGCCCGCCCCAGGCAACCTGGGGCGGGCATTTTTTTCCTCTGGGGATTCCCGATGTCTCACCTGTTAAAGCCTGCGGCTACGAGTCTCAGCGGCAAAATTAATTGGAGCTGAATTCCGGCGGAAACTTGCGGTCCCCCACCGCGATTTCGCCGCACGGCTCGCTCTTCTCCAGATGCGCCAGCAAGCGGCAGACGCGCTTCTCGACGTCGTGTTCGTCCAGCAGTTCCTGCTTGCGCTCCACGTCCAAGGCAAGGGCGAAGGAAAAAATGTCGCACAACGCTCCCAGGGATAGCTCGCTGCGAAACAGCTTGCGCACCTGCTCCAGCACCTCTTTCTGCTTACCGAACCAGCGCGGCACCAGCACGCTCAGTTTGCGGCGCAGCTTCCGGGCCATGCTGGGATTGTCAACGTCCACGTCCACCAGCAGGTCCGCCCGGGCCTTGCGATAGAGTTTGCAGTGCGGAATCTCCTGCGTGATCTGCACCCGGCTCATGCCCTGCAAAAGCAGATTGTATCGGCCATCGGACAGCATTTGATCGGCCACGATCCGGCCCAGGCAGGCGACGGGATGAATCGGCGGGGCGCCGCCATAGTCCTTCTCCCAGTTCGGCTGCAACAGGACCATGGCGATCAAGCGATCACCCGCCAGCGCGTCGGCGGTCAGCTGCCGATAGCGTGGCTCGAACACATGGAGCGGCTGCATCACCTGCGGAAACAGCACCACGTTCGGCAAGGGAAAGAGCCGCACGGTGCCCATGAAGTCCGCCAGCGAAGGGAAAGGTTCGCTCATGGCGTGTCTTCCTCCGGCGCGTGGGTCAGGATTCCGATCCTGACCGTCTCAGGGATTATCAAGGTCAGGATCGGAATCCAAACCCACGTATGCCACGTCAGGATCGGAATCCTGACCTACGTAGCTTCGAGAAAATCCTCCGGGCGAGGCCAGCTCGCCGGTGGTGGATCGATGGCGATCTCCGGGATCAGCTCCTCGTGCAGCTCGATCGACCGGTCCGGCGCCGTGGCGGCCGCCACCTCGGCGAAACAGCGGTCCATCTGCGTCCAGAAGGCGCCCTGATCCAGGCCCAGATGGACGGGGTCGTAGCGCTGCATGTAATCCCGGCTGCTGCGATAGAGCTTGGCCGCCCCGCGCACATTGCCGTTGCCGAAGTGCAGCAGGCCGACCGCGGCCTGGATCAGCCCCTGATAGAAGCGCTTATCCGGCCCGGCGGTGTCCAGCCAGAGCGACTCCCAGACTTCATGCGCCTCGAAGAAGTCGCCGCGATTGAACAGCACGATCCCCGCCAGGTAACGGGGATCATATTCCGGTTCGTTGGCCATGCCCGCCCGGGGGTTCGAAGTCAAGGTGGTCGCATGCGGACGACATCACAACTAAATTCTACTCGATTGCTTCTGGCAACGTAAACAAGTTTTCCATTCAACGCCGTCGCGATGGCCCGTAGGACGGGCTTCCTAGCCCGTCCATCCGGAGCCAAACGGGGTACGACTGCTCATGCCGAGGGACTTGGGTGGACGGGCTAGGAAGCCCGTCCTACGAAACGCATTTATTTCGCCGTCTCAGCGGAGCGAAAAAACGGCTCCCGGTAAAGCTGCTTCGCCAGCTCCGCGTAACCCTGTGGCAGCGGATGGCTCGCGTCGCCATACTGCTCGCTCGCCAGCGGCGCCGGCATCTTGTACGGAACCTGCTTCTCTTCCAGCCAGGCTGCAATTGTCGCCTTCACCTTGCCGTATCGCTTCAGGCTCGGAGCGGTCAGCATGTGCTCATTGAACGGGCCGACGACGACGAACACGCGATTGCCCCTGTCCTGGAGCAGCTCGACTACTTCCTGGAACGCGTGCCATTGCAGGGACGTGTCCAGATCGATCCAGTCATAGTCATCCTTCGGCTTGTCCGTAAACCACGGCTGCTGCAAATGGCGCAGCTCGTTCCCGGAAGGGGGCAGAGCGCGCGTCAAGGGTTCGAGCGGGTTTTCGTACGGATGCGCCAGGGTCCAGCTGGGAAAATCATTCTGACTGTAGTACGCCTGTTGCAGATGACGAACCCATTTACTGAAGGTGACGCGCTGCTCGACCAGGACGCCCAGCCGCGGTGAAATTTCCTTTTTGTATCTGGGGATTCGCGGCCAAAACTGCGGCACGAGGTCGGTATGATTGAACTCGTTCAGTTCCTTCTCTTCCTGCAGGTCCAGTCGCAATGAACTCATCCAGAGGGGATTGCACTCCAGCACGACCTTGCGATTCCTGACGCTGCCGGCATAATGCTGCACCAGGCCGGTGAGCGCCAGCGGATGAGCCCCGTCCAGCCCAAGATTGGCAAACCGCTCCTTGCCGGCCTCCCTGTTGAGGTAATGCGGCAACGTCTCTTGCCGCTTCACGTAGGCGCCCCAGATGACCGAATCGCCGATCACCAGCGTGTCGTATTCCCGAACCGCCAGGGCCGCAAAGCGCTCATAGAGCCAGTAATCGTTGCTCAGCTCGTAGGGAATGCGATAGTCCGGCTCCAGCGTGAAATCCTCGAAGCGCGTCCAGGCCGCCGGCGCGAGCATGACGAACGTCACGGCGAACAGCCAAACGAAGATCCATTGCCGGCCGCTCAGGCGGATGCTGTTGGAAAAAACGATGGGTTCGAGTTGTTCGGTCATAACGCTGGTTTAGATTATGGAGCAGCAGCAACCTTGGAAGCCCTGCTCGCCGGGCCTTCGCGAGTACGCTCAGACCCGGCCACGGCTAACCTGGCAAATTTCCCCATCTTTTCCAGTTCCCCGTGCCGACGCCGTTGACGCTCTTCGAAGGCTCTCTTGCATCCAGGTGCAGGTGTGCTTACACTCCTCGCCCTTGGCTGGAAAGCCTGACCCACAAAAAAGGAGATTGCCGATGTCGATGCACGTGAAATGGGCTGGATGGGCGGCCTTGCTGTTGGCCGTGAGTGCCGGGCCGATCTTGGCTCAGGACGATACGGAGACATCCGCGGAGAAGATTCGCAAGGCTCTTCGTCAGAAGGCCGATTTTGATTACAACGCCCAGGACTTTCAGGACCTGGCCGATCATCTGCGCGGCAAGACGGGCCTGAACATCGTTCTCGATCCGATGGTCGCCCAGCAGATGGGCGGCCTGGGCATTCGCAATATCGGCGGTCCCGGACAGAATTTTCCCTCCATCGAGTTCAAGGGCAAGGGGGCCAATCTGCATCAGGCCCTGCAACGGCTGCTCACGCTGCACACCCTGAGCTACGTCGTCCAGGAAGACTCCGTGCTGATCACGTTCGAGGAAGACGCCGTGTGTTTGCAGGTCGGCCAGCGCATTCATGTGAAGTTCGAGGACGTGCCGCTGCACAAGGCGCTCAAGGACCTGGCTCGCTCCTCCGGCGTGAACATCATCATCGATCCACGGGTGAAAAAGGAGGCCCAGACATCGGTGTCGCTCGATGTGGAGAATACGTCAGTCGAAAATGCGGTACGGCTTCTGGCCGAGTTCGCGGGACTCAAGTCGGTTCTGTCGGACAACATCCTGCTTGTCACCAGCGAAGCCCGGGCCGACAAGATGCGCAGCGAAACTCCGCCGGTGCCGAAGACGCCGCGCAATGGGCCCCAGGCGGCTGCGGCGTTCCCACCGGTTCCGCCCGCTCCGCTGCCGCCGCCCCAGCTCATGCCGGGTGCTCCCTTCGCACCCGCTGTTCCCGGTCCGCTCGGTCCGGTGCCGCCGCCACAGGATCCCATCAACCCGGCTTTGCCCCAGCCCCAGCCCAGTCCGCTGCCGCCGCCGCAGCAAGTTGTGCCAATTGCTCCCACTCCGCCGGCAGTGCCTTACATCCCGTGAGAAGCGCACCTGTCCCGTAGCCGCGTTCGTGAGAACGCGGGTGAAGCTTGCAGCGACCGACGGCTTAGCCCGCGTTCTCACGAACGCGGCTACGGTTCCATTCGTCATATCACATTCCGTGCAAAATTCCTTTGCCCTTCGCGCCCTTTCCATTTACGATCATATCTGTTCATCCTCATCACAACACCTGCACAGGAGATTCGTTCGATGGACAAGGAAAACCTCTCTCGACGCGGCTTTTTGACCCGATCCATGACCGCGTTCACCGTTGGCGCTGGGCTGCCCCTCTGGTACGCCCAGGAATTGCTGGCCCACAGCTTGACGCAGCCGGGCAACGGGCCGCCGCTCAACATCGGCTGCATCGGCACTGGCACCAATCGCTTCAGGCGCACCGGCAATCAGCCGCTGCGGGGCGAACGCGGCGTCGCCATCATGCAGGACGCCATGCGCCAGCCCGAGGTGCGCGTGGTGGCCGTGTGCGACGTGGACCGGCACAATGCCGACTTCGCCGCCAACCTGGTGCGCACCGCGACCACCGGCGGCAGCCGCGATTGCGCCATCTTCCACGACTTTCGCGAACTGCTCGCCCGGCGGGACATCGACGCGGTGACCATCGGCACGCCGGACCACTGGCACGCCCTGATCGCCATCGCCGCCATGCGGGCCGGCAAGCATGTCTATTGCGAGAAGCCGTTGACGCTGACCCTGGAAGAGGGCAAACAGCTCGTACGCGTCGCCCGGCAAACCAACCGCATCTTGCAGACCGGCAGCCAGCAGCGTTCGGAAGCTCGCTTTCGCCTGGCCTGCGAGCTGGTGCGCAACGGGCGCATTGGCCGGGTGCAGCGGATCACCACGATGATTGGGGCCAATCCGGTGGGCGGACCGTTTCGGGTCGAGCCGGCGGTGGAAGGGCTCAACTGGGACTTCTGGCTGGGGCCGACGCCGCTGGTCAACTTCGTGAAAGAACGCAGCCATTACGAATTCCGCTGGTGGTACGACTACTCGGGCGGCAAGATGACCGACTGGGGCGCCCATCACAACGACATCGCCCAGTGGGGCCTCGGGATGGACAATAGCGGCCCCATCGCCGTGCACGCCGGCCGTTGCACCGCGCCGTCCACCGACGTAAACAGCTACAACTGTCATCCGCAATTTGAAGCGATCTACACTTACGGCAATGGCCCCAACGGCGGCGCGGGCACCAGGCTCATTTGCCGCAGCGGCCCGGCCGAGGGTTGGGACATGCGCTTCAACAACAACCTGGTGGACAACGGCATCCATTTCGAGGGCGAGGACGGCAAATGGATCTTCGTCAATCGCTCGTTCATCCGGGCCAGCGCCCAGAATCTGCTCGACGATCCCTTGCCGCAAAACGCCACCCGGCTCGAAGTATCCACGAACCACATGGGCAACTTCATCGAATGCGTCCGCGCCAACCGGCAGCCGATCTGCAACGTCAACGTCGGCTATCGCTCGGTGAGCGTGTGCCATATGGGCAACATCGCCATTCGCCTGGGCCGCGGACAGGACCGGCCGCTGCGCTGGAGTCCGACCGAGGAACATTTCGTCGGCGATGAGGACGCCAATCGCATGCTGACCAGGCCGTACCGGGCCCCGTGGCGGCTGGAGGCGTGAGTTCAGGGCGGCGGGCGAATTCAAGTTACGTTGCATTGCAAGTCATGTTGCTCCCTCTGGTGACTTGAATCGCTCGCCCGCCGGGCACAAAACGACGTAAGGTCCGAAAATTCAAAGCTTTCTGGCGACAGGGCTTTGGGAGCGAATTCAAGTCGTGTTTTCGGCCCTATGACTTGAATTCATCAAGAGTCAACCATGGTCGCCAACTCGGCCCCCTTAGCCGTAGCCGGGTCTGAGCGTACTCGCGAAGCGCCGGCGACATGACGCTCCATCGGATGCGGTAACTGAAATTGGCATGGCAAAAGTATCTCGCCATGGCATTGCGGCGAGTGCCCGCTCACCGAGCCTTCGCGAGTACGCTCAGACCCGGCCACGGCTATCACCTGGCCCGTCCTATCTCTGCGGCGTATAGTAATTCCTCGCGCCCTATGACGGACAATTAATTACCAGAGGTTTTCATGATATACTACTTGGAATCTGCAGTTTTACTCTTCGCGTTCTCTGCGATGGCAGCCGCCCAGGAACAAAGCGAGGAGGCGGCACAATCGATAAAACGCATCAAGGAGCTGGGAGGAAAAGTCGAACTTGATGGCAACACCGTTGTTAAGGTCCAATTGACGTTATCGAAAGTATCTGACAACGAATTGGGTGCTCTTCTCAACGGCATTCAGCAAGTTCGACAGCTGGAATTGGAACGATGCAAGATAACCGACGCGGGCCTAGGGCATTTGAGCAAGCTCAAAGAGTTGCGAGCCCTGGACCTTGACTTTACGTTGGTTTCCGACGCTGGCTTGCCCCACCTGAGCCACCTCAAGGAACTGCAGATTCTTGACCTTGCTGTAGCAAAAGTGACCGACAAAGGTCTGGCAGCTTTGAAGAACTTGACCAATCTTGAGTCGCTTGGTCTTGACACGAGTCAAGTGACTGGCGAAGGGCTTATTCAACTCAAAGAGATGAAGAAACTCCGCACGTTATTCCTAACGGAAACATCGATCTCTGACGAAGACCTCCGCGCTGTCGTCCTCTTCGGAGCATTGGAAAAGCTGTACCTGGGAGGAACAAGAATCACAGATGCTGGCGTGGCAACTCTGAAGAAGCTGAAACTCACGCATCTGACGTTATTCAGCACGCAAATCAGCGATGAAGGGGTGTCGCAATTGAAGGAGTTTGCGAAGTTGCAAAGCCTCAACCTCGCTTTCACGAATGTCACTGACAAGGGGCTGAGCCAACTCGGCGAATTGACGGAGTTAAGATTTTTGGACCTTCGGAACACGAAGATCACAGATTCGGGCATCAGTCATCTAAGGAAGCTTGCAAAACTGGAAGACCTCCGCGTCAGTGGCACGGAGGTCACTCAGCAGGCACTTGACCGGCTAAAGAAAGATCTCCCCAAGCTGAAAAAAAGCGATCTTTGACGGGTCGCCGAGAAAGCATTGGCCAATTCAAGCATCTGGCTTGATTCCCAGAGAGCGAAGCTGCGCCGCCAGACGCTCGGCCAGTTGTTCCATCTTTTCCTTTTCTCGCTCCATCTTCTCCTTTTCACGCACTACGTTCTCCTTTTCACGTTCGACCTTCTCCTTTTCACGTTCGACCTTATCCTTTTCACGTTCGACTTGGTCCCGCTCCTGGGCAAGCTCGGCATAGGTTGG
>Ga0182024_10012775_pt1 | contig 16551 bp, 12 predicted proteins | sample P32metaG_FD_120480 | JGI IMG/M metagenome (GOLD analysis project Ga0182024, IMG submission 120480) | Permafrost microbial communities from Stordalen Mire, Sweden - P3-2 metaG (Illumina Assembly) | ecosystem: Environmental > Terrestrial > Soil > Wetlands > Permafrost | place: Sweden: Stordalen... | reverse complement strand
CTCGAGCGCTACAACATGCCCGATACGCTCAAGGCACAGCACGTTGCCTACCTGAGCGCCGGCTGCGCCTGCTACTCGGACATGGGACGCGTGCTCTGTTCGATCACCGCCGACAGCTGCGGGTGGCATGACACCATCTGTGGGCTGTCGGACGCGGCATCGGTCAGCAACCGCTTCGGCAACAGCCGCTTTCAGGAGCAGCGCAACGATTACTACAAGAACGGTCGCGACAGCATGCTCAACGAGCTCGGCAAGTACGGACTCGGCAAGCGCGATCTGATTGCCAACATTAATTTCTTTTCGCGCGTCACCGTCAACGACAACGGCGCGCTCGACTTCGATGCCACTCACTGCCGCAGCGGCGAATTTCTCGACCTGCGATTCGAGATGCACACGTTGCTGCTGCTGTCGACCTGCCAGCATCCGCTCGACCCCGAGCCGCGTTATCACCCGCGTCCGGTGCAGCTGCGCGCCTGGGTCTCCGGGCCGGCGCCGGAGCGGGACCCGTGTCGTGACCGCTGCGGCGAGAATGCGCGTGGCTTTCGCAACACCGAGATGCTGTTTCTGGCATGAGCGCCGCGCCACTCGATCCGGCTCTCGCGCTGCACGACCAGGTCATCGCCGCCGGCGAGCCCTGGCTGGGTACCGTCGAGCAGGGCCAGGTGCTGCGCATCGTCGATCTGCAGGGCAACCAGGCAGTCGATACGCTGTTCTACAACGCCCGCAATACCGAGGAGCGCTACAGCGCAGTCGATACCATCCTCGGCCAGGGCAATATCTATCTGACCGCCGGCAGCCCGCTGCGCTCGAATCTCGGCGCCAGCATGCTCACGATCGTCGAGGACACCTGCGGCCGACACGACACGCTCGGCGGTGCCTGCTCGGCCGAGAGCAACACCGTGCGCTACGCGCTCGATAAGCGCCATATGCACAGCTGCCGCGATAATTTCCTGCTGGCATTGGCGCGCCACGAGCAGGACCTGACCAAGCGCGATCTGCCGGCCAATATCAACTTTTTCATGAACGTGCCGGTCAGCAGCGACGGCACGTTGCGCTTCGCCGACGGCATATCGGCCGCCGGACGTTACGTGCAGCTGCGTGCCCACATGGATGTGCTGGTGCTGATATCCAATTGCCCGCAACTCAACAATCCCTGCAATGCCTACAATCCGACGCCGATACGGATTCTGATCTGGGCGGCGGGCTGACGATTGTTCGACAAGGTCCTGATCGCAAATCGCGGCGCCATTGCCTGCCGCATCGAGCGCACGCTGCGCCGGCTGAAGATCGCCTCGGTGGCGGTTTATTCGGAGCCCGACCGCAGCAGTGTGCACGCCCGTGATGCCGACCAGGCGGTTGCCATCGGCGGAGCGACCGCGGCCGATTCCTATCTGCGCGCCGAGCGTATTCTCGAGGCGGCGCTCGCCACCGGAGCGCAGGCCATCCATCCGGGCTATGGCTTCCTGAGCGAGAACGCGCAGTTCGCGCAGGACTGCCAACAACGTGGCATCGCCTTCGTCGGCCCGACACCATCGCAGATGCGCGCTTTCGGCCTCAAGCACACAGCGCGCGCGCTGGCGCAGTCGAACGCGCTGCCGCTGCTGCCGGGCAGCGGCCTGCTGGCCGATCTGCAGCAGGCGCAGCGCGAAGCCGAGCGTATCGGCTATCCGCTCATGCTCAAGAGCACCGCCGGCGGCGGCGGCATCGGCATGCAGCAGTGCACCGACGCCGGGCAGTTGCGTGCCGCCTTCGACAGCGTGCGGCGGCTGGCGGGCAGCAATTTCAGCGACAGCGGCGTATTCCTGGAGAAATTCGTGGCGCGCGCACGCCACATCGAAGTGCAGATCTTCGGCGATGGCCAGGGACGGGTGATCGCACTCGGCGAGCGCGACTGCTCGACCCAGCGGCGCAATCAGAAGATCATCGAAGAGACGCCGGCGCCGGGCATCAGTGCAACGCTGCGCCACTCGTTGAGCGATGCCGCCGTGCGCCTCGGGCGCGCGGTGCAGTACCGCTCCGCCGGCACGGTCGAGTTCATCGTCGATGCCGATACCGAAACATTCTATTTCCTCGAGGTCAACACGCGACTGCAGGTCGAGCACGGTGTCACCGAAGCCGTAACGGGCATCGATCTGGTGGAATGGATGCTGCGCGTGGCCGCCAACGAACCGCCGCCGCTGGCCGCCTACCGGCACGCGCCGCAAGGGGTGTCGATCCAGGCGCGGCTCTATGCCGAAGATCCTGCGCGCGCGTTTCGACCCTGCAGCGGACTGCTCACGCAGGTGTCACTGCCGAGCACTGTGCGTGTCGACAGCTGGATCGAAACCGGCAGCGAAGTTCCACCGTACTACGACCCGATGCTCGCCAAGCTGATCGCGCACGCGCCAACGCGCGCCGCGGCGATCCAGCAACTCGAGGCCGCACTGGCCGCGAGCGCCATCGACGGCATCGAGACCAATCGCGACTACCTGCGCTTCCTGCTGAGGCAGCCGGCATTTCTGAGCGCGCAGCTCAGTACCCGCTGGCTGGCGGCCATCCCGTTCACTTCACGGACGATTGAAGTGCAGCAGTCCGGCACCCAGACCACGGTGCAGGATTGGCCCGGACGGCTGCGCCATTGGGATGTGGGGGTGCCGCCTTCGGGGCCAATGGACGCGCTGGCGTTTCGGCTCGCCAATCGGTTGCTCGGCAATTCCGAGCAGTGCGCGGCGCTCGAATTGACCGTGACCGGCCCGACGCTCAAATTCGGCTGCGACACGCGCGTCGCCCTGACGGGCGCCAACATGCGCCTCGAGCTCGACGGCAAACGCATCGGGGGCTGGCGCAGCGTGGCGGTCGCGGCTGGCAGCGTGCTCAAACTGGGCGCTATCGAGGGCGCCGGTCAGCGCTCATACCTGGCCGTGCAAGGTGGCTTCGATGTGCCGCTGTACATGGGCAGTCGCGCCACTTTCACGCTCGGCCAATTCGGCGGCCACGCCGGCCGGGCGTTGCGCAACGGCGATGTACTGCGCATCGGCGCCGCACCGGAGGCGGCGGCGAGCGAGGCAACACTGCCCGCCGAATTACGCCCCGTCTACGCCGATCGCTGGGACATTGCCGTGCTTTACGGTCCGCACGGGGCACCGGATTTCTTCACCGATGAGGACATCGACACCTTCCTCGGTACCGACTGGCAGGTGCACTACAACTCAAGCCGCACCGGCGTGCGCCTGATCGGCCCCAAGCCGGCCTGGGCACGCCGTGACGGTGGCGAAGCAGGCCTGCACCCATCGAACATTCACGACAGTGCCTATGCCATCGGCGCCATCGATTTCACCGGCGACATGCCGGTGATTCTGGGGCCGGATGGCCCCAGTCTCGGCGGCTTCGTCTGCCCGGCCACCATCGCGCTGGCGGAACAATGGAAGATCGGGCAGCTGCGGCCCGGCGACCGGGTGCGCTTTCATGCCATCGATGCGCCACAGGCCCACCAGCTGCTGCGCGCGCAGGATCAGGCGATCGGCAGCCTGACTGCAGCGAGCGCGAGCCCAAGCGCGAGCGCGGCCGGCGGCGACACCGCGGCCGTGGCGCGGCCGCTGCAAGCGGTGCTGTATCGTATCGCGGCCAGCGATGCGCAGCCGGCAGTCTGCTACCGGCAATCGGGCGAAGATTACGTGCTGATCGAGTATGGCGAGCCCAGGCTCGATCTGGCCCTGCGCTTTCGGGTGCAGGCGCTGCTCGATGCGCTGCAGGCCGCCGATCTGCCCGGAATCATCGATCTGACCCCAGGCGTGCGCTCGCTGCAGGTGCATTTCGATTCGCGGCGCGTGCATCGCCGCGAGATTCTGCAGGCGCTGCAGCGGCTCGAGCGGGCTCTGCCGCCGATCGATGACATCGAAGTCGCGAGTCGCATCGTGCATCTGCCGCTCTCCTGGGACGATCCCGCCACGCAGCTCGCGATCGAGCGCTACACGCAGTCGGTGCGCGCGGATGCTCCCTGGTGCCCCAGCAACATCGAATTCATTCGCCGCATCAATGGTCTCGAATCAATCGAGGCGGTGCGCCGCATCGTCTTCGAGGCCAGCTATCTGGTGATGGGACTGGGCGATGTCTATCTGGGCGCACCGGTGGCGACACCGCTCGATCCGCGTCACCGGCTCGTGACCACCAAGTACAACCCCGCGCGCACCTGGACGCCGGAGAACGCCGTGGGCATCGGCGGTGCCTACCTGTGCGTCTACGGTATGGAGGGGCCTGGCGGCTATCAGTTCGTGGGCCGCACCCTGCAAATGTGGAATCGATTCCGCCAGACCCGGGAGTTCGGCGACGGCAAACGCTGGTTGCTGCGCTTTTTCGATCAACTGCGCTTCTATCCGGTCGAAGCAGCGGAACTGCAAGCGTTGCGCGCGGATTTCCTCTATGGCAAGACTCAGCTGCGCATCGAGCCGAGCAGGCTGCGGCTGCGTGACTACCGTCGATTCCTCGCGGACAACGCCGCGTCGATCGCTGCCTTCAAGCAGCGCCAGCAAGCGGCATTCGAGGCCGAGCGCGAGCGCTGGCGTATGCAAGGTGCGGCGGAGCCGCAGGACACCGAAACCACAGGCCCTGCGCCGGGCGCCCCGAACGCCCTAACGGCGGTCCCCGAAGGCTGCATCGCCATCAGCTCGCCGGTCACCGGCAGCGTCTGGCAACTGAAGACGGCCGTGGGCGCACGCGTGCCGGCCGGCGACGCGCTGCTGCTGATCGAGGCCATGAAAATGGAGATTGCCGTGCATGCCGAGCAGGCCGGGACGATCGTTGAAATGCGCTGCCAGCGCGGGCAGCCGGTGGCCGCGGGCGACACATTGATCGTGCTGCGGCCGTGAGCACGCCATCGTCCGATGCGCTGCCGAGCCTGGCGCTCGCGGATCTTGCCGCGGCCTACCGTGAGCGACGCACCAGCCCGATCGAGGTGGTGCGGGCGCTGTGGTCGCGGATCGAGTCGGCCGGAGATCGCGGCATCTGGATCTCGCTGCTGCCGCAGGAGACGGTACTGCAGCGCGCGCGTCTGCTTGCCGAAATCGATCCCGCCTCGCTGCCGTTGTACGGCGTGCCGTTCGCCGTCAAGGACAATATCGACCTCGCGGGCGTGCCGACCACCGCGGCCTGTCCGGCCTTTGCCTACCGGCCGGCGCACTCGGCATTCGTGGTCGAGCGTCTGCTGGCGGCCGGCGCGATCGTCATCGGCAAAACTAATCTGGATCAATTCGCAACCGGCCTGGTGGGCACGCGTTCGCCTTATGGGGTGTGTCGCAACAGCTTCGATCCGAGCTTCATCAGCGGCGGCTCAAGTTCCGGCTCGGCAGTGGCCGTGGCGCTGGGCATGGCCAGTTTTGCACTCGGCACCGACACCGCGGGTTCCGGCCGCGTGCCGGCGGCCTTTAATAATCTCATCGGGCTGAAACCGAGCTGTGGGCGGCTGAGCACCCGCGGAGTGGTGCCTGCCTGTCGCACGCTCGACGCCGTCTCGATCTTTGCGCTCAGTGCCGAGGACGCGGCGCGTGTCTGCCGTGTTGCTGAAGGATTCGATCCGGCCGATGCGTATTCGCGCCCCATCGATCGGCCCTCGCGCCTCGCACTACCCGCCGGCGCCGCATTTCGCTTTGGGGTGCCGCAGCCGCAGCAACTGCAGTTCTTTGGCAATGAATGCTATGCGCGCCTGTTCGACCTGGTCATCGCGCGCCTCGAGGCGCTTGGCGGTCGATGCGTGCCGATCGACTTCGCGCCCTTCATCGATGCCGGTCAACTGCTCTACCAGGGGCCGTGGGTGGCCGAGCGCTACCTGGTGGTCGAAGCGTTGCTGCGCACTGATCCCGCCGCCATGCACCCGGTCACGCGACAGATCATCGAAGGCGCGCGCAGTGCGTCCGCGGCCGATGCGTTCCGCGCCCAGTACCAGCTGCAGGCACTGCGGCGCGCGACTGGGCGCGTCTGGGATGATATCGATGTGCTGCTGACCCCGACTGCCGGCACGATCTACCGGATTGCGCAGATCGAAGCCGACCCGCTGCAGCTCAATTCCAATCTCGGCTTCTACAGCAATTTCGTCAACCTGCTGGATCTCGCCGCGGTGGCGGTGCCGGGCGGTTTCGATGCCGGCGGCCTGCCGTTCGGCGTCACGCTCTCAGCTCCCGCGTGGAGCGACTATGCGCTGCTCGCACTGGGCTCGCGGCTGCAACGCAGCGCAGCGGCGTCACAGGGTGCTCGCAGGTGCCCCGTACCCGATGAGCCCGGATTCGACTGGATGCCTGAAACACCCGGCATCACCCTGGCGGTGTGCGGTGCCCATATGGACGGCCTGCCGCTGAACCACCAGCTGCGCCAGCTGGGAGCGAAATTTCTGCTGCGAACGCAGACCGCTGCGCGCTATCGATTCTACGCCCTGCCCGGTGGACCGCCGCAACGTCCAGGGCTGGTCCAGGTCGAGCATGCTGGCGCGGCCATTGAAGTCGAGCTGTGGTCGGTGCCCGCGGCCGCCTTGGGCGGGTTCGTGGCACAGGTGCCCTCGCCGCTCGCGATCGGCAAGGTACTGCTGGCCAATGGCGAAGCGGTAGCGGGTTTTCTGTGCGAGGCCTTCGCTGTGCACGGAGCCGTCGATATCAGCGGGCATGGCGGCTGGCGGGCGTATCTGGCCAGCTCGAGCGGCCTTTGAGTTTTAGCCCCCGACAGGCCATCATAGCTGTTCACAGCCGAGGAAATAAACAATGAAAATCTTGCTGCCCGTGATCGCGCTGGCCGCACTATCCGCGGGTCCCGTGTTCGCCGATTGTGCCGTTCCCGATAACAATGTTCAGGTTCCGGATGGCTCGATGGCAACCCGTGAGGAGATGATCGCTGCGCAAAAAGCGGTGCAGGCCTACGACGCCGCGGTCAAGACGTACACCGACTGTCTGGCGCAGGAACAACAGCAGAAACTCGAAGCGGGTGGCGACAAGGCCAAACTCCAGAAGCACTACGCCGAGCTGAACAACTCCGAGGTGGAAAAAGTGCAGCAGCTCGCCGACAAGTTCAATACCGAGCTCAAAGCGTACAAGGCCAAGGCCGCCGGCTGAAAATCGCGCTGTGGCAGACCGCGGGTGTGCTGGCCGACCCGGCCGGCAACCTCGCCGCGCTCGAGGCTAGCGCGCGGGCCGCAGCCGGCGCAGGCGCATCGCTGCTGCTATGCCCCGAGTGCTGGCTTTGCGGCTATAACATCGGCGCGGCGGCCGCAACCCTCGCGGAACCCTTCGACGGACGCAGCGCGAACCGCATTGCTGCCATCGCGCATCGACACGCCCTTGCCATCGTCTACGGCTACGCCGAACGCGATGTCGCCAGTTCGCTGATCTACAACGCCGTGCAGGCGATCGGCCCGGACGGAGCGCGCCTGGCACAGTACCGCAAGACGCACCTGTTCGGACCGGCCGAACGCGCCGCCTACCAGGCGGGCGATCAATTCGTCGCGCCGTTCGAATTTGGCGGTTTCAAACTCGGTCTGCTGATCTGCTACGACATCGAGTTTCCCGAGGTGGCCCGCTGTCTCAGCCTCGCGGGTGCCGAACTGCTGCTGGTGCCGACCGCGCTCACCGCTGAGTACCAAACAGTGCCGTCACTGCTGGTGCCGGCGCGAGCCGTGGAAAATCAGATCTTTATCGCCTACTGCAACCATTCCGGAGTCGAAGACGGCATGCGCTTCCTGGGTGGCTCGTGCCTGGTGGCACCGGACGGCGCCACGCTGGCCGCCGCGGGCGCTGGCGAGGCGCTGCTGATCGCCGAGATCGATCGGCGCACGCTGATCGCAGCCTCGAAAATTTATCCCTATCGCGACGATCGACGGCCGGAGCTGTACGGGCCAGTCAGCCGCCAGCCGCCGTAGCGCTAATCGAGGTAGCGGACCCCGTCGGCCCAGCAGCCGCTTCATCTGCCCGATCGCCTCCATGGTTCCCGGCACCGTTATGGCGCAATTCTGCGCGCCGCGCCCCAGCGTTGTGCAAAAAATTGAAAATTTGCCTTTTGCTTCCGTTTTTCGAAAGCAATGAATTTTAAAAGATCAATTTACCGAGCTACCTGTGCGTGATGGCATCGGCGCATAACAACTCGCGACCGTGAGCGTTGACATCAAGGGAGCATCAATGGCGACAAGGCAGCGCGCGCGACCCCACACACAGATCGGGCAGCTCACTTCATTGACCGCCGCGGTGATGGCGGCAATCCACGGCACAGCCGTGCATGCTGATGATAACGAGGTGTCGCTGCAGGAGGTGGTGGTCACGGCCACGCGGCGCGCGGTCTCGGCGCAGGATGTGCCGATCAGCATCACCGCGGTGTCCGGCGCCGAGCTCGAGCAGGCCGGCATCGAGGATATCTCCGCGCTCGCGCACTCGATGGCGGGCGTCAACTACACCGACAAAGGCCCGTTCGGCGGTGTCAACGGCTCGACGCTCATCATCCGCGGCCTCAACAGCGAAGGCACGGCGGGCCAGCTGGCGCTGGCATCGCCGGTCGTGCCGCCGGTGGCCACGTATGTGGATGACACTCCGCTGTTCGTGAACCTGCGACTGCAGGATATCGATCACGTTGAAATTCTGCGCGGCCCGCAGGGCACCCTCTATGGCTCCGGCTCGCTCGGCGGCACGATCCGCTTTATCCAGAACGCCCCCGATCCGAGCGGCTTCGATGCGCACGCCGAGATCGGAATCAGCGAGACGCAGCATACGCATGCGCCGAATGAGGACGTCAACGGCATGCTCAACCTGCCGGTCAGCGACACCTTCGCGGTGCGCGTCAATGCCGGCTGGACCTACGACGCCGGCTACATCAATCAGCCGAATCTGTATGCCCTGAATGCCGCTGGCGCGCCGATCTCGGCTGATCCCACCAATGTGTTCAGCCCGCCGGTCAAGTATGCGCAGGACGGGGTCAATCACTACGAGTATCGCGACGCGCGTGTAGCAGCTCTCTGGAAGCCAAACGAAACCTTTCACGCGCAGCTGACCTACTACTATCAGCTCGCGACCGCGGGCGGCTTTCCGTCCGTGGCCACTTCGACGGCGGCGTACAACCGGCCGATCAGTCCGGCCAATCAGTTACCGGGTACGGATCTGCTCCCTCAGCTGTACGACGCACCGGTTCCGGCCGGCGTCGACCAACTCTCCTCGGCCACCAATTCGCTCGAGGGCACAAGTGACAAGGTGGACCTCGGCGCGCTGGCGATCGAGTACGAGCTGGGCTTCGCGACGCTGTCGTCCGACACCTCGTGGGCGCACCACAACAACCACACCAGCGACGATCTGACCGCGCTCTACAGCAATTTCTTTTTCTATCAGAATTACTACGGCCAGAATCCGCGCACTTTCGTCCAGGGGCGCGATCAACTCGACGACCGGGTGGTCTCGCAGGAGTTCCGGCTGGCATCCACGACCGGCGGTTTCTTCGACTGGGTCGGCGGCGTCTTCTTCAAGGATCAGAAGACCTTCATCCAGGAGCACGAGTACTATCCCGGCTACAACGCCTTCTACAACGCCTGCAGCGCGCTGCCCAACACCGTCCCGACGGATGGCCTGGGTGTCAACGGTTCCACCTGCGGGTTCGGCGAGTACGGTCCCGAGACCGGAGCCACCTCCATTGTCGGCATCCCGCTGGTGGTCGATCAGGCTTATATTGGCGACTTCGAGACGCGCTTCAGGGATCTGGCGCTGTTCGGCGAGCTCACCGGGCACATTACCCAACGCTGGAGCATCACCGGCGGTGCGCGCATCTTCCGGCAGACCCTGTCGCAGTCGCAGCAGACCGGCCTGCTGTTCGACGGTCCGGGCTACGCGGCCAACGAATCGTTGAGTGATCAGTGGCGCAAGGCGGAGTGGAAAGCCAACAGCTCGTTCCAGCTCGACCGAACCAATCTGATCTACGCCACTTTCTCGCAGGGTTTCCGGCGCGGCGGCGTCAACGCGCTGCCGCCAGGTGAGCCGGTGACCGACCCAAATACCGGCAAGCCGTACGTGACACCGGGGTCGCTCATCCGACTGCAGCCGGACACCGCCGACAACTACGAAATCGGCGCCAAGGGCGAGATCTCCAATCGCATCCGCTACTCCGCCGCGATCTACGACATCCAATGGCACAACATCCAGGAAGGCGTGCAGCTCACGCCGCTGGTGCTGCCGGCAGCGCTGAACATCGGCGAGGCCTACAGCCGTGGCTTCGAGAGCGAGATTTACGCCAACCTCACGCCGCACGTCTCCGCCCAGGTCGACTACACCTACGATCAGACCAAGTTGACCTCGCTGAACCCATTGTTCGTGTATCCGAACGTGGCGGTACCGCCGCCGGCGATCGGCAGCGCGCTGCCGGGCACGCCCAAGAGCAGCGTGGCCGTCGAACTGAACTATGGCCACGTTCGATTTGCCGACGGCGAGTGGCGCTGGTCGGTCAGCGGCCGCTATCAGAGCGCCGTGCTGCCCGCCCTCTCGGCCACGGTGCCGACCGCCGGCGGATTCGCGATGTTCGACTCGCGACTGAGCTACGCACACACACATTGGCTCGCGACCCTGTACGTCAGCAACATTGGCAACGTGCTGGGTATCACCTCCTATTCCGATCCGGCGATCTACGGCAACCGCGCGCAGGCCATTGTCTCGACGCCGCGCACGTTTGGCGCTACCGTTGCCTATTCGTTCAAAGAGAAATGAGCGCCCGCCGCGAGCGTCGCGCCCGTCCCCGGGGACATGAACAGCGCACAGCTTCTCGACCGGCTCATCAGCTTTCCCACCGTCAGTCGCGATTCCAATCTGGCGCTGATCGAGTTCGTGCGTGACTTTCTTACGCGGTGCGGCATCGCCTCGAAGCTCTACCTCGACACGGCGGGCCGCAAGGCCAATCTGTTCGCCAGCATCGGCCCGGCGGACAGTGCCGGCATCCTGCTGTCGGGACATACCGATGTGGTACCGGTCGACGGGCAGAAGTGGTCCTCCTCGCCGTTTCAGCTGAAGCAGCGCGGCGCGCAGCTATACGCACGCGGCTCGGCCGACATGAAGGGCTTTCTGGCGTGCGCGCTGCGGGCGGCACAGCTCGCGGCTCAAATGCCGCTGCGAGTGCCGCTGCAGCTGGCCTTTTCCTACGATGAGGAGGTCGGCTGCCTCGGCGTGCGCTCGCTGATCGAGGACATGTCACACTGGAGCCACCGGCCGCGCTTCTGCATCGTCGGCGAGCCGACCATGCTGCGCCCGGCGATTGGCCACAAGGGCAAGACTGCCCTCAAGGCCAGCTGCCATGGGCGCGCCGCCCATTCCGCCTGTCCGGATCTCGGCGTCAATGCCGTTTACCTCGCGGGCGACCTGATCGGCCGCATTCGCGCCCGCCAGGCGCAGATCGTGCGCTCCGGTGTACGCGACAGCGCCTATGATGTGCCATACACGACGCTGCACGTCGGGGTCATCCAGGGTGGCACGGCACTCAACATCGTGCCGGAGCACTGCGAATTCGAGTTCGAAATCCGCAACCTGCCGGCCGACGATCCGCGTGCGCTGCTGTCGGCATTGCGCGCCGACGCCGCCGAGGTGGTGCGCGCGGCCGGCGCGCACGCCGACACCGGCATTGAGTTCGAGACCAGCCATGAATATCCCGCCCTGGAAACCCCGGCGGATGCCGCAGTGGTCGAACTCGCGGCCCACCTGACCGGCAATCGCGAGCGCATCAAGGTCGGTTTCGGTACCGAGGGCGGCCTGTTCAGCGGCCAGCTCGGCATTCCCACGGTGGTGTGCGGACCCGGATCGATCGATCAGGCGCACAAGCCGGACGAATTCATCGCCACCGACCAGCTGCAGCGCTGCGACGCCATGATGGATGCGCTGCTGGAGCGCCTGGTCTGATCCTCCGCGACAGCTCGCTGGCGCCGCAGGGCCGCTTCTGCTTCGGAAATTCGAAAGCAGAACGCAGCAATTCGCTAGTTTCTGCGAACAATGCAATGGGTGATCATAGCTCGGCCGACCCACACTCCGCGGAGCAGCGCTCATGATTCGAACTGGCGAGCAGTACCTGGACTCGATACGCGACACGCGCGAGGTCTACATCGATGGCGAGCGGGTGCGCGATCTGGCGAATCACCGCATGTTCAAGCCGCTGATCGACATCCGCGCCCGCATGTACGATATGCAGCACGCGGCCGCCACGCGCGAGCTGCTCGCCTACCGCGAGCACGACGAGTGGCACGCCATCGCCAACAAGCTGCCGCGCACGCAGGAGGACTGGTGGCAGAAGCGCCGCGCCACCGACACCATCCTCGAGGACATCGGCGGTGTGGTCACGCGCGTCGGCGATGAGACGGTCGGCGAAATGTGGTCGCTGTTCGACGGGCAGGATGTGCTCAACGAGGTCGATCCGCAGTTCTCCTCCAACATCCGCCGCCACGTCGAAGCGGTCCTGCAGCTCGACCCGTTTCACGTCTCCGCCAATACCGACCCCAAGGGCGATCGCTCCAAGCCGCCGCAGGAGCAGGATCCCGACATGCTGCTGCACGTGGTGCGGGAGACCGACGCCGGCATCGTGGTGCGTGGGGCCAAGTATGAAACCGCCGCGGCCTATGCCAACCAGGCCTTTACCAAGCCCACCAATGCCAACTGGGGCAGCGCGGCGCTGTCGGACTATGCCGTCGGGTTCATCTGCGATCTGGGTTCGCCGAACCTCAAGTTCATCTGCCGCACCGGCTTCGCCGGACGGGCGCCGGCGGCGGATTATCCGCTCGCCAATCGCTTCGATGAGATCGACGCGCTGGTGATCTTCGACGACGTGCTGGTGCCGTGGGAGAACGTGCTGTTCTATCGGCACACGCGCGCGGCGAGCTTCATCCGCTCGACCCTGCATCGCTATTCGGCATTCGCCTTCGTGCAGCGCAATCTCAAGCTCGCCGACATGCTGATCGGCGCGGCGTTGTTCAACGCGCGCCAGACCGGCCTCGACAAGCAGCAGGCGGTGCAGGAGAAGCTCGCGCAGCTGGCGGTCTATCGCGAGGGAATCAATGCTCATCTGACTGCATCGATCGCACTGGCGGAACGCAGCCCGTCGGGATTGCTGATGCCGAACCAATCGCTGCTGTACGCCGGCCGCGTCATGGCCTGCTCGCAGCTGCACGAGATGATGCATATCGCACGCGAGCTGTGCGGCGGGCAGATCTGCATCACTCCCGACAAGGCGGCATTCGATTCGCCCGAGACGCGCCCATGGCTGGAGAAGTTTTATTCGGTCAACGAGCGCTGGATCGCCGACGATCGTCGCAAGCTGCTGGCGTTTGCGCGTGATCTGCTGAACTCCGACTATGCGGGGCATCGGCTCACTTTTCAGCTGTTCGCGCAATCGCCGCCGTTCGCGCATCTGGCGGCGGTCTATCGCAATTTCGATTGGGACGGCCCGCTCGACTTCGTCCGCAAGGCCGCCGATCTATCCGAGCGCGTCATGGATCACAGCGCTCGTGCCCGCGGCGATGGCGCGGTCGCGCAGTGGTTCGGTGACCCGGCGCGAGCCACCGCCATGGTGCGCACTGCCGCCGGGGCGGTGGCCTGACATGCAGCCGGCTGATGGCCCGGATCCGGCGCTGCGACAGCAGTTTCTGCTCGGCATGAGCTACGCCGCATCGTCCGTGCACGTGGTCACGACTGACGGTCCCGCTGGCCGCCACGGCGTGACGGTGTCGGCGATGACGCCGGTTTCGGCCGACACGCCGCAACCGACGCTGCTGGTGTGCATCCACCAACAGAGCCGGATCGCGGCTGCGCTGCTCGAGAACGGCGTGTTCTGCGTAAACGTGCTGCGCCAGGACCAGTCCCACATATCCGACAGCTTCGCCGGCCGCAGCGGCGCCCAGGGCGTGGCCCGATTCGACTGCGCCCGCTGGAGCGCACAGGTGACCGGCGCGCCACGCGTGATCGACTCGCTGGTGGCCTTCGACTGTCGGGTCGCCGCCAGCGAACAGGTCGGTACGCACTTGGTGATCTTCGGGTCTGTACAGGACATCTTCGTGTCCGAGGCCGGCGCACCGCTCATTTACACGCGGCGCGCCTACGGGGTGCCGCAACTGTTCCGGAGAGCCTGATGCATACCCGCATCCGCAAGTTCAACACTCGCGATACCTACCCCGAACAGCAGCTCGACAACGAGCTGTGCCAGGCGGTGGTGGCGCGGGGCCGAACGGTGTTCGTGCGCGGGCAGGTTGGACAGGACCTCGACACCGCGGTTAGTGTCGGCGTCGGGGATGCGGCCGCGCAGGCCGAACAGGCCATGAAGAACATCAAGCAGCTCCTGAGCGAAGCGGGTGCCGGGCTGGAGCACATTTGCAAGATCACCATCTATCTGACCGATCCGCGCTGGCGCGAGGCGGTCTATCGCACCATCGGCCAGTGGCTGCGGGGCGTCTATCCGGTCTCCACCGGCATCGTGGTGGCCGGACTTGCGCGCCCCGAATGGCTGGTCGAAGTGGACGTTATCGCCGTCATTCCGGACTGAGATCCGGGCCGTGACTTTCTCGATCGCCGCACGCGCGCCGCGGGCCGAGCTGTTCGGCGTCGCGATTGCCTCCTCCTCGCCTGCGGTCGCGGCACGCTGCGCCCACGCACGCGCCGGGGTCGGCGCCGTGGCTACCCAGAACATCACCGACCCGGCGCTTGGACCCTTGATTCTCGATTCCCTGGCGCGCGGCACACCGGTGCGCGCCGCTCTCGAGGACACCCTTGGCGCCACCCGGTTCGCCGCCTATCGCCAGTTGTTGGTGGTGGCGCGCGATGGCGCGCCGCAGGTGCATTCGGGCGCGCGAGCGCTCGGCACGGTCGGCTCGGCCGTGGGCGAGCATGCGGCGGCCGCCGGCAATCTGCTGGCGCGCGGCGATGTACCGGATGCCATGATCGAGGCCTTCGAGTCCGCCGCAGGGCACCTCGGCGCGCGGCTGCTGGCGGCGCTGCAGGCCGGCTTGGCGCGCGGTGGCGAGGCTGGCCCGATTCATTCCGCCGGCTTGCTGGTGGTGCGGAATCTTTCCTGGCCGATCGTCGATCTGCGCGTCGATTGGCACGAAGCCGACCCAGTGGCGGCACTGGCCGGTCTCTGGAGCATCTACGCGCCGCAGATCGAGGACTACGTGCAGCGCGCGCTCAATCCGGCCGCGGCGCCCGGATTCGCCGTGCCCGGCGACCCATGAAGTACACCTTCCGGCAATTGAATTATTTCATCGCGGCCGCCGAGACCGGCAGCATCACGCTGGCGTCCAGGCGCGCCAGCATCTCGCAACCCGCCATCTCGACCGCGATCTCACAACTCGAGCGCGAGCTCGATGTGCAGCTGTTCCTGCGGCATCACGCCCACGGCCTGTCGCTGACACCGGCCGGCCGGGCGCTGCTGCGCGATGCCAAGCAGCTGCTGAAGCAGGCGGAAGCGCTGTATTCGGCCGCCGCCGAGGTCAGCCACCAGATACGCGGCGAGCTCTCGGTCGGCTGGTTCTCGACGCTGGCACCGATCGTCATGCCCGAGCTCACCCAGTCGTTCCTGAAGGCCTTTCCCGAGACCCGGATTCGCTGCCGCGAGAATCATCAGGAAGCGCTGCTGCACAGTCTGCGCGAGGCCGAGACCGAGGTCGCGATCACCTACGACCTCGCGATCAGCGACGACATCAACTTCCTGCCGCTCGCGAGCCTGCCGCCATACGCGTTGTTCGGCGCCATGCATCCGCTGGCCCACGAACGGCACGTCAAGCTCAGCCAGCTGGCACCGCTGCCGATGGTGCTGCTCGATCTGCCGATGAGCCGGCAATATTTCGTGTCGCTGTTCATCCGCGAACGGCTCGAACCCAATATCGCCTGGGCCTCCTCGCAGCAGGAGGCGATCCTGACGATGGTCGCCAACGGTCTTGGCTACACGCTCGCCAACGTGCGGCCGCGCGCCACCATGGCATTGGATGGCCGGCGCGTGCATCGCGTGCCTGTCAGCGGCGATCTCTTGCCGGTACGCATCGGCATCGCGACGCTCAAGGAACTCAAGAAGACGCGTCTGGTGGAAGCTTTCGAGCGGCACTGCCAGCAACTGTTTTCCGAAACCAGCATTCCGGGCATGGCACCGCCGGTCACCGTGCCGCGCCGCACGCGGCGCTGATCCCATGTCGGAGGCATCCGACCTGCATCGCTGGTTGCTCGCCGGGCAGATCGCACTGGCGCAGGATCGCTTGCTGGAGGCCCGCGATGCCGCGCTGGCGGCGCAGCCGTACGCCGGCGACGATCCACGTCTGTGGGACGCCATCGGCACGCTCTTCAGCCGCGCCAACGATCAGCCGCGCGCACTCGCGGCCTACGATCGGGCGCTGGCGCTGGCACCCGGGGAGCCGCAGTTTCTGTTCAATCGCGCCGCCGTTTACCGCTTTCTGGGACAACTGGCGCAGGCCGAATCCGACTACGACCGCGTGATCGCGTTGCGCCCGACCGACTACGAGGCCTGGCGCAACCGATCGGACCTGCGCAGCCAGAGCCCGGAGCGCAATCACGTGGCAGCACTCGAACAGCTGGCGCCGCCGGCCGCCGATTGGCG
>Ga0182024_10012774_pt1 | contig 16552 bp, 20 predicted proteins | sample P32metaG_FD_120480 | JGI IMG/M metagenome (GOLD analysis project Ga0182024, IMG submission 120480) | Permafrost microbial communities from Stordalen Mire, Sweden - P3-2 metaG (Illumina Assembly) | ecosystem: Environmental > Terrestrial > Soil > Wetlands > Permafrost | place: Sweden: Stordalen... | reverse complement strand
GTCGGCGCGGCCTGAAGATTGTCGGTGGGGATGTCGAAGAATCCCTGAATCTGCCCCGAATGGAGATCCATGGTGAGAACCCGGTCGGCGCCGGCGCGGGTGATCAGGTTGGCCACCAGCTTGGCCGAGATCGGCGTGCGGCCCTCGGTCTTCCGATCCTGACGGGCGTAGCCGAAGTAAGGGGTTACCGCCGTAATTCGTCTCGCCGACGCCCGTTTGAGCGCATCGATGCAGACGAGCAGCTCCATCAGATTGTCGTTGGCCGGATAGGAGGTGGACTGGATGATGAAGACATCCTCGCCGCGGACATTTTCGTCGATGGTGACCCGCGCCTCGTTGTCGGCGAACCTCTTGACCTGAGCCTGGGTCAGCGGCGTTCCCAGCGACCTGGCGATCGCTTCGGCCAGGGGGCGGTTGGAGTTTCCGGCCAGCAGCTTCATATGGCCTCGCCCCGTCCCGGCTTTGTCATCGGCGCGGTGCTTCTAACAGCGCCCGACCGCTGGGCAAACCCCGGTCCGTTGGCTTAAGGCACGTTTGCGCCGGCGGGACGTTAAGCGAGGTTCGATTGTCATTGGAAGTGAGGCGTTGATGTCGAAGATGCCGATCCTTGCCGGCCTGGCGGCGGCGAGCCTGTGCGTCGCGGCCGATCGATTTCCGGTGAGCGCCGCCTTCGGCAACACCATAGTGTCGACCTATCCGGACGGCCGAACGGCGGAGATCTGGCTCTATCCGAATGGCTCCTACGCCAGCGAGAACAGGAAGCACGACCCTTCAAGCGGCCACTGGAATCTCAAGAACGACAAGATTTGCTTCCACCAGTCGCACCCGTTCCTGCCGTTCACCTTCTGCACGGTAATGCCGCCCGCGAAGGTGGGCTCTACCTGGAAATCAAAGTCGCCCACCGGCGAGCCGACAGTCCTCAGGCTGGTCCGCGGCCACGTCCGGGGCAGTCAGGTGACGGTCGAACAGCCGTCGGGCGCTTCGATAGGCGAAGGCGATTCGCCTGGCGGTTAGGCTCCCTCGTCCAGGGCGATCGCCGAAAGAAGGCGACCGTAGTCCGCGTCCTCGCGAAGGTGGGCGCGGCGGTTGGAGAAGAATTCGGCCTCGCCGGCCACCGTATCGCGCCCGATCCATTCGCACTTCATCACGCCGGCCTCGGCCAGTCGTGTGGCGACGAAGGCGGGCAGGTCGAACCTGCGTTTAGAAGGATCGGCGTCGGCGATGAAGAACCGCTCGGCATCGATCCCCTGGGCCTCGAAGCTCGCCAGGAAGTCCAGCCCAACCTGGTAGGAAGCCTGGGCGATGCACGGACCGATTGCGGCTACCATCCGCGAGGGCCGCGCCCCCAGACCCCCCATGGCCGAGACGGCGGAGGCGACGATGCCGCGGAGGGCGCCCCGCCAACCGGCATGGAGCGCCGCCACCACGCGCGCATGCGGATCGGCGATCAGGACCGGCGCGCAATCGGCGGTGAGAACCGCGCAGACAACTCCAGCGTTCCTGGTCACCACCGCGTCGCCGACGGGCCGCTCGCCCATCCAGGTCCCGTCGGCCATCAGGGCGATGTTGGAATGCGTCTGGTAGGTGGTCTTCAACGCCTCTTCGTCCACGCCGAACACGGCTGCAGCACGTCGGCGGTTCTCGGCGACGTTGGCGGCTTCGTCCCCTGAGCCGTACCCCGCGTTGAGGCTCTCATAGATGCCCTGGGATACGCCGCCGCGCCGGGTGAAAAAGGCGTGGCGCACGCCTGGAATCTCGGCCAGCAGAGGCGAGGCGAGGAACGGCGGGCGGCTCACGCGGCGGCCTCGAACGGCGCCGGTGCGAGACCCTTGGAGTGAATGCACGCGGCCCGAAAGAGCAGGCCCATCTGATCGGCGGCGACCAGCCGGCGAAGCTGGCGCCCGATCTGTTCGGCCCGATCGGGCCGCGAGCGACCGAGGATGGCGGCGCGCTCTTCGATTCCGATCGCGCGGAGGAATTCGGCCTGAGCGAGCGTCGGCGGGGTCTCGGCGCCGGCGGCGCTGGCGGCGGAAAGGAACGGGGCGAACCGCACGTGCGCCGTCAGGTCCGCCTCTCCAGGGCGCGCCAGCGGGTCCTCCCTGCAATGTCCGCGCAAGGCCTGAAGCGTGTCGGCAAGTCCTTCGTCTTCGGCCGAGCCGTAGTCGAGGAACAGCGCCGCTCCCGAGGCACGGGCGAGAAGTCCGCCCACCGACGCCCCAAAGGCGCGCAGTTCCGGCGACCACTCGGCGACGGCGCCCGAAGACGCGGCCGCGGGCCAATGAGCGTCACACGGCGCTTCGTTCGCGGACAAGGTGAAGGCCAATCGCCCGACGCCATCCAGGCCGACCAGACGCTCCCGCCAACCGGCCTCGGTTCGCAACGCCTGGCGCACCGGCAGGCAGTCGAGGAATTCGTTGGCCAGGGCTATCACTGGCGCGTCCGAGGGGATCTCCTCGATCCCTTCTATCCACTTTGCTTCATGGCCGCACTCGCGCATCGACCGGGCCTGCTTTTCCATGAGCGGCGGGCTTGTCTCGACGAGCACGATCTCGCAGGCTTCGATGAATTCAGGGGCCGCCGATGTCGCGGCCCGCAAGACATCGGTCATCATCACCCCATCGCCCGGCCCGAACTCGACCAGGCGAACGAGCTTGGGGCGGCCAAGAGCGGAGAATATCTCGCAGGCCCAAAGGCCGAGCAGCTCGCCGACCATCTGGGAGACGTGTGGGGCGGTGATGAAGTCCCCTTGTGCGCCCAGCCTCGGCCTGGTCGCGTAATAGCCGAAGACAGGGTCGTGAAGGCAAAGTTCCATGTATCTCGCAACCGAGATCGGTCCTTCGGCGGCGATGATCTCCCGCAGGCGTTGGGCGAGGCTCACGGGGCGTCGGCGAGGCTCGCCGCGGCGGGCGCGCGGGCCAGGCCCCGCCAGATCAGCAGGAGGCCGACAAGCACCATGGGCGCCGAAAGGATCATCCCCATCGTCAAGCCGAAGGGTAGATTGCGCAGGCCTTCGTCGGGCATCCGCACGTGCTCGAGGCTGATCCGGAAGAGGCCGTATCCCAGAAGGAAGAGGCCGGTGACGGCGCCGTTGCGTTGCAGCCAGCCGGCCCGGTGCGTCGCCCAGCGGAGAATGAGGAAGAGCACGACCCCTTCCAGAGCCGCCTCGTAGAGCTGGCTTGGATGACGTGGCTCGAGGCCGGCGACGCACGCGCCGTCCGGGCCGCTGGGAATGGTCGGACCGCAAAAGACGATCCCCCAAGGCAGATGCGTGGGGCGCCCCCACAACTCGCCGTTGATGAAGTTCGCGAGGCGGCCAAAGAAGAGCCCGATGGGTGTGCAGGCCGCCGCCAGATCGGCGAGGCGAAGGACCGGGATCTTCTGTCGGGCGGCGAAGAGGACCAGGGCCAGGACGACGCCAAGCGCGCCGCCGTGGAAGCTCATGCCGCCGTGCCAGACGCGCAGGGCCTCCCAGGGGTCCGCGAAGAGAGCGGTGCGCGAATCGGCCACCGGCAGCATGTAGAAGAGGATGTAGCCGATGCGTCCGCCGACGATCACGCCGATGGTCACCCATAGGATCAAGTCATCGATCTGAAGGGGCGTCGCGGTCGGCCCCCGTCCACCCCACAGGCGCGAGGTCTTCACCAGGGAGACCGCGTAGCGCCATCCCAGCAGAATGCCGGCGATGTAGGCCAGCGCATACCACCGCACGGCGAACGGGCCCAGACTCGCCCCGCCGATTTGAAAAGCCGGGACTGTAAAGAGGTCGGGTCGAATGTCGGGAAAGGCGAGGGCCATTTTTTCCTTCTTAGCCGATAATCGCGGCTGATCGAGGCGTTGGCCTCGGGGAGGTCGCCTCAGGGGATGGTTTGCCCTATGAGGGAGCCATGCAGACGCAAAACCCATTCCTGGACGAGATGGCCAAGCTGACGCAGGCCGCCATGGGCCTGGCCCAGGCGGCGGGCGAGGAGGCCAAGAGTGCTTTCCGGGCCCAGACCGACCGCCTGGCCGCCGACCTCGACCTGATCCGGCGCGAGGAGTTCGAGGCCTTGAAGGCCGAGGTGGCCGCCTTGCGCACCCAGGTCGCGTCCATGAGAAGCGGCTCGCCCCCGGGATGAGACCGTATGACGCCTCGTTCGAAGCAGAATAGTCTCGAAACGTAACACTCGCGGCGACTCGCAAGGCCCCGCGAAGCTCTGAAGGAGCGGAAGCCCTGGATGGACATCCCCCACCCCGAAGAAGACGACATCCTGATCACGCTGGATCCGATGGAAGTGGTCGAGCGGGTTCTGATCGCCGAGAAGCTCGCCTTCGACCGCACCGAGGACGGTGACCTGGCCTTCGCCCTGACCGGCGACTGGAAGGACTACGAACTGTGGTTCGCCTGGCGCCCCGAGGCGGACTGCCTGCAACTCTGCCTGTCGATCGATCTCAAGGCCGACAAGGCTCGGCGGCCGCCGGCGCACGAACTGATAAACCTCATCAATCAGAGGGTCTGGCTCGGCCATTTCGAGATCTGGCCCGACGACGGCGAAGTCGTGTTCCGCCACGCCCTGGCCCTGCCGCAGGCCGAGCGTCCGAGCATGGCCCAGACCGCGTCGATGATCGATGCCGCCATGGAGGCGGCGGACCGCTTCTTTCCCGCCTTCGATTTCCTCATCCGCGGTGACAAATCTCCGGCCGACGCCATGGCGGCCTGCATGTTCGAGACCATGGGCCAGGCCTGAAGGGTCAGCCTCGAGGTGTCCATCGCTCCCGCGCCGATCCTGATCGTAGGCGCCGGACATATGGGCGGGGCGCTCATCGCCGGCTGGCGAAACACGCAGACTTACGACGCGAGCGACTTCATCGTGCGTGATCCCGCCCCCGGTCGCGAAGCGTTGTTCGCCCGCGATGAGGGCGCGCGGCTCAATCCACCCCTCAGGAGCCTATCAGAGGCGAGGGTCGTGGTGCTGGCCACGAAGCCCCAGGCGTGGCGTTCGGCGGTCTCGAAGATCGCTCCCTTTCTGGACCCCGACGCCATGGTGATCTCGATTATCGCCGGGGTAGAGACCGCCGACCTAGCCGAAGTCATGGGCGGCCGGCCGGTGGCCCGGGTGATGCCCAACACCGCCGCGGCGATCGGAGCCGGGGCGGCGAGCGTCTTCAGCACCGACTCCGACCTCTACGATCTGGCCCATCTGCTGTTCGAGCCGCTCGGCACCGTGGTCGACGTCGCCGAGGAATCGCTGATGCACGCGGTGACGGCGCTCTCCGGCTCGGGTCCGGCCTACCTTTACGCCCTCGTCGAGGCCCTCGAGGCGGCCGGCGTGGAAGCCGGACTCGACGTCAGCGCCTCGGCGCGGCTGTCGCGGGCGACGATCATCGGCGCGGCCGCCCTGCTGGCCCAAGGCGAAGACTCGGCCGGCGATCTTCGCCGCCAGGTGACCTCGCCGGGGGGGACCACGGAGGCGGCCCTGGAGGTGCTCACCGGTCCGGGGGGGCTGCCCGACTTGCTCACGCGCGCGGTGTGCGCGGCGGTCGAGCGATCGGCGAAGCTCGCCGCGTCCTAGATGAACGAAGAAGAGCGGATCCTCGATAAGGCCAGCGAGGCCCTGCTCGCGCTGGCGACCGAGAGAGCGTGGCGGGAAGTCTCCCTGCGCGACATCGCCGAGCGGGCCGCGATCCCCTTCGCCGAGCTCTACCCCCTGGCGAGCGGCAAGCTGGCCCTGCTCTCCCACCTCTCCGCCGTCTTCGACAGGGCGGCCCTGAGCGTTCCATCGGTGGGCGAAGGCGATCTCCACGATCGTTTGTTCGAAGCGGTGATGGCGCGCATCGAGGCCATGGGCCCGCACCGGGAGGCGCTGATCGCCATTTCGCGGGCGGAGACCCCGATCGCCTTCGCATCCCACCTTCCGCGCACCGCCCGCGCCATCCTCGAGGGCGCTGGGATCACGGCGACGCCGCTGCGGCTGGCGGCCATGACCGCGGTGTGGGCGCGCACGGTTCAGGTCTGGCGAGACGACGAGGGCGCCCTCAATCGCACCATGGCCGAGATCGACCTGCGTCTGAAACAGATGCGCCGACGCCTCGCGCGGATAGGGTCGGGCTTCTAGGACGAGAGCCCAGAAGGCGCGGCGGGTGGCTAACCCAGAGCGGCAAAGGCTGGCGGGTAGTCGAGGTCGCCCGCCATTGGGTAAACCTTGGGCGACAGGGACAGCATCATGAAGTGGCGTCCGGCGTAGGGAGAGGAAAACCCTGCCGCCGCATCCACGTCGAATCCGAAGCGCCGATAGTAGTCGGGGTTGCCCAAGACGAAGATCGCCGACCAGCTCTCCCCGCCCGCGCGTCTTATCGCTTCACGCACAAGGCTCGAGCCCACGCCCTTACGCTGCCTCGGCGGACTGACCGAGAGCGGCGCGAGGGCCAAAGCGGGAAACGGAGCTTCCATCCGCGAAAGACCAACGTGACCAATGACGCGACCCTCCTCTTCGGCCACCAGCGAGACGACAAGATCGCCCGCTTGCCTCAGCGCATCGACGAGTTGAGCCTCGGCCCGCCGGCCAAAGGCGCAAGCGACGACCTCGAACACGGCCCTGTCATCTTGCTGTGTCTGGCTGCGGACGATCATCCGTCGGAGCCGGTCGCCGCGGCCGCGCCCGGGTCGCCGGCATCCTCATCGGCGGCAAGCGGTCGGCGAGCGAGACGGCGCAAATTATCGACGATCGCCGGCATTTTCGCGGCGTTATCCATGATCAGGGCGAAAGCCCGATCACGCGCGGGATGAAGCGCCCCGAGAGACGACTCTTCGGGCCGCGCGGCGGCGATCGCAGAATCCAGGATGCCATCCAACGGCATCGCGGTGCGCAGGATCAGCGCATGGATCTTGATTCGCAGATCGGCGCTCCGCAGGTCGTAGAGCCGTTCACGATTGCGATCATAGATGTCGATCTCCCGCCGGGCGCTGCGCAGGATGCGCGTGGTGACCGATCCCCAGGGATCGCCCTGGCCTCGCGCCCGGTCGGCGTTGATCAACAAGATCCGCAATGTGTAGAGGATTTCGCCGAGCAACAGCGCCGCGTCGCGCTCCCGCTGGCGGCGCTTCATCGACGCCTCGAACCATGTGGCAAATACGGCGCTCAAGGTCGCCAGCAGGGCGCCGGCGACGACGGCGATGAGGGTTCCGCCGTTCCCGGCGAGATCGAAATTTGGCAATCGCATCGGCCCATCCGAGGGAATCCGGCAATGGACCGCTTGTCGGACCTCGATTCAAGAGGGTCGGCGCGCCGGGGTGGAAGCTTATCCCGGCAGGCGGACCACGGCCCTTAGGCCCCCCAGGGGGGAGCGGTCGAGGGTGACTTCGCCGCCGTGACCGCGGGCGACGTCGCGAGCGATGGCGAGGCCGAGACCGACGCCCTTGCGGTTCTGGCTGCGGGCTTCGTCGAGGCGGCCGAAGGGGGCCATGACGTCCTCGAAGCGGTCGGCGGGGATGCCGGGGCCATCGTCGTCGACGACGATCTCGACGCCGCCGGTGGCGGTGAGCCAGGCGCTGACTTCCACATTCTCGCCGTGGACGGCGGCGTTCATCACCAGGTTGGCGAGCGCGCGCTTGAGCGCATTGGGCCGCACCGTGGCGCTGAGGCCCCGGGGGCTGGCGACGCTGATGCGCGCGCCGGCCCGGATGGCGCCTTCGCTCACCTCGTCGATGAGCCGGCGAAGATCGACGGTCTCCACCGCCTCGCCGCCCTCGCCGCGAGCGAAGGCCAGATACTCATCGATCATGTGCTCCATGTCGGCCAGATCGGCCTTCATCGCCTTGGTGCGGGCGGTCGGCTTGGAAAGGGCGAGCTCGAGCTTGAGTCGGGTCAAGGGGGTGCGCAGGTCGTGGCTGACAGAGGCCAGGAGGGCGGTGCGCTGGAGGATATGGCGCTGGATGCGGGCCTTCATGGCCATGAAGGCGGCGGCGGCCTGGCGAACCTCACGCGCCCCGTGGGGCCGGAAGTCGACGTCGGCGCCCTTGCCGAAGGCCTCGGCGGCGGCCGCCAGGCGCTCGATCGAGCGGACCTGGTTGCGGATGAAGAGGACGGCCACGGCGGTGAGCAGGATGGTGGCCAGCGTGAGCCAGAGGATGAAGACGTAGCCCTGGGTGGCGAAGACGCGGTCCTTGGGGGCGATGATGCGCAGAACCCCCTGGCGCACCTTCACCCTGATGTCGACGTAGGCCGGGTAGCGTTCGGTATCGAACCAGAACGGCGCGTCGATGCGCATCGTCAGTGCCCGGCGAAGCGAGCGGTCGACCGAGATGATGAGAGGCGGACGCCGCCCATGGGGAAGGTCGGCGCCCTCCTGCAAATCGACCGAGAGCCCGAGGTTCTGTTGCGCGCGGTCGGCTATATGTTCGAGCGCCGCCGGCGTCGGATTCTCTTCGTAACTCTGGGCGACGAGGGCGATGTCGCCGGCCAGTCCTTCGCTGAGGCGGCTATTCACTGTCTGCCAGTGGGCGTCGAAGAAGGCGTAGGTGACGGCGATCTGCATGACCGCCACGGGCAGGACGATGATCAGCAGGCTGCGGCCGAAGAGCGAGGTCGGCAGCCGGCGCTTGATCATGCGCCAGAAGAACGGCGGCCAGGGTTTTCGAGGCAGGCGCATCAGTCGGGGGTCAGCATGTAGCCGATCCCACGCACGGTATGGAGATAGCGGGGGTTGGCGGGGTCGGGTTCGATCTTGCGGCGCAGACGGGTGACCTGGACGTCGACGGCGCGGCCGGAGGTTTCGGCGCCGGCGCCGGCGAGGTCGCGCCGGTCGACCGCGGCGTTGGCGGCGCCGGCTAGCTGTCGCAAGAGCCGCCTCTCCATTTCGGTGAGGCGTACGGGCGCTTCGCCCCGGGTGAGGATGCCCCGGCCGAGATCGAAGCGGCAGCCGCCCAGGCCGATTGGGCCCAACCCCGCCGGCCGGACAGCGGCGCGCCGCAGGATGGCTTCGATGCGCAGAATGAGTTCGCGCGGCTCGAAGGGTTTGGCGAGGTAGTCGTCGGCCCCCAGCCGCAGGCCCTCGATGCGATCGTCGGGCAGACCCCTGGCGGTGAGGATCAGGATCGGCGTCGCTCCGGGGGCGCCGGCGCGGTCGCGAAGCCAGGTCGTCAAGGAGAGGCCATCCTCGCCGGGCATCATGATGTCGAGCACCACCAGGTCGAACTGGAGCGCCGCTAGCAGTTTGCGCGCCGAGACGCCGTCTGGGGCGGCCGTCACCCGAAACCCGGCTCGGGCAAGATACTGCCGTATCAGCTCGCGGATGCGGTCGTCGTCGTCGACGAGCAGCAGATGCCGTTGGGCCGCGTCCTGAAGCGTCGCCATGTCCGCCACTCTAGTCCGCGGCAATCGGCGCCGGAAGCGAGCGGTGGGCGTATTGACATAACCTGTGTTCTACGTATAACCCGCCGCAACACTCGCGGAATAAACCCCATGGCCCAGACCACCGCTCTCGAATTCCAGCGTAAGTTCGGAGCGTTCCAACACAAGGCCCAGCGCGAACCGGTGGAAATCACCCGGCACGGTCGAAGGGAGTTCGTCCTGATGTCCGCTGACCATTACGATTGGTTGGCGGCCGCCGCGAAGCGGACGAACAGGACAAGCCAAGCTGCGCCGGTCGTCATCGACGCGGTGGAGCGGGCGGAAATGGACCTCGAACACGCCCATCTCGATGAGCTTTTGAGCTAGTCGGCCGCATGGACATTCCAGAGCCCAGACCTGGGCTCGTGGTTCGATATGACTATCTATGGTCCCGTGAGACCGCTGACGGACGGCGCGAGGGGAAGGATCGGCCGTCCTGCGTGGCCGCGGCGACCGACAATGAGGCGGTTCCGCGCTATGTGGTGCTGCTCCCAATCACCCAATCGCGTCCTGACGCCGAAACCGTCGCCATCGAAATTCCGATGAAGGTGCGCCAATCGATCGGTCTCGATGACACGCCGAGTTGGGTAGTAGTCTCCGAATACAATGTCGATGAATGGCCCAATGCTGGGCTGTCACCAGCGCCTGGCCGCCGAGGCGCATTTGCCTACGGGTTCGTCCCGCCCGGACTGTTCCGCCAAATAAGGGCGAAGTTCCTAGAACTGGCCAGGGCAGGGGCAAGCGCCGCCGTCCGTCGCTAAGCCGGAACCATGCGGGGTCGTCGACCCATTGACGGCGCAAGCGCCGGTGCGTCTAACGGCGCCCACCTATCCAGACCGGACAAGGAGGCAACAGGCCCGCGACATGGCGCTCGTCCCTCTCGATGACCGCGACGGCTGGATCTGGTTCGATGGCGATTTCACGCCGTGGCGTGAGGCCAAGATCCATGTCCTCACTCACGGCCTCCACTACGCTTCGGCGGTGTTCGAGGGCGAGCGGATGTACGGGGGGAAGATATTCGAGCTTCGCGCGCACACCGAACGTCTTTTCAGGTCGGCGGAGATCCTCGACTTCGCCATCCCCTTCACCGGCGAGGAGATCGATGCGGCGTCGATCGAGACCTGCGCCATGAACGGATTGAGCGACTGCTATGTGAGGCCGATCGCCTGGCGCGGATCGGAGATGATCGGAGTCGCCGCTCAGGAAAGCACGATCCACGTGGCGATCGCCGCCTGGGCATGGCCGAGCTATTTCAACCCCGAGGAAAAGGCCCGGGGCATCGCCCTGACCTGGGCGAAGTACAAACGTCCCTCTCCGGAGACCGCGCCGACGGCCTCCAAGGCGGCCGGCCTCTACATGATCTGCACCATTTCCAAGCACGCCGCCGAGCGGGAGGGTTTCGCCGACGCGATGATGCTCGACTGGCGCGGCTATGTCGCCGAGGCCACGGGGGCCAATGTGTTCTTCGTCGAGGACGGCGCTCTGGTCACCCCCACGCCCGACTGTTTCCTGGACGGCATCACCCGCCGCAGCGTGATCGACATCGCCAAAGCCAAGGGTTTCGATGTGATCGAGCGGCACGTCCTGCCCGAAGAACTCGCACGGTTTTCCGAGTGCTTCATCGTCGGCACGGCCGCCGAGGTGACCCCGGTGGCCCAGATCGCCGAGCATCGGTTCCGCCCAGGCAACATCTCCCTATCGCTGATGGAGGACTTCGCCCTTCATGCGCGGGGAAAGTTGAAGAGGGCCTGAGGGGGCCCGAGGTTCAGAGCAGCCAGGATTCGGGCGCGGGATACGCCTCGCCACGGCTGAGGCGGCTCAGGCCGATCGCGCAGCGGATGACGAACCAGACGCATACAGCCAGCAGCAGCGGGATGCCGATGATGACGATAACGAGCGCGCAGGCGATCACAAAGTAGAGCAGGCCGATCCAGAAGGTGCGGATCTGAAGGGTGTAGTGGGTCTTGAGCCACGGGGGCGCCGACTCGCGGCTGACGTAGGCGAGGATCAGTCCGACGATGTGGGTGATGCCGGCCGGCACCAGATAGAGAATGTAGATCACCATCGCCATCTGGCGGTCGTCGGCGGCGGCGGTGGGCGCAGGCGCCAAAGGCGGCGCGGGGGCCGGTGGTGGAGTGATGGTTTCGGTCATTTGCAATGTTCCCCGACTTGGCGGGCAGTCTAACCGCGAACGGCGGTGATCTCCACACCGGCGGCGGCGGCGTGAGGAGCGAGCGCCAGGGGCTTCTCGACCCTGACCCTGGCCTTCAAGACACGGGGGTCGCCCAGACAGGCGGTGGCCAGCCGCTCGGCGAAGGACTCGACCACCTGGATGTGGCGTCCGCCGGCGATAGCGCGGGCGTGATCGGCGATCGTCTCGTAGTCGACGGTCTGGGAGAGCGAGCGCCATCGGTCGGCGGCGACGTCGAGCTCGACATCGACGATCAACGGCTGGCGGCGGCCCTTCTCGTGGGGGTGGACGCCGATCCGCGCCTCGACCTCCAGGCCGCGGACGAAGACCTTGGTGATCACAATCTTGGCGAGCCGCGCGGAGGGGGCGGCGGTCGCTCTGGGCTCAGCCATGTTCAGCCGCCGATGACATCGGGAGTTCGCCAGGAAAGGTGCTGGCCGCCGTCGACGGCGATCATCTGGCCGGTGACCGAGCGGGCGTCAATGAGGTAGGCGAGGGCGGCGCCGATCTCTTCGGGATCGGGACCGCGGCCGAGGGGTACGGCGGCGGCCTCGGCGGCGAATCCCCGCGTCCCCTGGTGGACGGACGGCAGGGTGGGGCCGGGGCCGATGGCGTTGACCCTGATGGCGGGCGCCAGGGCCTGGGCCAGGGTCTGGGTCGCCGTCCAGAGCGCCGCCTTGGTCAGGGTGTAGCTGAAATTACGCGGTGTCAGGCGCCACACCCTCTGGTCGATGATGTTGACGATGAGGCCATCGCCGTCCTTCGGAAGAGCCGCGGCGAAGGCCTGGGCGAGCAGCACCGGCGCGCGCAGGTTGGTCAACCAATGGAGCTCCAGGCTCAAGGGCGTCAGGGTCTCGATGGTGTCGTCGCCGAACACCGATGCGCAGTTGACCAGAAGGGTCAGCGGCCCGGGGCTCGCTGCGATCAGAGCGGGCGCCGAGGCGGGATCGGTGAGTTCCGCGCCGGCGATGGCGCCCTCGCGGCCAACCTCGCGAACGAGCCGCAGGGTCTCCTCGGCGTCCTGAGGCGAGGCGCCGTGGTGGATGCGGTGGTGGATGACCACGTCATAACCGGCGCGCGCGGCCGAGACCGCCAGGACCCGGCCCAGCCGCCGCGCCGCGCCGGTGACCAGGGCCCAGGCCAAGGCGGTTAATCGACGCGGCCGAATTCGTAGAGGTTTAGCGCGCCTAGGGCGATGATGAAGAGCAGGAAGACGGCGACCGCGGCCAGGGACATGGTGGTGAGACCCCTTACTTAAGTTGGCGACGGCAGGTAGCGCGCTCCGCCGAACTACCGCAAGCGGCGTCGAATTCCGCTGCTCCCCCTTTTTCCCATGAACCTTGATCACTAAGATGAGGACCAACGAGGCCTTCGGGATCACCGACGGCCCGCCGCAGGGGCGTCAAGGAGCCAAAGACATGCGCGAATACATGAAGTTCTACATCGACGGCCAATGGGTCGATCCGGTGACGCCCAAGAGCATGGACGTGATCAATCCCGCCACCGAGGCCGTCTGCGGTCATATCTCGGCCGGGTCGGCCGCCGACGTCGACAAGGCGGTCAAGGCGGCCCGCAAGGCCTTCGAGACCTATTCCCAGACCAGCCGCGAAGAGCGCATCGATCTTCTCCAGCGCATCCTGGCCGAATACCAGAAGCGCTTTGGCGACATCGCCAACGCCATCACCGAGGAAATGGGCGCTCCGGCGAGCCTGGCCCAGCGCGCCCAGGCGCCGATCGGCATGGCCCACCTCGCCACCGGCATCGAGGTGCTCAAGAACTTCAAGTTCGAGGAAGACCGCGGCGCGACCCACCTGGTGAAGGAGCCGATCGGCGTGTGCGGCATGATCACGCCGTGGAACTGGCCGATCAACCAGATCGCCTGCAAGGTCGTGCCGGCGCTGGCCACCGGCTGCACCATGGTCCTCAAGCCCTCCGAAGAGGCGCCGTTCTCGGCTTACATCTGGGCCGAGGTGATGCAGGCCGCCGGCGTCCCGGCCGGAGTCTTCAACATGATCAACGGCACCGGGCCCGAAGTCGGGGCGGCCATCTCCAGCCATCCAGGGATCGATATGGTCTCCTTCACCGGTTCGACCCGGGCCGGGATCGAGGTCGCCAGGAACGCCGCGCCGACGGTCAAGCGGGTCTCCCAGGAACTGGGCGGCAAAAGCCCCAACATCATCCTCGAGGATGCCGATATGGTCTCGGCCGTCGGCGGCGGCGTCAAGCACGTGATGCAGAACTCCGGCCAGTCCTGCAATGCGCCCACGAGGATGCTGGTGCCGGCCAAGAAGATGGACGAGGTGATCGCCATCGCCAAGGAGGCCGCCGAGTCGACCACGGTCGGCGATCCCAACGGCAACGCCCAGATCGGCCCGGTGGTGAACAGGACCCAGTGGGAAAAGATCCAGCGCCTGATCAAGGCCGGCATCGACGAGGGGGCAACGCTGGTCACCGGCGGGGCGGGTAGGCCCGAGGGACTGGACAAGGGTTTCTACGTAAAACCGACGGTGTTCGCCAACGTCACCAACGACATGACCGTGGCCAAAGAGGAGATCTTCGGCCCTGTGGTCTCGATCCTCGGCTACAAGAGCGTCGACGAGGCGGTGAAGATCGGCAACGACACCGAGTACGGGCTGGCGGCGTATGTTTCTGGCAAGGACCTCGACAAGGTCCGCGAAGTCGCCTCGCACCTGCGCGCCGGACAGGTCGCCATCAACGGCGGCGACATGGACATGACGGCGCCATTCGGCGGCTACAAGATGAGCGGTAATGGTCGCGAGTGGGGCGATCATGGCTTCGCCGAATATCTCGAGACCAAGGCCGTTCTTGGCTTCCGGCCGAAGCAGGCGGCGGAGTAGGGGGAAAACACTTCTCCTGCCCCGCTAGCGCTCGCAGATGCATGCATCTTTGAAGAAGCGGAGCACGGACCACCTCGCCCGGAGGGGAGAGGGAGGGGCCCGCCGATCCGGCGAAAGCCGGAGCGGTGGGAGGGTGAGGGGTCACGGTGGATCGGCAATGGCCCTCAAAATGTGGATCCGCTGAAACAGGACCAGCGCTCGAAATGGCAAGACCGTAACCCCTCACCCTCCCCTCGCCCTTGCGGCGCAAGGTCGAGGGGCCCCTCCCTCTCCCTCTGGGAGAGGTGTTCGGGAACGGCCCGCGAAGTTGTGTGCATCTGCAAGTCCCGCTAGCGCGGGGGAGGAGAAGTTCGGCTCATGACTCTCTCCGGAAAGACCGCTGTCGTCACCGGGTCGACCAGCGGGATCGGGCTGGCGATCGCGCGGGCGCTGGCCAAGGAGGGCGCCAACCTTCTCGTCAACGGCTTTGGCGATGCCGGCGAGATCGAGAAGACGCGTTCAGCTCTGGAGGGCGAGTTCGGCATCCAGGCGCGCCACTGCCCGGCCGACATGCGCAAGCCCGCGGAGATCGGCGACATGATCAGCCAGGCCGAGGAAGCGTTCGGTTCGGTGGACATACTGGTCAACAATGCCGGCGTTCAGTTCGTCGCGCCGGTAGACGAATTTCCGCTCGATAAGTGGGACGAGATCATCGCCGTCAACCTGTCGGCGGCCTTCCACGCCATGCGCGCCGCCGTGCCGGGAATGAAGGCGCGCGGCTGGGGGCGGATCATCTCCACCGCTTCGGCCCACTCCAAGGTCGCCTCGCCGTTCAAGTCGGCCTATGTGGCCGCCAAGCATGGGATCGACGGCCTCACCAAGACGGTGGCGCTGGAGCTCGCCGCCCACGGCGTAACGGTGAACTGCATCAGTCCCGGCTATGTGTGGACGTCGCTTGTCGAAAGACAGATTCCCGACACCATGAAGGCGCGCGGCCTCACTCGCGAAGCGGTGATCAACGATGTGCTCTTGGCGGCGCAGCCGACCAAGGGGTTCGTCACTCCCGAGGAGGTGGCGGCCTTCGTTGTCTTCCTGACCTCCGACGCCGCCAGGCAGATCACCGGCGCCAACCTGTCCATCGACGGCGGCTGGACGGCGGCGTAGCTTTCGCCAGAGGCGCCGCTCGCGCCTTAAGGGAGAAGATGATCTCGAGCGTCGCCGATATCGCTGGAAGGCAGGCCAACGAACGGCCCGGGGACATCGCCCTGGTGTTCGAGGGCCGGACGACGACCTACGCCGAGCTGGACACGCTCTCCTCGAAATGCGCGAACGCTCTCATCGCCAGCGGCGTCGCGCCGGGGGACAAGGTCGCGGTGCTCGCCAAGGGGCGGGACGACTTCTTCATCCTGTGGTTTGGAGCGCTGAAGGCGCGCGCGTGCCTTACGCCGGTGAACTGGCGCCTCGCCATCCCCGAGATCGCCTTCATTCTCGCCGACGCCGGGGCCAAGCTGGCGGTGGTGGGCGAAGCCTACGCCGACACCCTGGCGGCGGTGCTGCCGGAGTGTCCGGCCATCCGGAAGGTGATCCAGTTCGAGCCTGGCCATCCCCGCTGGCCCGACTTCCGGGGCTGGTTCGAAGGCTTCCCTGCCACCGACCCAGGATTTCGTCATCAGGGCGACGACGACGTGATTCAGCTCTACACATCGGGCACCACCGGCCTTCCCAAGGGAGTGCAACTCACCGAGGCCAACTACGAGGCGCTCTTCGCCTCGGCGACCCGGCAGTGGGCGAAATTCGACGCCGGCGATGCGGTGCTGGTGGCCATGCCGCTCTTCCATGTCGCCGGCGCCAACATGGGGATGCTTGGAATCTACCAGGGCGCTCGGGCGATCGTCATGCGGGAGGCCGATCCGGGGGCGATCCTGGCGCTCATCGAGGAGCACGCCGTCCGCCAGGCCTTTCTGGTCCCGGCCCTGATCAACATGATCCTTCAGCATCCGAGCCTGGAGGAGGCCGACCTTGGTTGCCTGGAGAGGGTCTACTACGGGGCCTCGCCGATCTCCGAGGACGTCCTCGTGCGCGCCCAGGATCGGTTCGGGGCGAGCTTCACCCAACTCTACGGCTCCACGGAAACCAACGGCATGGGAACCTACCTGTCG
>Ga0182024_10012773_pt1 | contig 16552 bp, 12 predicted proteins | sample P32metaG_FD_120480 | JGI IMG/M metagenome (GOLD analysis project Ga0182024, IMG submission 120480) | Permafrost microbial communities from Stordalen Mire, Sweden - P3-2 metaG (Illumina Assembly) | ecosystem: Environmental > Terrestrial > Soil > Wetlands > Permafrost | place: Sweden: Stordalen... | reverse complement strand
GAACAGGCGCAGCAGCATTTCGGGATCCTGCAGCGATGAAGACTGTTGCAGAAAAATCAACCCATCCACCACGGAGAAATCAGGATGCGACGGCCGCGATCGCCAGCCTTGAAATTGCCGCCGTAAGGAAGACCACGACTCCGGAATCTCCTCCATCAACTGCGCGACCGTACGTTGCACGGCGCGAGCATGGCCGAAATAAATCCGCATCCAGTCGGCTGCCGTAAGATCGGCTGAATCGGAAGCGCCAATTTTCCGTGCGGCCGCTTCGTCCTGCGCTTCCCAACTGAGAGCATTGTCGTCGCGCCCGTGACGGAAGTGCAGAAAACAACGCGTAGCCATCAGAAATTCCAGAGCCTCACCGAGTTGCTTCCGCACCGGCGCACGCAGCGAACTGGCGTGCGGCCAATCGCCCAGCTTGCTCATAGCCGAGACTAAAGCCAACCAGCTCGCGACATTGCAATCGCGCAGACCGCCCGGAGTCTCTTTCAGATTCGGCTCGAGATGGAATACCGTGTGCCCGAATTTTCCATGCCGCTCCTGCGTCACCTCGGCCAGACCTTGCAGCAGCGGTTTCGATTCCCGGGCTACAAGCTTGGGGATTGTCTTGTCGTGAAGCCGCGCAAACAATTCCTGGTCGCCCAGAAGAAAACGGCAATCGAGAAGAGAAATGGTGAACTCAGTATTGTTGCGATCGAAGCGGTCGCACTCCGATAGTGTCCGCGACGCGGGACTCAGCTTGAGCTTCAGGTCCCAAAGTTCCTGGGAGAAGCGCTGGACCTCGGTTTTGTGGGCTTCCTCGCCGCTTCGATCGGCAAAGAGAAAAAGCAAATCAATATCGGAATAAGGGAACAACCAGCCGCGTCCGAAACCGCCAGTGGCGACGAGAGCGAAGCCGCGAGGTCCAGTTTCGTCGGAGGATACGACCTCACGCCATAGACGGATGAGAATATCTTCGATGAGCAATGTCCGCTGAGCAATGGCCGCCCGGCCGTCCCCGGTTGCCTCGAAGTCGTGCGCAATCCGCTCCGAGACCTCGGCGAGAGAACTTCGCAATTCACTGATCAGTAGGGACGCTGCCGTCATGACGAAGGGTCAATGGGTCTGTGATCTAACCACGTGATCGAAGCTTCGCGATGTCCGATATACAGCGCGTTCTAGAGTGCGCCCTCGCCCCGCTCGTCATTGCGGATGCGAATGGCTTCGTCCACGCGGGTCAGAAAAATTTTCCCATCGCCGATTTTGCCGGTGCGCGCGGTCGTCACAATGGCTTGCACCGCCTTTTCCACCATAGCATCCGCCAATACCACTTCAAGCTTGGTTTTGGGAATGAGATCCACGCTGTACTCGCGCCCGCGGTAAACCTCGGTGTGGCCCTTCTGACGTCCATGGCCACGGACCTCTAGTACTGTCATGCCTTCGACACCAATTTCCTGCAACGCGCTTTTCACCGCTTCCAATTTGGAGTTTTGGATGACTGCTTCAAGCTTGGTCATGATTTTGTTCTCAAACCCTCGCTCCCTCCCCATGATGCCCGGCGTAGGGACCGTCTCCCTTCCAGTTGTAGTCTTTCTCCCCCTGTTGCGACAAGTGGAAGCTCGATGTCCTTTTCTGCTAACTCTCTGGTAACGGAATCCTGTGGCTTCAGGATTGCTCCGTTTCACTAATTGATGGCATAGGTGAAAAGTTGATTCGAACACACACCTGCCGCGCTCACTTTATCCTTCAGAGTGGTTTTATGAAAATCAAAACTATTTATCAGGCTGATCGGGAATTGCTATGCACGGAAAGTATCAGGAGAGTCGTTTACGGCGAGGCAACAGGCCGCGAGCGAAGCGCGTTATCGGTGTTTGCTGGTAGTCTCAAAAGAGAGAGCAGGAGAGCGTCCGCCCTTGGCCCCCATCATTAACGCACAAGGAATTTCGAAGCATTTCGGAGCGAGCCCGCTCTTTCAGAACGTCTCATTTACGGTTTCAGAGGGCGACCGCATTGGGCTGATTGGTCCGAACGGTTCGGGCAAATCTACGCTGCTTCGAATTCTCGCCGGGGATGTAAGCCCGGACAGCGGCGAAATCGCGGTCCGCAAGCGGATTCGGCTCAGCTGCGTTGAGCAGGATTCAAAGTTCAAGGCCGGCGACACAGTTCGCTCCGTGGCCCAGAAGGCGATGGAGCGCGCTGGCGTGCCCGATTCAGAGCGCGGCACTCGTTTCGCGGAAACTCTAGGCCGCGCAGGCTTTCAGGACCTTGATGCCGAAGCCTTCTCTTTGTCAGGAGGCTGGCAGAAACGCTTGGCCATCGTAGAGGCGGTAGTTCAGGCGCCGGATATTCTTCTGCTCGACGAGCCTACGAACCATCTGGATCTGGCTGCCATCGAGTGGCTGGAGGCCTTGCTTCAAACGTCGTCATTCGCCTGCGTGGTGGTCAGTCATGATCGTTACTTCCTGGAAAATGTTGCCACCGATATGGCGGAGCTGAACCGGACCTATCCCGATGGAGTGCTGCGCGTCTCGGGAAGCTACAGCCGGTTTCTGGAGAAGAAAGAAGAATTCCTGCATGCTCAATCCAAGCGGCAAGAGGCTTTGGAGAATCTGGTACACCGGGAAATCGAGTGGCTGCGCCGGGGTGCGAAGGCACGGACAAGGAAGTCCAAAGCGCGGATTGATAAAGCCGGGGAGTTGATGGGCGAGCTTGCCGATTTAAATGCGCGAAGCCGCAGCGGAACCGCGCTCATCGATTTTTCGGCCACCGATCGAAAAACCAAGCGCCTGATCGAACTTCAAGATGTTTCTTGCGAAGTGGGAGATCGTAAACTATTTACCGACCTCAACTTCGTTATTACCGCTGGTATGAGAGTTGGACTCGTGGGACCGAACGGCAGCGGAAAGACGAGCCTGCTGCGCTTGTTGCGCGGTGAAACGTCCCCGGCAAGCGGTGAGATTCGCCGGGCTGACCGGCTTCGCATTGTGTACTTCGACCAGAGCCGCGAACTCGATCCGGATGTGACTTTACGCCGTGCTCTGGCTCCGGAAGGCGATTCGGTAATTTATCAGGACCGTTTGACTCACGTAGCTTCGTGGGCGGCAAAATTTCTTTTCACCGGCGAACAACTGAATCAGCCAGTGGGCAAGCTTTCTGGTGGAGAACGGGCGCGCGTTTTGATCGCACAACTTATGCTGCAGCCCACCGACCTCCTGCTGCTCGACGAGCCGACGAACGATCTGGATATCCCGACCCTGGACATCCTGGAGGAAAGTTTGCTGGAGTTTAAAGGGTCTCTGGTTCTGGTAACCCATGACCGCTACATGCTGGATCGAGTTTCGAGTGTAGTTCTCGGACTCGACGGACAAGGCGGCGTGGGACGGTTTGCGGACTACTTGCAGTGGGAAAGATGGTTGGATGAGCGCGAGCGGCAGACCCGCTCCGAGGAAGCGAAGAGTGGTGAGAAGTCCGCCGGACGCGCTAATGGCGGCAGCGACAGGCAAGGGTTGGGGAGAAAGAAGTTGTCATACCTGGAAGCGCGCGAATACGAAACAATTGAGCAGCGAGTCGCGGACGCTGAGGAAGTGCTACAAGCCAAGCGGACTCAACTTGAGGATCCCCGCATTGTCAGCGACGGCGAACGCCTGATCGCGGCTCATGCCGAGATGGAAGAGGCTCAGGAAAAAGTGGATACGCTCTACGCCCGCTGGGCTGATCTGGAGAAAAAGAAAAGGTGAGATTCGTGAGCAGCCTTGCGGGAACGATATCCGAAATATTCTGGGTCAGGATGCGAGGCAAAAAGCGATGATAGTTTTTCCCTTACTTTCAGTGGCTTTTTCGAGTTTTTCCAGCAACACCGATTCCAAGTCCTCGGGATCAGGCTTCATCTCGCAGGCAGCGATCTCCTTGTTGGTTGCGTCCTGAAAGCAGAGTTCGCAGACTCCGAGTCCATCTTCGGAACGAACCGGCGGCCCAAAAACGCGGCAGGTCATGGGACGAGATGCGTAGAGTTCGCAGTTGCCAGTTGCAGGGTCGAGCGCGGGGCAAGGTTCGTCATTCGCGAATTCAGAAAAACGACGCTCTGCGTCTCCTCCCTCATACAGTAAGCCGCTCACCGGATCTCCCGGAAAATCTGGCGACAAGCGGGCAACTGCATCTCGGGCTCGCGTGCGCACGGCCACGGCTCGTGCCGGCATGCTCAGTTCGAGTTCGGCCAGTCCTCTGCGCAATCGAGCCGCATCGAGTTGATTGATGGGAAAGGCGCCAATGCAGCATTGGGTGCATCCCGGTCGGCAGACCAGCCAATTGCCGCTGCGGCGCGTGGCGTCGGCTAACGCCGAGTCCACAATCTGAATCAGAGCCCGATCGTCGGAAGCTGGAAAATCCCTCTGCATAGCGATTGCTAAATCATACAATCCAATCGCGGCGCGCGGAAATGCGAGGATTCCGCAAAGCGAGTGCGGTTCGGTAGCAGGTTTCCCGAAGGCGATGGAGCCGCATACTTCTGGCTCCAGTCGCCGGAAACGCCCACCCCTCCCCCCGGTGGTGTGGCCCTTCCCTCTCGGGATCCCACGCTCACCAGAAACCAGCGCCGGAGAAACCCATGAAAATCGGCTGTTTGGCGACCGATGAGCTAGTTACATTGGAATAGTGGCAGATGCCGGCTAAACGTTTCACCACCCCACTAATTTTTTGGCCTGAATGCCTATCCGGAACATCCATCTGTACGCGAGTCTGCGATTTGGGTAAGATAGCTGCCACCTAACCACAGGGCCCGCAGATGCAGTTTCGCGCCTTTGACAGGCATTACCTTGAACAGCTCACTTCTGGAGATTTCCGGACACAGGAGCACTTCGTTTCGTACTTCAGCGAACTGATCCGGCTGAAATTAAGCAAGCGATTGCACTCATATTCCGAAGTGGAAGATGCCCGTCAAGAAACTTTCGCTCGAGTTTTTGCGGCGTTGCGAAAACCGGATGGAATACGCGAACCGGAACGGCTTGGGGCGTACGTCAATTCTGTATGCAATAACGTTTTACTCGAATACTACCGATCCTCGTCGCAAGAGGTTACCAGCGACGATGAAGAGGCGGAGGCCAATATTCCCGACCCCGCCATCAGCGTGGTCGACGTCATCGCCAACCGGCAAATTCAAAGAAATGTGCGCGAGATTCTCGACCAACTTCACGAAAAAGATCGCCGGTTAATCAAGGAAGTATTTCTAGAAGAACGCGACAAGGACGAAGTTTGCCGTGATCTGGGAGTGGATCGTGAGTACCTGAGAGTCCTACTGCACCGGGCCAAGAAGTCCTTTAAAATCCTTTACTTAAAGAGGATTGCGAAAGAAGCGATGCCGGGATGTTGATTCCGCGTAACGCTTGCTTGCAATTTATCACTATCTGTACATGAGGAGAGTTCGAGTTATGAATCACAGCGAGGCCAGCCGCCTGATGGCCAGTGAGAAGTATCTCCTCGACGAACTTTCTCCTGCCGAAATGGAGGAGTTTGAGGAGCATCTTTTCGCCTGTCACGACTGCGCCATGGATGTGCGCGCCGGTTCTGTATTCCTGGAGCAGGGAAAAGTAACGTTGGCAGGTTCCCCCGCCAATTCGGGGCGCATTCCGGCAGAAGTCCTTCCGTCCCGCGCCTTTTCCTGGTGGCGTGCTGCTTTCGCTATTCCTGTCATGGCGATTCTTTTGATTGTCGTCGGGTATCAGAATCTGGTTACCTATCCGGCTTTGAAAGGTGCGTTGGCGGAAAATAGAGCGCCAAGGATTCTTCCCGCAGCCTCATTGGTCAGCGCCGCTACTCGTGGTTCGACGCCATCGGTGATTCGAGTCAATGCAGGCGAACCGTTCCTTCTGCCGGTTGATATTGCGGCGCAAACGCCTTACCAATCCTATGTAATCAACTTGCAAAACCCGGCGCGAGGAGTACAGTGGTCGCTTCCAGTTTCCTCCGAATTAGTCAAGAACACTTTGACCATTGCCGCACCCGGAGTAAACAACGCCGGGCATTACGAGGTCGTTGTGCTGGGCCGGAGCCCAAATGGTGAGACTTCCGAAGTCGGGCGGTATCCTTTCGATTTGCAGTTTGCCGGAGCGGCAAATCCTTAAGTCTTAGCGAGAACAAAGATGACGCCTACCAATCGAGTTCATTACTTCCACGCCGATGCGAGCGCCGCCGGCGGATACTTTCAACTTCCCATCGAACGCAATCTTCCTCCGCAAGCGCCCATGTCTCTTTCGCCCTCGGGCGGCTACGGATTCGCTCGCTCGGAAAACTTTCGCCTCGACGGTATGCTGTCTTACAAATCAGCCTACACGCAAGTTGCTGGACACCTGAGCAACAAACCAAACCACGGCTGGGTAACTCTGGTGACCTCAGTCATCGAGGGACTAAACGTGCTGGACGTGATTACTGCAGACCGGCTCTCTGCCCAGATTTCAACCGAACATCCCCTGGAGGGCGACAATCCCAAGGTGAATTTCCTGGGAACATCGTTCGAGAATCTAAAGATCGCAGGACATCCCATCGATATCACGCTTGACCTCAACATCTGCGATCAGGGAAATGGCAGCGGCTACCCCAAGCAGTCCTGCGTAAGCGACGAGCAATTCCGCCGGCGGGTTGCCCAGCAGTACCAGGACATGACCGATGCGGAAGACCTTCCGGATTGGGTGGGCGACCGAGCGATACCAGACTGGATCAAAGAACGGTACAAATGGGACGCGGCCAAAACCGCAAGTAACGGTAGCATCCTTTGCTCAATCGTGAAGGAAGCGAACGGTCGGTTCCCCGGGAGACCGTTCGGGAACGTATTCGAGGTTCCCGGATTTGGCCGAGTTTTTCTGGGAGAATTACTTGTAGACTGCAAATCCTATCAGCTGACCATGGTCAGGCTGGAAATGGGATGCTCCGGTGAAGGCAGCGGAGGATTTGGGACTGCCAAAGCAAATGGCGTCACGGAACCCCCAAGTTAAATGTTGACCCGTCGATTGTCGCTCTATAAACTGCCTGCCTAACCTATTCTTAGTCGGGCAGTTTTTCTGTCTGGAGACTGAAAGATGCACAACTGAGGGCCGCGATGTCCGGGCGAAAAAGCCAGAGGGTCCAGCTGCTGGTTTTCTCTCTGCCTTTGGCGATCCTCTGGACGGTCGGATGCAGGGGTCCAGCTAACCCGCAGAAAACGTTCGACCAAGCGCACCAAATATTTCTTCGCGGCGACCTTCAAGGTGCAGAAACCGAGGCGCACAAAGGCTATGAGCGTTTCTCGGGCCGCGATCAAGAATGGGCTTTGAGGTTTCGCCTTCTCGAGGCTGAAATTCTTGTAAGCCGGGGTCGGGCCAAGGACGCGCTCTCCCTGCTAAACACGACATTACCCCCTCAGTTCGCCCGCAGTGAAATCGCTATCAAACAGGAAATACTCCAGGGCAGCGCCTACATCCCGCTCGACCAGCTGGTGGAAGCAGATCGGTGCCTGACTGCGGCCGAGGAGCTTTCCAGCGCTTTGCGCTCTCCGCTGGCAGGCGAAATCGCGAGAGGTCGCGGAGCGCTAGAGAGACGACGAAATAATCTTCACAGCTCCGACCATTACTTTCGCGAGAGTTTGCGGCTCGCCCGGGAGCAGCACGACCTGCATCTGGAAATGACGGATCTTTTGAACCTCGGCGCTGTTTCCGAACAGGAGGAGCACTACGACGAATCCATCGATTGGTCAAATGAGGCAAACAAGAAAGCTCAAGCTCTTGGGGACCGGCGGCTCGCCGAAGCTGCTCTCGGCAATTTGGGTTGGGATTACTACAAGCTGGGGGACTTTGGCAAGGCTCTGGCCTTGGACCAAGAGGCAGAGAAAACAGCAGCGGCCCTTAGGGCTGTCTATCATCAGATCTCGTGGCTGCACAACATTGGGCTTGTCTACTACCAACAAAATCAATTCTCTCTTGCAGAGGACTATTTCCAGCAATCCCTGGTCCTCGCTAAAAAAGGAAATAACTCGGCTCAAATCATCGACGCCTTAACCAGTCTAGCCTTTGTCTCAGTCCAGAAAGGCCAACTGCAAGAGGCACAACAATACGGCGAGCAAGCCTTCCAAAAAGCTCACGAAAGGAACGACCGGCCTTCTGAGCTTTATCCGCTTCTCGTCAGAGGTCAGGTCGCGGCCGGTCGCGGCGACTACAAACAAGCCGAAGCGGTGTTCCACGAAGTCGCGAGCGACCCGAAGAGTGATCTTTCCCTGCGCTGGCAAGCGCAAAATGACTTGGCGCGGCTCTATGAGCAGGAACATCGGCTTACAGCTGCCGATAAGCAGTATCGAGACGCGCTGGCCACCATCGAGCAAGCCCGCGCCTCGTTGCAGCACGAAGAATTTCAACTGCCTTTCCTGGCGAACGCCGCGCACCTGTACGACGACTACATCCGCTTTCTGTTGGCACAGGGAAAAGACCAGCGCGCTCTTCAATTAGCGGATTACAGCCGCGCTCGAACACTGGCGGAAGGATTGGGAGTCTTACCGAAGAAGGTGTCGGTCGAAGCAACTGCACTCAATGCGCAGCAGATAGCCCGCGATGCGCATGCCACGGTTCTGTTTTATTGGATGGGCCGGGAACGCTCTTATCTCTGGGCCATCACACAGAATCACACAACGCGATTTCAACTTCCGCCGGCGGCGGAAATCGATGCGGCTGTCCTAAGATATCGCCAGGCGCTGCTGGGCTGGCAGGACGTGCTGAAGACGGCAAATACAGACGGCACCCATCTCTATGACGTTCTCGTTGCCCCGGCGCAAAAGTTGATAACTCGCAGCTCGCGTGTCATTCTGATCACCGACGGCAGTTTGGACAGCTTGAATTTCGAGACACTGCTCGCGCCCGGGCCGCCCCTGCATTACTGGATTGAAGACGCGACCGTGTTGAGCGCGAGTTCTCTTCAGGTTCTGGCTGCTTCCCAGGGTCGTCAGGAACGCGGAACGGGAAAACTCTTGTTGATCGGTGACGCAGTGGCCGCCAGTCCTGAGTATGTCCCCCTGCCCAATGCTATGCGAGAAGTGCAGAACGTCGAGAACCATTTCCCGGCCGAAGCGCGCCAGACGTACACTCGGGATCAAGCCACTCCGGCCGCGTATGTCGGCAGTGATCCAGCACAGTTTTCCTTTATCCACTTCGTGGCCCATGCCACTGCCAGCAAATTAAGTCCGCTGGATTCTGCGATCGTGCTGTCCCGATCGTCCGGTGATCAAGATTCCTTCAAGCTGTACGCGCGCGACATCACTCCACATTTGCTGCACGCCACGCTGGTCACCATCTCATCCTGCAACGGAGCGGGCGCAGAGGCTTACTCAGGAGAGGGCCTGGTAGGGCTTTCGTGGGCATTTCTGCGGGCGGGAGCGCACAACGTGATTGGCGCGCTTTGGGATGTAAGCGACGCTTCCACGGCTGACCTCATGGGCCACCTGTACGACGAACTACAGCGCGGCCAACCTCCGGATGCGGCGCTGCGCGCGGCCAAACTCTCGTTGCTCCATTCCGACGGCGTGGCCCGGAAGCCTTTTTATTGGGCTCCCTTTCAACTCTATACTGGACGATAAACCGGCCTGGAAGAGCAGGATTTCCACACGATCCACACACTATAGGATAATTTCGCAGAGAATCAGGGCGCGCCGTGGCATAGAATAAACGGTTCTGTAAGCCGCGTCCTATGAGCAGTTTGACTGATGTCTGGAAACAATGGGAGGGCCGGGTCTTCGCTGGAAAGTTCCCTCTACGACAGTGGCTCGGAGGTTCCGAGCACAGTGCGGTTTTTCTTACCGAGCGAACCGAAAGTGGATCTCCAAAAGCGGCTATCAAGCTGATTTCCGTCGACGTCTTTTCCACTGACAATCTTGATGAAGGCGCTCAACTTTCTCGATGGGCCGAGAGTGCGAAGTTATCTCAGCCCCATCTCATTCGGTTGTTTGAATCTGGACGCGGCAAAATCGACGACCGTAACTTCCTCTATGTCGTCATGGAATACGCCGAGGAGAATCTAGCGCAGATTCTTCCGCAGCGTCCACTCTCGCCCGAAGAAGTCAAAGAGATGCTTCCACCCACCGCCGAGACGTTAAGTTTCCTCCACCAGTCGGGGCTAGTTCACGGTCACCTCAAGCCGGCAAATATTATGGCCGTCGATAACCAGTTAAAGATTTCCGCAGACAGCCTGCGCAAGGCTGGCGAGCCCGACAAGCAAGCGCCGAGCGCCTACCTTGCCCCAGAGCAAGCCAGCACAGGCCCGTCGCCTGCGGCGGATGTTTGGTCTCTTGGCATGGTGCTGGTTGCAACCCTGACTCAGCAAGAGCCCCAGACTATCAACACCAAGGACGGTTGGGCTAAAATACCTTACTTCCCGCAACCCTTTTACGAAACAGCTCAGCTTTGCCTGCGCTTCGATCCGCGCGAACGCTGCACGGTAAATGAGATTCTGGCCAAACCTAAAGTTAAAGTTAAAGAGAAGCTACCAGCAAAAGCGACTGAAGAACCGCTTCCTGCGAAGCGCAGCACTCGCTGGTTCATTCTCCCTGTTGTCGTCGCAGTGCTTCTTTTAGCGGTATTGCTCGCCCGCAAATCTCACCAGGCACTCCCCTCGCCTTCGGAAAACCACGCAACAGAATCATCAAGCGCCCCGGTCACTCAATCGTCGGTGCCGCCTGATGACGAAGCGACGCCCGCTCGAACCGGAATTACTCACGGTAGAGTGCTTCAGGAAATATCCCCAAACGTCTCTCCCGGCGCTCGGAGAACAATCACGGGCCACATAAAAGTTAGCGTTCGGGTTTCGGTGGATTCTTCCGGGAACGTCTCCGACGTTACGCTCACCTCTCCAGGACCGAGCAAATACTTTGCGAACCAGGCACTGGCTGCGGCAGGGCAATGGAAATTCAGTCCCGGCCATGTGAACGGACGGCCCTCCGCAAGCGAGTGGATTTTACGCTTTCAATTTGGAAGAACATCCACTCAAGTTTCCCCCACGGAAACAAAGCCCTGAATAGACTGCCTCAACCCTTTGGATGTTCTTCGTTCTTCCTCATCTTCCAGATCATCTGTCGCAGCATTCCGAGCAGAAATTCAGCGTCACCTTTTTGCAGACGGAGACGACGTAGCACGCGCCGCACCGCGGCGTGAAACGATTTCGACGTATTCAGCTTCGGGTACTCGCTGGCCCGCAACGCGAGCAGCAACTCGTCGGTAATGCGTTCAACGTCGGTGGCCGAAGCCGGATTTCCATTCGCGGGTTGCGCCTCTGCCGCCGGGTTACGCATCAACTCGTACAAACACACGGCAACCGCCTGCCCCAGATTCATGGACGCGTGCTCATCGCGAGTCGGGATGTGCATCAGCCAGTGGCAATGGCTCATATCCTCGTTCGAAAGCCCAAATTTCTCCGAGCCGAATAAAAGAGCACAATTAGCGGTCCCGCACTGCGTGCGAATGTTACGGGCTCCCTTCTCCAGCCTGACCAGGGAATGCTGCAAATCGCGATGGCCGACGGCGGTAGTTCCGACGACGAGCGCGCAATCGGCCACCGCCTCGGCTACCGTTTTGTAAACTTCCGCAGTTGCAAGTGTGGACGCGGCGCCAACGGCGGAGCGAGCGTCGCGGAATGCTACGTCGTAGGGATTTACCAGCCGCAGGTGGGGGAATCCGAAGTTGCTCATAGCCCGGGCGGCCGCGCCGATATTGAGGGGATTTCGCACATCCACTAGGACGACGCGCAGACCGACGAATTCGGAGAATACAGGCAAGCTATCGCTATTCTACGGCAGGCTTCAGCGAACGAATTTAGAGCGGTTTAGATCTCACCGAACGCGCAACGGGGAGTCTAACTTGCAGCAAGCCTTTTGCCGCATGGTCTTTTCGTCCAGGTATGCAATTGTAAAAAATTTGTCAAACCTCTCCCGCTGCACCACAATGGGGCAGAAACAGTTGTAAGCTTCACTTGTCACGTATAAGCGCAACTCGTTATCGCCAAGAGGACACTTTCGAAGTAAGGATGGCTTTCCATGGGTCAAATCGCAACTCCGCTTAGCACTGCCAGATCGGCCGATACGATAAGCCCTACGCGCTCCCTGGGAAGGATTCTCGTTGTGGAGGATGATCCCTCGGTGCAAAAGGCGTTGAAGCGCCTGTTCGAAACCGAAGGCTACGCGGTTGAAGTGCAGGCCAACGGCCAGTCAGCGCTGGAGAGCTTTCAAGCCGCGCCGCCCGCAGTTATAATTCTCGACCTTCGCCTGCCCAAGCTTTCCGGCAGCGATTTGTGTAAAGTGGTCAAAGCCCAGGCGCCGGAGTTGCCGATTGTTGTGCTCAGCGCAACCAGCGATGTTTCCGATAAAGTTCTGCTGCTCGAATTAGGCGCGGACGATTACGTAACCAAACCGTTTAGCCCCCGGGAACTTCTCGCGCGCGTGCGCGCCGCCTTGCGGCATACCTCAAGAACGGCGAGCGTGAATCTGGTGAGTTTCGATGGCATTTCCGTGGACTTCCAGAAAATGGAAGTCCAGCGCGACGGCAAGATTGTGATTTTGACCGCGCAGGAATTTAAGACCTTGCAGTTTTTCGTGCGGAATGCAGACCGCGTCATTAGCCGCGACGAGCTTCTCAACGAGGTTTGGGGATACCAGAATTATCCGTCCACCCGCACCGTCGACAATCACATCCTGAAACTTCGGCAGAAACTAGAACGCGACCCGGCCAGTCCGGTACACTTTCGCACCGTGCATGGAATGGGTTACAAGTTCGTCAGCTGACCTCCCTTGGCCCCCACTTCAGAACCCGCATCGCAAGCTTTTCCGGAACAATCCGGAACTGCACTGGCGCACCGAACCCGGCTGCGCACGCGCTTCCTGCTCTCCATGCTGCTGATTACGGCGGGCCTGACGGCGATGAGTCTCTTGGTGGTTCGGCAAAGCGTTCAGCGCCACGTGCGCGAAGGTATTGTTCAGGATCTGCGAAACTCCGTCACCACGTTTCAGAATTTCCAGCGCGATCGCGAAGTGATGCTGACCCGCTCCGCGCGGTTGGTGGCCGACCTTCCCATCACGCGGGCCATCATGACGGCGCACGATCCCGCCACCATCCAGGACGCTTCCAAAGATGTGTGGCAGTTGACCGGCAGCGATCTTCTGGTCTTGGCCGATCGCAACGGGGCAGTGGTCGCTCTCCATACAAAATCGCCGGGATTCAATCGCGATGCCGCGCAGCAGTACTTTCAACGCTCTTTGCACGAGGAGGACTCAAGCCACTGGTGGTTCGGCGCTCACCATCTTTATCAAACATTTGTGCAGCCGGTTTATTTTGGATCCAAAACAGAAGGCCCGTTGCTTGGCTTCCTGATCATCGGATACGAAATTGACAACCGCTTGGCACGCGAGGTCAGCAAAGTTTCAGCCAGCCAGGTCGCATTTTCCTACGGCGATGAAATCGTTGCCACCACGCTCACTCCCACGCAATACCAAAGCTCGACGCTACGCGGGTTGTCAGCAGAATCGCCGCAGAGTGGGCCGCGCGACGTGGAAGTCGGCCGTGAACTTTTTCTCGCTACTTCACTCGAACTCTCCAGCCAGCAGGAAACGCCGGTGCGTTTGACTGTGCTCGGATCTTACGATCAGGCCGCGAAGTTCCTCGGCAACTTGAACCGGTTACTGCTGTTGCTCGGCCTCACCGCGGTGCTGTTGGGGAGCGGATTGGTATTCTTGATTTCTCACACTTTCACGCGTCCGCTGGCCAGTCTGGTCGAGGGAGTGCGCGCGCTGGAGCACGGAGACTTCCATCATCCCCTTGATCCTCGGGGAAGCGACGAAGTCGCGGAGCTGACCTCCGCCTTTGACCGCATGCGCTCCAGTCTCCTCAAAACTCAACAAGCTCTGATTGAGTCGGAACAATTGGCCACCATTGGACGGATGGCCAGTTCCATTTCCCACGACCTGCGCCATTCCCTGGCGGCGATCGTGGCCAACTCTGAGTTCCTCTGCGACGGCCGGTTGACCGGCGCTCAGCGGGAAGAGTTGTATCAGGAAGTTCGCATCGGCGTAAATCAGATGACCGACCTCATCGATTCCCTGCTTGAGTTTGCCCGAACCAGAGAATCTCTTAATCCCGCTTACGCCAGCATTGCGGAAACCGTGCAGCGAGCCATGCAGGCTGTACGCCTGCATCCGCGGCACCAGGGAACACTCATTCAAGTGAGTAGCATCGGCCAGGGTGTGGCGTCGTCCGACTTAGCATGGTTCGACCCCCGTAAACTAGAGCGCGCTCTATACAATCTCCTGCTGAATGCGTGCGAGGCCGCACCCAGTGCTAGTGGGCAGGTTCAGGTCACCACCGGGCGTAGCGAGGCATGGGTCACCATCACAGTCGCCGACAACGGTCCCGGCATCGCCGAGCCCATTCGTGAAAAATTGTTTCATCCGTTTGTGAGCTACGGCAAAGAGAATGGCACCGGCCTGGGGCTCACCGTCGTGCAGAAAATTGTGCAGGATCATGGCGGGAATGTGGTCATGGAACGAACCTCGGAGGCTCGCACGGTTTTTCGGATCAGCATCCCGGGCCGTTCGCCACAAAGCTGCGCGGAACATAGTGATGACAAGCTTACGACCCGTTCCGTTGATTCTTTGAATGACCATCGAGCAAGTGAAAAATCACTCCGCCATTCGGATACTTAGTTCCGTTTTTGTTTCTTCATTTTATAAGCTCCGCATGTCGCCCTGGAGGATGTGTGAACAGCCCATGGACCTTTGCGCTTCGATCCGCCGCCCTAACGACCACGGCTCTTGTCCTCCTGAATGTTGCGAGCTCTGCCCAGGCAAGCGGGGCTGATCCGAGAACGCCGGCTGGTGAAGCCGCCGTGCGAGAACTGGGTTCGCAAGTGCGCGACTTACGCGCCATGGTGGAAGAGATGCGAGCCGAGAACGCCCAGTCCCGCGCTGAGATGCGAGAACTGCGTCAGGAATTACAAGATACTCGTAAGCTGTTAACGCCGCTCGCGGCTGCTATGAACAGCTCTGCGCCGACAAGTCCAGCCGCATCTTCTGACGGAACCTCAGCCTCTCCCTCACAGCAAACCATCTCAAGTATTCCAACTGCTTCGGAGTTAGGAAGCCGCGTTCAGAAACTTGAAGAATCCACACAGTTGCTGGGCTCGAAAGTTGATGAGCAATACCAGACGAAAGTGGAAACCGCCGCCAAATACCGCGCACGGCTCTCCGGGATTGTTCTGATGAATGCGTTTCGAAACGTCGGCGCTTCCGATAATCTTGATCTTCCCGACTACGCGCAGCCGCCCACGCCGGGGAGCACGTCTCAAGCCAGCTTTGGCGCGACCATGCGGCAGACCGAAATCGGGCTGGAAATCTTCGGTCCCACGCTGGCCGGAGCGAAAACTTCGGCCAATGTGCAATTCGATTTCGCGGGAGGATTTGCCTCTGCCCCAAACGGAGCCGACTTCGGCATCGTGCGCATGCAGACCGCCAGCTTGCGGCTCGACTGGAAAAATACTTCGGTGATTGCCGGCCAGGATTCACTTTTCATTTCGCCCCTTTCTCCAACTTCCTTTGCGTCTCTCGCAATTCCGGCCTTTGCCTATTCCGGGAATCTCTGGGGCTGGACGCCGCAGCTTCGTCTCGAACATCGCTTTAATTTTTCTGACGATCAGATAGTAATGTTGCAGGGAGGAATTCTGGATAATCTCGACTGGGAGAATCCCAGTAACTCCTACTTCCGTTCAGCGACGGCTGGTGAAAGTTCCGGTCAGCCCGCTTACGCTCTTCGCAGCGCGTGGTCTCGGCCTATGTTTGGCCATCCGTTGAGCATAGGCGCAGCGGGTTACTACGGCCGCCAGAATTGGCCATGGGACCATAACGTTGACGCATGGGCGGGCATGACGGACTGGCAGATTCCGATCCTGCGACTCGTGACCCTCTCTGGCGAGTTCTACCGGGGCCGGGCCGTTGGCGGCCTGGGTGCAGCGATCGGACAAACGATCGTGTATGGAGGTAATCCCTCCTACCCTTACACACTCATCCGTGGGCTCGATTCCGCAGGCGGCTGGACGCAACTCAAATACCGGCTCACGCCCAAGATCGAACTCAACGGGGTCTTCGCGGAAGATAACGTCTTTGCCGGCGACGTCCGCGGCTTTGCGACGGACGCCAATAACTTCGGGCCGATTCTGGGGCGCAATCGTGGTGCGCTCGGCAACTTGATTTACCGTCCACGCTCCGACCTTCTGCTGTCCGCGGAATTCCGGCGCCTCCACACTTTCCCGATTTATGACAGCAGCAGTGTTACAAATCAAATCAATCTAGCCATGGGGATATTGTTTTAATGGGTCGCCTGTCTTCATCCCGCATCATCCTGCACTTCGTGCTGCCTCTTTGTCTAATCGCCCCGGCTCCAGCCGCCGAGCTAAAAGGAGAAGTACAGCTGGCAAGGAGTGGACACCGCGTAAAAGATGCTTCGAAACTTGTAGTCTGGCTCACTCCGATAGGAAGCACGCCTGCAGTACAAGCGCCGGTGCAGCCGCCGTCACAAATTCCCCAACTGGT
>Ga0182024_10012771_pt1 | contig 16555 bp, 16 predicted proteins | sample P32metaG_FD_120480 | JGI IMG/M metagenome (GOLD analysis project Ga0182024, IMG submission 120480) | Permafrost microbial communities from Stordalen Mire, Sweden - P3-2 metaG (Illumina Assembly) | ecosystem: Environmental > Terrestrial > Soil > Wetlands > Permafrost | place: Sweden: Stordalen... | reverse complement strand
GTGCCGGGTCGCCGCTCGTTCTCATGCGAACCGCCCTCCATCAAGCGCGCGATGGGCACGCCGGTCTTGAGCCAGAGCAGACCCGCGCCGAGTGGGCCGTGAAATTTATGCGCGGCCACACTGAGCGCGCTGACCTGCCATGCGGCCAGATCGATCTCTTCCTTGCCCACGCTTTGGATCGCATCGGTGTGGAAAAGAATTTTCCTCTTCGCGCAGATGTCACCGATCTCGCGCATCGGCTGGCGAACGCCGGTCTCGTTGTTGGCGCTCATGATCGAGACGAGAATCGTGTCGGGCCGGATCGCGCGCGCGAGGTCGTCCAGATCGATCAGGCCGCCGGCATTCACATCGAGATAGGTGACTTCAAAGTCTTTCCAACGCCCCAGCGCTTTGAAAGCGCGAAGCACGGCGTGATGCTCCGTCTTCGCGGTAATGAGATGCCTGCCATTCGCTTGATGAGCAAAGGCGAGTCCCTGCACGGCGAGGTTGCAGCTTTCCGTACCGCCGCCGGTGAAGATGATTTCCGAGGGCTTTCCCTTCAACCATGCGGCGATGGAATCGCGGGCGGAATCGATTTCGCCGCGGGCGCGCCGACCTTCGGCATGGAGACTGGAAGGATTTCCCAAGGGTGCGGCGAGCAGCGGCTCCATGACGGTGAGAACACGCGGATCGAGGTTCGTCGTGGCGTTGTCATCCAGATAAAAGCACTGCATGACATTCCTTTCCGGGGGTCAGATGACCCAGTCCCCTCCATTACGCTCGCGCGGGTGGATACTGAGCTGCTGGGCCTCGTAGATGGCGACCGAATCGGACGGAATGGAGCGGGTCAGCCAGACATTGCCGCCGATGATGGAGCGATCTCCGATGACCGTGTCGCCGCCGACGATGGTCGAATTGGCATAGATCGTGACGTCATCGCCTACGGTGGGGTGCCGCTTCCCGCCGAGAGCGTGGCCCTGCTCATCGCGCTCGACGTGCTTGGCCAGGCTGCGCGCAACCAACCCGACGCCCTGGTAAAGGCGCACGCGGTTGCCAATCTTGGCCGTGCCGCCGATCACCACACCGGTGCCATGATCGATGAAGAAATGGGAGCCGATCTCCGCGCCCGGATGCAGATCGATACCAGTGCGGCTGTGCGCCCACTCGGTCATCATGCGGGGGAGAAAAGCGACGCCCAATTCATGAAGAACATGGGCCATGCGAAAGACGGCGACCGCTTCGACACCCGGGTAGGCGAGGACGACTTCCTCCTTGTTGGCCGCGGCAGGATCGCCCTGGAAGGCGGCCTCGACGTCGGTCTGGATCAGGCCGCGCACTTCGGGCAACTTGCTTAGAAAAGCAAGCGTGACGCTCTCCGCGTTTTGGCCCGCGACCGGAAGCATATCGAGGCTCTTGGCGATCTCGATCTGGAGCCGTATTTCAAGGCTGGTGAGTTGTGACTCCGTTTCGCGAGGCAGATCGGCCATTGAAACCTGTTGCTCGGAGATGAACCCAGGAAAAATGATGTGCAGTAAGTCCTGCGTGAGCGCGGCCACCGCCATCTTCGAGGGCAGGTTCACACCGGTGAGGTGGTTGATCCCGCCGCAATCGGCGTAGGATTCCAGTAACTCATCGACCAGGCTTTTCATTGGGTGATCCATATCTTCTTAAGGCTATCGGAAAAGCCCTTGCCCTGCAAATGCGAGCGCACATTATGGGCAAAAACACGTTTTTTGCCTGTAACCTTTTGCCGGTCGCGGCGTCTTGTTTGGTGTGAGGACTACCATGATACCGGGCGATTCCATTCTTTTCCCACCCACGAGCCCGAAGACCCTTTATACTTGGCCCTTAAGATGATCGCTCCGACCTTACTTTGCTGGGATACTCTAACGCTATGGTCTCTGCGAAAAGCTCAATCCCGGACGAGCAACTCGTGGACGCCACCCTTGCCGGGGATGACAACGCCTTTGCCGAGCTTGCGCTCCGGCACAAAAGCCGGGTCTTCGGCGTCGCCTCCCGTTTCGCCCACGATGCCGCTGAGCTTGAAGACATCTGTCAGGACGTTTTCGTCCAGGCCTACTTTAAGTTGCGCCAGTACCGCCGCGATTCGCCCTTCGAACACTGGGTCCTGCGCATCACCACGCACAAATGCTACGATTACCTCCGCAAACGACGACGGAGCGGAACCCATCTCTCCGTCGATGCCATGCTTGAATCGGGCTACGAACCGTCCGTGCCTGCGCCTCCCGCTCCGCATCCGGATCTGGAGCGCCTTCATGCCGCCCTGGCCCAATTATCGCCCAAGGAACGACTCGTTATCACCCTGCTCGAACTCGAAGAGCGGAGCGTCCAGGAAATCGCCGATTTCACCGGCTGGAGCACGTCCAACGTCAAAGTACGCGCCTTTCGCGCCAGAGCCGCCTTGCGCAAACTCGTGGAGAACCAAAAATGAATGACCAGGAACACGACGGCCAACTCGATGCCCTTTTCGCGCAGGCGCGTGCGCGTCGCGTGGATACCTCGAAAGCAGAATACGCGTTTGAAACCCGCCTGCTTGCCCGCTTGCGCACCGAACGAGAAACCAGCTCGGTTTGGGCGATGGTTTCCTGGCGGTTGATTCCCTTCTTCGCCGTCTGCGTTGTCGCGCTCGCGATCTGGCACTCCGAGATCGTCACGGAAACCAGTGATGCCGAGCAAATGGCCTATGTGGAAAATCCCGAACCTCTTGACTCGTTGCATAATTTGAATTGAGCTGTCTATGAACAAAACTTGGAAAGCCGTTCTCGGCGTCATCTTGATTTTTATTTTTGGATGCTTTTCCGGAGCCGTCTCCACCTCCATTTTTTTCCATCACAAGATGATCGAGTTCCTGCAGCATCCCGCCGTGGCCGCGTCGAAGGCGCTGGAGAAGCGCCTGACGGGCAACCTGGGCCTGGATGCGACTCAAAAGCAGCAAGTTGACGGCTATTTCCTCGATAATTTGCAACAGCGAAAAGAATTGCAGAAGCAAATCCGCCCCCAGGTTCAGGTGCTCAACGGGCAGACCATTCAACAAATCATCGCTATCCTGCGCCCCGACCAGAAAGAACTTTTCCACCGGAATGTCGAAACGTTCCGCGAGCACTTGGGGGCAAATGCCTTCAATCCGGATGTGGAGAATCTGTTTTCGCCCCCAGTCCAGCCCGCCAGCCCAGCCACCAATTCCGGCGTGGGCCAGCCGCCTGCCGCTCCGTAAAAAATCACGTTTTCCCTCGTCACGTCGCCGGGAACTTGGTTGCCTAGCCGAATGTTGGCCAAGGTTTTTTCCGCTGCGGTGTGGGGTGTCGATGCCTATGCGGTCGAAGTTGAAGTCAACGCAAGCCCGGGCAAAGTCGTCACGGTCGTTGTCGGCCTGCCCGATACCGCGGTCAAGGAAAGCTGCCACCGGGTCATTACCGCGGTAAACAACAGCGCCTTCAGGTATCCCTTCGGTCGCGTGACGTTTAATCTTGCTCCGGCGGACGTGAAGAAGGAAGGTCCCAGCTTCGACCTCCCCATGGCGCTCGGTATTGTGACCGCCTCGGACCAGCTCACGCTGCGCAATCTTAATGATTACTGGGTCGTGGGAGAACTCGCGCTGACCGGCGAAGTGCGGCCCGTCAAAGGCGCACTGGCCATCGCCCTTTCCGCTCGCAAGCACAAGAAAAAAGGCCTTATCCTGCCCGCCGCCAATGCGTCCGAAGCGGCTGTGGTCGCGGGCCTCGACGTCTATCCGGTCCACAGTTTGCGTGAGGCCGCCGAATTCCTCGCAGGCAACGTCGGGATTCTGCCCGTCCGCATCGATCCGAATGAAATCCTCGGCGAGTTCGATGCGATCGAGAACGACTTCGCCGACGTGAAGGGACAGGAGCACGTGAAGCGCGCGATCGAGGTCGCCGTGGCGGGCGGTCATAACGTGTTGATGATCGGGCCGCCCGGCAGCGGCAAGTCGATGCTGGCCAAACGCATTCCAGGCATTTGCCCGCCGCTGTCGCTCGACGAAGCGCTCGAAACAACGAAGATCCACAGCGTGTGCGGACTCCTCACGCCCGAGCAGGCGATGGTGACGCGCCGGCCTTTCCGCTCGCCGCATCACACGATTTCCGACGCAGGCCTCATCGGCGGCACGGCCAATCCGAGTCCCGGCGAAGTGAGCCTCGCGCATCACGGCGTTCTCTTCCTCGACGAGTTGCCCGAGTTTCGCCGCAGCGCGCTGGAAGTCCTGCGCCAGCCGCTGGAAGACGGCACGGTCACGATTTCCCGCGCCGCCGGGTCGATGACTTTTCCCGCGCAATTCATGCTCGTCGCCGCGATGAACCCGAGTCCCGGCAGCGGCGGTTTTGGTGATGCCCAACGCGGTCGCGCCACGGCCATGGAGATCCGCCGTTATCTCAACAAGATTTCCGGACCGCTTCTCGACCGGATCGACATTCACGTCGAAGTGCCCGCCGTGAAACACGACACGCTGATCCGGCCTCACGTTGCGGAATCGTCAGCGGACATTCGCGCGCGCGTTTTGAAAGCGCGGCAAATCCAGCACGAGCGATTCGCTTCCAGGCGCAAAGTCCGTTGCAACGCGCAGATGGGTTCGAAAGACATCAAGGCGTTTGTGCCGCTCGATACCGACAGCGAAAGCCTGCTCCGCATGGCGCTGACGGAACTCAACCTCAGCGCCCGCGCCTATGACCGCATCCTCAAAGTCTCGCGCACCATCGCCGACCTCGCCGGCGCGGAAAAGGTCGACTCCACCCACCTCAGCGAAGCCATCCAGTACCGCACCCTCGATCGGCAAGTGTGGGGGTAAGGTTGTAATCCCATGAAAATCACGACCGGAATTTTTGCTTTAATCCTCGTCCTAAACTGCGCCATAACTGTTCACGCCGACAATCTCGACGAGCAATTAAACGCGGCGTATCAGAAGGCGCTAGCGACGTTGGAGAGTAAAAAAGTAGGTGATGCGGAGATTCTGAAATGGACAGAACTTCACTGGATTACCTATCGCGATGCGGAGGCTGATCTTCAGGCGTGGCTAGCGGGTAAAAGCGCGCCCGATAAAGCCGCGCGAAAAATGTCTCTCGCACAGAGTACGCAGACCCGTTTGACCGAACTCCAGCATATTGTGAAAGATGGAACTTCAGGCGATTATAACGCCGAAGATCCAGTTACAGCCCACGCCTACGCCACTCTAAGACAGGCGATCATCGCGAAGAGAAATCCGGAGCTTACAGCGGCGTTAATTTTAGACCAGAGAGCGTGGCTTTATTTTTCCGATCTTCAGGTTGGTGACGACGGATATTTTCCGCTTCACCAAGATCAGGGGCAAAACGCTCTCGGGAATTCATTACCCGCACGAAGGGTCCAGTCGCGGCTCGTACAATTGCAAGCAGATGCGTCTATATTGGGAGTGGATATCTCTCAACCACCCTCCGACGCTGACACCGCGAAGGAGACTGGACTTGACCGCGATACGGAAATTAGCCCAGACCACATTCTTCGCATTGAGCAGACTTATTCCGGCGATCCCTATGGACCGTCATGGGTGGTACAGTCGTGTGTCGTCTCAAACAAAACCGAGCAGCGGGCACTCTTGCCAGAGCCTGAAGAGGAGGCAACCACCGGAAACGGTAGAGGAAAGCCTACTGTTCTGATCTCTGAGTACGCCATTTCGCCGGATAAGCGGTGGATTTTCCGCACGCAGAAATTTTACCACGGCATGTGTGGCGCTTATCTCTATGAGCGGACTTCTGGACTCAATTACGAACTCGCGACACAGGAACCATTCGATATTCTTGCCTGGAAATCTTTCAAGAAAATAACTCAAGTAGATGTTCCCGATGTCACACAGGGAGGTGTCGTTAAATTTGCGGCATGGGGATCGGGTTCTTTGCGTATAAGCCTGAATGCGAGCAAGCGTCTGACTTTCGCTGACGTAAACAATTGGCTTGTTGATTTTGATCTAAAGACAAAGATGTTTTCCGTACCAGCAGACATTCAGGAGCATGATCACAAGGCCTTCTGACCCGACCACCCATCCCGAAGGGATGCCAGAACCGTAGCCGGTGGTAAGACCGCGAAGCGGTCGCCACCACCGGTATGCATTCCCGCAAAACCGACCCCGGCAGGGGTCGCAGAGTTCTGGCACCCCTGCCGGGGTGCGGTCGCCTGAGAATCTTTTCCGGTGGTGTCGTCCCGCAATGCGGGACTCAACCACCGGCTACGGTTCTGGCAAGCCTCCGGCTTGCTTTCTCCGCCCGCAACGGGTAACGGATAAGAACACGAAAGGAATACGACCATGTTAAAGTATAAAGGTTACGCCGGTCAGGTGAGCTTCGATGCGGAAGCGAAAATTTTCCATGGAGAGGTGCTGGGACTGAAAGACATCATCACCTTTCAGGGCACAACGGTTAAGGAACTGGAGCGAGCCTTCCGCGATAGTATTGAAGATTATCTTGAATTTTGCGCCAAACGCGGTGAAAAGCCTGAGAAGCCGTGCAGTGGAAAGTTTGTGCTAAGACTTTCCCCCACCCTGCATTCCCGTGTGATCATCGAAGCCAAACAGGAAGGCGTCAGCCTCAACCGATTCGTCGAAGAAAGCCTGGAACAAAGGCTGGTCCATACTTAAAAGCGACATCTATTTGGGACTACAGCCGTCCGCAGGACTTTTCTCGATGCAGGCATAGGCGGAATGGTTGTGGATGCTCTCCATGTTTTCGGCTTCGACTTTATACCACGTGATGTCGGGATGCCGGTTGCAACGCTGGGCGACGTTGCGGACGAGGTCCTCGACGAAGACCGGATTGTCGTAAGCCTTTTCCGTCACGAATTTTTCGTCGGGCCGCTTGAGCAGGGAATAGATTTCGCTGCTGGCTGATTCCTCGACGAGCGCAATCATGTCCTCGATCCAGATCGCCTTCACGGAGCGGAGCGCAAGCGTCACGTAACCGCGCTGGTTGTGCGCGCCGCGAGCGCTGATCGCCTTCGAGCAGGGACAGAGCGTCGTCACGGGAATGGTCACCGTCACGGTAAACGTCACGTCCTTGCCGTGCGCAGCGGCATCGAATTTCACTTGGTAATCGACCAGCCCCTTCGCCTTGGTCACGGGCGCTTCCTTCTCGACGAAGTAGGGGAATTCGACCTCGATATGTGCGATCTGCGCGTTCAGCTTTTTCTGAAGCTCGTGCAACATCGTCGGCAGATTTTCAACGTGAATGAGCCGCCCATGCGCGTTGAGCACCTCGACGAACCGGCTCATGTGCGTGCCCTTGAAATCCTTTGGCAGATCGACGAGCAGGCTGATCCGCGCCACGGTATCCTGAATCTCGTGCGCCTTGTCCCGCACTTCGATGGGATGGAGCAGCCCTTTCACACCCACCTTGTCGATCCGCAGTTGGCGCGAGTCGGGCTGGCTCTGGCAATCGGCCAGCGCGGAGGCTGGAGCCTTGACCGCCGCCGGGTTCAGTGTTCCTTTACTCATTCGCACATCGTACCGCAAATTGCCCGGATGACAAACCACAGGAATATTCCGGGCATCCCGTACGTCGTATCTCGCGTAGAATCCAAAGCTAAAACCGCCCCAGCTCATTTGCATTTCCAAAATTCGACGCCAGCCTATTTGTAATTAGAAACCCCATCGGAGAATCCCATGCACGCCCTCGCCAGAAATTTCCCGCCCTTCAGCCTCACCCGCCTGCTGAACACTGTCTTCCAACCGAAGGGCGGCGAACGGGTCGCAATCCTGATCGATCTGGAAAATCCGGCGCAGGTCAAAGATTTTGCCTTCCTGAAAAATCCCGCGCTGACCATTCAGCGTCACGCCTATGAAGTTTTCTATCAGGGGTTGCACAAAGGCGGACTCAAGGAATTGAAGCTGACCGGCGGCGATTTCTTCGCCTATCAAATCACCGGCGGGAGCAACCTCGATCTGCCCGACCGCGCCGTCACGCCGGAAGGCCGCGAGGTGAGTTTGGAAAAAGAGGTCTATCCGAACTACGACATCATTCTCTGCATCTCAACCTTTTCGGCCACGGCGCCACTGACCGCTTTCGCGAAGCAATACGGTTTTCGCGGCGCGACGCTGCACGGCCTGAACGAGATCATCCTGAGCAGTGGACTCGCCGTCGACTACAACGAGGTGAGCAAACAAGCGGAGAAGTTGCGCCTTGGCCTGACGAAAGCCGATTGGTTCGAGGTCGATTTCAAAGTCGGCGGCCAGACCTACACACTCAAGCTGATTATCAACGGCCAGGAAGCGCAGAAAAGTCATGGGATGTGTCGAGGCCCGGAACCAGACGTCGCGAATCTTCCCGCCGGTGAAGTCTACTACGTGCCCGAAAGCGCGGAGGGCCAATTCCCGATGCGTTACGAGACGGGCACGATTGCGCTGATGGACGTGAAAGGCGGGCGCATCCAAAAGGCGACGCTCCTTCGCGGCGACCAGGCCGAAGTCGATGCGCATAACGCCAAGCTGCTGAGCGATCCGGTCACGGGCGAAATCGGCGAGCTTGGCTTCGGCACGCAGGAGTTGCCCGTCTCCGGCCGCGACATCCAGGATGAAAAAGTGCTCGGCACGATGCACGTCGCGACGGGCCGTAGCGACCATCTCGGCGGCCATCTTGTGCCCAAGCTTTTCAAGAACGCGAAGAACGCCACGCACGACGACATTCTTTTTTCACCTGCAAAGACACCCGAGATCGAAGTCACCCAAGTGCGGATGCTGCGCAATGGCCGCACGGAAGTCGTGCTCGAACATTATCAGCCCGCGCCCTATCTGCTGAATTTACTCAAGCTGTAGCGGCGGTCTATAACCGCCGACGGAAAAAGAAAATGCTTTGATTATCCACGGCGGTCATAGACCGCCGCTACAGCGGATTTTTGATATGCCTCCAGCGCCATCTCCATCCCCGCAGCTTTATGCAGCGTCTCCTCGTATTCGCGCGCGGGGACGGAACCCGCCGTGATCCCGCTGCCGACGGAAAAGTGGAGATTCTCGCCCTCCAGAACCATCGTCCGGATGGCCATGCTGAACGCCGCATCGCCGTTGTCGTCGAAGTAGCCGATGAGTCCCGTATAAATCCCGCGCGGACACGGCTCGAGTTCCCGGATGATTTCGCACGCACGGCGTTTCGGCGCGCCGCTGATCGACCCGCCCGGAATGCACGCACGCACGGCGTCGAGCGCATCAATGCCAGGCCGCAACATACCCTCGATGGTGGAGACGAGATGGAAAACCTGGGCAAAACGTTCCAGTTGCACGAGCTGCGTGACCGTCACGCTGCCGTATTCGCAGATTTGCCCGAGGTCGTTCCGTTCGAGATCGGTGATCATCACCAGTTCGGCCAGTTCCTTCGGATCGGTCAGAAGCTCGAAGGCCAACTGTTCGTCGCGCACTGGATCGCGGCTGCGCGGACGCGTCCCTTTGATCGGACGCGTCGTGATGTGCCGACCGCGGATGCGCAGGAAAAGTTCCGGCGATGCCGAGAGCACGCACGTATCGCCGAAATCGAGAAACGCCCCGCCCGGCGCCGGACTCCGTGCGAGCAGGTGCTCGAAGAGGCGATAGGGATTTCCGGTGAAATGCGTGCTCAATTTCTGCGCGAGATTGACCTGGTAAATATCGCCCGCCGCGATGTATTCCTGCGCGCGGGCGACGCGGGTTTCGAATTCGGTGCGGGTTTGGTTGGCCTGAAAAAGATCGCTTCCTGCGTGCTCCGCTCGCCCGGGCAACACAGGCACGCCTGACATACCCGGGCCACCCAAATAGGACGCCCGCCTCTCATTCCATATTTCGCTGAAACCGTTTTCCGCCAGCAGCGCGATTTTTGGAAACCAGGCGAACCGGAATGCTCCTTCATAGGTGATAGTACCGACCGCCGCGCTCTGGGGGTGAACCGAATCGCGCCCGGTTTTGCGCCGCCGCGCGAGCGCTTCCCGCAATTTTCCCCAATCGTCCGGCCCGCCCTCGACGATTTCTTCCGGTTCCGCCGCCTGCAAAATCGTGCCCGGCTGGTTCCACGAGTTCAGGGAGATGAAGGAAGGCATGAGAACCATGTTAAAGTTTGGCTTTTAATATGCAACTTGTCCTGAAAACCGATGAACGCTTACGTCTGGCGGAAAAACTCGTCCAACAAGTCCCTGGACTGCCTAAAAAAGATTGAAGATAATCGGCCTCAATTCAGTCCAAGAAAGATCTATGAAAATCACTTCTCTTCGTTTGGCAGCGCTGGCGTTTGCCGCCGTTGTCATGTCGTCTATTGGTTCCACCCAGGCTTCCGCTGCCGTCAATGTTGGCATCCAAATTGGAACCCCTCCCCCTCCGGTCATTGTGGAACATCGGTGGGCTCCCCCCTATCGCGGCGCCGTCTGGATCCCCGGTCATCATGAGTGGATTCGCGGAACTTGGGTCTGGGTCGGAGGTTATTATGCTTATCCTCCGCGCCGCGGCGACGTCTGGGTACACGCCCGCTATCGTAACGGCTATTATTACCCGGGCCACTGGGCTTACTAAAGTCCTGCGGACGGCGGCATTCTGAGCGGCGGTCATAGACCGCCGCACTTTTTACAAACCCCAACGGGGTTGGAATCATACAGACCAGGGTTGGCGCGCCAGCGCCTACCCTGGGTAAGTTCCGTAGCAGCCAACCCTGTAAGGGTTGAATCCAACCCGACCAAAAACGTGGAGACATTGCTTCAACCCCTTCAGGGTTGGGGACGTTTGTTGTTTACCCAGGGTAGCGGCTATGCCGCAACCCTTTCAGGGTTGCGGCTCCTCCCGGTCCATGACCGCCGCTACAGATAAGGCAAAGGCTGATACTGCGGATATTTATCCTTCAACTTTTGCCGCCAGTCCGCCGCCGACTTGGCATCGCCCGCCCGCTCGAAAGCATCGGCAGCGCGGGAGATAGCCTGCGGCGTGATCTGGGGATCGTCGAAAAGCACAGCGAGCGTGGCGAACATCCGCGCCGCTTCGGCATAATTTTGCGTGGCGAAGGCCGTTTCGCCCAAAAGCATCCGCGCCGAGGCGCTGCGGGGACCTTCCGGCTCCTGCAAGAGCGCCTGATTACCGAGCTTGGTTGCTGCATCGAAATTCTGTGCGCCGAGTTGGGCCCGGCCTAGAGCGAGCAGAACTACGGTCGCGTCTTTTGCATCCGGTTTTAGCTCGCGATACTTTTCGTAACTGGCGACGGCGGCGGCCCACTCTTCACGATGGCTCTGTACTTCGCCCAGTTGCCACCACGCGCCAGCCAACAGGTCGCCCGGATCGGAATGTTGCGTGACGCGCGAATAATAAGTCTCGGCCTCGTCCCATTTCTCCGCCTTGCGCGCGGATTCGGCCAGCCAGTAGAAGAGCGCGGCGGGAAGTCGTGCCGCGATCTGCGCCTGCGGATCGGTCGGCACGGGAATCGTGTCATATTCTTTCAAATAAGCGACGGTCTGGTCGTCATCCTTCTGGCCATAGGTGCCGAGCACCAGCCGCTGCGTCGCCGGTTGGAGCCAGGTTGCAGCGTCCCAGTTGCGAGCATTCAGGAGAAATGGCCCCGCGCCCGAGTAGTCGCGATTTTTGAACAGCGAATCGCCCACGGAAAAAGCGGCCATCGCGCGCAGCGGGCTTTGCGGAAACTTGTCCAGCAACGCGCGAAAGTCGGCGACCATCTCCGCTTCCTGCGCCGGACCGCCTCGCGCGTAAATCAGGCCGAGTGATTCGAGCGCAGTTTGCTGTTCGCGCGAGCCCTCGGGCGCGAGGGACTGCACCGCCTTCCACGCGTCGGTCGCGGCCAGCAATTGATAGGCCTTTTGCAGGCAGACGGCAAGACGTGCCTGGGTATGGAGGACGTTTCGTGCCTGGGCTTCCTTGTCGTCGCCGGGATGCGCGTCGAGATCGTCGAGATAAGCCTGGTAGGCCGTTGCGGCCTTGGGAAAATTATTCAATTCGTCGTAGGTCCGCGCGAGGTCGAGCAGGATTTCCTGGTGCGGCCATGAGGCATCTCCGGTTACGGCGGAGAGGTTTTCCCAGAGCGGCAACGCGGCGGCGAATTTCTCTTCGCGCGATAATTCCTGCGCCTGGAGCAATCGCACCTGCGCGCGATACGGCGACTTCGGCCACGCTTTCAGATACGACTCCGCTTCGCTCACCGTTTTGGATCGGTCGATTTGAGTGAGAGCGAGAAAGCGTTCGTAGGCCGCCGTCACCGCCGTGTCCTGCGTGCTGAAGGCGCTCAGATATTGATCAAACCCTGCGACGGCTTCGGGCCAGTGCTTGAGCGAGAATTGGGCGTGGCCGAGGTCGTAGAGAATCTCGGAGCGGGTGCTATCGAGCAGCTTGTCTTTCTCAGCCGCGTCGAGCGCGACCCATTCGGCGAAGCGCTTTTGCTGGAAGAGAAGACGCAGCAGGCCCGTGTTCGCGACCTTGCGCGCATCGCCGCTGGCATCGAGCTGGCGCGCGGTCTGGAAAAGCTTTTCAGCATCGGCGGGTTGCTTCGCTTCGAGGGCCGACCAACCGCCCCGCGCCGCCGCGGTCGCCTGCGCGCCAGGATCGGTCGAAAGCGCCAACGCCTTCTGCCAGAGCGCGAGCGCGTCGGGATATTTGTTTTGCGAATCGTCCAACTCGGCGAGAGTCTGCGCGGCGTTGCCCGCGAATTTGCCGGGCGGTTGTCCGTCGACGAGACCTTGCAGCAATGCGCGGCCATCGGCTTCTTTTTGCGTGGCGAGAAGGGAGCGTCCTAGGAGATATTTTCCCAACTCCTGCAGCTCGCCGTCGCCTTTGTCCGCGACGACTTGCAACGGCGCAATCGCGTCAGCGAACTTACCTGCGTCAAAGAGAATCGCGCCGCGACGCAACTCCCCATTGACGCGCAACGGGCCGTCCGGATAATTCTGCACTTGGAAGGTGTACGCGGCCAGCGCGTCGTCCGTGCGGCCCAGGCCTCGGTACGATTCGGCGAGACGGTAAAGCGCTTCCTCGCGGCGGCGGTCCTGGGGAAAATCGCGCACGAAATCAGAGAGAGCGGTGACCGCGTCGGCATATTGGCCCGCGTTGTACAAGGCCATCGCGCTGTCGAATCGCGCAGCGGCTGGCGTGGTGACGATCAAGCCGGGCGCGGCGTTGGTGGAGGTGTCGGCTGACTGGGCTACGGGCGATGTCGCGGGTGCGACGGGGATGTTTGTATCTTGAGCCGATGCCGAGTTGGAAATAGCCAAAGACAAAGCGAAAGCAAAATAGGCAATTTGGGTGGCCCGGGCTACTTGTTGCCCGGGCGTGCGAAGCACGCAGGAAGCGATCCCAACGGATTTAATCGAAACCCTTAGCAGCACAATTTTAGTGGGAGAACTTCCGGCGTTTTTCTGTAAACGATTCCCATCGCTTCCTGTCGCCTTCGGCGACCCGGGCAACAAGTAGCCCGGGCCACCCACGAGCATTTCCAGCTTCATGGGAGCTTACTGTGACTCGTCCTTTCCCGGACGGTTTGTGGCGAAGGCGATATTGGTCAGCTTCGCCGCGCGGCAGGTATCAAGCACCTTCACCACGTATTTGTACTCCACATTTTCCGCGCCGCGCAGGACGACGGCCTGGTCGGGATAGACCTGCGAGATTTCGGTGAGCTTCTGTTGCAATTGATCGAGGGAAAGCGTGGTCCGTTCCAGTTCGACCGTGCCGTCCGAACGCAGGTTGATGATGACCTCGCCCGGCAGGCGCGCGGGGTCTTTGCCGTTCTTCGCCACGGGCACCTTGACTTCGAGGTCCTGCTCGTAGCGGGCGAGGTTCCAGGTGAGCAGGAAGAAACAGAGGAGGAACAGGATCACGTCGATCATCGGCGCGAGCTGGAGCTGGATCGGGTCCTGGTTGATGCGGCGGCGCAGGTTCATGGGCGAAAAAAACTTAGCGGGCCACGCGATGGCGTTTGCTCAGGAGAATCAGTTCGTGGGTTAGCAGCGTTCCTTCCGATTCCAAAATGGAAACGAGATGCCCGACCCGGCCGCGGAAGTAGGCATAAAAGGCCATCGCCGTGATGCCCACCGTGAGGCCCGCCGCCGTCGACACGAGCGCCTGCGAGACGCCGCCGGCCAGGAGCATGGTGCGCATCGGACTGGCCTCGGAGGCGATATGCCCGAACGAGTTGAGGATGCCGACGACCGTGCCGAAAAGGCCGAGCATGGGCGAGAGCACGCCGACATCCATGATGTAGAGCACACGCTGGTTCAGCGCCGCCGCAATCCGATTGCCCTCCGTTTCCGCCACGATCCGGATCGAATCGGGGTCGGCATCGGGATGGCGTTCGAGAAAGTGAAGCGTGCGATCCACAATGCGCGCGGTTGCCTGGGGCCGTTCCGCGACATACGCGGCGAGGCCGTCGAGGTCCTCGTTCTCGAAAAAGGGCTCCATGCGCTCGAGCAATTCCGGCGTGGTGATACTTTTTTCCGTCAGGGTAAAGAAGCAATAGAGGATGAGCGTCAGCGTGATCATCGAGGCCAGCGCCAGCGGAATCATCACCCAGCCGGCGGCGGCGACCATGCCCAGGAGCGAGGTCTCCTGGCTGACTTCGGTGACCGCGTCGTTGCCGGAGGTTTGGGCCAGTGCCGGGACCATGGCGGCGAAGAGGCAGCCCGTCGTGAATAGAAATTGTTTCATGCGTTTGTTACGTCCTTTGACGCCAAGAAGACGTTACAGGTTCAAGCGAAGTGGGCAAGACGGGGGACGTTACGCTCGGGTAATATGATTCAACGGTTTGTCATCCTGAGCTTGTCGAAGGATCAGTTCAGCTGCAGCCTCGGTGAGAATGAAAGACTACTACGTCTACATTCTGGCGAATAACGCGCAGGTTCTCTACATCGGCGTTACCAGCAATCTCGAGGGCCGATTTTTTGAACATACTGTCGAACGAGATCCCAAGAGCTTCGTCGCCCGCTACAACCTCGATCGCCTCGTCTTCTACGAAACCTATCCCACCCCGAACGAAGCCATCGCCCGCGAAAAGCAACTCAAAGGCTGGAATCGGGAAAAGAAAAAGAAACTCATCCGTGAACTCAACCCCACTTGGCAAAACCTCTTCGAAGACTTGAAGTATGGGATGATGGATATACTCGAAACTGCCGCTAAAAAAGAAAGGCTGAACTGATCCTTCGACAAGCTCAGGATGACGGATTGCTATTTGTGACCTTCATGCGGCTGCCGCCGCTTCGTGCTTGTAGTGGTCGAGGATCAGAAGCGCATCCTGACGCTTGACGGTGGGAAAGCAGTCAAGGAATTCGTCGAGGCTGGATCCCTTCATCAAGTAATCAAAAAGAGATTCCACCGGAACGCGTGTGCCGGTAAAGACTGGAACCCCGCTCATGATTTCGGGGTCAGCTTCAATGGGAAGGGTTGCTTTCACTACATCTGAATTATTCCATCATTTGGATAAAATCACAAGTATGCTTCATCTGTTTGGAAGCTTTCCCGCGCAATAATTCTTGCTCAGGGATGGTCATCGCGCTAACTCTCACCCCTTACTATGGCACGCCTTCTCGACTCGATTAATTCCCCCGCCGACGTCAAAAAAATCCCGCTGGAGGAACTGCCCACGCTGGCGCAGGAAATTCGCGAGGAACTCATCTCCGTCCTGGCCAAGACCGGTGGCCATCTGGGGCCGAATCTCGGCGTGGTCGAACTGACCATCGCGCTCCATACCGTTTTTGATACGCCGACCGATAGCTTCGTCTTCGACGTCAGCCACCAAGCCTACGTCCACAAGCTTCTCACCGGACGCCGCGACCGGTTCAACACCATCCGTCAGGCCGGCGGTCTCAACGGCTTTATGCTCCGCACCGAAAGCGAGCACGACAGCTTCGGGGCCGGTCACGCGGGCACGGCGCTCTCCGCCGCTTTAGGCATGGCCACCGCGCGCGACTTGAAGGGCGGCAGCGAGCACGTTGTGGCGCTCTGCGGCGATGCAGCGTTCACCTGCGGCATCACCTACGAGGCGCTCAACAACATCTCGACGCACGCCAAGCGGCTCATCGTCATCCTCAACGACAATGAATGGTCGATCGACAAGAACGTCGGAGCCATTGCGAAATACCTCACCGACATCGTCACCAATCCCCGCTACGAGAATCTTCATCGCAGCATGGAAAAACTGGTGCAGCGTTACACGGGCGAGACAGGCAAGCAACTCGCGCTCAAGGCGGAAGGCGTGGTCAAGGGACTGCTTTCCACCGGCCATCGTCCCAGCCTCATTTTCGAGGAAATGGGCCTCTCCTATTATGGCCCGATCGACGGCCACGATCTGCCGAACCTGATCAAGACGCTCGATTTTGCCAAGCACCACGAGCATCCGCTACTGCTCCACGTCCTCACGAAAAAGAGCAAGGGCTTTGACATCGGCATCGCCAAGCAGAAGAAATATCACGGCGTGGGCCCGAACACCTATGATCCGGAAAAGGGCGTCGAGACCACATCGTCGGGACCGAAGACCTACTCGCAGGTTTTTGCCGAAACGATGATCAAGCTCGCGGACATGAACTCCAAGGTCGTGGCCATCACCGGCGCCATGCCGAACGGCACCGCGCTCGATCTCTTCCAGCC
>Ga0182024_10012770_pt1 | contig 16555 bp, 12 predicted proteins | sample P32metaG_FD_120480 | JGI IMG/M metagenome (GOLD analysis project Ga0182024, IMG submission 120480) | Permafrost microbial communities from Stordalen Mire, Sweden - P3-2 metaG (Illumina Assembly) | ecosystem: Environmental > Terrestrial > Soil > Wetlands > Permafrost | place: Sweden: Stordalen... | reverse complement strand
GGTCGATGGGCAGATAGTCGTCGTTGCTCCATCCGAAGATGTGATCCCACACATATTGCCAGCCGACAGTGTTCGTGCCAGTGATCGAGGGGTTGCCCAGGTCCTGCGCCACCCAGGTGACGCATCCCAGCCCGCACGGCCCCCGCGCGAGGTAGGGCGTGCGATCCTTACCGGCCTTGTCCCAATCGATCCAATCGGCTGTCTCCACGACGGCGTTCGATTTGGCTGAAGCGCGGGCAAACGCGAAAGGGCCCTTAAGTTGGAAAGGCCCCTTAAGTTGCCACAACCGAGCATCCCAGTCACGGGTCTTGGCCGCTGCCAGCCGGACGAGCGGCTCGAGGTTATCCTTCTCCTGGATGCTGACTTTCCATTGGCCGTCCACTTTCCACTCGATGGGCAGCATGTCGGCAAAGGGCTCGATCTGCTGGCGCTCCGCGTCGTTTCCCGGCTGGCACACGATCAGCGTGCCGCCCTGTTTCACCCACTCTTGCAGCGCGGTGAACTGCTTCGATCCTTCCTCGCTTAGCGCATGTGCATCGCCACTGAGCCAGACGACCGCATCCACCGCCTGATAAGCCAGCGCGCTTTGCGGCAGCCCGCTGGGCCGGACCGGCACCGGCTCGGGACGCTCGACCATGCCAATGGTCTTGTCGTACGAGGCCTCCGACAAAGCCGGCCGGCTGTTGCCGTCGGTGACGACCAGCACCAGTTTGTACGCTTTGCCGACGCCGAAGCCCATCATGTTGGCTTGCGCTTCCAGGCTCTGGATCGGGCTGGTGATGGGCAGTTGCAGGAGCTGCCGCGTGCCTTCCTTGTTGGTCAGATAGACGCGGAGTCGGTCTTGCAGATCGCGGACGGATCCCTCCGGCAAACCGCCGTGAATCGGCTCGGGGAGGAAGCACAGTTCCCACCGCTGAGTGGCCTGGCCGTTGAGGGTGATGCCGTCCTTGACGTAGATCACATGATCGAAGTCGAGGTCGTGCTGATGCACTTCGATGCGGTATTCGGCTGGCTCGCTGATTTGCGATTGCAGGCGAACCACCATCGGCGTCCAGCATTGCGGGCGATACCACCCGTTGCCGAACCCGATGCTTTCCACTTCCCCCCGCACTTGGCCGAAGCTCGCCGACGTTAGTGCTAGGAGCAGTAACCCCGCCAGGAAGGAACGCATTGCTACACAATGTAAGTAGATGGTTCGGGAGCGTCAATCTTAACGTGCTCTCAGCGGCGTGTCAGGCGGATGACGCGCGCGTCGTAGGGCGTGCAAGTCAGTTCGAAGCCGTCCGATTGCGCCTGAAATTGGCCCGTTCCGGCGGCTTCGAATTGCTGCTCGGCGGTGAATCCTTTGCAGTGGATGCGAACGTGGATCGGCGCATCGTCCATGTTTACCAGCAGCATGACGCTTCCGCCGGCGGGATCGCGCTTGACCAGCGTCCGAATCGGCTCGGGAGTGATGGACGGCCAGCCGTCGTCGAGATCAACTTGATAGGGGATCGACTCGGTCGGCGAAAGCAGGGCCGGGCGCAGCGAATCGATCTGCTTGTTGATCGCCGCGGCCGCCTGCCAAAGGTCGTGGCTCATCCGCAACTGATCCTCCGTCGCGACAATCCCCTCCCCGTAGGAGGCACGCGGCGCCGGCGACATGCCGACCACCGAGCCAATGCGGGTGGCACGCGAATCGAGCGCGAAGTACATCACGCCGGTGGCGCCGTGAACGATGGCTGTATAAACCATGCAACGCAGTTGCCGCGTTGTCGGCATATTGCACGGCCAGGCGGGCCCGGCGACCTCGAACGACGGCAGGCAGACCCAGACCGGCTTGGATTCCTTAACCGACCGTGCGGCCAGCGAAACGGATTCGGGAATGCCATTCTCAAAGCTCAACGAGCGGTGATGCGGGTTGATCGGATAATTGTCATGGGCCGAGACATCGCCGGCGGTGTTCCACTTGATCCACCACGGCTGCGCGTTGCCCACGATGAGGGGGACGTCCAACGGGAAGACGGGATGTTGCGGATCGAGCGCATGAATCTGATCGCGGCGCTTCAGGAACGCCGCGAAGCGCTCATCCATTCCCGGGACATTAAACTGGCCCATCGGCTCCTCGTCCAGATACCAGGCAAGTAGCGACGGATGGTGTGCCAGGGCTTGTACGATGGCGTCGGACGGCGCGTGGACGACCAACTGCATTTTCGCCGCCGCGGCGGCGTCGGCGATCGCGCGGGGGTCCTGGCTTTCATACGGCATGCATGCGTTGAACCCTGCCGCGGCATCGTCCTTCAACTCATAGCGAATGCCGTCGTACTCACCCTGTAGCGCGTGATAAAGCACCAGCGGGAAAAACGAGCGATCGACTTCGAACAGCATCATGAGCCGGCCGGTGTGGTCGGTGTGTGGGACGTGCTTTTGGTAGACCGTCTGGATCGCGGCCGGATGTTCCTTCCAGGCCGCTGACGCCACGGCAGGAAGCAGGAGGAGCGGAAGCATTAAACTGGCTAACGATTGTTTCATGTGTGTTGTCCCTCGCTATTGAGTGACCAGACCAAAGCTCTTAAGAGATAGCCCGGAACTCCATCCGCGTTAGGATACCGATGAATAATGAGTGGGAGAATTTGCAGAAGCGAATCGTCTCTTGTCAGAGATGTCCCAGGCTGCGGGAATACTGTCAGCGGATAGCGATCGAGAAGCGGGCGGCGTTTCGGGATGACGTGTATTGGGGCAAGCCGCTGCCGAATCTGGGCGAGCCGACGGCGCGGTTGCTGATCGTCGGGCTTGCGCCGGCCGCCCACGGAGGCAACCGCACCGGGCGGATGTTCACCGGCGATCGCTCGGGGGACTTTCTGTTTCATGCCCTCTACGACACCGGTTTCGCGTCGCAGCCGACGTCGGTGTGGCGGGAGGATGGGTTGGAGCTGATTGATTTGGCGATCACCGCGGTCGGGCACTGCGCGCCGCCGGCCAACAAGCCGCTGCCGATCGAGGTGGATAACTGCTCATCGTACCTGGAGCGAACGGCCGAGCTGATGCCGAACCTCCGCGGGGTGATTGCGCTGGGGAAAATCGCATTCGATGGCTGCGTGCGCCTCTACCGTTCACGGGGCTGGCTGCCGGCCGGGCCGCGGCCGGCCTTCGGGCACGGGGTCCTTCATCAATTTCCGGCTGCGCCCTTCCTGCTGGGCTGCTTTCATCCCAGCCAGCAGAACACCTTCACGGGCAAGCTCACCGCGGCCATGATCCGAGATGTGTTTTTGACGGCGCGACGGCTGATCGAGCCGGGCCGCAGGCCCGCCCGCCCTGCTGGGCGCGCGGGGCATTGATGTACGGAGCAGGCGATCGCCCGCTTCCGACCAGCGCTTTCGGAGCTGAGCCAGCAATGGTTCCAGTCGCCCGAGGACCGCGGGGGAGAGCATCGAACGCCGACAAAAATTCCACAGCGGCGCGCAACGGCTCCCCGCGACAATCCTCAGGATCATCCAGCGAGTCAGAGGCTGCACGCCCGGGATGCCCGGGGGCTCGATCTTCGGCTGATGCCCGACGAACGCGGCATACACCCGGATGTCGTAGTCCGAGCGTGCGAGAATTGGCTCTTTCTTCCGCTCACCCATCGCGCACAGGTATAACTCATTCGGCCGCGACTCCACAGGTGAAAAAGGGCCGTGTATGGCCCGCGACGATCGGCGCCAGTCCGCGCCTGCCGACCGTATCGACTGCAACGGAGAGGCAAATGGGACCGTTCCAATCCATTCGATTGAGTCGAAGGGGGGTGCTGCAGGCGATCGCCGGCGGGGCGGCGCTTGCCGTGGGCCGGCAGGCGCGGTCGGAGGAAACAGCAGGTCCGATCATTGACGCCCACGTGCATGTGTGGGACCTCAATCAATTCAAACTTCCCTGGCTCAATCATGCCGGCCCGGTTCTCAATCGCGATCATTCAGTTGCTGAGTATTTGCAGGCTGCCCGGCGGCTAAACGTAGTTGGGGCGGTCTACGTCGAGGTGAACGTCGAGCGGGGGCAGCGAGGCGCAGAAGCGGAATATGCCGCTGATCTGTGCGCGAGACGCGATGGTCCGTTCATCGGCGCCGTCATTGCCGCCGATCCGGCCGATGATGATTTTGCCGGTTTTCTCGATCGCTTCAGATCGAAGTCCTCGATCCGCGGCGTGCGGTTCCTTTACCCGCGCGGCGGATGCGACGACCGCCGATTTCTGAATGGCCTTCGCGCGCTCGGGGAGCGGCAGCTTACCTTTGATGTTCAGTTGGGACCCCAACTCCTTACCGATGCGGCCAAGACCGCCGCGGCCTGTCCCCAGACGCGCTTCATCCTCGATCACTGCGGCGGGGCGGACCCGCGGCCGTTTCGCAAGACGTCTGATGGGGATCCAAAAGCGAAGGACCTCCGCGACCTGTGGCGCCGGGGCATTGAGGCGCTGGCCAAGCAGTCGAATGTCTGGTGCAAGATCTCCGGCGTGGCCGACGCCGCCCTCCCTGCCGACGCCACCGCGGAAGACGCTGCGCCGATCGTCAATTTCTGTCTGGATGCATTCGGCCCGGATCGCGTTCTTTTCGGCGGGAACTGGCCCGTCTGCCTCAAGGGCACGACGCTTGGCCATTGGGTGGAGACGCTCCGCCAGGTCGCAGCTGGGCGCGCCCAGACGGATCGGCGCAAGCTATTCCACGACAACGCGGTGAAGGCATATCGAATCCAGGGCTTTCGCATGTAGCGACGCGGCTCTGCGTTTCGGGAGGGCGAGGCTCCTGCCGAACCGAGGCGTGCTCGAAAAACACGGCTCGACAGGAGCTCGCCCTCCCATTTCCGGCTACAGGCGAAAGCCTGGCATCGAATTGCCGGCACGGGCAAAGTGCCCGCGGATCACCCGCCCATGTGATAGAAAAATTCCTCCTGCGAGATTTTTCCGTCCTTGACGGTGTAGAGCGCGGCCTCGTCCATCATCATGCGTTTTCCCGCCATCGGGCCTGCCTTGGCAGTGACGTCATACTTGAATCGGACGATGAAGCGATCTCCGTGCGGCCACGGGCCCTCGACTTGGGCACTATGAACCTCGTGGTTCTTTTCCCACCATTCGGCCTTGCCCTTAATGGCCGCTAGGCCTTCCATCCGCGCCGGCATCGCCGGGCTGCTCATGGCCTCGATGGCCACAATATTCGTGCTATAGAGGGTTTGAATGGCCTCCATCGCGTTGCCTTGCTTGCACAGTTCGACCAGCTTTTTACCGATTTCCATCGTGTCGCCCATATGCCCGGCTCCTTTCGATTAATTGCCCCCGGTCATCATAGCTTGTGCGTCGCCAAGTGTCGGCGTTGCACGAAGAGAAGTTCGCGACGCATTTGCGGCCTGCCGCGACTCGGATAGCCTAACTGGGAATGTCTCAATCCCAGCCTGCCCTGAATCGTCAGCAAATCCTCGGATTTTCCACGGATCCGACCGAAGGCCTTCGCACCAAGGCCGCCGGGCCGCCCGGCAGTCTGCCGCTGACCGAGCAGATGCTCCTCAACTGGGCCAGCGGCGATTTGTTCGGCATGACCCAGAATGCGGGAATGGGCTGGAACCCGGCGGAACTGGGCCGCAAGGAATTTCTCATGCTCAGCACGTCGGGCGGACTGCGCGCCGATGACGGCTCGCCGATCGCGCTGGGCTATCACACCGGGCATTGGGAGGTTGGCCTGCTGATGCGGGCTGCTGCCAATGAGTTTAAGAAATTGGGCGCGATTCCCTTCGCCGGCTTCTGCACCGATCCCTGTGACGGCCGCACGCAGGGAACGACCGGGATGATGGACAGCCTGCCGTATCGCAATGACGCGGCGATCGTTCTGCGGCGACTGATCCGCTCGATGCCGCGGCGCAGCGGCGTCATGGGAATTGCCACCTGTGACAAGGGACTGCCGGCCATGATGATGGCTCTGGCCGCGATGCATGATCTCCCATGTATCCTTGTGCCGGGCGGCGTGACGCTTCCGGCCGAGGGGGCCGAGGACGCGGGAAAAGTGCAGACGATCGGCGTGCGTTTCGCCCGTGGAAAGCTCTCGCTGGCCGAAGCCGCCGACCTTGGTTGCCGTGCCTGCGGCTCGCCGGGCGGGGGGTGCCAGTTTCTTGGCACTGCCGCCACGTCGCAGGTCGTGGGAGAGGCACTGGGGCTTTCGCTGCCGCACAGCGCGCTGGCGCCGTCAGGTCAACCGATCTGGCTCGACATGGCCGAGCGATCCGCCAGGGCTCTGATGCAACTCGAATCGCGTTGCGTCACGATGCGCCAGATCCTGACGACCGGCGCCCTGCATAACGCGATGGCGGTCCACGCGGCCTTCGGCGGCTCGACCAACCTTCTGCTGCACATTCCGGCCATCGCCCATGCCGCGGGACTGCCGCGGCCGACGGTCAATGACTGGATCGAAATCAACCGCAAAATGCCGCGGCTGGTGGACGCCTTGCCCAATGGCCCGGTCGGCCATCCGACGGTCCGCGTCTTCCTCGCGGGAGGCGTGCCTGAAGTGATGCTGCATCTGCGCGAACTCGGGCTGCTCGACGAGAAATGCCTCACCGTTTCGGGTGAATCGGTCGGCGCGGTGTTGGACGAATGGACCGGGTCGCAACGCCGCCGAACGCTTCGAGCCGCGCTGCTCGAACGCGATGGAGTCGATGCCGACGACGTCATCATGAGCCCCGCGGTCGCGCGAGCGCGCGGCCTGACGAGCACCGTCTGCTTCCCGACCGGCAACCTCGCGCCCCACGGCTCGGTCATCAAAAGCACTGCGATCGACGCGAGCGTCGTCGATCCCGACGGCATCTATCGAATGACCGGCCCAGCCCGTGTCTTCACCACTGAGCGAGCAACGATTGCCGCGATCAAGGCGGGGCAAGTCAAGGCGGGCGACGTCATTGTCCTGATCTGCCGCGGGCCGATGGGGGCGGGGATGGAGGAAATCGCGCAGGTCACGATTGCCCTCAAGCACCTGGATTTCGGCAAGCACGTTGCCGTACTGACCGATGCCCGATTCTCCGGCGTCTCCACTGGCGCGTGCATCGGTCATATCGGCCCCGAAGCCCTCGCCGGGGGCCCGATCGGTAAAGTCCTCGATGGTGATTTAATTCGCATCACCATCGATCGCAACAACCTCATCGCCAGCGTTGATCTGGTCGGGGAAGCCGGCAATCTCCAGACTTCGCAGCACGGGGACCGCCTTCTGGCCAGCCGGGCGTCGCGGCCGGATCTTCACCGCGACGCCAACCTCCCTGACGACACCCGCCTCTGGGCCGCCCTCCAAAACGCCAGCGGCGGCACGTGGGGCGGCTGCGTCTACGACGCGGATGCGATCTCATCGCTGCTGCGCTCGTAAGATCGCGCGGCGTTCGTCCGCTGCAAACGCTCACCTCGCGCCAGGCATGGTTGGTTCACGGAGGAACAGCGAAGCGAGATCGCTTTGAAAGGACGATCCGATTGCAAATCAGCGACGCGCCGGTCAGCGCCAGCGTCCCGATCGCGACCGAGATCGGATATATCCAGGTCGGCCTGTTCATGACCAGTGGAATCAGCCCGACGGCCAGCGCCGGTGGCATGTGGACGTCGAAAGCGCGCAGAACCACGACGCCCCAGGCCATCCCGAGGCCTGCCGTCAGCGGCCCATTTCCCAGCAGCTTGAGCAGAGCGATCCCGCCCAGCGCCGTCAGCCCGCAGCGAGCGTCCTCTTAACACTCTAGGGACCTAGATTTGCACGGGATTGTCCGTAGATTGAATTCCGAATCGAGCGGCATTCTGCAACTGCCTTCGAATCAGTTCGGCATGGACTTGGTACTTTGATGCCAGTCCGGCAATTGCCTCTGCTCGTTCATCGTCATCCAAGTCTGCAGGGACCGCGGTTGCGATCGCGGCACGTGGTGCCAACATCTCGGCTGCGAAGCCGCGCGACGCCTGCTGATCCCAGTCATGTGTGCGAGTAATCAAGCGCGCACCATGCTGGCACATAAAAGCGGCATGGAACAATCCACGTGCAAGAAGAAAACGTTTGCTCTCCAGCGATCGTGGTTGGGGTCCCAGTACAACCGCCTTTGCCCCAGCTTGCCAGCCGACGGCAGCCCTGATGGATGTGCTGGGTTGATGGTTTAGCTCCTCAAACGCGATAGGACCCATGCCAATCTCATTGGCGACACCCTCGATGCTTGATAGCGTTGCGTCGCCAATTCCAAGTCGCCCTCGCAACTGATGCGCTGCATTCACACCAGCTTGCCCCGCATATGTATCCAATGTTAGTTGCAATGGTGGCAGTTTGGTGGATGGCCCAAGGTTGCCTCCTTTCCGTGCGCCATCAACCCAATTCCAAAGCGGCAATGCACCTTCCGGTGAAGCAGTCGAGAGAAAATCCGTGACTAGGGGCGGCGGATTCTCCTCGCTAAGCGTCTCTATTAGGTTCACCAATCCGTCGGGCCATGACATCACGTCGTACGGATCGAGCCCCATTCGGCCGGCCGCTCGACAAAACGACGTTTCTTGGGGATCAGCATTCACAATCGCTTGCCAGTTGGCTTTGAGGCGAACAGCTCGAGCGTCAGTGCTGTCTTCGATCCATCGAAGGACGGTACCCACGAAGGATCGAAAAGCATCCTCTGCTTCTTGAACATTGATGGCGGCACTGGAGCTATATAAAAACGGCCCTGGCATTGTTGGGTATTCATTAACCGTGTCCGCCACCCAGTTGGCGCTGAGATATCTTCCATTATTCCAGATCGACAGCCGCGGAAGAAAAATCCCCGAGTCTGCTGATCGAAAGCAATGACGCTGGAGCCAAGCGTGCTCTCGCCCGGTCCAGATGGCGTGCGGCGAGGGCGGCAATTCTTCAGGACATGACTCGTTCAACAATGCCCACCAATTCATGATCATCCATCGCGCCAGCGCGAATGACGGAATGTAGATGGTATCTATCTCTTGTTGTGAATCCCGGTCCAGCCAGCGGGTAACGCATCGACTTGCCGCATAGATGCGAATCGCAGCCCATGTCTGCTGTTCGAGCGGATCAATTGCGGGCTGTGGCGCGCGCTCGCAGCTAAAGGATAGAGATCTGTTCACGGGGCGCATTCCTTAACAAGCCATCAGGATCGATTGGCATTTGCTCGGCATATTCAAGAGGAAACCCATGGTACTCTCCCCTTCCGGTCAATCGTGCCTCGTGAAGGACATCGTTGATGTAGGCCCAAGCGCGGGACGGGTAGTCATTACGAAAATCTGCGACGCAGCCGGCCACAATGGAGCGTCGAAGCAAAATTACAAGTTTCGGCCAATCACTTTGATCAAACTTCCAGCAAGCGGCCTTTCCGCGCCTTAAGCTCGGTGTCCACTCGTTGTTCGGTGATGGGTATGTCTTATGAGCCCCATTACCGGAGTACCGAACCCGCTCTGCGAGTTGTCTCCGGGTTGTCTCGTCTGCCTCCCACGCGACGAGCTTGCCGGGCTTAAAATCATCAGGTTCACGTTGGAATCCAGAGCGTCGGCCCATATCCACATCATAGCGGCCATGAACCTGCACGCATATGCCTACCAGCCGGCCGACGCCGACGAATCCACCGGGCGTTTATTTGGAATTCGCGGTCGATATTCTGTTACCAGTCTCCCATTTAGGCGATTCGGCGAGGAAAGAAATCGGGGCGACAGGATTCGAACCTGCGACCTTGTGGTCCCAAACCACACGCTCTACCAAGCTGAGCTACGCCCCGTGAATGGTCCCTGTTGTCGGAGACGAGCGGGGGAATGTCAAATCTGACGCGGCTCGCGTTGATCGGGCATCGAACGGATCCGAAACTTCCGCCGGGCTGGCGCGTCGAAATGATGATGCAAAGCGGAATTGGTCGGCGTTCTTCATTGGTGGCGATGCTCTGCGCGCTATCGCTGGTCACCTCGTGGTCTGCTGCCCGGACCACGACCCGGCCGTCAGGTGAAGGTGATGTGCTGGCGGCGCTGGCGCGATGGCGGCCAAGGTTTGAGAAGGCGGGGATGCGATACCTGGTCGCCGGCCCGTTCATTCTGGCGGGGGATGGGACGGCGGAGCAGTTGGCGCAATACCGCGATGGGACGGTGCTGGCCGCGGCGCGGGCGCTGGAGGCGACGTATTTCCGCACGCCGTTGCGCGAGCCGGTCGTCATTTGCCTTTTTGAGTCGGCAGAGCCGTACAAGCGGCTGGCGGGGGAATGGTTTCATCAGGCTGACGTGCCGCACTTTGGGTTTTATCGCCACGCGGAGCGGGTGATGTTCATGAACGTGGCGACGGGGACGGGGACATTGGTTCACGAGCTGACCCACGCGCTGATCGCGCCGGATTTTCCGACGGTGCCGTCGTGGTTTAACGAGGGGCTGGCGAGTTTGTACGAGCAGTGCTCGCTATCGGGCGACACCATCACCGGCCTGCCCAACTGGCGGCTGCCGGCCCTGCAAAAAGCCATCCGCGACGGCACTTTGCGTCCGCTGAAGGAACTGATCGAAGACCCGGATTTCTACCGGCATGATTTGGTGGGCATCAACTATGCCGAGGCGCGATATCTCATGTTGTATCTACAGCAAAAGAAGCTGCTGCACGACTACTATTCGCGGTTCCGCGATCACGCGGCTGAAGACCCGGCTGGGTTGAGATCCCTGAAGGAAGTCATCGCGCCGCAGTCGCTGGAAGATGTTGAGACGCGCTGGCGCGCGTGGGTGCTCCAACTTCGGTATCCGTAAGTCTTCACGTTGTCGGGGATTCCCCAAGTGAGAGCCGGGGCGTGTCGCCCCGGTCGGACCGGAGGTCCGTCTTCGGTCGCGATCGAAAGAGACGAGCCTTCGGCTCGACCGGGGCGGCACGCCCCGGCTCTCAAATCTCGCCTATCGTTTCGACCGTCGGATTCGACCGCGGAACTCGTCGCATGCGCGGCCGTTTGCGGATATCTTCACGCGCATCTTCACGGGAGCGAGGAACGATGAGAAAGATGGTTGCGGTCGCGGGGAGTTTTGTCGGCGTTTGGATTGGGCTGATTTCAGTTGCTGCGGCCGCAGAGGCGTGGAAGCCCGCGGATGGGCCGCTGAAGACGCGGTGGACCAAAGACGTTTCGCCCACCAATGCGCTGCCGGATTATCCGCGGCCACAGATGGTGCGGAAGGAGTGGCAGAACCTGAACGGCCTTTGGCAGTTCGCCGCCGCCCAGGCGGATGAGGAGCCGCCGTTTGGGAAGGATTTGAAGGAGCAGATTCTCGTTCCGTACCCAGTGGAGTCGGCGCTGTCGGGGCTCATGCGGCACGAGAGCCGCATGTGGTATCGGCGGACGTTCGAGGTTCCTGCGGATTGGAATGGCCGCCATATTTTGCTGCACTTCGATGCCATTGACTGGGAGGCCACCGTCTACCTTAATGGCAAAAAGCTCGCGACCCATCGCGGCGGGTACGACGCGTTCGGGTTCGACGTCACCGGGTTTCTAAAACCGGATGGGCCGCAGGAATTGATCGTCGGCGTGTTCGATCCGACGGACGGAAAAGACGCCAAGGGCGACCCGGAAGCCGGCAATCAGCCGCGCGGCAAGCAGGTACTCAAGCCCGGCGGGATCATGTACACGCCGACCTCGGGGATCTGGCAGACGGTGTGGATGGAGCCGGTGAATCCGGCGTTCATCGAAGGATTGCACATCGTCCCGGACGTGGACGGGGGCAAGGTGCAGATCACCGTTGACGCGCAGAACGCGGGCCGCGGCGCTCAAGTGAGCGCGGACGCCAGTTTCAGCGCAACTGATGACGGCAACGCCACCGCGTTTAGCGGAAGCTCCAGCGGGCCGGCGGGAAAGCCGCTGGGCATTGCCATTCCAAATGCGCAGCTCTGGTCGCCGGATCATCCGTCGTTGTATTCGCTTCACGTGAAGCTGACGTCCAAAGGCAAGGTGACCGACGAAGTCGATGCATATTTTGCGATGCGCAAAATTTCGCTCGGGAAGGATGAAGGCGGCATCACGCGCATGATGCTGAACAACAAATTCGTCTTCCAGGTCGGCCCGCTCGACCAGGGCTTCTGGCCGGATGGAATCTACACCGCGCCTACCGACGCTGCGCTGAAGTTTGACATTGAGGCCGAGAAGAAACTCGGCTTCAACATGGTCCGCAAGCACGTGAAAGTGGAGCCGGAGCGGTGGTATTACTGGGCGGACAAACTTGGGCTGCTGGTCTGGCAGGACATGCCGGCGGGGGACAACCGCACGCCGCAAGCCATCGAGCAATTCGGCCATGAGCTCGATCGCATGATCGCCGGCCGCGCCAATCACCCGTGCATCATTATGTGGGTGGTCTTCAACGAAGGGTGGGGCGAGAAGCAGGCGGACGTGGCGGGCTTCGTCGATCGCGTCCGCAAGCTCGACCCGACGCGCCTGGTGGACAACGCCAGCGGCTGGACGGACCAGCGCGTGGGAGACGTGATCGACATGCACCATTATCCCGATCCGGCGATGCCCAAGCCGGAAGAAAACCGCGCCGCGGTGCTGGGCGAATTCGGCGGCCTGGGCCTGCCGATCGACGGGCACATGTGGAAACAGACGACCAAGAACTGGGGCTATCGCAAGATCGACAACCAGGAGCATCTCACTGATGCCTACGTGAAGATGCTCGCCCGGGCGTGGGGACTGAAGGACAAGGGGCTCAGCGCCTGCGTTTACACGCAGACGACGGATGTGGAGACCGAAAGCAACGGATTGCTGACGTATGACCGCGAGGTGTTCAAGGTGGATCCCGACCGGGCCAATGTGGCGGACTCGGGGCAATTGCGCGAGGAAATGAAAGTGCTGCTGCCGACTTCACAACAGGAGCCGCAGACTTGGCGCTATACGCTTGACGCGCCGCCGGACGGGTGGGCGAAGGCCAGCTTCGACGATGCCGCGTGGAAAGAGGCGCCGGGCGGATTCGGCACCGAAAAGACCCCGGGCGCGGTCGTCCGCACGAATTGGGACACGCATGAGATCTGGATCCGGCGACACTTCACGCTGCCTGCCGGCGATTTCTCGCATGCCGAGCTTCTGCTTCACCATGACGACGACGCCGAGGTCTACCTGAACGGCGCGCTGGCCACGAAGCAGCCAGCGTACATTGCCGAGTATCAGGAGTTTCCGATCGCAGCGGAAGCCAAGCAGACGCTGAAGGAAGGCGACAACGTGATCGCCATCCACTGCCACCAAAACACCGGCGGCCAATACATCGACGCCGGGATCGTGGAGGTAACGGAGGTGAAGCGGTGAAGGCTGGCGATGTGACCGGATTGCATTGAACGCAGTCAATACGGAGGAGGGGCCGGATAAAGCCCGGCAACTTCGACTCCATACATCCGTTTCACCGAATCGCGAAGAAGCACGATGAAGGTGAACACGCCGAGCACCGTGCCGAACGGCATGCTGAGGCACATGATGCCCGCCATCACGAGGCTGAACATCCAATTCCGCCGGTGCTTGATGCAGCGGCCGGAATAGATGGTCAGGATGCCCATCGCCACGCCGAGTAGGGCGAACAACAGGCCGATGGCAACAAACATCCACCCCAATTCCGGCGGCGGCCCGCCCTGTCCACGGTTCCCCGAGAGCTTTCCGCTCACCATGAGGAACCCCAGGACGACGTAGATCAACGGGAAGCATGCGAACAGCAGCGTGATGCCGCCGCCGATGTAGTGGAACATCGACAAAAGGTTCAAATGACTCGTGTCCCGCGCGTACAGGTAAGGGGCCGAATCGTAGGGGAGCGAGGCGATGGGTTGGGGATCGGTCACGCGTTTTATTCCTTGTCTTGGTCCCGATGGAAGCGGATTCGAGCTACTCTGCCTCCGCCCAGACGCGGGGCGTTTCTCCGTCGCCGGAGAATTCGGCGTGGATCACGTTCGGGTTGCAGCAGACTGGGCAGTCTTCGACATATTTCTGATCGTCGCCACCGGTTCGGTCTAGTGGGATGATAATCGCTTCGCCGCACGTTGGGCATATGTAGGAGCCCTCGTCGGAGGGGGCGCGACGTTTCTTTCGGCGCTTCTTCATGGGTTACAATTAGTCCGCGCGACGAGCGCGCTCGGGGGAGGACGGCCCGCAAGCGGCCCCGCTAAACTGAGAGAGAAACTGCTCGAAGCTTAAAGTCCGTATTCCTTCCATCGCTTTTCCACCAGTTGCTTCGTCGCTTCGTCGAAACTCAACTCCTTCGGCCAGTTGCGCACTTTGCCTTCGGCTGGCAGTTTGACGGTCGCGTCGAAGCCGATTTTGCTGCCGGCGCCCAAGTCGGGGCTGGCGTGGTCGAGGATGTCCACCGGGCCGCGAACGATCTCGGTGTCGCGGGCGGGATCGCAGTTGCTGAAGAGGTGGAAGAGCACGTCCTGTTCGTCGTGAACGTTTACTTGCTCGTCCACAACGATGATGAATTTAGTAAATGCCATCTGCCCCGCGCCCCAGATCGCGTGCATCACCCGGCGGGCCTGATACGGGTATTCCTTGCGGATCTTGACGAACGCGCAGTTGTGAAACACGCCGGAGATCGGCAGGGCGTAATCGACGATGTCTGGGATCAGCATCCGCAACAGCGGCAGGAAGACGCGCTCGGTGGCCTTGCCCAGGTAGTAGTCCTCCATCGGCGGCTTGCCGACGACGGTCGTCGGATAGATCGGATTCTTCCGGTGCGTGATCGCGGTCACATAAAAGGCGGGATACCAGTCGGCCAGGGAGTAGAAGCCGGTATGATCGCCGAAGGGGCCTTCCATCAGTTTTTCGTTTGGATCGACATAGCCTTCAATCACGATCTCGGCGTTGGCGGGGACTTCCAGGTCGATGGTTCGGCAGCGCACCAGATCAATCCCGCCGCCGTTGAGGAATCCGGCAAACAAGAGCTCCTCGATTCCCGGCGGCAGGGGGGCGGTGGCGGCATAGGGCAGGATCGATTCCCCGCCCAGCACGATCGCCAGCGGCATGTTCTCGCCCCGCGCCTGGTACATGCGGAAATGGCGAGCGCCGTCGTGGTGCATGTGCCAGTGCATCGCGCATTTTCGCGGGCCAAAGAGTTGCACGCGATACATGCCGATGTTGCGGTCGCCGGTCTCCGGGTTTTTGGTGTGGATTCCGCCGAGGGTAATGTAGCGGCCGGTGCCGCGCTCGGTCACCTTGGAAGCGGCCTCGCGATCGAACACCTGTCCGCTGTTGAGATTTCCATCCAGCGGCCAGCATTGGATGATCGGAAGTTTGGTGAGATCCGCCTGCTCTCCTTCGAGCACAACCTGCTGGCAGACGCCGGTGCGCACCGACTTCGGTGGGTAGCTGGCCATCTTCATCAGGTCCGGCAGGCGTTTCATCTTGTCCAGCAGCTTGGTCGGGATCTCGGGCTTGACCAATTGCTGCACGCGATCTGCCAGCGCGTTCAGATTCTCAGTGCCCATCGCCTTGTTGACGCGCCAGTAGCTGCCGAAAGTGTTGATCGCGACGGGAATGTCGGAGCCTTCTACGTTCTCGAACAGCAGCGCCTTCCCGCCGAGCGCCGCGGCGGGCGAGCGATCGAGTTCATTATGCCCATGCGGCGCGGGCAACTTGCTCATTCGATCCGCGATCGCCGCGATCTCCAGCTTGGGGGAGACCCGCGCCTTCACGCGCGCCAGCTCCCCGTCTCGATCAAGCTGCGACAGAAAATCCGAAAGTGTTTCCGCGGGCATGTGCAAGCGGATCGTATGGGGGACCGCGATGACCCACAACAACTTTCAGCTCTTAATCGCATCGCGAAGCGATTCCTTTTGATTAGCCGTCCCCGCTTGCGGGGCGCGTCGAGTCGCGCCCCGCAAGCGGGGACGGCTAATCAGCAGGAGTGCTCCGCACGCAGTGACCATGTACGAGAAATTGGAACGGCGCAGCGCTCTGGGTACATTCAGTCGCTTGTGGTCGCATCGATCTTGCGGATTCCGGAGGACTCGAAATGAATCGTCGTGAGTTTCTCGCGGGCGGCACGGCTGCGTTGACGTTCATGGGGCTGGGCGGGTACGTCGCGGGAGCGACCGATCAACCCATAAAACGCGTCGGCCTCATCGGCACCGGATGGTACGGAAAGTCGGACCTCCTGCGGCTGATCCAAGTCGCGCCGGTGGAAGTGGTCGCGCTGTGCGATGTCGATTCGAAGATGCTCGAAGCCGCGGCCGACATTGTTTCCGAGCGCCAGGCATCCCATAAAAAGCCACAGCTTTTTCACGACTACCGCGAGTTGATCAAGCAAGGCGGGCTCGACATCGTCGAAGTCGCGACGCCCGATCACTGGCATGCGCTGCCGATGATCGACGCGTGTAAGGCGGGGATCGACGTTTACTGTCAGAAGCCGATCAGCGTGGACATCGTCGAGGGCCAGGCGATGCTGGCGGCGGCGCGGAAATATAACCGCGTGGTGCAGATCGGCACGCAGCGGCGCAGCACGCCGCACCTGGTCGAGGCCAAGCAGCGGTTCTTTGATGAAGGCAAGCTTGGGAAGATCGCGCACGTCGAGATTTATTGCTATTACCACATGCGCGCCACCGGCAATCCGCCGGACGAAGCGCCGCCGGCAAATCTCGATTACGAG
>Ga0182024_10012769_pt1 | contig 16556 bp, 13 predicted proteins | sample P32metaG_FD_120480 | JGI IMG/M metagenome (GOLD analysis project Ga0182024, IMG submission 120480) | Permafrost microbial communities from Stordalen Mire, Sweden - P3-2 metaG (Illumina Assembly) | ecosystem: Environmental > Terrestrial > Soil > Wetlands > Permafrost | place: Sweden: Stordalen... | reverse complement strand
CGTCACGGGACAACTCCTAGAGGAAGGAATCACCGAAGCGGGCGCGCTCTCCTCCTGGGTCTCGGCAGCCACGTCCTATAGCGTGCATGGACTGGCGATGCTGCCATTTTACATCTACTACTCGATGTTCGGCTTTCAACGCGTCGGCGATTTCATTTGGGCCGCGGGCGACAGCCAGGCGCGCGGCTTCTTGGTCGGCGGCACCGCGGGCCGCACCACGCTGGCGGGCGAGGGCTTGCAGCATCAGGACGGCCACAGTCAACTGGTCGCAACCACCGTGCCCAACTGCGTCGCCTACGACCCAACCTATGCCTACGAGCTCGTGGTGATCGTGCAGGACGGCATGCGGCGCATGTATCAGGACCAAGAGAGCGTCTTTTACTACATCACTTGCATGAACGAGAACTACGCGCATCCGGCGATGCCCCCCGGGGCGGCGCAGGGCATTTTGAGCGGCATGTATTTGCTGCAGACCGGAGGCCGCGGCAAGGTGCGCGTCACCTTGTTCGGCTCCGGAACCATTCTGCGCGAGGTGCTGGCTGCGGCGCAGATTCTCGAGAAGGACTACGGCGTGCCCGCGGATGTGTTTTCGGTGACGAGTTTCAGCGAGCTGCGCAAGAACGCATTGTCGATCGCGCGGTGGAACATGCTGCATCCGGGCGAACCGCAGCAACTAAGCTACGTGCAGCAGACCCTGGCCGGCCGCGAAGGGCCATTCGTCGCCGCCACCGACTACATGAAGACCGTCGCGGATCAGATTCGTCAGTGGGTTCCAGGCGCCTACACGGCTTTGGGCACGGATGGCTTCGGGCGCAGCGATTCGCGCGCCGAACTGCGGCGATTCTTCGAAGTCGATCGCCACTACGTGGTGGTGGCCTCGCTCAAGGCGCTGGCCGACGAGGGCAAGATCGACAAGAACACAGTGAGCAAGGCGATGCAGGCGTTCGGCATCGATCCGGAAAAATCCAATCCGTTGACGGTTTAGGCGACGACCGTGGCAAATCCCATCGAAGTTCTCGTGCCCGACATCGGCGGTTTCAAGGACGTGAGCGTCATCGACGTGCTGGTCAAGGATGGCCAGCAAATCGAAAAAGAAACGCCGTTGATAACACTCGAAACGGAAAAGGCTGCAATGGACGTGCCCGCGCCGAGCGCCGGCAAGATCGCTCAGGTAAAGCTCAAGACCGGCGATAAGGTTTCGGAAGGATCGCTGATCCTGGTGCTTGAGGCGGATGGTGCTGAACCCGCGACGGCAGCGGCGGCACCCCCGCAGGCCGCACCTGCGAAGGAGGCTGCACCGGCGAAGGAGGCTGCGCCTGCGAAGGAGGCTGCACCCGCCAAGGAGGCTGCTGCGCCCAAGGAAGCAGCACCGGCAAAAGACGGCGCAGCGGCGACCCAACCGCCGGCGAAGCCGGTGCCCGCTGCACCGGCGCGCATCGACGAGGCAGGCTTCTCGAAGGCCTATGCGAGTCCCTCGATTCGCAAGCTCGCGCGCGAGTTGGGCGCGGATCTCGGCCGGGTCAGGGGGACGGGCGTCAAGGGCCGCATTACCCAGGAAGACGTCAAGGCCTACGTCAAGAGCATTTTGACCTCGCCGCAGGCCGCGCCTGCCGGGGCCACGGCGCTGCCAAAGGTGGCTGCGGTCGATTTCGCGTTGTTCGGGCCCGTCGAAGTCAAGCCGCTCTCGAGGATTCAAAAGATCTCGGGATCGCGGCTGCAGGCAAGCTGGCTGAATTTGCCGCACGTGACGCAGCACGAGGATGCGGATATCACGGAGTTGGAAGCAGCCCGGGTCGAGCTCAAGGCCAAGGCGTCTCAGGAAGGCGTGCGTCTCACGCCGCTGGCGTTCATCGTCAAGGCCTGCCTGCTCGCCCTCAAGGAGTACCCGCGCTTCAATGCCTCGCTGGACCCTTCCGGCGAGAATTTGGTGTTCAAGAAGTATTTCAACATCGGCTTCGCGGCCGATACGCCCAACGGGCTCGTGGTTCCCGTCATTGCCAACGCCGACCGGCTTGGTATTTTCGAAATTGCCCGCATTTTAGCCGAGATGTCAGAGAGGGCGCGCGCCGGAAAACTCAAGGCCAACGAAATGCAGGGCGGGACTTTCACCATTTCCAGTCTGGGCGGCATTGGCGGCACCGCGTTTACACCCATCATCAATGCCCCCGAGGTCGCGATACTGGGCGTGTCGAAGTCCAGCCAAAAGCCCGTGTATGAGCGCGGCGGTTTCATCCCCAGGTTGATGTTGCCCTTGTCGCTTTCCTACGATCACCGGGTCATCGACGGCGCGGCAGCCGCGCGCTTCGTCGTGTTTCTGGCCAAGGCTCTGGGCGACGTCAAGGCGTTGTTATGAGCGCGGTGGAGGTGCGCGTTCCCGACATGGGTGACGCGAAAGACGTCAAGGTGGTCGAGGTATTGGTCAAGAAGGGCGACACGGTTGCTCTGGAAGATCCGCTCATCACGCTGGAGTCCGATAAGGCCTCGATGGATGTGCCGTCGTCGGCGGCCGGAGTCATCGCCTCGGTGGAGCTCAAGAGCGGCGATACCGTGTCTGCCGGCGCGCTGATTGCCATGGTGGACACGGCCGACGCAGCGGCGAAACAAGAGCCCGCGAAGCAGGAGCCCGCGAAACAAGAGCCCGCGAAGGAGTCGCCCGCGCCGCCTGCCCCCGCGGAACCGGCGGAAGCCAAACCTGGCGCCGACAAACCTGACGCTGCCAAACCTGGCGCGGCCAGCCCAGCCAAACCCGCCGAGACACCTCCGGAGCCTGCGGCGGGCGGCGCCGCCAAGCCCGTGGCGGGTGCGCTGGAGCTGGTAGTGCTGGGCTCTGGACCTGGCGGTTACACGGCGGCATTCCGGGCCGCGGATTTGGGCCTGAAAGTGACGCTCATCGAACGCTGGCCGATGCTCGGCGGCGTGTGCTTGAACGTCGGCTGCATTCCCTCCAAAGCCCTGCTGCACGCGGCCAAGGTCATCGAGGATGCCGCCGACATGTCCGTTGCCGGCATCACGTTTGCCCCGCCGCAGATCGATCGGGAGAAATTGCGCGCGTGGAAAAATCGAGTTGTGACAAAGCTGACCAACGGGCTCACCGTGCTCGCCAAGCAGCGCAAGGTGGACGTGGTACGCGGTGAGGCCAAGTTCGTTGGACCGAACACGCTCGAGGTCAATGGTCCGGACGGCCTGCGGCGCTTGAATTTCAAGCAATGCATCATCGCGGCAGGATCCGAGTCGGTGCGCTTGCCTGGATTGCCCGACGATCCGCGCGTGATCGATTCCACCGGCGCGCTGGAGTTGCCCGTCGATTGCAAGCGGCTGTTGGTCATCGGCGGCGGCATCATCGGACTGGAGTTGGCGTGCGTTTACGATGCGCTGGGTGCGAAGGTCACCGTGGTCGAACTCAGCGACGGCTTGATGCCGGGCACCGATCGCGACCTGGTCCGTCCTCTGCAAAAGCGCATCGAGAAGCGTTACGAGAAGATTCTGGTCAAGACCAAAGTGTCCAAGCTCGAGGCCAGCCCGGCGGGACTGCGTGCCACTTTCGACGGACCCGAAGCCCACGAACCGCAGATATTCGACCGGGTGCTCGTGGCCGTGGGCCGAAGCGCCAACGGCAATGCCATCAACGCGGCCGTCGCGGGTGTCAACGTCGATGCTCGCGGCATCATCGCGGTCGACAGGCAGATGCGTACCAACGTGCCGAACATATTCGCCATCGGCGACATCACGGGCGCGCCCATGCTGGCTCACCGCGCCACTCATCAAGCCAAGGTGGCCGCCGAGGTGGCTGCCGGACATAAGGCATCGTTCGACGTGCGCTGCATCCCCGCGGTGGCCTACACGGATCCTGAGATCGCCTGGGTGGGCATCACTGAAACCGAGGCCAAGGAGCGAGGCGTGGCCTTCGGCAAAGGCGTATTCCCCTGGGCCGCCAGCGGCCGGTCGCTGGCGCTGAATCGGGACGAGGGCTTCACCAAGATCCTGTTCGACAAGGAGTCGCATCGAGTCATCGGTGCCGGCATCGTCGGCACCAACGCCGGCGAGTTGGTGGCGGAGGTGGGCTTGGCCATCGAGATGGGCGCGGATGCGTCGGACGTGGGCTTGACCGTGCATGCGCATCCGACCTTGTCCGAGACCGTGGCATTCGCGGCCGAGGCCTTCGAAGGCACGTTGACCGATCTTTACATTCCCAAACGCAAGGATTGAGTGGCATGTCAAAAGCTCGTTCATCGACATGGGGCCTGTTGCTGACACTGGGTCTGGTCTGTTGCTCCGTTGCCGCGCAGGCTCAGGATGGCTGCACGGATTTCAAATGGGACGTCAGCAAGGAAAGGGCGTTGTTCGCGGGGCCGCCGACGGTGATGCAGGCGGGAATCGACGTCAAGTCGGCACCGATCGTGCTGCCGAATCGCTTGTACCAGCTGGCGCTCGCTCCGCAAAGCAGCGTCAATTTCTCGGTGCGGCAAGGCAAAAAGACGGACGACAATGCGCATGCGGGTCTTGCCATTTTGCGGATCAGTGCCGAAGGAAACTATCGCGTCGCCGTGGACCTACCGGTATGGATCGACGTCATCACCACCGATGCGGTGGTGCAGCCCACGGATTTTCAGGGACAGCATGATTGCGCCGCGCCACGCAAGATCGTGGAATTCCCGTTGAGAGGCACCAAACCGTTCCTGCTGCAGCTCAGCGGGGCGGCGATCGGCCAGGTGCTGATCACGGTCACACCGGCTCCGGAGCGGGTTCGCTAACTTAAGCTTTAGGGCGAGACCGAGCTGGCCGAGGCCGAGGTCAGGGGCTTCGGCGTATCCGTCGACATGCAGTCCTTCAGGAAGGCCGTTTTCTGCGCGCCAACCAGCTTTTTGGACTTCGCGTCCTTGAGGCAAGCGGTGCGCTTGGCGTGTTTCTCGGCAGCATCGGACTGATTACCCGCCGCGACCGCGTCGGCGGAGACTGCAGGCGTCACGGATTGCGACGCGGCAGGCTGCGCAGCCCAACTGAGCGATCCGAGGCAGACGATGGCGGTGATCACAAGGCGCATGGCCGCTGAGAATAGCGGGCGGCATGCTGGGCGCCGATGAAGCGCGCATGAAGCTTGCTTAACCTTTGGTTAGGCGCTGACGCGCGAGCGCCAGGTACTGCGATTCATCCGGCACTCTGCCCTCGCGCTGGGCCTGCCAGAGCGTCTCTTGCAGGGCCTCCATGAGTACATGTTCCGCGGCGTGAACATCGCCATATCGCGCCTGCAATTGACCGTGCAGCGCGCGGACGCCGGGCGGCCGGTCGATGGCGACCTGCTCGCGCACCGCGATGTGCAACCCCATATGTAAAAACGGATTGTGGGTGTCGCCGGCCGCGGCCGGCTCATAGGCGTTCGCCGTGTCGGCATCGCGCATGAGGAGTTGGTATTCGGGATGTGCGCCGATCACGTCGGCAATGAGCGCCTGCAGGGGCGTGAGCGGAGCGCCTCCTAAGTGGCGGCTCCAGGCCTCGACGTAGCTGCGGCGCAGCTGCTCGCGCGAATGTGTGTCAAACGCCGGCATGGGTCAGACGCTCCTTATGCCGATATTCGCATAAATCGACGATGATGCAGTTGGGGCAATCCGGTGTGCGTGCCTTGCAGACGTAACGGCCGTGCAGGATCAGCCAGTGATGGGCGTCCTGGCGAAACTCCGGGGGCACGAATTTCGCCAGCTTGTCCTCGACGATGCGCACCGTTTTGCCCGGCGCCAATCCGGTGCGATTCGCGACCCTGAATATATGCGTATCGACCGCAATCTCGGGCTGACCGAAAGCCGTGTTCAAGATCACGCTGGCGGTCTTGCGGCCGACGCCCGGCAGCGCCTCCAGCTCCGCGCGCGTCGAGGGCACCTCGCCGCCATGCCGCTGCAGCAGCGCCTCGCAGGTGGCGATGATGTTCTTGGCCTTGGCATTGTACAGGCCGATGGACTTGATGAACGAGGACAGACCGGAGACCCCGAGCTTCAGGATCGAGGCGGGTGTATTGGCGGCGCGATACAAGTGCGCGGTCGCCTTGTTCACACCTTTATCGGTCGCCTGAGCCGACAGAATCACGGCCACCAACAGTTCGAAGGGCGATGCGTAAATCAATTCCGTGCGCGGCGCTGGATTTGCATCCCGGAGCCTGATGAAAATTTCGCGGCGCTTGGCCGGATTCATGGGCCTTCCGGACGGCGCGCCGCGGCTTTCTTCGCATCCAACTGGCGCTGGCGCTGCGCCGCGCGGTTCGAAAGCCGGGCCGAGTGCGACTCGAAGCGCGCACGATTGAGCACCGGGTCGTTGATGGCGGCGGATCCGGCGGGACGTATCTCGATGCAATCCACCGGGCAGGGCGGCAGGCATAGCTCGCAGCCGGTGCAGCGACTGCCAAGCACGGTGTGCATGTACTTGGCGGCACCGACGATGGCATCCACCGGGCAGGGCGCCAGGCAACGGGCGCAGCCGATGCAGCGCGATTCGTCGATGAACGCGACCATCGCGGGAACTTCCATGCCGTTGGCAGGATTTAGCTTCAGCACCGGGCGGTTGAGCAGTTCGGCCAGCGCTTCGATGGTCGCCTGGCCGCCGGGTGGACATTGATTGATTTGCGCCTCGCCGGCGGCGATGGCCTCGGCATACGGCCTGCAGGCGGCGTAGCCGCAGCGCGTGCACTGGGTCTGCGGCAGCAATGCATCGATGCGCGCCGCGAGATCAGGCGCGGTCCCGCTGCTCATATCACTTGACGCGCATACCGGGAGCCGCGCCGGAATCCGGCGACAAGATGAAGATATCCTGTCCGCCGGGACCGGCGGCGAGCATCATTCCTGCCGACACGCCGAAGCGCATCTTGCGCGGTTCCAGGTTGGCCACCACGACGATGAGCCGGCCGGCCAAATCCTGGGGCTCATAGGCGGCGCGGATGCCGGCGAAGATCTCGCGCTCGCCGAGTTCGCCCACATCGAGGCGCAGCTTCAGCAGCTTGTCGGCGCCGCTGACGAGATCGGCGCTCAAGATCTTGGCGATGCGCAAATCCACGCGCAGAAACTCGTCGATCGAAATGCTGTTGCCCTCGACCGCCGCGGCCGCAGCCAGGGTTGCCGCATCCGATGCTCCGGTCTTGGTGGACGGCGGTGCGGCGATGGGAGCAGGCGCCTGGGTTTCGGGCTCGATGAGGCGCTGGCCTGCCTTCGCATCGAGACGCGTCGCCAGCGGCTCGTAGGCTTTGATGGCCGCGCCGAGCAGCGGCGACGCCGCGTGCGCCCATTCCCAGGTTTTCTCGCCGAAGAAGGTCCGAGCCTTTGCCGCCATCTGCGGCAGCACAGGCTGCAGGTAAATCATCAGAACCCGGAACAGGTTCAGACCCTGGGTACAGACCGCCTGTACGGCCGCGGCCTTGCCGGGGTCTTTGGCGAGGATCCAGGGCTTTTGCGCGTCGATGTACTGGTTGGCGCGATCGGCCAACGCCATGATTTCACGCACGGCCAACGCGGTGTCGCGAGCCTCGTAAGCCCGCGCGATGCCGTCGCCCGCGGCAGCAAATGCCTCGAACAGCGCCGGGTCGGAAAGTGCCGGCGCCAGCGCGCCCGCGCTCATCTTGGTGATGAAGCCCGCGCAGCGGCTGGCGATGTTCACCAGTTTGCCGACGATGTCGGAGTTCAAGCGAGCGGCGAACTCGTCGAGATTCATGTCCAAATCGTCGATGCCGGAACTCAACTTCGCCGCGAAGTAATAACGCAGATATTCCGCCGGAAAATGCTCGAGATAGCGGCGCGCGGTAATGAAGGTGCCGCGCGACTTGGACATCTTCTGACCGTTGATGGTAACGAAGCCATGGGCGTGCACGGCCGTCGGCCGGCGCATGCCGGCCGCCTGCAGCACGGCCGGCCAGAACAGGGCGTGAAAATATAAAATGTCCTTGCCGATGAAGTGATGCAGTTCGGCGGCCGAGTCGGGCTTTAGAAAATCGTCGAACTCAAGACCGGTACGCGCGCAGAGTTCTGTGAAACTGGCAAGATAGCCGATCGGCGCATCGAACCAAACGTAGAAATACTTGGCGGGTGCATCCGGAATCTCGAAGCCGAAGTAGGGCGCGTCTCGCGAAATATCCCAATCCTTCAAACCCTGCAAAAACCATTCATCGAGCTTGCGCGCGACGCTCTCTTGCACGGCGGTGCTGCCCACCCAGCTTTTCAGCGGTGCCTCGAACGCGCTGAGCTTGAAAAAATAGTGCTCGGATTGGCGCCAAACCGGCGTCGTGCCGCTGACGACGGAAATCGGATTCTTCAAGTCCGCCGGCGTGTACGTGGAGCCGCAATGCTCGCAGGAGTCGCCGTATTGATCCGGGGTCGAACACACGGGACAGATGCCCTTGACGTAACGGTCCGGCAGAAACATCGCGGCCTTCTCGTCGTAGGCCTGGCTGACGCTTCGGCGGTCGATGTAGCCGGCTTTGCGATGCGCCAGGTACATCTGATCGCATAGCGCCTTGTTCTCCGGCGAGTGGGTCGAGCCGAAATTATCCAGATCGATCAGCATGTCGGCCAGGTCACGCCGATGCTCCCGGTTGACCTGCTCTATCAATTGCTCGGGCGTGAGGCCCAGAGCCTGCGCCCTGAGCATGACGGGGGTGCCGTGCGTATCGTCGGCGCAAACGTAGTAGCACTCATGGCCGCGTAGCTTCTGGAATCGCACCCAGATGTCGGTCTGCACCGCCTCGAGCAGGTAGCCGAGGTGGATCGGGCCGTTGGCGTAGGGCAATGCGCTGGTGACGAGAATTCGGCGGCGTTCGGTCATGCCAAATTATGCCACGCCGGCGCCGGACACTTCAGCTGAGTATTCCGCGTGGCCGCGACCGTGGCAGCTAGGAGGCCTCGCGAAATTGCTCGAACTTGGATTTGTTGATGGCCTTTTTGTAGGCCTCTTTTCCGGTGATGTGCCTGGCATCCAGCAACTGCTGAATGGCCGTATCCATCAGGCGCATGCCGTTGGCCGCGCCGCTCTGCATCGCGTTTTCGAGCTGATCCATCTTGCCCTGGCGGATCAGGTTCGCGACGGCTGGCGTGTTGATCAAAATCTCAAGGGCGGCGACCCGCCCGGCCTTGTCGGACTTCGGGATGAGCTGCTGCGACACGACTCCGCGCAGGCTGGTGGACAACATCGTGCGCACGTGCGGCTGCTTATCGGCCGGGAAGGCGTTGACCAATCGATCGACGGTGGGAGCGGCGCCATTGGTGTGCAAGGTGCCCATCACGAGGATGCCCATCTCGGCGGCGGTCACCGCGATGCTCATGGTTTCCAGATCGCGCAACTCGCCCACCAGAATGACGTCCGGATCTTCACGCAAGGCGGACATCAATGCCGAGGAGAAGGAGGTGGCATGCACGCCGATTTCGCGCTGACTTATCAAGCAGTTCTTGCGCGTGTGCACGAACTCGATGGGATCCTCGATGGTGAGGATATGGCCTTTCTCGCGGGTGTTGATATCGTCGATCAGGGCGGCCAGAGTCGTCGATTTGCCCGACCCGGTTTTTCCCGTCACCAGGATCAAGCCGTTGGTCACCTTGCATAAATTGCGCACGGCCACCGGCAGATTCAGTTCATCCGCGGTCTTTGCCTTGGACGGGATGGCGCGAAACACCGCTCCCATGCCGTTCAACTGCCGCATGACATTGACGCGGAAGCGGGCGACGTTCGGAATGCTGTACGCAAAGTCGGTGCCGTCCTTCGATTCGAAGCGCTCGACGGCGAGCCGCGGCATGATCTCGTAGAGAGTGGTCTTGACGAACTCGGCGCCCAACAGGTCGGAACTCAGCGCCTTGAGCTCGCCGTACTGGCGCACGCGGGCCGGATCGCCCGCCAAAAAATGCAAATCCGAGCCATTGCGCTCCAGAACCTGCTGTAGATATTGATCGATGGCCGGCACGGCTACTTCAAGTTCCGGCCGGTTCCGCGGCCGGCATGCCCGTCATATCCGTGACGAACCGCTGGAATTGCCGCTTGTCGGAGGCGTAGGCGTAGGCGTGTTCGGGATCGACCAGCTTGGCATTGATGGCCGCGAGCAACGCCTGGTCCATCAGCTGCATGCCGTATTCCCGGCCCATCTGCAGCTGACTCGGGATCTGGTGGGTTTGGTCGGTCATGATGAGCTTGCCGATGGCCTTCGTCAGCACCATGATCTCGCACACCGCATGCCGGGCGCGTTGGTCGGGCGTCTTGATCAGGACCTGCGTGATCACGGCAATCAGGCTGTTCGCCAAGAAGCTCTTGGTCTGCTCGCGTTCCTCGGTCGGCAGGGCGTCGACGATGCGGTCGATGGTCTTGGTGGCGCTGGTGGTGTGCAGCGTCCCCAGCACCAGGTGTCCGGTCTCGGCGGCCGTCATGGCCATGGAAATGGTTTCCGCGTCGCGCAGTTCGCCCACCAGAATGACATCGGGATCCTCGCGCATGGCGGCACGCACTCCCTCGGCGAAACTCGGCAGATGCGTGCCAAGCTCGCGTTGTATGACCTGGCTGGCCTTGCTGCGATGGACGAATTCGATCGGGTCCTCGAGGCTGATGATATTCAGCGCGCGGGTCGTGTTCAGATAATCGATCATCGATGCGAGCGTCGTGGTCTTGCCGGTCCCGGTGGAGCCGGTGACGAGGATCATGCCTTGATGGTAGTCGCACAGCTTGCGCACGATCGGAGGCAATCCCAACTGTTCCATGGAGGGCATCTGGGTCGGGATCGCGCGAAACGCCGCGCCCATGCCGGTTTCCTTGCGGAATACATTGACGCGGAAGCGGCCGCCCTCCGAGGAGACGTAGGAGAAATCAAGATCGTTGCCCTCGCGCAGCACCTTTAGCTGCGACTGCGTCAACACTTCGGTGATGTAGCTCTCCAGCTCCGCTTCGCCCAAGTCCCTGAATTTGATGGGCGTCAAATCGCCATGGAGCCGCAGCATCGGCGGCACTCCGACCGCGAGATGCAAATCCGAGCAACCCTGCCCGACACCTAGTTTCAGGAACGCATCGATTCTTGCCATAACCTCCAAGGCTACAGCTAAGCAATTGGATTTTCGAGTTTTTGCACCTTGGAAGGCTGCTAAACGTGACCTACGTCCACCGCTACAGGAATTTCTCGAGAGACAGGCGTAGTTCGTCCATGGTCTGCGCCCGTTTTGCCTTGTCGAGCGACATGCATTTCATGACCAGATTGTTCAATTCCATGGGCAATTCTTTGTTGATTTCGATGGGCGGCCGTGCCTTGCCTTGGACGTGCTGGTACATGACGGACATGTGATCGCCGCGGGAATAGGGCGGTATGCCGCTGAACATCTCGTACATGATCACGCCCAAGCTGTAGATATCGGCGCGTTCATCGACTTTCTTGCCGAGAATTTGCTCGGGGGCCATGTATTTGGGCGAGCCGATGACGTAGCCGGTCTTGGTCAGCTGGGTATCGCCCTGACTTTGCGCAGCGGCCACGCCGAAGTCGACGATCTTGAGCAACCCTTCATTGTCGATCAGCAAGTTGGCGGGTTTCAAGTCGCGATGCACGATGCCGGCCTGGTGCGCGACGGCCATGCCGGTGGCGATATCGATGCCGAATTTGACGGCTCGCTTCAGCGCCACGGGTTTCTCATTGACGATTTCGCCGCCCAGCGTGTGCGAGGGGAAGTACTCCATCGAGATGGCGTAATTGCCCTGGATGTAGAGAAAGTCGTAGATCCGGATGACGTTTTTGTGCGTGATCTTGCGGCTATAGCGCAGCTCGTGCACGAAACGCTTCATCATTTCCTCATCCGAAGCCACGTTGGGATTCAAGAACTTGAGGATCAAGCGCTCCTCCACCACGGTGTCTTCCATGAGCAGCACCGTGCCGAACGCCCCCTTGCCGATTTTCTCGATGAATTTGTAGCGGCCCTCGATGATATCGCCGGTCTTCAGGGTCGCGATGTCAAGCCGCGCGGCGGGCGCAGTCGCTTCGTTCTGCTTGACCACCTTCGCCAGGTCTTGGTTGTCGATGAGCAGCGTCTTGGCCGGCTCCTGCATTTTTTCGGCGCGCTGATTGGCAACGATCTGCTGGGTCGAAAAACGATTGTCCAGCTCTTGCATGGCGCGCGTGATGGCTTGACTGATGGTCGCGTCCGTGGGGCCCGCGCTCACCGATTGCAGTCTCGTGCGGATGGTCTCGGCGCGGCGTTCATCCGCAAGCCTTGCAAGCGCCGCGATGGCCTCGACCTTGATGTCGTTTTCCGGCCGCGACAGCAGCGGCAGCAGGTGCTCTATGCTCTTTTGGTCGCCCAGTTTACCGATCGCGCGGATCACGGTCGGGATGGTTTTCGGTTCGCTCGACTGCAGCATCTCGAGGAATCGCGGCAGCGACTTGGTGCTGCCGATTTCCGCCAGGGCATCCACCGCACGTTCGCTCACCCACCAATCCGGATCCCGCGTCGCTTCGATCAACTGCGCCACGGCGCGCTCGTCCTTGGTCTGGTTCAGAATTTCGATCGCGGCGCGGCGAATATCCTGGTTCTCATCCTTAATGAGCGCGAGCACGGCATCGACCACCTTGGGGCCGCCGATTTTTCCAAGCGCATCGGCGGCGCGCGTGCGCACCCACCAATCGCTGTCGGCCAGGACTTCCAGCAAATACTTCACCGACTTGGACGTACCTACGACATTCAGCACCTCGACGGCGGCGCGGCGCGCGTATTCATTTTCATCCTTAAGAACGTCCACCAAGTGCTTGATCGTGTCGGGATGGTTGGCGTGAACCACCACATCGACCGCCTTGTTCTGAACCTCGAGTTCCGGATCGCGCAGCATTCCGACCAGAGTGGCCACCTCGAAGGGCCCGTCCATGCGCGACAGCGCCGACAACGCCGCGGAGCGCACGAACTTGCTATTGTCCTTGAGCTGCTTCTGCACCGCCCGCTGTACCTTGGGGGTATTGAAGCGCGACAAGACGTTGATGATGTGCAGCCGCGCCACCGGATCCTTGCCTTCGATGCGCGCCACGAGATCGTCGATCGAGGACTCGTCGGCGATCTCGCCGATGATTTTGAACAGGGTCGCTCGCTCGCTCGGCTCCTGCGCGTAGGCGGCGTTGAGCAGCTCTCGCACCGTGAAGCGCGATTTCTGCGCCGCGATCACCTCGAGTATCGCGGGCTTCGGCATGTCCGGTTTGCTCAAGGCATCGAGAAGCGCCGCAGCAGGATAATTCTTGCTGGAGGACAGGGCCCATGCGATGCCCGACATGGTCCGGCCATTGGCCGAGGACATGGTTTTAAACACCGTCGGCAAGCTCTTCGCGTCGATGAGCTTGGAGAGTGCGTCTACATAGGCGAGGGTTTCGCGTTTCTCCGCCGTGGCCATCGCCCCGATGATGGGGTCAATGGCGTTCGGACCCATCGACACCAGCTTTTCCAACGCCTTTTGCGCAGCCGGGCTGTCAGGGTTGCCGCTCGACTTCACCTCGGCTATCAGCCGCTCGGAACGATAGTTGGAAAAGAGGCTCATTCAGTAACTAGTTGGGTACATCCTGAAACCATCCATTTTCGACTCATTTTCGCAACCGTCCGTGTGCTTGATTCGCAATTTCGGATTATGCCATACCGCACGGCAATATCCGGCTGCGGTACAATTCGCAATGCCTATGAATCAGCCTGCCGACGCGGAAGCCGCTATCCGCGAGAAATTAACCACTTACACCGATCCTTATCTGGGTCAGACCCTGGGCGAGGCGAAGGCTGTGTCCTCCGTCACACTGCGACAGGATGCGTTGGAGATTGAACTCGAATTGGGATTCCCGTGCGCGGACTACTCGGCTGAGCTGGGCGCAGCATTGACCGCTCACCTCGGCGGCTTGCCGGAATCTACCCGCCTGGAGCTGAAGCTGAAAGCGAATATCACCGCGCATGCGGTGCAGCGCACGCTCAAGCCTCTGGCCAACGTCAAGAATGTGATCGCCGTCGCATCGGGCAAGGGCGGGGTGGGTAAATCGACCACTGCCGCGAACCTGGCACTGGCATGGGCTAGTCAGGGTGCCAAAGTCGGGCTATTGGACGCGGATATTTACGGTCCCAGCCAGCCATTGATGATGGGTCTGGCCGGATCCAAGCCGGTCAGCGAGGATGGCAAGCACCTGACGCCGCTGCGCGCCCATGGGGTCGAGGTGATGTCGATCGGCTTCATGATCGACCAGGAACAGCCCATGGCTTGGCGTGGACCGATGGTGACTCAGGCATTGACGCAGCTCCTCGGCGATACCAACTGGGGAGAGCTCGATTACCTGGTGGTCGACATGCCGCCGGGTACGGGCGATATTCAGCTGACATTGGCACAACGCGTACCCGTCAGCGGTGCGGTCATCGTCACCACGCCGCAGGACATCGCGCTGTTGGACGCGCGCAAAGGGTTGAAGATGTTCGAGAAGGTCGAAGTGCGTGTGCTCGGCGTCGTGGAGAACATGAGCGTGCACGTGTGCGCCAACTGCGGCCATATAGAGCACGTATTCGGCAGCGGCGGCGGCGCGCGCATGGCCGCACAGTACGGTGTGCAGTTGCTGGGCGAGTTGCCGCTCGACATCCGTATTCGCGAGGACGCCGACGGCGGATCGCCCACCGTGGTCTCCGAACCGGAAAGCCCACGCGCCCGCGCATACTTCCTCATGGCGCGCCGTACGGCTGCCCGGCTCGCGACATTGAACAAGGACTACAGCCGCATGTTTCCCAAAATCACGGTCGAGGCCACATGAGCATCAAGAGCGACCGCTGGATCCGGAGAATGGCCGCCGAGGGCATGATCGAGCCCTTCTCGCCGGATCAGGTGCGCGTCAGCAACGGCCACAAAATCGTGTCCTACGGCACGTCCAGTTACGGCTATGACGTGCGCTGCGCTGACGACTTCAAGATTTTCACCAACATCAACTCCACCATCGTGGATCCGAAGGCCTTCGACGAAAAGTCGTTCGTTGATTTCAAAGGTCCCGTGTGCATCATTCCGCCGAACTCCTTCGCGTTGGCGAGCACCGTGGAGTATTTCCGGATTCCGCGCAGCGTTTTGACCGTGTGCTTGGGGAAATGCGTCACCGGCGACACGCGCGTCGTGGACGCTGATACCGGCGCGTATGTACCCATTAGCGAAATGCGGTGGGGTAAATCGACTCTAGGGCTCGATAACTGGAAGCTGAAGACTGCCAAGGTCTCTGCGTTCGTTCCGCAAGGTCGGAAGGAGATATTCGAACTTCGCACCCGGGCGGGTCTGCGCATTCGGGCGACCGCAAATCATCCGTTTCGGCAATTAAATGGCTGGACGCCGTTGAGCGATTTGCGTCCCGGCGATCGAATCGCCGCGGCTCGAAATATTCCGGTCTTTGGCAAGACGCCCGTCCCCGATTGGGAAGCCAGCCTGTTGGGACTGATGATCTCGGAAGGCCAATGCGATACGCCGGGACACAGTCCCACCTACACGACGGCCGATCCTGCACTGGTTCAACTGCTGAACCAGTGCGTTTCGGACGCTGGCATGGGGGTCGTGACTTTCAAAGGAAGATACGGATATCGCCTCGTCAATCGACAAGGGCGAGGGGGAATACCGGAGGCCAATCGCGCCCACATTTGGCTCAAAAAATACGGGTTGAATGTCGGGGCAGTCCAGAAATTCGTTCCGCAAGCGATTTTCACGGCGCCCGAGAATTCGGTGCGTTTATTCCTTCAATCATTATTCAGTGGAGATGGCAGCATCTATCACTCGAAAGCTGGGGTGTTTCTCGAGTATTACTCGAGTTCACGGCGATTGATCGAAGACGTCCATCACCTGTTGCTGCGGTTCGGCATTTTCTCGCTGATTCGCGAGAGGACGACTGCCATTGGCACGCGCGCGTGCAAGATTCAAATCACGGACAAGGATCAGATCCTGCGTTTCGCGCAGAAGATTGGATTTACCCCAGGTTCAGTGAAGCAACAAAAACTCGATGTTGAAGTGCTGCCGCGGATTCGCGCGCAGGGGCGGGTAAAAAGTAACTTCGACACCTTGCCTCAACAGGCTTGGCGCATGATTGGCGCCGCCGCTCGCGTGGGTGGCGTCAGTTTAACGTCCATCAATGTCCAAACGAATCCCAGACAGTCGGTGCCCTTCTACGCCGCTACCCAGGTGGCGCTGGCAACCGGAGATCTATTTGTCAGTCCATTGATCGATGGGCCGGTGTGGGATGAGGTCGAGCAAATCGAGTCCGTCGGGGTAGAAGAGGTGTTTGATATCTCGGTACCCTTGCTCCACAATTTCGTAGCCAACGATCTCATCGTGCATAATTCAACATACGCACGCTGCGGAATAATAGTGAACGTAACGCCTTTGGAACCCGAGTGGGAAGGCCACGTCACTCTGGAATTCTCCAACACAACACCGCTTCCGGCGAAGATCTACGCCAATGAAGGCGTGGCGCAAATGCTGTTTTTCGAATCCGACGAGGTCTGCGAAACTTCGTACCGTGATCGCGGCGGCAAGTACCAGGGACAGCGCGGCGTCACGCTACCGAAAACTTGAGGCGTACGGCGCAGTGCTAGTGCGTG
>Ga0182024_10012768_pt1 | contig 16560 bp, 13 predicted proteins | sample P32metaG_FD_120480 | JGI IMG/M metagenome (GOLD analysis project Ga0182024, IMG submission 120480) | Permafrost microbial communities from Stordalen Mire, Sweden - P3-2 metaG (Illumina Assembly) | ecosystem: Environmental > Terrestrial > Soil > Wetlands > Permafrost | place: Sweden: Stordalen... | reverse complement strand
CCTCGTTGGCGAGGAGTATATCCCGGCCGAAGATCAGGGCATCATCTACGCGCAAGTCGCGTTTCCGGCCGGGCATCCGCTGGCGCAAACGGCGGCGGCGATGAGCCGGCTCGAAGCGGTGACAAAACAGGTCATTGCGGCGGGCGACCTTCAGTACGAGGTGACGATCGCCGGCGCATACAGCGCGGCGTTCGGCGGCTTCGTCCAAGAGGGCAATGTCGGCCAAATCTCCATCTACCTCAACCCCAAGCGCGGCCGGTCGACCTACGACGACGTCGCGGCGCTGCAGCAACGCTACGTCAAGGTCGAGCCCGGTGCGACGATCACGGTCGCTGCGGCGACCCAGCAGGGCGGCGGCAACCAGCAGCAGATCGACGAACTCGTCTCGGCGGGCGGTTCGGATCCGACGCCTTACGCGGGCAAAGTGTACGCGGCGCTCAAGGCTACCCCGGGGACGTCCGGGGTGCAGAACAGCGCAACCAACGCCGCACCGCAGATGGAGATCGACTACAACCGTCCGGCGCTGCAAGCGCTCGACGTCACCACGGGGACGGCCTCGGCTGCCGTGGAGGCGGCCTTCGGCGGCGACATCGCGACGCAGATCGAAACACCCGTGAACGGGCTAACCGACATCGAGGTCATCTATCCGCGATCGGCACAGACGTCGCTCGCCGACGTCCTGGCGATTCCCGTGCGCGCGCAGAACGGCGGAATCGTTCACCTGGGCGACGTGGCCTACTTCAAGTACGTGCCTGCGCCGCTGGTGATCACCCGGCAGAACCGCACGCAAGTGGTGCACATCACCGCAAACGTCGCCCCGGGCTACGAACTCTCGAACGTCGCCAAGGCGTTCGAGCAGCGGACGCGTGAACTCAAGCTGCCGAAGACGGTGACGATCCGTCCCGCGGCGCTCGGCCAGCAAGACCTCATGGGCCAGGCGCTGGTCGCCCTCCTCACGTCGCTGGCGATCTCGATCGTGCTCGTGTTCTTGATGATCGTCGCGCTCTACAACAGCTACCGCACGCCGTTCGTGACGCTCTTCGCGATCCCGGTCGCGACGATCGGCGCGCTCGGAGCACTCTGGATCACGCGCAACACGCTCAACCTCTACTCGTTGATCGGCATGGTGCTGCTGGTCGGGCTCGTCACCAAGAACGGGATCCTGATGGTCGACTACGCCGATACCGTGCGGCTGCGGGGCGCCTCGAAGGAAGCCGGCATGCGCGAAGCCGCCGCAACCCGTTTCCGTCCGATCGTCATGACGACCATCGCGATGATCGCCGGCATGCTGCCACTTGCGCTGGGCTTGGAGCCCGGCGCGCAGACGCGCGCGTCGCTCGCGATCGTCGTGATCGGCGGCCTGCTGAGCTCGCTGGCGCTGACGCTCTTCATCGTCCCGATCATGTACCTTTGGATCGCGCCCGATCGTCTCCGGGAGCCGACAAAATTCGGGCAGCCCCGCCGTTCTTCCCAGCCGGCGTGAGCGCCCTGGAGCGCGCGCAACTCTCGTCGGCTGCGTAGCGGTTCGATGGAAACATGAACAAGATCAAGCTCGGATCACAAGGCGCGATCGTCTCCCGCATGGGGCTCGGTTGCATGGGAATGAGCGAATTCTACGGTGATCGGGACGACGCTGAGTCGGCCGCAACGATCCTCCGTGCGCTCGAGCTCGGGATCAACTTCCTGGACACCGCCGATATGTATGGGATCGGCGACAATGAAGAACTGATCGGCAAGACGATTCACGGCCGTCGCGACGAGGTGTTCGTCGCGACGAAGTTCGGTAACGTGCGCAAGAAGGATGACCCCACCTATTTCGCGGTCAGCGGCAAGCCGGACTACGTTCTTTCGGCGTGCGATGCATCGCTCAAACGGCTGAACGTCGATCACATCGATCTGTACTACCAGCACCGGGTGGACCCTCAAACCCCGATCGAAGATACGGTCGGCGCAATGGCGGAGCTGGTCGCGGCGGGTAAGGTACGCTATCTCGGTTTGTCCGAGGCCTCTCCGTCCACGATCCGGCGCGCGCACGCCGTGCACCCGATCACGGCCCTCCAGACCGAGTATTCGCTGTGGGAGCGGCACGTCGAGAATGAGATTCTGCCGACCGTGCGCGAGCTTGGGATCGGGTTCGTCGCGTATAGTCCGCTCGGACGCGGTTTCCTGACCGGGACGATCGCGAAGCCGGCGGATCTCGGCAGCTCGGATTCGCGAACGCAGCGCTTTCCGCGCTTCTCCGGCGAGGCGTTCGATCGCAACCGCATGCTGGTGGAGCGGGTGCAGGCGATTGCGCAGCGCCGGGGCGTCACGGCGGGACAACTCGCCTTGGCCTGGGTCATGGCGCAAGGGGGCGACGTGGTGCCGATCCCCGGCACAAAGCACCGCACGTATCTCGAACAGAACGCAGCCGCGACCGCGATTCATTTGACGCCCGCCGAGGTGACCGAACTCGCAGCGGCGTTCCCCCAGGATCAGATCGCCGGCGACCGTTACGCGGCGTCAGGAATGAAGTCGATCGACCGCTAACCCATGGCCGCCGCCGCGGCTTCAGGTGCCGAAGCGCTGGGCCGCGCGCGCGACGGCCTTGGCCGCTTCTTCGGCCCGATTCTTCGGCGCAGCGTTCGTTTCAAGCGCTCGCAGCAGGCTCGCCGAAAGGCGCGCGATATCGTCGACGGCGGTGAGGAACGCCTCCTCATTCGCCTTCGACGGTTTCGTGAAGCCGCTAATCTTGCGTACGAACTGCAGGGAGGCGGCCTGAACCTCGTCGGGCGTCACGGGCGGCTCGAAATTAAAGAGCGTCTTGATGTTCCGGCACATCCGCGGTATTTCGCGCAGCCTGACGGAAGCACCGGCTCGCCCGGCGTGGCCGAGACAACTTTCCTTGGGCAAGGGGATCGCAGAAGGCCTCGCCTTAGGATGCGAGTTGGGCGCTATCGTCTCCGTCGTGTTCTCGGCGTGCGTGGACGGGCAGCTGCACGCGCACGTAGCTCCCGTACCCCGGAAGCCGCGAGACGTCGATGGCCCGGCCGAGCCGCGAGATTAAGAACAGGCCGCGGCCGGATTCGGCCCAGGGGTCGAGCGGCAGCGCGGGATGGTAATCGAAACCCGGCCCCTCATCGATGATGTGCAGCACGACGTCCGCACCTTCCGCCGAGAGGGAGATGCTGAGCGGGCCGGGCGCGTAGCGCACCGCGTTCCCGATCAGCTCGCCGAAGATCAGTTCGCAGGCGTGCAGCTCATCGATCGTCGCGTCGGCAACCTCGGCGATTGAACCGAGCAGATCGCGCCGGATCGCATAGGCCGCCGACGGATCGGCGACGTCGAATCGCCAGCGATGGCGGCTCCGGCCGAACTGCAGCGTGATGATCGCGATGTCGTCGCGCTGATCTCCCTGCGCGATAGCGCGCTCCACGTAGCGTGCCGGATTGGCTGCGTGAAGCGCGGCCTCGCTCTCCAGGACCTGGCGCAGCATTGCCTCGCCGGCGATCGCATCCTTCGTGATCTCGGTCAGCCCGTCCGTATAGAGAACGAGCAGACCGCCGTCGCCGATCGTGACGTCGTGAGCCTCGAAGGTGGTGTCACGTGCGATCCCCAGCGGAGGTGACGCCGCATCCAGCACCGCCATGCCGCCGTGCTCCCAACGCAGAAATGCCGGCGGATGCCCCGCGGACGCGTACCGCATGCTCGACAAATCGGGACTCACGGCGCCGACGAACGCCGTCGCGAGCGCCTCGCCGCCCTCGAGCATCAGGGCCTCGTTGACGATGCGCAATATCGCGGCGGGCTCGTGGGCGAGGGTCGCGGCGATCCTGACTGACTGCCGCAGCTGGACCATCAGCCGCGCAGCCTCGACGCCCTTGCCGGTCACGTCGCCGATCGTCACGATCACCCAACCGTCCGGCGTCTGGAATGCATCGTACCAATCGCCGCCGAGTTCGGCGTCGCTCATCCCGGGGCGGTACAGGGCGTGAAACACCAACCCGGGCTTGGTCGGGAAATCCTTGGTGAGAAACGCACGCTGCAAGGTGGCGGCGACGTGCTGCTCGCGATGGTACTGCTTGGCATTCGCTACCGCGAGCCCGGCTCGTCGTCCGAGTTCTTCTGCCGCCTGCACGTCGCGTACATCGAACGGCTCGGAATCCGTGCGCACGAACGTCAGCGCGCCGAAGATATGCGCCTGCGCCGTGACCGGCACCACGATCTTGGAACGGTACCCCATGCGGCGCATGAATTCGGTGTGTTCCCGGGATGCGGCATGCGCCGCGATCGACTCCGCGTCCACGACAGGAACGAACACCGACTCACCGGTCTGGCTGACGCGCACCGCCGGGTGCACGCGGATTCCGCTGTTGTTGTAGAGGATCGACGAGCCCAGGTTCTTGAGGAGCGGATCCAGCGCAGAGTCGCGGTGGGCGACGGCCGTGACGTAGAGACGGCCGGACTGCTCGTCGAACAAATCGAACAGGCAGAGGTCGGCAAACGACTCGACGGCCATACGCGCGACGTTGACGAGCGTATCGTCGATATCGAGCGACTGGTGGAATATCTCGCCGGCCCGAACGAGGAGTGTCAGACGTTCATGGGTTCGATCGACTGAACGGCTCACGACAAGCGTTCCCTCCATCGAAACCGCAAGCGCTTGCGCCCCCTCGCCCAGACGGGGTTCGAGGGACATCGGTCTGCGCTACCCGCTTCGCCGGGCCGGTCAAACCTCCGGGACAGTTTTCTTTACCGAGACGGCGCTCCGACTGACCGTGGGCGACGGCCGTCCCCGGCCGCTCCACCGTACCCGATACCGGGGGTCGGGCTGACCACCAACGAAATCCTTGGCCCCTGTGATGCGCCGCGGCCGAGGACCTTCATCGTGAGGGAGACCGCCATTCCAAGCGGGACCGTGGTCTTTCTGTTCTCGGATATCGAAGGATCGACGGCCCGCTGGGATCTCCGGCGCGACGCGATGCAAGCGGCGCTGCGCCGCCACGATGCACTCGTGCGTTCGGCCATCGAACGCTACGACGGTTACGTCTTCAAGACGGTCGGGGACGCGTTTTGCGCGACCTTCGCGACCGTCGATGCGGCGCTCCGGGCGGCATCGGACGCGCAGCGGGAACTTGCCGAACAGGATTGGTCGGAGGTAGGCGGCCTGCGCGTTCGCATGGCGATCCACGTCGGCGACGCGGACGAGCGCGACGGTGATTACTTCGGTCCGACCGTCAACCGCGTCGCGCGCCTGCTCGCGCTCGGCCATGGCGGTCAGGTGCTGGTCTCCGGTGTCGCGATGCAGCTCGCCGGCAGCCCTGCAGATACCGACCTCGGCTGGCTCGAGCTCGGCACGTTCGGATTGAAGGATCTCCGCGAACCGGAACGCGTTTTCCAGCTCACCGCGCCGGGTCTACCGCGCGAGTTCAAAGCGCTGGTCAGCGCGGGCGACAAACCCGGTAATCTCCCGCGCGCGACCACCAGCTTTGTGGGCCGCCGGCAGGACGCCGAGCGTCTGGCGGAGCTGCTGCGGGCCGGCGGGCTGGTCACGCTCGTCGGCACCGGCGGCGTCGGGAAGACGCGCCTTGCGATTCACTCCGCGGAACGTGTCGACGGCGTGCCCGACGGTACGTGGCTCGTCGAACTCGCGCCGCTGTCCGCGCCCGCGCTCGTCGCCGCCACGGTCCTCTCGGCGATCGAAGGGACGCCCGGCGATTCCGTTTCTGCGCTCGAAGCGCTGCTCGCGTATCTGCGCAGCCGCCGTCTGCTGCTGGTGCTCGACAACTGCGAGCATCTCGTCGATGAAGTCGCTCGCGTAGCCGCCGCAATCGTCGCGCAATGTCCGCACGTAACCATCCTCGCGACGAGCCGCGAGCCGCTCGGGGTCAGCGGCGAAAAGTCGTATCGTCTGGCATCTCTCGACATCCCCGCCGCGCTGGAACTCTTCGCCGACCGCGCGCGCAGCGTGAATCCACAATTCCTCGTCAGCGCGGAGAACCGCGCCAGCGTGGAGAGCATCTGCCGGCGTCTGGACGGCATCGCGCTCGCGATCGAACTCGCGGCTGCGCGGCTGCGGATGATCTCGGTCGACGAACTCTCGCGGCGTTTGACGGAACGCTTCCGCATCTTGACTGGCGGCAGCCGCACGGCGCTCCCGCGTCAGCAGACGATGCGCGCGCTGATCGACTGGAGCTATGACACCCTTCTGGACGACGAAAAGGCCGTGTTCCGCCGTCTCGCCGTGTTCCTCGGCGGGTGGTCGCTCGAGGCTGCGAGCGCAGTGACTGCAAACGAGGCGCTCGACCCGCTGGAAGTCCTGGATCTGTTAGGTTCGCTGGTCGACAAGTCGCTGGTAGCGGCCGCAGTTGACCGAGCCACGCAGCGCTACAGTCTGTTGCAATCGATCCAGGACTATGCCGGAGAACGCCTCGACGAGCACGCAGAACGACCGTCGACCACCGAACGGCACGCGCGTCATTTCGCTCACCTAGCCGAACGCGCGTATCGGGAATGGGAAAACGCGCCCCGTCCCGGCTGGCTGGCAGAACTCTCGCCCGATCTCGACAACTTCCGCTCCGCCCTCACCTGGTGTCTGGCGGACCGCAACGATGTTGTTCTCGGCGCGCAGCTCGCGGCCGATATTGCACCAGCCATGATGCGTTTCGCGCCGCCGAGCGAAGCAATTCGGTGGTGTGAACTCGCGCTCGTCGAAACGCCGTTCCCGCTATCGGAACTCGAGGCGCGGCTGCAGTATGCGCTGTCGATGCTGTACAATAATCAGGTCCTGCCCAAGAAGGCTCTGGCCGCCGCGGAGCGGGCGGTCGCGTTGTACGAAACGCTGGACGACGATCGGGCCTCCGTGCGCGCGTACTCGCAGGTTGCGCAGCAGTACGCGAAGCAGTTTCGCCACGCTGAAGCACTGGACTACGCGAACAGGTCCCTCGCTGCTGCTCGCCGTCGCGGCGACCAGCGGCTGCTCGCTGCGACGCTGCAGCGTTGTGCGAGCGTTTTCAAACCCTCCGAAATCGGGCGCGCGCGCGAGCAGTTTGGGGAGTGCGTCGCGCTGTTCCGTGCCCTAGGGCGCGTCGAGGATACGGCCCGCGCGCTTAACTTCTGGGCGGTAGCCGAATCCCATGCGGGGTGTTTCGACGAGGCGATTGCCGTCTCACAAGAAGCGCTGGCACTGGATGCCGAAGAGACGAAGCTCTACCTAACGAACAACATCGCCTGTTGTGCGACCGCGTGTGGCCGGGACGAGATCGCCTTGCCGGCAGCGCGCGACACGCTAGCGATGGCGGCAGCGTCGGGTCATTCGAACGTCGTGACGAACGCCGTCATCTACCTCGCGACGCTTTCGATCGGCGGCGACGCAGTTCGAAGCGCGAAGCTTCTGGGTTACGGCGCGGCACGTCGGGCCGCGCTCGGCTACGAGCTCGACGACGTCGACGAAATCATCGCACGACGCGCGGCGGGGGCCCTGCAGGCGCGATTCGACGAACCGCAGCTTCAACCGTTGCTCGCCGCCGGTGCGGCGTTATCGGAAGACGAAGTGCTCGGCGCCGCGGGAGCTATTTAGCAGGCCGCGATCACACCGAGCGGGCGACGCTCGTCGGATGTGGCCGGATCCGTGCACTGCTGCGTGAGGGAGTACGAGCCGGTCGTACCGGCGCACCCGGCGACGGCGGTATACGTCCCCGTGATCTGATTGGTCGAGCTGTTGTACGTGCCGGTCATCGCGAACGTGCATGTGGCCGTGCCGACCGTCTCGGTCCCGGTACCGCTCAGCCTGTTCGCGGTCGTCAAGGTCCACGCGATCGCTTCGCTGTTGGACACCCCGGCAGTCGTGAGCGTCAGCGTGCCGCCGCCCGCCGAGCCGTGCTGCGCCAACGTGGTCGCCACGGTCTGAACGCCGGCGACGCTATCCTGCGCGGTCCCGACGTACTCGCCCGAAACCTGTGCGAGCCCCGAGGAGGGCGTGCTTTTCGTCGTGCAGCCCGGCATGGCGAGCATCGCTGCGAGGCAAAGACAGGGTACGCTACCGTACCAACGCATGGCCATGGGTGCCCGTTGTACGGCCGTGGGGAGGCGACCTCTCGCCCCTGGGGCCGGTTTCGCCAAGGACGATCGGCGCGAGATGCGGCATGGAATCGCGCGATGAGGATCCGGTTGTTCGGTGATGGCGCGATCTGCGATGGGGTGCGCGCGGTTTGCGCGCGCCACGGACACGAACTCGTCGATCAGCGGCCGTACGACCTGATCGTCCTGGCCAACGTGACCCGGATTCTCAAAGGCCCCGAGATCGCCGAAGCGGGCCTCGGCGTGCTCTGCTTTCATCCCAGCGTGTTGCCGCGACACCGCGGCGGCGATGCCGTCTACTGGACGTTCAAAATGGGCGATACCGAAAGCGGCATCAGCTGGTTTTGGGTCGACGAGGGAATCGACACCGGTCCGGTCGCGATTTCCGAGGCCGTGCCGATCCCCGCCGACAGCTCGCCGTCCAAACTCTATTTCGAAGCGCTGGTGCCGCTCGGCGTCCGCCTGTTCGACGAGCTGCTCGCGCGGCTAGAAAACGGCGAGCGGCCGAGCGCGCCGCAGGACGAAGCGGCCGCAACCTACGAGCCGCTTCGACCGCCGAAGCCCAAGGTTCCCTAAGGGAGCTACTGGTTGTTGCAGGCGAGCCGGCCGTTGCGGTTGGCGATGTCGCCGCCGCGGCAGCTTCGCGCCACGATCTGCGTGGTGTAGCGCGTGCCGTTGGGACTCGGGCAGGTTGCCGTCAAGACGCCGCCGTCCATGTAGGCGTTGGCGCAGCTCTGCTGATACGAACCGGGCGGCAAATATCCGTAGCCGGTGTTGTTGGGCGGCCCGCTATATGCGCCGCAAGCCAGATAGCCGTTCTGATTGCGAACGTTGCCGCCGCCGCACTGGGTCACATCAACCGACGAGTAGATGCGGTTCCCGGCCGGCGCCGTGCAGCTTGCCGACAACGTGGCAGCGCGCATCGTAGCATTGACGCAGCTTTGCTGGTACGATCCTTGCGGCATCATCGTGCTGCTGCCGCCGCCGACGTTGCGGTTGCAGTGCAAGTAGCCGTTGCGATTGGCGATGCTGCCGTTACGACACGCCGCAGCATTGATGCTGCTGAAGACCCACCGCCCCTGGGGATCGGTGCATGAGGCCGAGAGCTGATTTCCCGCCATGGTGATGTTCCGGCACGACGACGGATACGAACCGGCCGGGAGATATTGGGCGTTCGTCGCGACCCCCGTCGCAAGCGACAGGACGAAGACGATCATGAAACCGGCAAACAGACGGTGCATACGGGGCCTTTCGGAAGGTGATTGGTCGGCCGCTTGGCCAAGCCAGTAATCCCTTACCCGTTTCGAGAGCCTGCAATTCATGAACGTCGGCATTTTCGCTGCGCCGCTGGTTTTGGCCGCGACGATGGGATCCACGCCCGCATGGCTTGACGCCCGCGTGCCGGTGAATTGGAACGTACCCGGTGCCGCGATCGCCGCGGCACCGCTGTGGCGTCTTGACGGCCGGATCGTCAAAGGCGGGAAGGATCCGGAGCTGCTTCCGGGCGGCCGCTGCGCGAGCACCGTGCGTCCGGCGACGGCGGCGGCAGAACGGGCGGTCGCCGCACGCGGCTGGCTGATCGCGCGTGTCGTACCGGCCTTACCGTCGGCGCGTGCCCGCGGCTGGACGGTGGTGATGGGCATCTCCGGCGCCGACGGCATGTGCCGGCCGCTCGGGTACCAGCTCTTCGCCTTCCGGGGCAGCGCGTTTGCCGGCACGCTTTCACCGCAACGCATGGATGCTCGCACCGATGCCTCGTTCGTTGCGCTGCGGCCGACCGGACCGAACACGCTCGAGGTCGACTTCCTGCGCTACGCCGACCAGGACCCGCTCTGCTGTCCGCACGCGACGACGCGCGTGTCGTACGCGATCGCGAACGGTGCGCGTGCGGTCATCAGGCCCACCGCGTCGCGCAGCAAACCCAATTCGGGCTAGCGTCGCTACGGAAGCGTGAGCGGCCGAAAGCGCAGGCGGTGCGGCCGCGCGGCTTCTTCTCCCAGGCGCGCCTTCTTGTCCGCTTCGTACTCCTGATAGTTGCCCTCGAAGAACGTCAGCCGCGAATCGCCTTCGAAAGCGATGATGTGCGTCGCGATGCGGTCGAGGAACCAGCGGTCGTGACTGATCACCATCACCGTGCCCGCAAACTCGCTGAGCGCATCCTCGAGCGCACGCAGCGTCTCGACGTCGAGGTCGTTCGACGGTTCGTCGAGCAGCAGCACGTTGGCGCCCGTCAGCAGGGTCTTGGCCAGGTGTAAGCGCCCACGCTCGCCGCCCGAAAGGGTGCCCACGAGCTTCTGCTGGTCGCCGCCCTTGAAGTTGAAGCGTCCCAGATACGCGCGCGTCGCAAGTTCGAACTTTCCGACGTTGAGCAAGTCGCGGCCGCCGCCGACGTCGTCGAAGACCGTCTTCTGGTCGTCGAGCGACTCGCGGCTCTGATCGACGACGGCGAGCTTCACGCTCGGCCCGATCCGGATTTCACCGGCGTCCGGCTGTTCGCGGCCGGTGATCAGGCGGAAGAGCGTCGTTTTGCCGGCACCGTTGGGACCGATGATGCCGACGATCGCGCCGGCCGGAATCGCGAAGCTGACGTCCTCCATCAGCAGCCGCTCAGCGTAGGCCTTGCGAACGCCCACGAAGGAGATCACCTGATCGCCGAGGCGCTCGGCAACGGGGATAAAGATTTCCCGCGTCTCGTTGCGGCGCTGATAGTCGTAGCTCGAAAGCTCTTCGAAGCGCGCGATGCGGCTCTTGTTCTTTGCTTGGCGTCCCTTCGCGCCCGAGCGTACCCAGGCGAGCTCGCGTTTGAGCGCTTTCTGACGCGCCGATTCAGCGGCTTCTTCCTGAGCCAGGCGCTCCTGTTTTTGGTCGAGCCAGGAACTGTAGTTGCCCTTCCAGGGGATGCCGCGGCCGCGGTCGAGTTCCAGAATCCATTCGGCGGCGTTGTCGAGGAAGTACCGGTCGTGCGTCACCGCGACGACGGTACCCGGAAAACGCCCCAGAAACTGCTCGAGCCACTCGACGCTCTCCGCGTCGAGGTGGTTCGTCGGTTCGTCGAGCAGCAGCATGTCCGGTTTCGACAGCAGCAGACGACACAGCGCAACGCGGCGTTTTTCGCCCCCGGAAAGCGGGCCGATCGGCGCATCCCACGGCGGCAGCCGCAAGGCGTCGGCCGCGATCTCGAGCTGCTGTTCCAAGTCGTCGCCGCCCTGCGCGAAGAGGACGGCTTCGAGGCGTGCCTGTTCGTTGGCCAGCGCGTCGAAATCCGCGTCGGCATCACCGTACGCCGCGTAGACTTCGTCCAGCCGCTTGCGCGCGGCAAACAACGCGCCCAGCGCTTCTTCCACCGCTTCGCGCACCGTTTTGGATGGGTCGAGCTTCGGTTCTTGCTCCAGGAACCCGATCGTCATATTGGGCATCGGGATCGCGTCGCCGTCGATGTCGGTGTCGATGCCGGCCATGATGCGCAAGACGGTCGATTTCCCGGACCCGTTCAAGCCCAGGATCCCGATCTTTGCACCGGGCAGAAAACTCAGCGAGATGTCCTTGAGGATCTGACGCTTCGGCGGCACGGTTTTGCCGACGCGATGCATCGTGTACACGTATTGCGTCACGATCGCGTTGCCGGGGTCATAGGAAGACCGCCGGTCCCTTCGGCCCGGCGGTCTTGGATGCTTGCACGGAGCGTGACTAGTCCATCGCGCAGACGAGTTGTACGCCGCTCGCGTTCGTGTTGCTGTCGATCGCGTAGACGGAAAGGTTCGAACTCACGGTCGTCGTCGTCGTTCCGGAAGTCGTCGTGTAGGGCATGAAGTTGTTCGTGTTCTCCGCGCCGGTGGCAGGGCTCAACCCGACCGTCGCTTGACTGGGTGTGGTCGTGGCGAGGGCGCTGGCCGGCGGCGAGCCCGTCTGCGCGGAGACGTAGACACCCAGACCCGGTGCGGTTTGCACGGCCGGCAGCAGCACGTTGACGGCGGTCCCTATTCCCGTGCCGCTGGTGAGCGTTGACTGGAAGGTGGCCAAGCCGCTCGGCAATTGGTAGTTGTTGAGGCCGGCACTGTACAGCCCGAACGATACGGTCGCGTTCGCCGCCGCGTTGAGCGCCGGTGATGCGTGATGGAAGCCCATTTGGAATTGACTCGCCGGCAGCGAGTACACCGTTTCGGCGAACACCTGGCACTGCAGGCCGGTCGCAGCCGTGCCGGCCGCGACCTTTCCGGCGATCACGATCGTGTACCGCGTGTTCGCGCCCAGGGCAGACAGCGCGCAGGTGAGTTTCTGCGTGCTCGGCGAGCCGGCCGCGGTCACGATGAACGTGTACGCCTTTGAGGTCAGGTCCGCGTAGGAGTTGAGCGTGGCGTAGGCCAGCGCGGCGGCGACCGGCGTCCCGGTCGCGGTCGTCGTGTACACGTCGACGTTGCCCAAGTCGGGCGAGCCGTTGAGGAAGCGTACCGCCGACGTATTCGTGGTGGTGGTCAGCAGGTTTTGACTGCTGTTGCACCCGCTGAACACGACGGCACCGACCGCACAAAGAAATCCGAGACGTCGCAGACGCATGACCGCAGGGGGACCTTTCGAGGCAGGGAAGCGGGCGCAAAAGGGCTCGCGTACCGTGGAGAGGCTCTTATACCGGCTCCGGCACCAGAGTTCTTTCCGGGCGGACCCGGCCCGTGCTCGCCCGGAGCGGCGGTGAAGCCAAGCGCACGTTCGGGTGCGGAGGGTCACATGAGCGTGATTGGGCGCCCGGCCCGAGGTCGCGCAGCATGAAGAAGGATTGCTCCGATGCAACGGTGCTGCATGCGTGTCTTGGTGCTGGCCGCGATGTCCGTGCTCGCCGGCTGCGGCGGCGGCGCCGGCACCGGCGGGAGCACGCCGCCGGCCGCGGCCTCCGGGACCGCTCCCACACCGACGCCCTCGCCGGGCGCATCCTTCACGCCCGCACCGGCAGCGCTCGGGCCGATGGTCGGCGGGTGCCACGTTTTCCCGGCCGATAATGCCTGGAACACCGACATCTCAACCGCGCCGGTTGACCCCGCCTCGGCGGCCTATCTCGGCGCGATGAACGCCTCGACGACGAACCTGCATCCCGATTTTGGGAGCAATCCGACCTACGGCATCCCGTACGTCGCCGTCCCGGGCATGCAGGGCCTCGTTCCGATCACCTTCGACGATCCCGCAGAGAGCGATCCCGGCCCGTATCCGGTGCCCGCGAACGCGCCGGTTGAAGGCGGACCCGGTGCGACCGGCGACCGTCATGTGCTCGTGGTCGACAGCGGCAACTGCAAACTCTACGAGATGTATGCGGCACAGTACGTCGGCCCGGGCTGGCACGCTGGTTCGGGCGCGGTCTTCGACCTGGGCTCGGACGCGCTGCGTCCCGACTACTGGACCTCCGCCGATGCCGCCGGTCTGCCGATTCTGGCGGGGCTGGTGCGCTACGACGAAGCCGCCCAGAACGGCGAGATCGACCACGCGCTGCGCTTCACGGTGCACGCCACGCAGCGGGCATTCATCCATCCCGCCACGCACTACGCCAGCAGTTCGACCGACCCGACCCTGCCCCCGATGGGCTTGCGCGTGCGGCTGAAAGCATCGTTCGACATCACGGGCTTCACCGGCGCGAGTCGCGCCCTGCTCGTGGCGCTGAAGCGCTTCGGCATGTTCGTGGCCGACAACGGCTCCGACTGGTACATCACCGGTGCCACCGACACGCGTTGGAACGACAACGAACTCAACCAGCTCAAGTCCGTTCCGGCCGGCGCGTTCGAGGTCGTGCAGACCGGCACGCTCGTCCACTGACACCGCGCCGGAGCGAAAGGCAGATCGCTAGCGGTAGGCCGCCATCAGCGGTGCGTAACGGTCGCGATTCGCCGTAATGTCGAGCTTTGCGATCGGCTGCGCAGGCAACCCGGTGCGGTCCTCGAGCGTCGGCCGTTCCTCACGGTAGATGACCCCCAGCGCGATCTCTCCCTCACGGGTGAGCGCGTCGAAGGCGGCCAGCCGGTTCGCCGGCGCGTAGTCCGCCCGTGCGGTGACGTCATCGACCTTCTCTTTGAACCACGCGTAGGTGTTGATCTTGTTGTAGGTGACGCAGGGTGACATCACTTCGACGATCGAGAAACCGCGATGCTCGACTGCCGCTTTGATCATCCCGACGAGCTGCTTCGGCTGGGCCGAGAACCCGCGCGCCACGAAAGTCGCACCCGCGGCCAGCGCCAGCGCGAGGCCGTTGATCGGCGTATCCGGATTCCCATCCGGGCTGACCGAGGCTACGTAGCCCGTCGCGCTGGTCGGCGACGCCTGTCCTTTCGTGAGTCCGTAGGTCTGGTTGTCCATCACGATGTAGGTGATGTCGGGATTTCTGCGCACCGCGTGCACGAAGTGTCCCGCGCCGATCGCGTAACCGTCGCCGTCGCCGCCGGCAGCAATGACGGTCAGGTCGCGATTGGCGAGTTTGACTGCAGTTGCGACCGGCAGCGCACGCCCGTGGACGCCGTGAAACGCGTAGCTGTGAATGTAACCGGAGATCTTCCCCGAGCAGCCGATGCCTGAGATGAAGGCCACGTCTTTGGGTTCGCGCCCGAGTTCCGCCAGCGCGGACTTTAAGGCTGCGAGGACGCCGTAGTCGCCGCAGCCGGGGCACCACCACGACGGGGTTGCGGTCGCGAAGTCCTTCGCGGTGAGCATGGCCATCAGCTGATCTCCATTCGTTCGCTGGCGCGCGCAACCCGTGCGATGGGTTCCATGATCTCGATCGGACGGAAGGGCCGGCCGTCGTATTTCCGCACCCCGTGCAGCGAGTCGAGCGGACCCACGACCGCGCGGATCAACCGCTCGAGCTGGCCCGTGTAATTGTTCTCCACTACGAACACGTGGTGTGCGCCGTGCACGAACGCGCGGATATCGTCGTCGGGGAACGGCCACAGCGTCCGCAGCTGCAGAAAGCGCACCGGGACGCCGGAATCGGAGAGCCGGTCGACGGCCTCGCGGATCGGTCCCGTGTTCGCGCCGTAGCCGACGATCGCGAGGTCGGCATCGGCGACGCCGTGCAGGACCGCCCGTGGAAGGTCGTCGCGCATCGCCTCGAGCTTGCCCATGCGCTTCTCCATCATGCGGGCGCGATTGCGCGCGTTTTCGGTGATCACGCCGGCTTCGTTGTGCTCCGAGCCGGCGGCGAGATGCATACCGCCCGGGATGCCCGGGATGACGCGCGGCGACACGCCGTTCTCGGTGAACGCGAAGCGCTTGTACTCGCCGAAGACCACTTCACCGTCGTCGATCAGACTGCCGCGATCGATCCGGACCGCGTCGAGGTCGAACGGCTTGACCGTCGCCTTACTCTGACAGAGCGCCTGTTCGGTCAGCACGAAGACCGGCAGCTGATACTGCTCGGCCAGATTGAAGGCCGTTGCGGTCAGCTCGAACGACTCCGTGATCGTCCCGGGAGCGACGATGACGCGCGGTATCTCGCCGTGTCCGGAATAGATAAGATGATTGAGATTGCTCTGTTCGGTCTTGGTCGGCATGCCGGTCGACGGTCCTGTGCGGGCGCACTCGACCACCACGACGGGGATCTCCAGCACGCCGGCCAGGCCGATCGCTTCGGTCATCAGGGCTTGACCGGGTCCCGAGGTCGCGGTCATCGCGCGCGTGCCGGCAAACGCGGCGCCGAGGGTCATCGTGATCGCGGCCAGTTCGTCTTCGGCTTGGACGACGACGCCGCCGAAGGCCGGGAGCTTGTTCGACATCCATTCGAGGATGTCGGTCGCCGGCGTGATCGGATACCCGGCCATAAAGCGGCAGCCCGCGACCAGTGCGCCGAACGCGATCGCGTCGTTCCCCATCATGATCAGACGGTCGCCGTCAACGCGCGCCTGCAGCCCGTAGCCGCTCGGCATCGCGCTGAAGTGCTCGGCGACGAAGCGCTCTCCGGCCTCGATCGCGCGCAGGTTGAGGTCGACGACCTTCTCGCCTTTGCGCTTGTAGACGCCGGTCACGTCATCGCGCATGATCCTGCGATCCATTCCCACCAGCGCGCCGAGCACGCCGAGCGAGATCGTGTTGCGAGCGAGCTCGAGACCCAGTTCTTCTTTCGCAATCTTGGCCAGCGGAATCTCGTACCACGTGATGTCGCTGCGCCGCAGCTCGGCGTCGATCGTTTCGCTGGTGTTGTCGAAGATCACGAAGCCGCCCGGCCGCAACTCGTCGATATGCGCTTGAACGGCCTCGAGGTCGAAAGCCACCAGACCGTCGACCGCATCGGCCATCCCGTAGTCGCGCCGCTCGCCGGCCCGGATCACGTAGTTGGTGTGCCCGCCGCGGATGCGCGATGGGAAGTCCTTGTACGTGTAAACGTCGAGCCCCATGCGCTTGAAAACGCCCGCGATCAAATCGCCGGTCGTCAGACTACCGTCGCCGGCCTGTCCGCCGAACATGACTTCAATACTATTGACGAGCACTGCGCGACCTCGCGATGGGCACCGCCCAACGACGGCGCCTTCCATT
>Ga0182024_10012767_pt1 | contig 16561 bp, 13 predicted proteins | sample P32metaG_FD_120480 | JGI IMG/M metagenome (GOLD analysis project Ga0182024, IMG submission 120480) | Permafrost microbial communities from Stordalen Mire, Sweden - P3-2 metaG (Illumina Assembly) | ecosystem: Environmental > Terrestrial > Soil > Wetlands > Permafrost | place: Sweden: Stordalen... | reverse complement strand
GGTTGCGCGGTCAAAGCCGCGCGCCTCGATCTCATCCACCGATAGATCCTCCTCGATGAAGGCCTCGAGGATGGGATCGAGGATTTCGTAGGGCGGCAGCGTGTCCGAGTCCTTCTGATCGGCTCGCAGCTCGGCGGACGGCGGCCGATCGATCACCCGCTGCGGAATGACGCGTCCCTGCGCGTTGCGATAGGCCGCCAGGCGATAGACGAGGAGCTTGCTGCAATCTTTGATGGGCGCAAAGCCGCCCGCCATGTCCCCGTAGAGCGTTGCATAGCCCACCGCCATCTCGCTCTTGTTGCCGGTCGTCAGCAGCATCTTCCCCGTCTTGTTGGAGATGCCCATGAGGATCAGCATGCGGCAGCGCGATTGCAGGTTCTCCTCGGCGGAATCGGCGCTCTTGCCGGTGAACTCATCGCGCAAGGCAGCGAGCGCCGCCGTAAACATGCCTTCGATCGAAATGAGGCTGCTCTTGACGCCGAGCGTGCGCGCCTGCGTGGCCGCATCCTCGAGGCTCATGGCGGCGGTGTAGCGCGAGGGCATCATCACCGCGTGCACGCGTTCGGCGCCGATGGCATCCACGGCAATCGCCAGCGTCAGCGCCGAGTCGATGCCGCCCGAGAGTCCCATGACGACGCCGGGAAAATCATGTTTCATGACGTAGTCGCGCACGCCCAGAACGAGCGCGCGATACACGCTCTCCTCATCGGAGAGCTCCGGGGCGATGGTCGAGGCGAGCGGCATCACGCGACCCGCCGCATCGCGCGTGAATTCCGTAAGGTACGTGCCCTCGAGAAACGCGGGCGCCCGTGCCACGACGACTCCGTTCGCGTCCATGCTGAATGAGTTGCCGTCGAAGACGAGTTCGTCCTGGCCGCCCACGCGGTTGACATACGCGACCGGCAGATTCACTTCGCGCACGTGCGCGCGCACCACCTCTTCGCGCTCGCGCTGCTTGTGGAGCTCATACGGGGACGCATTGCTCACGAGGAGAAGCTCTGCTCCCGCGGAGCGCGCCATTTGCGCAGCCTCCGGACTCCAGATGTCCTCGCAGACCAGGAGTCCGACACGAAATCCCTGACAGTCGACCACCGTCGGCTGCGCGCCCGGACGAAAGTAGCGCTTCTCGTCGAACACCTTGTAGTTCGGCAGCTCACTCTTGCGATGATTGGCGGCCAGCATGCCGCCGGCGATCAGCGCCGCGGAGTTGTAGATGTCGCGACCGCTGTACTCGGGATAGCCGACGACGACCGACGCCGTACCGATCTCCTGGCGCACGCGTTCGAGCCCCGCCTCGATCTGGCGGCGAAAGCCGCGATGAAAGAGGAGGTCCTCGGGCGGATAGCCCGAGAGCGCAAGCTCCGGGAAGACGACGAGGTCCGCGGCGAGCTGCGCGTGCGCGCGCCGCGCAGTGCTGACGATGCGCGCGGTATTGCCCTGCACGTCGCCGACCAAAAGATCGATCTGGGCGAGCGCAACCTTCAAAGAGCTCTTCACGGCGCTAGCGATGCCTGCGGCGGCTTTTCTGTGGAGATTTCTTCTTGGGCACGCGCGGCTTTTTAGCGGCGCGACTTTTTGGAGTCGCGCTCGCGGGCTTGCGCGGTGGCGCGCGCCGCGCGGCCCGGCTGTCTTGAAGAAGCTCGCGCATGGTCTCGCCCATGAGCGCGGGCGAGCGCACGGTGCGCACCCGCGCAGCCTCGAGCGCCTGATACTTCTCCGCCGCCGTGCCCTTGCCGCCCGCGACGATGGCGCCGGCATGGCCCATGCGCTTGCCGGGCGGCGCGGTGACGCCGGCGATGTAGGCGACCACGGGTTTGGTCACGAAATGCCGAATATAGGCCGCCGCGGCCTCCTCGTCGGACCCGCCGATCTCGCCCACGAGGATGATCCCGCGGGTATTGGGATCGCGCTCGAAGAGTTCCAGCACGTCAATGAATCCCATGCCGCGCACCGGATCCCCGCCGATGCCGACGCAGGTGCTCTGCCCGAGTCCCGCGTGCGTCGTCTGAAACACGGCCTCGTAGGTCAGCGTTCCCGAGCGCGACACGATGCCCACGGTGCCCTTCTTGTGAATGAACCCGGGCATGATGCCAAGCTTGCATTCCTCCGGCGTGATGACGCCCGGACAGTTGGGTCCTACCAGCCGCGTCGTTGACTGCGCCAGAGCCGCTTTGACGCGCACCATGTCGTTGATCGGCACGCCTTCGGTGATGCATACGACGAGGTCGAGGCCCGCATCCGCGGCCTCGAGAATCGCGTCGGCCGCAAAAGCCGCGGGCACATAGATCATGCTCGCCGTTGCCCCGGTCGCGCTCACCGCCTCGCGCACGGTGTCAAACACCGGCTGGCCGAGGTGGCGCTCACCACCGCGGCCCGGAGTGACGCCGCCGACGAGCTTCGTACCGTAGGCGAGTGCCTGCTCGGAATGAAAAGTACCCTGGCGCCCGGTGAAGCCCTGGCAGATCACGCGCGTATTGCGATTGATTAAAATGCTCATGCGTGCGCCTTCTTTGCAAGCGCGATGACTTTGCGCGCCGCGTCCGTCAGGTCCTCGGCCGGCGTGATCGCAAGGCCGCTCGCCGCGAGAATCTCGCGTGCCTGCGCGGCGTTCGTGCCCTCGAGGCGCACGACCACCGGCAGCTTCACGCCCACGGCCTTGACGGCCTGCACGACGCCTGCGGCGATGATGTCGCAACGTACGATGCCGCCAAAGATGTTGATCAGCACCGCACGCACCTTGGGATTCGAAAATATGATTTCGAAGGCGACCGCCGCGCGCTCAGCGGTCGCGCCGCCGCCGACGTCGAGAAAATTGGCAGGCTTGCCGCCGTGCAGCTGGATGAGGTCCATCGTCGCCATGGCGAGCCCCGCGCCGTTCACCATGCAGGCGATGTCGCCGTCGAGCGAAACATAATTGAGCTCATGCTCGCTCGCCCGCCGCTCGAGCGGATCTTCCTGCTGGGGATCGCGCAGCGCCGCAAGCTCGGGGTGGCGAAAGAGCGCATTGGCGTCGATGTTGATCTTGGCGTCGAGCGCGAGGAGCTCGCCCGCGCGCGTCAGGATGAGCGGATTGATCTCGAGGAGACTCGCGTCGTTCTCCATGTACAGTCGGTAGAGCGCCATCGCAAGCTTCTGGAAATCGCCGATCTGCTTGCCGGTGAGCTTGAGGGCAAAGGCGAGCTCGCGGCATTGGTAGGGCTGCAGGCCGGCGGCCGGGTGCACATTGACGGCGATGATTTTCTCCGGCGTCTTATGCGCAACCTCCTCGATGTCCATGCCGCCGGCGCTCGATGCGATCACCGCGATGCGACCGCGCTCGCGGTTCAAGGTCAGCGACAGATAGATCTCGCGCTCGATGTCGGAGCCGGATTCCACATACACGCGCTCCACCGGAAGCCCGGAGCTTCCGGTCTGCTGGGTCACGAGATTTTGCCCGAGCATGCGCGCGGCCGCACCGCGCAGCGCCGCAAGGTTGCGCACCAGCTGCACGCCGCCCGCCTTGCCGCGCCCGCCCGCGTGCACCTGCGCCTTCACCACCCAGAGCGACCCTCCCAGGCTCTGTGCGACCGTCACCGCCTCCTGCGCGCTCGCCGCCACGGCGCCCTCGGGGACTGCGACGCCGTAGCGACGCAGAAGATCCTTAGCCTGATACTCGTGCAGATTCATCGTGGGATTCGCCTCGCGCGCGCAAAGAGGCGGTATTCTCGCGAAAAGCCTCGAGAGTGGCCAGCGCGCGAAGGTGCTAAAGTCGCCGCCTTCGCTCGCGCACCAAGGCTTTAGTCGCTCACGCCGCATGCCGGCCCAAACCGCGTCAGCCCAACTTGCCCGGCGCGATCTCGCTTGGCGCGTGATCGGCCTCGTCAATCTCTACCGGCTGCTCTTGCCGCCGGTGTTGCTCACGATGCAGTGGCTGGGCGGCCAGGAGACATTCCTCACCGGTCGCCCCGGACCCTTCCTCTCGGCCTGCATCGCCTATTTCTCCGCCGGCGTGCTGCTGGTGGTCGTCCGGCGCCTCTCGTGGCCGAGCCTGCGCGGCGTTGCACTCCTCAATACCGGCGTCGATGCGGTCGGGATTTCGCTCATTCTCTATGCCACCGGCGGCGTGGCCGGTGGCCTCGGGATTCTCCTCGTGCTGCCAGTGGGCGCGATGGCGGTGCTCGCCGAACACCGCGATGCGTTTCTCATCGCGGCGATGGGCGCGCTCGGCATTCTCGTGCAGCAGATGTTCGTCTATGTCGCAGGGGTTGCGCCGGCGGGCGACTTCACCACCGGCGGCGTCATTGGCGTCGTGCTCTTTGCCATCGCATTATCCGCCTGGCCGATCGCGAACCGCCTGCGCGAGAGCGAAGCGCTGGTGCGCCGCCAGGAAATCGATCTTGCCAACCTCGCCCAGCTCTCGCAGTACATCGTGCAGCATTTGCGCGAGAGCATCCTCGTGGTCGACACCGCGGATCGCGTGCGGCTCATCAACGAGTCCGCAGCGCAGATCCTGGGCGATCGCAGCGCCTATCCGGGCGCATTGCTGGGCGAGGCGTCCCCCAGGCTCCTGTATCTGCTTGCGACCTGGCGCCAGGGAGGCGCGGCCGCGACCGAGGCGCCCGCGACCTTCGCCGCCGCCGACGGCGCACGGGTCATCCAGCCGCATTTTGCGCCGCTCGGCAACGCCGCGCCTGCGCCCATCCTGGTGTTTCTGGAGGATACGAGCCTCATCGCGGAGAAAGTCCAGCAGTCGAAACTCGCCGCGCTCGGCCGTTTGAGCGCCAGCATCGCCCATGAAATCAGAAATCCCGTCGGCGCCATGAGCCACGCGGGGCAGCTGCTCGCGGAGTCGTCGCACCTCGTGGGCGAGGATAAGCGCCTGACCGAAATCATCTGCGCAAATTCCGTGCGCGTGAACGACATCATCAATAACGTGCTGCGCCTCTCGCGGCGCGAGGAAACCAATCTCGAGCGTGTGTTGCTCAAGCCCTGGATCGAGGATTTCCGTGATGAGTTCTGCGCGACTATGCAATGCCCGCCGGAACGCCTTAGCATTTCCGGGGGCGATGCGCAGATTGAGGTGCGCGTGGATTCAAGTCAGCTGCATCAGGTGGTATGGAATCTCTGCGATAACGTGCTGCGGCATGCGCCGGCCGACGTGCCGATCGAGATCCGCTACGGGCGCCTCGCCGCCAGTTCGCGTCCGTTCCTCGAGATCGCCGATCGCGGTCCCGGGGTGCCGCCGGAGTGTGCCGAACGGATTTTCGAGCCCTTCTTCTCGCGCGGCCACGGGGGCACGGGGCTTGGCCTCTTCCTCGCGCGCGAGCTTGCGCAAACGAACGGCGCGACGCTGCTGTATGAGGCGCGAGCCGGCGGCGGCAGCATCTTTCGCATGGTGTTCGCCGACCCGCATCGCTGGTCGCGCTCATGAGTAAGCCGCAAGTGCTGATCGTCGACGATGAGCCAGACCTCCTCGAGCTTGTGTGTCTGACGCTCAATCGCATGCAGGTTGAAACCCAGACCGCGCGCGACATCGCCGGTGCACGGCGGCTCCTGCAGACCGAGAGCTTCGATCTGTGTCTCACCGACATGCGCCTGCCCGACGGTAACGGCCTTGATCTCGTCGCCTGGATCCAGGAAAACCATGCGGCAGTGCCGGTGGCTGTCATCAGCGCGCATGGCAATGTCGAGTCGGCCGTGCGCGCGCTCAAGCTCGGCGCTTTTGACTTCGTCTCCAAGCCGCTTGATCTCGGTGTGCTGCGCAAGCTCGTCGGCAGTGCTCTGAAGCTGCGCCCAGGCTCCGACGGCGCGACGACCCTCACCATGCAGGGCCCGCGCCTCATCGGCCGCTCCGCGGCCATGCAGCAGTTGCGCGAAATGATCGCGCGCGTCGCGAGAAGCCAGGCCCCCGTGCATATCTTTGGGGAGTCGGGCACGGGCAAGGAGCTCGTGGCCCAATTGATTCATGAAAGCGGCGCACGGCGCGAGGGGCAGTTCGTGCCGGTGAACTGCGGCGCCATTCCGACCGAGCTCATGGAGCGCGAACTCTTCGGGCACAAGCGCGGCAGCTTCACGGGCGCGGTGGCCGATAAGAAGGGGCTCGTCCAAAGCGCCGAGGGCGGTACGCTCTTCCTCGATGAGATCGCGGATCTGCCCCTGCACATGCAGGTGAAGCTGCTGCGGGTCGTCCAGGAGAAGACGGTACGCGCGGTCGGAGAGGCGCGCGAGGAGCCCGTCGATGTACGCATTCTTTCCGCGACCCACAAGGACTTGGCTGAACTCGTCGCCGAGGGTCGTTTCCGCGAGGATCTTTTCTATCGCATCAACGTCATCGAGCTGCGCGTGCCGGCGCTGCGCGAGAGGAGCGAGGATATCCCGGACCTTGCCGAGGTGATCCTGCGGCGCCTGTCACGGCGGATGGACACCGCGCCGCCGAACCTCGACCGAGGCGCACTTGATGCCCTGCAAAGCTATACGTTCCCCGGCAATGTGCGGGAGCTTGAGAACGTTCTGGAGCGCGCCCTCACCCTGTGTACGGGCGACCTCATCACGGCTGAACATCTGCGCGTGCGTAGCGACACTCGCGTGGGGAGTGAGAATGCATCCGTCGCGGCGGTGGCCGGCGGGGCGCTGGGAGCGCAGCTTGAGGATATCGAGCGCGAGGCGATCGTGAAGGCGCTCGAAAAGACCCGCTATAACAAAACGGCCGCGGCCAAGCTTTTAGGGATGAGCTTCAGAGCCCTGCGGTACCGCGTCAAGAAGCTCGGCATCGAATAGCTTCGGCTGACAATCTGCGTCACTTTGTGACCCGCCTCCGTCGGCCTTTCGTCAAGTAGTGACGCGCGCCGTCGGGCCACCCCGGATACCTGCCTGTAAAAGTACTTACTGATCAGGTACTTATACCACCGCTGGCGCTGGCACGCGGGTTGCACTGCATAGCCCACGGCAGGCATAGCCGCCGAAGGTTTCGCTTCCTCAATAGTCATTAGGAGTTTGTATGAAGTCGTTACAAAAGGGTTTTACCCTCATCGAGTTGATGATCGTGATCGCGATCATCGGCATCTTGGCGGCCATCGCCATTCCGGCCTACCAGAACTACACCATCCGCGCGCAGGTGACAGAAGGTCTGTCGCTGGCGGATGACTTTAAGACGGCGACGGCCGAGTACTTCCAGAACAACGGCACGTGGCCCACAGGCTATGCTGCAGTTCCGGCCGCTGGACAGATCCCTATGCAGGGCAACGCGACCGGCAAGTACGTCAGCGCCATCGCGGTGACGAACGGCAACGTCATCATCACGTATAACCAGGCAGCGGTGAACGCGAAGATCAAGGGCAACACGCTCTCGATCAACGCTGGCACTGACACCAACGGTGACGTGGTGTGGGTTTGCGGCAACTCCACGTTGCCAGTCGGCGTGACCCTGGTGGGTGCGGGCGCGACCACCGTTCCGGCCACGTTCTTGCCGACCACCTGCCATATCTAAGCTCAACCATCGTTCGAATGGAACGATTCGAAGCCCCTCGCAGGAGGGGCTTCTTCTTTTGGGAAACCAGTCACGCAGGGCTGCGGGCGCCCTGTGCCATTATGTTGCCGATTTGACAATTGCCTCAATCGTCGGCTTGAGTAGACTGGGGCTTCGGCATCGGGGTGGTCCGTCATAAGTTCATGAATGATAACGCTTCTCTAGCAGCGCTTGGCAGCGGCTCCCGCTCCGGGCTCGGTGGGCTTCCACAGCGCCTCGTGCAGGACGGGGTGGTGGAGGAGGCTGCCATGCTCGAGGCGCTGAATGCCTCGCGCGAGCGCAAGACCAGTGTCGTCACGCAGCTCGTCACGAGCGGCGCGGCCAACGCGCGCGATATTGCCATCGCCGCCTCGACCGAATTTGGGGTGCCGCTCTTCGATCTCGACGCGCTCGCCATCGATATCGACACGATTCGCCTGATGAGCGACAAGCTCCTCGCCAAGCATCGCGTGCTGCCGCTTTTCAAGCGCGGCAAGCGCATGTTCCTCGCAGTCGCCGATCCCACCAACACTCATGCGGTCGATGAGATCAAATTTCAGACGGGGCTCGGCGTCGACGCGGTCATTGTCGAGGACGACAAGCTGCAGAAGGCGGTCGACAAGGCCATCGAGCAGGCCGAGGCCCAGATCACGACCTTCACCGAAGAAGACGGCATCGACCTTGAGAACCTCGAGGTCTCAGGCGGCGAAGATGAGCTTGAGAAAATCAGCCGCGACGATGTCGAAGACGCGCCCATCGTGCGCTTCGTCAATAAGCTCATGCTGGACGCGATCCGCCGCGGCGCCTCCGACATCCACTTCGAGCCGTACGAGAAACTCTATCGCGTGCGCTTTCGCATGGACGGCGTGCTGAAGGAAATCGCTCAGCCGCCCGTGCAGCTTGCAGGCAAGCTCTCAGCGCGCCTCAAGGTCATGTCGCGCCTGGATATCGCCGAGCGGCGCGTGCCGCAGGACGGGCGCATCAAGATGCGCCTGTCAAAGAGCCGCGCCATAGACTTTCGCGTCAGCACCTGCCCGACTCTGTTCGGCGAGAAAATCGTGCTGCGCATTTTGGATCCCGCACAGGCGGCGATGGGCATCGAGTCTTTGGGCTACGAGCCGTTTCAGAAAGATCTTTACACCAAATTTCTGGCGAAGCCCCAGGGCATGATCCTCGTGACCGGGCCCACCGGCAGCGGCAAGACGGTCTCGCTCTATACGGGACTGCATATCCTCAACCGCGAAGACACCAATATCTCCACCGCCGAAGACCCGTCGGAAATCAATCTTCCCGGCGTCAATCAGGTTAACGTCAACCCGAAGGTAGGTCTGACGTTCGCTTCGGCGATGCGCGCCTTTCTGCGCCAGGATCCCGACGTCATCATGGTCGGCGAGGTGCGCGATCTTGAGACTGCGGAGATCGCCATCAAAGCTGCACAGACGGGGCACCTCGTGCTCTCGACCTTGCACACCAATGATGCGCCGCAGACACTCACGCGACTCATCGACATGGGCGTCAAACCCTACGCCATCGCAACCTCTGTAAGCCTCATCATCGCGCAGCGCCTGGCGCGGCGGCTCTGTGCCAACTGCAAGCAGCCGCTGGAGATTCCGAAGGAGGCGCTCTTGAAAGAGGGTTTCCAGGAAGAGGATGTGGCGGCCGGCTTGCGCATCTACATTCCCAAAGGCTGCAACGCCTGCACCGACGGCTACAAGGGCCGCGTGGGCATCTACCAGGTGCTGCCGGTCACGGAGTCCATCTCCCGCATCATTCTCGCCGGCGGCAGCGCCGTGGATATCGGCAAGCAAGCCGCATCAGAAGGCGTATGGGATCTGCGCCGTTCGGGCCTGGAAAAAATCAAGGCCGGCCTTACGAGCATCCAGGAAATCAACAGCGTCACCGTTGAGTGAGGCAGGAAGAAGCACATGGCACAGGCAGCAACCGTATCCGTCAAAACCATCAAGCGCGACTTTCCGTTCCGCTGGGAAGGTCGCGACAAGAAGGGCAAGCGCCTGAAGGGGCGCAGCCTCGCGCCGGATGAGGCCGCGCTGCGCGCTGACCTGCGTCGTCAGGGCATCGCACCGTCGAGGATCCGCAAGCAGTCGAATGCGCTGCGCAAGGGCGGGCGCGTCAATCCCATGGACATTGCCGTGTTCAGCCGGCAGCTGGCGACCATGCTGGCCGCAGGCATCCCGCTCGTGCAGGGTTTCGAGATCGTCGGCGCGGGCCACGAGAAGCCTTCCATGCAGAAGCTGATTCTCGACATCAAGTCGGATATCGAAGCGGGCACTTCCTTGCACGAGGCGCTCGCGAAGCATCCTCTTTACTTCGATGATCTCTACGTCAACCTCGTCGAAGCCGGCGAGCAGGCGGGCGCGCTCGAGGGACTTCTCGACAAGATCGCAAGCTACAAGGAAAAAACCGAGGCGATCAAAAAGAAGGTCAAAAAGGCGCTCTTCTATCCCGCCGCGGTGCTCGCGGTTGCGATCATCGTCACCATCATCCTTTTGATCTTCGTGATCCCGCAGTTCGAGAGCCTCTTCAAGGGCTTCGGTGCTGATCTGCCGGCCTTCACGCAGATGGTCATCAACCTGTCGCGTTTCGTCCAGGCTGAAGGCTTCTACATCCTCGCGGTGGTCATCGGCCTCGTTTGGACGTTCTTCTACTTCAAGAAGCGCTCCAAGCGGATGCGCGAGTTTCTCGACAGAGCGGCACTCAAGATGCCGGTGATCGGGCCGATTCTCAACAAGGCCGCCATCGCGCGCTTCGCGCGTACTCTGTCGACCATGTTTGCAGCCGGCGTGCCGCTCGTCGAGGCACTCGAATCCGTCGCCGGCGCAACCGGCAACATCGTCTATGAGAACGCGGTCATGCGGATGCGCGACGAAGTCGCCACCGGCCAGCGCCTGCAGCGCGCGATGGAGACGACCGAGCTCTTTCCGAACATGGTCGTGCAGATGATCGCCGTAGGCGAGGAGTCAGGCTCGCTCGATACGATGGCCGGCAAAGTTGCGACTTTCTACGAAGCAGAAGTCGACAACGCCGTGGATGCCATGTCGAGTCTCTTGGAGCCGCTCATCATGGTGATCCTGGGCGTCCTCGTCGGCGGACTCGTGATTGCGATGTACCTGCCCATCTTCAAGCTGGGTTCGGTCGTCTAAGACAGTGCGTTGCGCCTGATCGACGTTTTCGCCGCGCAGCCGGCGCTCTTCATCGGCGCGTGCTTGGCGGTGGGGCTGCTGATCGGCAGCTTCTTGAATGTCGTCATTCACCGCCTGCCGGTGATGCTCGAGAGGCAGTGGCGCGCGGAGTGTGCGCAGCTCGCCGCGGGCGCGGCGCCCGAGGCTGCGGATGAGCCCTTCAATCTCATGGTGCCGCGCTCGGCTTGTCCCGCCTGCCGCGCGCCCATCACGGCCTGGCAGAACATCCCCCTGTTGAGCTATCTCGCGCTCGCCGGGCGCTGCGCCGTCTGTCGCGCGCCCATCAGCCTGCGCTACCCCCTCGTCGAGGCGCTCACGGGGGCGCTGTCGGCGGCGGTCGCGTGGAAATTCGGGTTCGGCGCTGCGGCCGGTGGGGCGCTGGTCCTCACCTGGTTCCTGGTTGCGCTCACGTTCATTGACATGGACACTCTGTACCTGCCGGACAATTTGACGCTGCCGCTTTTGTGGCTGGGTCTCATCGTGAGCCTCTGGGGGGGAACCCAGACGGGTGCGTCGATCCCGGTCGACCTGCGTGCAAGTGTCATCGGCGCGGTCGCAGGCTATTTAAGTTTATGGAGCATCTATCAGCTCTTTCGGCTCGCAACCGGCAAGGAAGGTATGGGTTACGGGGACTTCAAACTCCTGGCTGCGCTCGGCGCATGGCTCGGCTGGCAGCTCCTCTTGCCTATCGTGCTCGTGGCGGCCGCGGTCGGCGCGCTCGTCGGCGTGATTCTGCTTGCCATTCAAGGCCGTGACCGCGCCACCCCGGTCGCGTTCGGACCGTATCTCGCCGCTTCCGGCTGGCTCATGCTGCTCTTCGGGCATGACATCGTCGCGCGCTACTTCGGCTTCTTCACAGTGCGCCCGTGAAAGGCAAAGTTTATCGGGTCGGGCTCACGGGCGGCGTCGCGAGCGGCAAATCGACGGTGACCCGGATTTTCCGCGGGCTGGGCGTGCCTATCATCGACACGGATGAGCTGGCGCGCGATGTCGTTGAACCCGGGCAGCCGCCGCTCGAGCGCCTGGTCGAGCGCTTCGGCGCGTCGATCCTGACTGCCGATGGACATCTGGACCGTCCGGCGCTGCGTACCATCGTGTTTTCGGATCCCAAGGCGCGCGCGGACCTGGAAGCCCTCATCCATCCTGCCATCGGCGCCGAGGTTGAAAGCCGCTCTGCCGTCAGCGGGGGTCCGTACCAGATCCTCGTGATCCCGCTCCTCGTTGAAAAGAACCTGGGATCGCAGCTTGATCGGGTGCTCGTGGTCGACTGCGAAGAGGAGATGCAGATCCAGCGGCTGCGCGCTCGCGACGGCTCGACCCTGGAAGAGGCGCGCGCCATCCTGAACGCGCAGGCCACGCGGACGGCGCGCCTGCAGGCCGCGCACGATGTGATCAAGAATGACGGAGCAGTGGCGGGGCTGCAGGCTCAGGTGAGCGCGCTGCACACACGCTATCTCAAGAGCGCGGCCGGCGTTTCCGACTGATCGGGGCGGCGGCGACGAGACGACGTTTACGCGGGACCTTCGCGTCAAGCAATATAGCGCCGATGAGCAAAGGCCCCGCACCCGCCTCCGCGCCAGCCAGTGAGATCCTGGTATTCGAGCAGCCCCTGCACGAGCGGATGCGAACCTTTCTGCGGCTCGACTTTCTCTACAACCAGGCGCTGTATCACAACGAGATGGCGACCCAGTGGGGCAGCCGCGCCGCGGTGTCCTGCCTCATCGACATCCTCGCGATCGCCACCCGCGGCGATGTGCGCTCGGATGTGCTGAAGGAGCTCGAGCGGCAGGTCACCTCGCTCAACGAATTCCAGTCGAAGCCGGGCGTCGACTCCGGGCGGCTGCGCGCGGTGATGTCGAATCTTCTGCGCCTGCGCGCGGAGCTCATGAGCGCGGGCTCGACATTCCTGCAGCCGATCCGCGATTCCGAATTCTTAAGCGCCATCAAACACCGAAGCGCCATTCCCGGCGGCACCTGTGAATTCGACCTGCCGGACTTCTATTACTGGTTGAGTCAGGGCGCCGAGGCGCGCATCCGCACCTTCAACGAGTGGCTGGGCCTCTTGCGGCCGCTGTGCGATGCGATTGCGGAACTCCTGTGGCTCACGCGGCAGAACGGCCGCACGCGTGAGGAAGTGGCGCCGGGAGGCTCCTTCCACGTCACCTTCGAGCGCGATACGCCCTATCAGCTCTTGCGCATCTCGCTGCCGAGCGCTGCGGGCCTCTACCCCGAGATCAGCGGCAGCCACTACCGCTGCAGCGTGCGCTTTCTTGCCTGGAACGGGCTCACTGCGCGCGCAACCCAGGCCGAGCGGGATGTGCCGTTCGTCTTAAGCTGCTGTCTGTAGCGCGCCTTAGGGCGCAAGGCTTCAAAATTTGATCTTGCCGCCGCCCACGGGCGCACCGGCGCCGACGTCCGGCACGACGATGCGCGTCGCCGCTTCGCGGCGCATCTCGCGCGCCTCATCGATCGCCTGCTCCAGAGCGATTTTCACCGCGTCAGGAAATTTGCCAATCGCATCCGACAACGAATCCGCTTCGATTTCGAAGGCGAGCGGCAGCACGCCCGCGGGGGTGAGCAACTGCGTCTGACCGGAGTAGAGCACGAAGCGCGTGCCGTCGTTCTCGCCTTGGGGAGTGACCGGCGTCAGGCGCCGGATCGTGCCGGCGCGGCGATCGGTGAATATTTCCTCACGATACAGGCTCGTGGAATCGAGCTGGATATCCGGAAGATCAGTCGGCGCTGCCATGGCAATCCTATCGCGGTCATTTAAGGGAGGAGGCTCTCATTGTACAGGCGCTGCAATGCGGCGATGAACGGAACGTCGGCCTTGAGCATGTCCTCTTCGTGAAGCTTGGCCGGGGACACCCACTTCAGAACCTGGCCATCAAGACCGCACGGCGCGCCGCTGAACTCCTCCACCACCCAGAGCGATATGTCGATGCGCCGATCATCATAATCGTGAGCGAGGCGCATGAGCGGCCGCGCGCGCCGCATGGCAATCCCGAGTTCCTCGGCAAGTTCGCGCCTCAAGGCGGCCTCTTCGGTTTCGCCCGCGTCGATCTTGCCGCCGGGAAACTCCCAGCGTCCGGCCAAGTGCTTGCCGGGCGGTCGTTCGGCGATCAGAACGCATCCTTTGGAGTCATACAGCGCAGCCGCGACGACGCGGATCGTGGGCCGCAGGCCCGCGCCGTGCTCACTCGACACTCGAGAGCACGCCGTGGCAGTGCTTGTATTTCTTTCCTGATCCGCACGGGCAAGGCTCGTTGCGGCCGATCTTGCGCTCGACGCGCACGAAAGTACTGACAGGCTCGGCAACGGGCAACGGTGGCGCGGCCGAGGGCGGCGCTCCCGCTGGCGCGGCGGTGCCAATCCCCGGCGGCGCTCGAGCGGCGGGCGCATCCGGCGGCGAGCTTCCGGGGGCGAGCAGCGAGTGCGCCTCGGCATGCTGCGCCTGCAGCGCGCGCATCAGGCGGCGGCGGCGCTCCTCCTCCTCCTGATCGATCGCCTCCTGGGTGCGCACCTCGAGCTTCGCGAGCACCGTCACGGTGTCGAATTTGACGCGCTCCAACATGGCGGCGAACAGCTCGAAGGCCTCCCGCTTGTATTCGAAGCGGTAGTCCTTCTGCGCATAGCCGCGCAGGTGAATCCCCTGGCGCAGATAGTCCATCGCCGCCAGATGCTCGCGCCAGTGCTGATCGAGCATGTTCATCATGATCTGCTTCTCGACGTGGCGCATGACCTCAACACCGCTCCTCGCCACCTTTTCCTCGTAGGCGGCATGCGCGGCCTCGACGATCCGGCGGCGCATCTGCGCCTCCTCGAGCTCCGGCTCCGCAGCAAGCCACGCCGCCGGATCCACCTGGGCATTGAAGTCCTTGAGCAGAGCATCCTTCAGGCCCGCGAGATCCCAATCGGCGGGGGCTGCGCTCTTGGGCATATGCTGATCGACGAGATTATTGATCGCCTCCTCGCGGATGCCGTGCACCGCCGCGGACAGGTCCTCCCGCCCCATGATTTCGGTGCGCTGCTGGTACACGACCTTTCTTTGATCGTTGGCGACATCGTCAAAGAGGAGAAGCTGCTTTCTGATGTCGAAGTTGTGCGCCTCGACCTTGCGCTGCGCCTTCTCGATCTGGCGCGTCAGCATGCCGCTCTCGATGACTTCGCCCGCCTTCATGCCCGCCATGGTCAGCAGGCGCTTGGTGCGATTGGGGTCACCGAAGATGCGCATCAAGTTGTCTTCCATCGACAGATAGAAGCGGCTTGATCCCGGGTCGCCCTGGCGGCCGGAGCGGCCGCGCAGCTGATTGTCGATGCGGCGCGATTCATGGCGTTCGGTGCCGACGATGTGCAGCCCGCCGGCGGCCACCACCCGATCGTGACGCTTCTGCCACTCCGCGCGCACCTGCGCGCGCATCGCCGCGTCGATCTCCCCTAAGGCTGCCAATTCGGCTTCGAGATTGCCGCCGAGCACGATGTCCGTACCGCGGCCTGCCATGTTGGTTGCGATCGTGACCGCGGCGGGTCGCCCCGCCTGCGCCACGATGTGCGCTTCGCGCTCGTGCTGCTTCGCGTTCAGCACCTCGTGCGCAATCTTGTCCTTCTGCAGGAGGCCTGCGAGAAATTCGGAAGTCTCGATCGAAGTCGTGCCGACGAGCACCGGCTGTTCGCGCGTGACGCAGTCCTGGATGTCCTCGACGATGGCGGCGAACTTGTCCTTCTGCGTGAGATACACGAAGTCGGCCATGTCCTTGCGCACCATCGGCTTGTGCGTCGGGATGACGACCACCTCGAGTCCGTAGATCTGCATGAACTCCGGCGCTTCGGTGTCCGCCGTGCCGGTCATGCCGGCGAGCTTCTTGTAGAGTCGGAAGTAGTTCTGGAAGGTGATCGAGGCGACGGTCTGATTCTCCTCGCGCACGCGCACGCCTTCTTTGGCCTCGACCGCCTGATGCAGGCCATCCGACCAGCGCCGACCCGGCATGGTGCGCCCGGTGAACTCATCGACGATGATGACCTCGCCGCCTCTGACGATGTACTCGACGTCGCGCTTGTAGAGCGCATGCGCGCGCAGGGCCGCGTTCAGGTGATGCATGAGGCGGATATTGGCCGCGTCATACAGGCTCTCGCCCTCGCGCAGGAGTCCGCCCTCGGCCATCAGCGCCTCGACATGCACGTGACCTTCCTCGGTGATATGCACCTGCTTCGTCTTCTCATCGACCGCGTAGTCGCCGGGCGTATCCTCCTTCGGCTGGCGCTTCAGGCGCGGCACGAGATCATTGATGCGCAGGTAAAGTTCGGTGCTCTCCTCCGCCGGACCTGAAATGATGAGCGGCGTGCGCGCCTCGTCGATGAGGATCGAGTCCACTTCGTCGACGACCGCATAGGCGACGCCGCGCTGCACGCGATCCTCGAGCCGGTAGGCGAGATTGTCGCGCAGATAATCGAAGCCAAACTCGTTATTGGTGCCGTAGGTGATGTCGCAGGCATAGGCCGCGCGCTTCTCATCCGAGGTCTGCGCATTCTTGATGACGCCGACGCTCATGCCGAGGAAGCGGAATACGGGTCCCATCCATTCCGAGTCGCGCTGCGCGAGGTACTCGTTGACGGTCACGATGTGCACGCCCTCGCCGGGCAGGGCATTCAGATACGCAGGCAGGGTCGCAACCAGCGTCTTGCCTTCGCCGGTGCGCATCTCCGCAATCTTGCCCTGGTGCAGCGCGATGCCTCCCACGAGCTGCATGTCGAAGTGGCGCATCTTCAAGGTGCGCTGCGCCGCTTCGCGCACCACGGCGAAGGCTTCGGGCAAAAGATCATCGAGACTCTCGCCCTTTTTCAGGCGCGCGCGGAAATCTTCGGTCTTGGCGGCGAGCTC